>Ga0066710_100000493_pt1 | contig 24151 bp, 18 predicted proteins | sample GraSoiAngelo_159_FD_79666 | JGI IMG/M metagenome (GOLD analysis project Ga0066710, IMG submission 79666) | Grasslands soil microbial communities from the Angelo Coastal Reserve, California, USA - 14_1009_16_40cm | ecosystem: Environmental > Terrestrial > Soil > Grasslands | place: USA...
CGAACAATCGACTTCGTGGTAGCCATCCGGGAAAACGCCGGCGCTGCTTGGAAAGCTGGTGTCGATCAGCCGCACCATCGAGATCATCTTGCGCGCGACTTCCTTCTTGGGATTCTCGTCGGATGCGAAATCGCCTTGCACGTGACAATGCGTGCACTGCACACCAAGAGCCTCGTTGAAGCCCTGCATGACGAATCGGATTTCGGTTTTCGGATCCAGCAGTTTCAGATTCTTCGGCGGTGGCAGTGGAGCCGCCCCACGTCCGCCCCCGCCGCGTTCCTGAGCGAACAGCGAACCGGGCAGCAGAAGCAGAATAATGATGAGTAGTTGCATTGGTCCCCCTTCTTTTGTGTTTTTATTCATTTCAAATTGAGTGCTCTCTCAGGATCGATCACGACCCGGACAATATCAGTCTTTTCGGTAACCTCGTATCCCGGAAGATGTGGAACACCGACAGGAATGATCATAATATCGCCGGGGACATATTTCTGCGCGGTATAGCCTTTGATCTTGCCGCTGACGCTGGGCCCCCGAACCGTTTTGACGGAATCGGTGTTGGGATCGTCTTTCGTCTGGTTCTCCAGCTCCCCTCCGATCAGAAACGTCCCTGCGCCCCGGATCACGTAATAGAGTTCGGAGATATCGTTGTGCGCCCAGCCGCCCAGGTTCGTATTCGGCGGCCTCGGATCGAAATGGAGGAGATAGGCACCGAGATTGTAGCTTTTCTCAATATCGACCACTCGGGCCGGATGGTCTCCGTTGGTTTTCATCAAGGCTTCGAGGTCGGCATGAGGGATGAACGTGAACTTTCCGCCGGCGGCTTTGCTCTTGTCTGGCTGACCTTGCCCCTTATTCTGAGCTTCGGCCGAACTGAGAATCGTCATGGAGAGGGCGAACACCAGTCCCAGGACGCCCGACCATATACGCTTCGTGATCATAATTATCTCCTTCTTCTCCCGAGCGGTGGGTATACCATGACGCCGGCTCAGCCACGATGTCAAGCAAAGGGAGCCACAAAAAGGCACATAAGTCACAAAAGGTTCCTCATCCTTGTGCTTTTTGTGCCTCTTTGTGGCCGAACTCAAAGCTTCATTGCCGCTCGCGTTCTTTGCACCAACACGTTGTCCTTCTCGCCACTGCCTTTCAAATAGAATGAGCTTGCCGCCAGAAACTGGTTGCGCCATGCGGGACTCACCTTGAAGTAATCTTCGAGGACCGCGCAACTGAACTTGTAGTCGTGCGCGTCACGCCCTTTCAGGAAGATCAACCGTCTCGCTGCATTCATAAGGTCCTGCGGCGAGCCGCCGTTGCTCAGATAGTAGTGAATCTTTTTTGCCGCGCTTACGTGATCTGCGCTCACATCGCTGAAGATCTCCTCGATAGCTCCGGAGGATTCTTTGACCGCAAGCGGCTTTATATCGTCGACGCGGAGGTCGGCGATCTTGCCTCGCGCAGCATCGCGGAACCGGGTGATGAAGGCACAGTCCTGAAGAATCAGAAGCTTTCTCGTAACGTCGTCGCCGCTGGCCTGGAACGCATATCGCAGAGCATTGGCGGAACTCATCGAGTGCACGTTGGGAACGTTGGGCTGCCTCATGACGATTTCGCCGGCCGCAATGAAAAGGGCATCCCAGATGGATTGCGGTGAGATACCACTGCCGATTAAGGCGACCGCTTTGTCGCACGCTTCCTCATCGGTTCCTTGGCGCAGCACCGCCAGCATGTCGCGGGTCCCGCCATCATCGACTTTTCCGCTCATCCAGTCTGAACCCATACCGGCAACCAGTTTCTGGTTCCGCCGCCAGGGCCGGTCGGCAGGCTCATCACTCAGAGCCGGCGTCGTGTTCTTGACATCGTGATTCAAGCAGGCGAACGCCAGAGAGCGCAAGACCGCCTCGGCATGCTGCCATCCGATGAACTGGAGCAGCCGCCAACTATGGCCGACAAAAATTGCTTTGTGGCCGATGGAGCGGAAATCACGCGCGCCATAGCGGTAAAAAAGCTCATAGATCTCGTTGGCCCCGGCCGATCGGACAAGTCCGGCGATGGCGGCGTCCGCGTTCTTTTCGTCCCAGTTATCCATCGCCGTAATGAAAGCTGCTTTGGCTTTGTGCGGGGGCGGAACGATGCTTTCATTGACCGGCGCCATTCTCCAGCCGCTGTCGTGCTGCTCCATCACTTGCGATTTCTTGAACTCATCGAGCGCCCAGAAGATCGGCAGCCAGCGATCGGTTTCCGGTGACGCCAGACTTTCTTGATGCGCCGCATTGATGACCATGACCGCGTGGAACTTGAAGCCGACATTAGGCCGCGGAGCGATATTGCGAACGCCCGCCAGAAACAGGGCGGCGACCGCCTGTTGATACGTGGTTCCCTGCCGAATACGCTGAGCCACTTGCTCGAGCAGTTCCGCCTGCGGCGTGTCTTCGATCAGCCGGACCAACGGCTCGATTCCTGCATCGAGCTTTACCAATGCCGGTGTTACTCGCGCCTCCTGGGCCGATACGGGCGGCACCTTCTCGAGAAACCCAAAATTCCCAACACTGAGAGCAGCTCCGCTCATTCCGGCGACTTTCAGAAATTGTCGGCGTGTGGCTTTGTCTTGCATGATGTCCTCCCGTGAGTTCGGGCCGTTGCGCGGTCACAGACCGCGCCTACAGTGTTGATGCCGCCACTGTAGGGGCGGTCTATGACCGCCCGTTTCGGCCTTTTTGCGATATTACCTTCAGAGCGGCGTGGAAATTGCCATAAGATCCGTGCCGCCTGAACCTAATCGCGGTCTTTCCCATTTCACCGTTCCGCGTGGAATTCCGGAGTTCGCGCCGACTCCGGAGAGCGTGATCGTGAACCTGCGCTTTTCCTGCGCTCCCAGTTTCGGTACTTCGAATTCCGCTGCGTTGGTGTTCGTGATTGGGTCGCGATGAATGCCAGTATAACCACCGTCGGTCGTTGCCTCAACTATTGTCGTCACTGCCTCCGGGTCTCTGCCTCTCAAAAAGGGAAGCGTGACAGTAATGTACTCGGCCGTAAGACCCTTGCCCGGTCTCCCGGTGTTCGAGACCGTGATTGTGTAAGTTTCCCCTCCCGGGTCGTTGCTCAGTCAAATTGTTGACGCCCTCGCAGGGGAGGGGAATGCATCATACATCTGGTATCATCACGACTCCAATAATGACCGCAAGGAGACGATTCATGGTTCCGCCTGCCGAATTCGCGAGAAACCTGTTGAAGGAGGTTGAGGACACGCACCCATGGCTGCACCATCCGCTTTTCCACATGATCTGGAAGGGCCAGCTTTCACGGGATCAGGTTCGCAACATCATCCGCCAGCAAGGCGCGTTCTTCCTGGACACGCTGCGGCACGCAGCGTGGAAGATCGTTTCCGCCGGCGGCGTGATGCCGACCTGGGAAGATCTTCAGAGGCAGCGCTCGCTTATCCCGCTGGTCGTCGAGGAAGGCGGCGAAGACACGGTCGGCGGCAGGCAGACCGGTCATTCGATTCTATTTGTGCGGCTGTGTGAGGCGCTGGGTTGGACGCGCGACGAGGTCTTCAACACAGACTATCTACCGACGACGATCATCGAGAGGAACGAGTTGTTTGCGCTGCAGCGCGCGGGCACCATCGAGGCGCTCTGCGGTGGAAATATCGCCACGGAGTCGATCAACGCAATACATGTCGTGCGAATGGCCGAAGCGCTGGAAAAGCACTACGGAGTCTCGAAATCCGCGCTCGACTTCTACTACGTTCATGCGCACGTCGAAGAGGACCACTGCGAGCGCGCCGTGCGCATCCTAACCGACCTTTGCGTCACCGAATCCGCGCAAAAGACGGGGCTGCTTGCCATGCGGCGGGCGATTACAGCACGGCGAATCTGCGTCGAGGGGCTAATGCAGGCATTTGTCTCTAAGTCTTAGGGCCGGTTCTCGGCGCGTTCGGATTTGCTTTTGAGATGCTTCTCCCACGTCAGTCCTGAACTTTCACATATGATCGCGGATAACTCGCTGATCTCCGCTTTGGCTTTTCTTCCAAGCCGACCTTTACCTCCATCGAGTTCGATTACTTTCTTCAAGCACCTCAAGCAGTCTTCGATTTGAAAGGCTAGCCTGTGGGCGCCCGCAGGGTAGCCTCTTCAGATTTGTCTTCCATCGTCAAGCAGGTGCCCATCAAGAAAAAGGGTTCTGAACGCTCTGGAAACTCATCGCGGATGTCCTTGATCTCAGCGCGAGCGTCATCGAAGCATCCATCTTCGAGCAAGTCGAGAATTTCATCACACCAAGCCAAAAACTCCACCTCGTCGAAATCGTCATTTACGAGTTCGCGAAAAGTCTCAGGATCCTCGACTATCAGGTAATCCGCATTGCCTTTTTCAATGAGAGGCTCGAGCCGCTTCATGATCGCTTTAGAGTCGTCCTCGGGCCCTAGGATGCAGAACGGCTTTCCATCCTTGCCGAATGTGAACTTGTTGTTGAATGGCCTTCCGCTCTCGACGATCCAACCGGAAGCTGCCCACTCATAGTGAGGCTCAAAGCCAAGTTGCCGGGCGTACTCCGCCGCGCCCATGATGATGCTGCGGGCGTCTTCGTAATCGATCTCGTCAAACTGGAGAGGAAAACGCTTAAGGAGGTCGCGGAGATCCTCATACTTGATCCGGGTCTGTACAAAGGTTTCCTTGATGCCAAGGCAGAAGACGTCGATCAAGTACACACCCACGAGATACGTCAGGTTCGGCAGCTGTCGCACCACGAAAAGCGGGGCAAGCCCTTGCTCATGCCAGTTCCGGCTGACCAGACAGCGGTAGACTGGAAACTCATCTCCTCGCCGGATTAATTCGCTGTCCGACATCGTGTTCAGGCTCGCGCTCTTTTCGTAGCAGCAGAATTTCAATTTCCGGCCGCTACCACATGGGCATGGCTGGTATTTGTTTTCGACCATACAGGTTAGACCTCCATTAAGGTCTAATCCTGCGTCTCTGGCCTCCCAGATCTGGTCCTTGAGGTTGTTGGGCCATTGGCCGGTAGCGGGCACTCATTCAAGTATCGGCTGGCATTCGTTGTTGCTGGGCGGGGTGTCGTCCGCTGTGATAATGAGACAGGCAAAGGCGACCAACGGCACTTCCGAGAAACGGAAGTGCCGTTTACTTTTACAACTGTCGATCGGTTGGTAGCTGATTTCGTGAGCGACACGTCCCGGTGGCGTTGAAAACCGTAATACTTGATGTCCGGCCATTGTCGGAAACGCTGTCCGACTTCTCGAAGGCATGGAACTCACGCAATGCGGTGGACGTCAGAGAGACGCATGCTTTCGCCGTTCTTCGGATCGATGGATAGCCTGTTATTGAACTGGATATGTGTCTCTGGACCTTCGATCACTCGCTTCGGCGGCGTGAATTCGGCGCCGGCGGGTGTATTGTCCAGCCGGTTGTAAATGCGAAGACTTCATAGACCGCCGCTACAGTTTTAGTGCGAATGGCCGAAGTGCTCGCGTATGACATCCTTGATGCGTTCGATCGAGGACCCCTTGTTGTGCATGTCCCGGGCCTCCAGCGCAATGTCCTCACAAATGTTGCACCCGGAACCGTGTTCGTCCTTGAAGCAGAACAGATTGCTCTCGTGTCCAAGAGCAGTCATACATCCGCAGAAGCAGGGCAGTTCAGCAAGAACCTCCGGCATATCCTTTGCAACCTGGTACGCCGCACGGGCCTTCGGATCTTTAGAAAAGTAGCTCGGATCCATGGTGTGAACGAGTTTCGCCCCGGAGGCCGTTAATTGTTGGCCACCACCGCCTACGAATATCCAGGCGAGCAACGCCAGCGCGCCCGCCGATCCGAGGACAAGCCACAGGGCTTGCTTGTTCATCTTCTTTCGCTTCTTGGGTTTCGTTTTGGATGTCATTAATTTACTTCCTTCCTGCCTAGGAACAGCCGCAGATCGACGGACTTGCCCATTTGAAAATATCCGATCGGGGACGGATGAATGCCGTCTCCGCAATTGTAAGCCGGGTTGATAAGATCAGCGTTCGCTGGGCTGCGGACGATCTTATCGAAGTCGAGGACGCCGTCGAATCCCGCCTTCGTGCGGATCCAATCGTTGACCTGATTGCGGATCTTCGTCTTCGCATCGTTCCAGCCGGTATTGTCCGGAACCGGAGCGACGTTGTGCCGCGGAATGATCGTGGCGCCAATCACCTTAATGCCCTTCGATTTGAGGCGGGTCGAGATTTCTCTCATTCCGGCCATCAGCTCTTCGGCGCCGACATCCCGGCGAATGTCGTTCGTACCCATGAACAACACGACGTGACTGACGCCGGAATGCGACAGCACATCGCGCTCGAGGCGCTCGAGGCCCGGCGGGCTGTTCGCCCTCGGCACCAAATGCGCGCCCGTGACGGTATTGCCGCCAATACCCTCGTTGACGACGGAACGGAAAGCAGGGGTCACAGGGGTCATCAGCACTAGCCGCTGCGAAACGATGTCTTCCCAACGGTCGTGCGCATCCAGCGTGGTGCAGGTCCCATCCGTGATCGAATCCCCGAACGCAACGATAGCCGTGGCCAGCGAGGCGGGACGCACATCGATCGATTTCAACCACAACATCGACGTGGTCTTGCCGGTGAACGGCTTGCCGTCTTCAGATGACGTCTGGTCACCGGCATCGTTGCCGGTGAGATATGAGGTGACCACCGCATTGCCATGTTGACTGGGCGCGATGTTCGCTCCGTTGACAAACAGGCTCACCGCCAAATCCTGTTGCGCGTCCACGCGCAAGGCGACGGCATCACTTCGGACTGAACCTCCCGCCGGAATCGTCACCGAAGTTTTTCCACCAAACGTGACAGGCTTGTTCAAGCCTGCCGCAACAGCCGGCCCTTGAATCCGCGGCCCCACCGTGACGCTGCCGAACGTGACCGGCGCTGTCCCGAACGTGTTGTCGAGCCGGATTCGGATACTGTCGCCGGGAATCGTCACGCGCGCAATCATACGCACCGTCGCATTGGTGATCTTGGCTTCGCCCAATCCCTGCTGCGAGGCACCCCACACCGTGACCCAACCCTGATTCGGGTCTTGCCCGAACGCTTGAGCCGCAAACAATGCAATCGTGATTGCTGCAAGACCGATTTTGTTCATCGTATTCTCCTGGTGTCGCGATTTTATATCGAAAGTGCGCTGTGACAGCCTCCAAAGGCGTAAACCCGCCGGCGCCAATCGGGCTCGTTTCCAAAATGCGGCTTCCGCAGGACTCGATACCGATCGCGTACCGCAACTCAAGCTCAAGTGGGCGTTTGCCTATCCCGGCGATGTCATAGCCTACTTACAGCAGCCGATTGGCTTGCCCTCTTTGCGCAGAGGTTTGGGCTTTGCCCAAATTTGCGCAGCTTGTGCCCGAAGCGGGCACTACATTGCGTCGGGGGCACCCGTTCAATTGCCTTCGAGGACCTTCACGTGGGCCACAACACTTTCGGCTAACCCGTCCAGCCGGTATCCGCCTTCCAGTACGGAAACCAGGCGGCCGCGGCTGAATTCATCGGCGAGCTTCATGACCACGCGGGTCATGGCGGCGAAACCGTCCGGGGTGATATCGAACAAGCCAAGCAGGTCATCGCGCATGCTGTCGAAGCCTGCGCTGATGAGAATGAAATCGGGCTTGAAGTTCCGAGCGGCGGGAACCAGCCGCGTTTCGAAGGCCTGAAGAAACTCTTTGTCGCCCGCGCCCGGCGGCATCGGCACGTTCAGAATTTTGCCGGCTCCTGGTCCTTCGCCCGTTTGCGCGGCCGAACCGCTGCCGGGATAGGCACCGTAATGATGCGTGCTGAAATAAAAAACGGAACCGTCGTTGTAGAAGGTGTCCTGGGTGCCGTTACCGTGATGGTAGTCCCAATCGACGATCAACACGCGCCCGATGCGATGCTTCGATTGCAGATACCGGGCGGCGATCGCGACGTTATTGAAGATGCAGAAGCCCATGCCGCGATCCGGTGTAGCGTGATGGCCGGGAGGCCGAACGGCTGCGAAAGCGTTCTTGACCTTCCCGCTCATCACCGCCTCCACAGCATTCAAGACGCCTCCGGCGGCGAATTCAGCTGTTTGCAGGGACTCCGGGGACGCCAGCGTATCGCCGGTGCTGAGTTCCTTCAGACCTTCGAAACCCGACAACTCACGCCGAACCAACTCAATGTAAGAAGGCTTGTGAACCAACTCCAGTTCCCGCTCTGTAACCCGGCGCGGCTCGATTCGGTAGAGAGTGTTGAGCAGACCCGCTTTTTCCAATCCGTCGCGGATAGCGGTAAGACGCTCAGGCCGCTCGGGGTGCCCGGTGTCGCCGGACAAGTGCTGGAGATAGACGTCGTCGAAAAGCAGACCCGTCGGTAGAGGCGGCTTCGCCTGAAAAGGCATGGAGGCCCCTAGCGCAAACAGGATGATAAGTACCAGGTAGTATTCTCCTCCTCGCAGAGGAGAGGAGGATGCGCCGAAGGCGCAGACGGGGTGGTCAGACCGGCGAGACGTTTCGGCCGAACTGACCACCCCGGCGCTGCGCGCCACCCCTCCTCTGCGAGGAGGGGAATATGTGTCGTGCATCATTGCCCCAGATGATCTTATGGCCGCACCGCAGCCTTGACTGGAGCAACCTTCATGGTCTTCATCTTCTGCCGATAGTCCGGATAGAGGGTTTCAGCGCCGCCTCTGGTGGCTTCGTAGGGTAATCCTTCCTGCTCCGAAAATTCTTTCAAGCCGGGATTTTTGCCTGGCAATTTGTGCGGAATCCGGTCGGAGATGTTTTCGTTGACGATGGTGCACGGGAAGTACTCCAGCTCAGTATGCGGCTCCCACTTGTAAGTCACCGATTGAATGAATGGTTCTTCGAGGTAAATGGGATCGTCGATGTAGGTGGTTATGGTCAAGTAATCACCATGCCGGGAGAGCCACTCGGTCACTTTTGCCCGATCGCTCATGGTTGGTCCATTGCGCCGGATATAGGATTCCTTCAGGTGCGTCGTGGTGATCACGAGATCGTTTCCTTCGAAGCGCCCGGTGGAAAAACCCGACCAGGTGTGCGGCGCCCATTCCGGCGGATGCGGGCGTCCATCCATGTAAATGGCGCGATCCAGAGATCGCACAAACGCGACGTGATACGCCACCAGCTCGCGGGACACGGGATCGGTTTCCTTGCTGATACGCATTCCGCCCTGCGCGCGCCATTGATACGGAACCGGATGCGGCCGGCATTGAAGATCCTGGAGGCTCCACTCGCCTGCGTCGAATGTATCGGCCCGCAGCCGGCCGGCCTCATTGAGTGGAATGCCTAGATAATCCCCGAGGGCAGAACCCTGGCCGCGCTCCATGACGCTTTGCCAGTTACGTACAACCCACTCGCCGGCGATGTCCGTCGTTTGTGTCAAAACCTGTTCCACTCCGGCTCCGGTGCCTGCCTGTAACCCTCGCTCGATGGCAGCTCCCTGTTGCGAAAAAGCCGGAACGCTGAAAAGCACAACGGCTGTCAGCAAGACCGGTACGATAATCTTGGCTCGGCTCAGTTGGTCCATATGATGACCCTCCAAGAGGTCGTTGGCTGCATTTTAATTTAAGACTCTTGTGCTCACCTTGTAAATAAATTGTGTCGACGTAGCGCGGCGTAAACCGTCTCCTCGTAAGCGATATGGGAAAACCACTTCTTGACATGACTGTGTGCTTATCTGTAAACAGATTCGGATTTTAAGGATAAGCGGGGACGACCCGGACTGGAGGGATGTATGTGGAGAAGGGCACTTTGTGGATTTCTATTTTCCTGTGCGGCCTGGACGGCGGTTTGGGCCCAGTCGACGGCTCAACTAAGCGGTACGGTCAAGGATCAGAGCGGCGCGGTATTGCCGGGAGTTGAGATCAAGGCGACACAAACGGCCACCGGACTTGAACGCTCGGTTCTCACCAATGAAACAGGGTCCTACATATTGCCGAACCTGCCTGTTGGCCCCTACAAGTTAGAGGCGAGCCTCCCCGGTTTCCGGACATTTGCGCAAACCGGGATCGTGCTGCAGATTGATGCTAGTCCTGTAATCAACATCTTAATGGAAGTAGGTCAGGTGGCGGAGACCGTCGAGGTCCAAGCGGATGCGGCTCTCGTTGAAACGCGGAACACCGGTATCGGCCAGGTTATGGATAACGTGCGCGTCATGGAACTGCCGCTGAATGCACGCCAGGTGACGGAATTGATCATTGCCGCCGGTGCTTCTGTTGGTGGCGGAGCACAGAACACTCCGCGCAACTATCCCACCGACATCATCTCTGTGGCCGGCGGATCGAACGACAGCCTCACATTCTTATTGGATGGTGGCGTCCATAACGATCCGTATGGCAACCAGGCGTTACCGCTGCCATTTCCCGACGCGATGCAGGAGTTCAAAGTCGAAACCAGCGCGGTGCCCGCTCAATATGGATATCACGCGGCCGGCGCAGTGAACGTCGTAACGAAATCGGGTTCGAATGAGTTTCACGGCAGCCTTTTCGAATTTGTACGGAACAGAATCTTCAACGCGCGGAATACGTTTGCAACAGAACGGGATGGACTGAAGCGCAACCAGTTCGGTGGGGTGATCGGCGGACCCCTTACACAGAACAAATTGTTTTTCTTCGGCGGACTCCAGACCACGCTCCAGCGTTCGGATCCAAAGGGCAATACAACATTTATGCCGACATCGCAGATGCTTGCCGGTGACTGGACGACGTACGCTTCAGCGGCCTGTCAAAGCGCCGGGGCAGTGCCGCTTAGAGCTCCGTTCGGCACGGGCGGGTTTGCCCCGAACACCATAAATCCGGCTTTGTTTTCGAAACCTGCCGTGGAGTTGATCCGGCGTCTGAATGTTACCCCAATCGATGGGTGCGGAAAGGTTTTGTTCGGACGAAAAACCAATGCGGATGAATGGCTGCCCATCGCGAAAGTGGACTATCAGGTCAGTGCAAAACAATCTTTGTTCGGGCGTTTTCAAATGGCGCGCCTGGATACGCCCAGCGATTATGACGGCCAGACGGTCATCTCCATAGCCAATCCCAACTTTTACCGGCGGATGAAATCCTTCGTTCTGGGCGATACATACTCGATCAGTCCCACGATGGTCAGTTCCTTCCGTGGTGAAATTCTTCGCACCACGAACGTCAAGACTTTTCCCGACTTCTTCACCTGGGGTGATCTGGGCGTAAAGAACTATTACTACCCTGCGAATTATCCAAAGATGTTGCTCCTTACTCTGACTGGCTCGCTCAACCTCTTTACAGCGCAGGCAACTCCCGGCATCACAAATTCCACCGTATATCAATTATCCGAGGACCTCACCAACGCCCGAGGCGCACACCAGATCGGATTCGGCGTGAATGTAACGCACCAGATGATGAATTACACGGCAAGCACAAACGCTCCCGGTACCTTTAATTTCACAGGTGTCAACACCGGCACCAGCCTTTCCGACCTCATGACAGGGAGAGCAAATAGCTTTACTCAAAGCCGCATTACAAACGAGTACTTCCGCCAGAATTATTTTGGTCTCTATCTGCAGGACACGTGGAAGGCAACTTCCCACCTGACAGCGAATGCCGGTGTGAGGTGGGAGCCCTACAGGTCACCATACGATGCTGCCGGTAAAGGCGCCTTTTTCGACAAAACCCGATTTGATCAGGGTATTGCGAGCACGATTTATCCGAACGCGCCCGCTGGAATTTACTTCCAGGGAGAAGGCGGACTTCCCGATACCAATGCGTGGCAAGCAAACAATTGGAAACGATTTGCGCCGCGCGTAGGACTTGCGTGGGATCCGAAAGGCGATGGCATGACCGTCATTCGGGCGGCTTACGGAATCTTTTTCGATTTCGCGCACCTGCACCAGTATGGAGGAAAACGGGACACGGCGCCGAAGGGCGCCAGCATTGTGGTGAACAGCCCGTCGCTCGATGATCCGTGGGCGAGCCAGCCCGGAGGAAATCCTTTTCCGATCACTCTCGATAAAAACAGCCCATTCCCCTTAACCGGCGTTTACACGGTATTCCCATGGAACTTGAAAAAGCCGTACCTCAACCAATGGAATGTCAGCATTCAGCATCAGTTCGGGGCGAATTGGCTCGTTACCGGAAACTATATCGGCAACAACATTATTCATATGTTGTACCGGTACGAAGCCAATCCTGCCATCTACATTTCTAACGGCACAAATACGTGCAGGCTGCCTAATGGCGTCACACTGACAGGACAGTCGGGCGGCACCGAGTGTTCCACGATCGCAAACACCAACCAACGGCGCGTTCTCTATCTGCAGAATCCGGCAATCGGTCAGTACTATTCCAACATCGTTATGGGCGATGATGGAAACACTCGCAGCTACAACGGACTCGTGATTTCGGTCCAGCGCAGGCGCGCGAAAGGGATAACTGTCCAGGGCAATTACACGTTCTCGCATTGCATCGATGACGGTTACAACGACGTCATTCAGACGACGGGGGGCCAGATTCAATCACGGCGCGGCGTGAATCGCGGAAATTGCGAACTGGACCGCCGTCATAACTTCAATATGTCGGCTGTCTATGAGACACCGCGGTTCGCGAACACGGCGCTGCGTGCTCTCGGCAGCGGCTGGCAGATCTCAGGAATTGTTCGTGCCGTGACAGGCTCCTATTTCAGCGTAGCAACAGGAACCGATATCGCACTCAGCGGGACAGCGAGCACAGCAGGCAACACCGGAGTCGACCAAAGGCCGAATCAGGTTCTGGCCAATCCATACCTTCCGAGCAAGGGAGCAAATGGTTGGTTGAATCCCGCCGCTTTCGTTCAGCCTGCACCAGGTACATACGGGAACGCGGGACCACGAAATGTTTCAGGTCCGGGAAGCATCGTGTTCAATACCGGCCTTTCCCGTTCGTTTGTAATCCGGGAGAAACAGTCGCTCCAAATTCGCGCCGAAGCCTTCAACGTAGCAAACCACGCGAATTACTGTGCCGCGCCGTTCCAGGGGATTGTGCCGGCAATCCGGTGTCCCGATGACAACCGCAACAGCTCGCAGTTTGGCAAGATCTTGAGCGCCTCCGACGGGCGCATCATGCAAATGGCGTTGAAGTATGTATTCTAGAAGTTGGGAAAATTAGCCACAAAAAGGCACAAAATTCACAAAATTTTTCGAGTCTTTTGTGCCTTTTTGTGGCTAATGATTTCATCTCGCGGAGCAGGGTGGTGACGACCTTCAAATCCCCTTTTCGCGGTTCCCCACGACCGGTGATGGCGCATTGTTCGCCGGCGGCCTCGTCCTTTGCAGGATCCCACGCATTCGCGGCTCGAAACGCTTCGACTGTGCCGGGAACGCCGTCATAGTGACCTTTTCGCGGTGTGACCATGCGATACCTCCAATCTTCGGTGATGACGGAAAACCCACGTTCCCGTAATATCGAAAGGGGCAGTTGCTTTTGGTGTTTGAGGAGCCTGTGCGCCACGCTGCCCGCGCTGCGCATGAGTGGGTGCGCACCGGAAACATCAGGAAATCACCTTCCCGAGCGGGAAGAGCCAAATCCCAACGCGGAATTCGGTTACCTACGCTGTGAGTCCGAAAATCAGATACTCCTTCGCCTGTCTGTCCAACGCATTTTTGCGTTCTTGCCAGTTGGGCATGGCCCGGCTGAAGGCAGCAGTGAACGCTGGCCCGTGGTGGGATTCACGTAGGTGAATCAGTTCGTGGACAATGACATAATCGACGAGTCTTGGGGGTAATTGCAGGATCTTCCAATTGAAGTAGAGAACCCCATTCTTTCTTACGAACCCCAACGAAATCCCAGATCCCGGACGTCAACCCGCTTGGGGCTGCTTGCCGTGCGGCGGGACAGCGTCACTGTTCTGCGCCTCAGCCAATCTGATCCCGTAGCGATATACCAGTTCCGGAAGTGTGCTTCGGCGGGCCGGGCGTCTCGTCGCAGAGTGAAGTACGCACCGTCGAACAGGAGCGGTTGCTTCTGTTGTTCAACGAGCCTGAGCCGGTACCGCCGGCCCAGGTAACAGAATGACTCACCGGAAATGTATTCCGGCCCGCACATCCGGAAAATGGCCTCTTCCTTGAGCGCGAGTTTCCGATGCACCCACAGGAGCTTTCTTTGAATCCAATGGGAAAGTTCTTCCGCAGAAGTTTCTGTAGGAACGTGGGCAATCAAGGCTCCGGTGCGGTCCACTGTAAGCCCAAGCGTATTCCGGCGGCTGCTGCGACGCACCTCGAACTCCAGACCACCGACCTGCAAGGTGTCCGTCATGAGCGTGCCAGGTTCTCGTGGTTTTCCCTAGCCAGCGCAACCAATCGTTGAGCCAGATCACGCTCGCCGCCGGCTCGGCAGATGCCGGCCTCATCGAGGTCGCGCACCAGCATCTTCGTCAGCAATTCTCGCATCGCTTCATTCTTCCAGAAACCTACTTTGCGGACTTCCTGTCGAATACGTTCGACGATTTCCAACGTTGCAGTAATCGCGGTTGAGCGCTGCGTCTCGCTCAATTCTCGATCCTTTCCGTACTCCTCCAACACCATGCGAACAAACGGCACTTGCACCTTGGCATCGAGGTCTGGGAAATCGTTCCGATCGCCCTGCCTCAGCTCATCAATGAACTTACGTAACTCCCGCTCCAGCGCGTCCCAGTCATCTTTGAACCGCCGCAGAATTTCCTCCAGCCGCTGACTCATCTTCCGCGCATAGGCCGGGTTCTGGTTCGAAAAGCCGATGATGTGGTAACGGGCAGCGTGCTGCATTTGCGCGGCGCGGGCCCGGCTGCTCGTTTGGGCCTGCAGGACTCTTTCGAACTCCGCATCCGTGATCGCAGTTGGTGGAATCTTGGGATTAACACCCCGGGCAGAGACATGTGCGTTGATAAGAGCTTTCACTTTTTCGGCGACTCCGAAAAGATTCAGCGCCGCGTCGCGATACAGGTTTGCAGCGATCTTATTAATGAAGCCCAGCAGCTTGGCGTCACGGAATACGTCGCCCGGCACTTCCGGGCGGTGCTCAAGCAAGCCGAGCATTTCGTAGAAGGAGCGTAACTTGTTGATGAAGTCAGCCCGAACCTTCAAGTCTTCCAGCAATTGCACGCACACATCCACCTGGCCTTGCAGATCGGTGACGCCGCGGTCCGTGAACACCGCCACTGCCCGCGCTCGGCGGTCGAGCAGTTTAGGCAGATCGGCGCTGATGTCCGTAAGCGTGCCTTCAATGTCTTCGCCATCGTAGTCGGTGAGCGCCTCGTTCAAGTGCCGCGCCACGCCGACGTAATCCACGACGTAACCGCACTTCTTTTTGCCGCTGGTCCGGTTCACCCGGGCGATGGCCTGAAGGAGATCGTGGGCCACAATCTTCCGGTCCAGATAAAGCACCTGCTCCACCGGCGCATCGAAACCCGTCAAGAGCATGTTCATGACGACCATGATCGAAAGTGGGTCCGTCTTGTCCGTCTTTTCCAGGTCGAACTTCCGCTTGAAGCGTTGAATACAGATTTCCTGCATTTCCTTGTCGGTCCAGTCCCACCACGGCTTCGGGTCGTTGTGGTCGCCGGAGAATACGGCGCCAATTTCCAGGAGTCGGAGTTTGAGCAGTTGCGGATGCGTTCGCACGAGAAAGCGCGTCTTGGCATCGAGCTTTTCTATCTCATCATCCGGCAACGCCAGTGTCGCCGGAGGCACGGATTCCAATTCCGCCACCAATTCATTGCGCGCTTGCTCCAGCTTGTCGAGATAGGTCATGACTGCGCGACGGCTCGTGGCGACGACTTGAGCCTTGAATCCTTCCGGTAACACGACCCCCGCATAATGCCGGATAATGTCCCGCGCCTTCTGCTCGATTAGCAGCGGCGCTTCCATGACGTCGCCCTCGGTCGCGTACTTCGCTTTGATGACGGCCAGTTCCGCGGCGGAGTAGTCGCGGAACATATCCTCGAAGACGGCATCGAGGCTGGGGGCGTCTTTAACGATGCCATCCGCGGTCCTTCCTTCGTAGAGGATCGGCACGGTCGCGCCGTCCAATTCCGCGTCTTGCAGGGTGTACTTGTCGATGAAGTCGCCAAAGATTTCGTGCGTTTCTTTCTTTTCGCTGCTCAAGATGGGCGTGCCTGTAAGGCCGATGATGGCGGCATTCGGCAAAGCCTTGCGCAGGTTGCGATGCAGCGTGCGCGTGTGGGAACGGTGCGCTTCATCCACCAGCACCAGGATTTCCTCCGAGTCGTTGAGTTGTGGGAACACCTCGAAACGGATGTTTTCCGTGAACGTCACTATTTTCTCGACGATCTCTTCGTGTTCGCCTGGTTTCTTTTCTTTGCGGGCAATGGTCATCGCAACTTTGTCGGCTGGTTTCGTGCCTGGTTGTGGCAACACTTCCACTTTCTTGCCTTCCGGCTTGCTGCCCACCACTTGATACTTTTGCAACATGGCCATGACGATGTCGGGCGTTCGTTCACTCAAGAGCCGCTGGGTCATCGCAGTTGGTGATTCGCGCGATTTCAGATCCTGATCTGTCGGGCGAACCGACTCCCCGCTCAACTGCGCGGTCGCGCCAAGCTGTTCCTGCAAATCCGTCCAGTCGGTCACGACGACAACCTTGAATCGCTTCAGGCGCGGCGTCATCCTCATCTTACGGACCAGGAACACCATGCTCAGACTCTTGCCCGAGCCCTGTGTATGCCAGACGATGCCGCCGCGCTCGTCGCGATCCGCGCCCTGCGCTTTCGTCCGTCCTTCCTGCAATCTCGTCACGGCATTGTGGATGGCGCGGAACTGCTGGTAGCGCGCCACCATCGTGCGCGTCTTGCCTTCGACTTGTTGGAACACGGTGAAATTTCGGATGAGGTCCAGGAGATGTGCCGGCCGCAGCATACCGGCTGTGAGAATCTGCTGGCTTTGCAACGATGCCCCCACCCCGCCGCGCAAAACTTCGGGCCTTTTGTCCCGCTGGCGGAAGAACAAGGGAATACCGCCCCAATCGGATTTTTCCGCTCCGGCTGCCGCCAGTTCCTGTGCCGCTTGCGGTTCTTCAGGTGATTGCGGCAATACGCCCAGTTCCACGCCTTCGTTGTCGGTGTAGAGCGTGGGCCAGATTTCCCGGCGCTGATTCGTATAACGCAAGAGTTGATTGATGGCTTCCTGCAAAGGATTTTCAATGCCGGGACTCTTGAACTCCGCCACGCCCACCGGAATGCCATTCACGAACAGCACCGCGTCCGGAATAACGTGCCCGCGCCCGCTGGTCAGTTCTACCTTGAACTGGTTGATGACAAGGAAGTCGTTGTTGAGCGGATTTTCGAAATCGATGAACCGCACAGGCTGGTTGCGCCCGGAGTTCCAATCCGGCAGGCCGTCAATCTCCGTTCCCTTGAGCAACAGTTTCGTGGCCGATTCGTTGATTTCCATCAGACGATGGCCCTCGGCCCTCTCCAGTTTCTCGATGATCCGGCGGATGCGATCGTCGTCGAGCCACGGCCGGCCGTCTCGCAGATTCAGTTTGTGGAGCGCCGCCGCAAGCCGGCCTTTGAGCAGCACCTCGCGGAAGTTCTGCCGCTCCGTGAAATCGGGAATGTCCGTGTCGCCCTCAATCCACTGCCAGCCCATCGCCTTAAGCTGTTGGCAAAAAGGCTTCTCGACGAGATCGTATTCCCATTGGATCTTGCTCATGGATTTCCTGTGCCTGCTGCAGTTTATCAAGTACCCCTTGGTACCGGACCAGCGTTATTGGAGAATATGGTCATGGAGATGGAAGTCATAAGCATCCGGGTCGACTCTGAAACTGCAAAAACCTTCAGATCGTTGCCCGAAGAAGACCGCAGAAAACTCGAGGCCTTACTTAGCATCCGCCTTAGCGAGGTGAGCCGGCTTGGGGAATCCCTCGACACCGTTATGAAGGAGATCGCTGAAAAAGCAAAAGCGCGCGGATTGACGCCCGAGATTTTGAAATCCCTGCTCGATGAAGAGTAAGGACCGTTTTGTCCTCGATACAACTGTACTGGTGAGCGCGGTCCTGATTGAAAATTCACGCCCTGCTGAAGCCTTTCGAAAAGCCCGCCAGGTTGGAGAGATTCTGTTGTCGTTGCCCACGGCTGAAGAATTAAATGAAGTGCTGGGTAGAGAAAAATTCAGCCGGTATATTACTCGCGAAAACAGAGAGCACTTCCTGGCCGCGTTTATTCAATCAGCGAGATTCATCGAGGTGACGGAGAAGATCATTGCTTGCCGCGACCCGAAAGATGACAAATTTCTGGAACTCGCCGTCAGCGGCCACGCGACCTGCATTGTGACCGGCGACGACGACCTGCTCGCGCTGCATCCGTTTCGCGGAATTCCAATCCTGTCCGTTGGGCACTTCCTCGCATCTTTTTGAAGAGCCGCTTACTGAACCATAGGTCAAGTTATGGTCGCAGTGGTTTGCGACAAGGCTTCGCGCGCTTCCGGCACACGAACGCGGCCGGTGAGGAGGTCGGCCATCAGGCCGGATTTGAGTAGAGCGAGCTTTTCTTTTTCGGAAGTTACGATCGCAATTTCGGAATCGAGCAAGTCCAGGCGCTTGACAATTTCCTTCTGCTCGTCTGGTTGTGGCTTGGCAACCAGCACCCTCTTCATTTCACCCACGTTGAAGTGCTGTTGAGCAAGGCCTCCTTGGAGGCGGAGAACCTGGTCCTTTCCGAATGGCGAATTGATCCACAGCGCGAGGAAGCGAGGCACGATTTCGCTACCGGGCTGAGAGATGATCAGGTCGACGCAGTTCGACCCGTCAAGAGGACTTGGGACAACGCACGTCGTGCCAGGGTAGCCTGTGCGCACTGTCACGAGATCATCTGTGTGAAGCATGCTCTTACTGAGAAGGGCATTAGACTCTTGTGAAATGAATACCAAGTCGTCAAGCTTAATTCGATCCTCGCGGATGTTGGCAGACCTCAAAACCGGAACGCCTTCTCCGACATAATACTGGGCGGGCTTCACAACAATACCCACCACGATTTCTCGGCAGAGGCTATGACACGCTCGAACCTCCCAGTCGCTGGGGATGCGGCCTAGAGGTGAGTCTTTGAATTGTTCCGGGTGGGCGGCCGGGTCGCGGAGTTGACCGTGAGCGTCAAGGCCGCGAGTGAGGAAGTCATGAAGAATGCCAGTGCGGACTTGCCACAGCTTAGCAATCACCGCTTCGGTCTTCGCAATCGCCTCGTCCATCGTATCCAGCACCGCCGCAATGCGGATTTGCTCGGTGCGTTTTGGGCGGTGTGTTCGAATTCGGGAGAAGTCTGCTTTCGAGATTTCCAAAAAAGTTGTACCGGACGCAAGCCGGACCATCTCGGACTTCATGGTTTGAATGCGGTTATAGGCGAAGAGAGAATCGGTGTCCTCATTTGGCATGATGCTCTTGAATCCCTGATTCGTGGTGAGCGGCACGGCGGCAATCGCAGTCTCGCCGAGCGTGGCACGAGTGGTGACGACAACGGAGCCCTCTGGAAGGAGTTTGGCGGCGCTTCCCGCGAGTCCGTCTGGCGTGATTTTTTCCCGCGTGTCCCGCACATACTTTCCGCACAATGCGGTGATCTCACTCGGCGTGACCCATGGAATTGAACCATTCGTTCTTGAGTTCGCGGATCTGGCGGTCCAGATCCTTCGCGTAGTTCCACGCGGCGAGTTCCTCTCGTCGAGGTCGTCGGGAGCGTTGCCCTGCTCGAAGGCCTCCTTTTCGCCCTTAAGCCGGACAACGTCAGCTTTTGCTGCAGCGATGCGCTCCAGGTAGTCGGACATCGTGCGGCGGACGAACCTGTGGGCGAAGGGGTCGAAGGCCGGGCCGGCGGCTTCATCATCTTCCACCGCGTCGGCAATCGCGTCCACCCAACCGTCGATGACGCCGGGGAATCCGTTTTCGAGCAGGGTCTTGAAATCGGGGAGTGTGTCCGTCCACAAGGTCGCAATCACGCCCGCAAGCTTGAAGCGGTCCAAAGTGTTCAGTGGCAATAATGCGGTGACGAAGGTTTCGAGGAATTCGGCGCGAACGCGGTTCAGATCGCGCCGCTGCGGCAATTCGGCCAGGCGCGGCGAATGTTCGGTCCACCATTCGCCGAGCTTCTCGCGTGTCGTGGCGTGGCGCGTCTGGACGCCGGGGTCGGCTTCGACGAGTGGGTGGATGGCCGCGCGATCGGACAGCGCGGGAGAGAAGTCGAAATAGACGGCATCCTTCTCGCCCGGGCGAAAGCCTTAGCGGGATCGAAACCGAGCGCATCGAACATGCAGCGATGATCCGTCACTTCAGGGACGGGCACGCCGCCAAGCAGGTGGGCGCGTACGTTGTGAGGCTCCGGCGGCGGCGCGTTATCCACGTAACGGCGGATGTTGAGATTGAAGTCGTTGGACTCATCTGCGATCTCCGCGATCGTGACGGCGCGCGCGTAGCCCGGCACGTTTTCGTAGCGGTCGAAAGTGGAGACGATTTTCTCGACGTGTTCCGGCCGGAGGTAGTTCTGAGCGCGTCCGGCGTGAAATTCGGCGTCCGCATTGATGAACAGCACATGGCCGCGGCGGGCTGCAGGCTTATTCGGGTTGAGCGGCTGGCCGGTGAGGTTTGGCCGCATCACAAGGATGCACGCTGGAATTCCCGCGCCGTAAAAAAGATTTTGTGGCAACCCGATGATGGCTTCGACCAAGTCTTGTTCGAGGAACTTCTTACGGATTTCTTTTTCGGCGCCGCCACGAAAGAGAACGCCGTGGGGCATGACCGTGACGACCATGCCGCCCGGTTTGCACACCGCGAGCATGTGTTGAGTGAACATGAGGTCGCCTTTCTTGCCCGTAGTGGGACACCAGCCCCAGCGAAAGCGCTCAGGGAACTCCATGTTGCTGCGCGTGTAGTTCTGGCTGAAAGGCGGATTGGCAATCACGCGGTCGAAGCGCTCCAGTTCACCGGCCTCACGGTGCATCGGGTGGAGTAGCGTATCCTGAAACTGGATATCCGCGCCCGCCACCCCGTGGAGCAGGATGTTCAGCCGGCAAATAGACCACGCGGAGGCGTCGTTGACCTGGCCGCAGAGGCGGAGGTTCGTAGGGTCGCCGCCGGATTGCTCGATGAACTCCCTGCTGATGATGAGCATGCCGCCGGATCCACACGTGGGGTCGTAGACGCTCATGCCCTGCGCTGGTTTGAGAATACGAACCATGAGACGGATAACATCGCGCGGAGTGTAGAAATCGCCGCCCTTCTTGCCGGCGGATTCGGCGAACATGTTAATCAGAAATTCGTAAGCCGCCCCGAGCAGATCAGAGAATTGGAAGTCCTCATTGCGCAGCCGGTGACGGCTGAAATGACGCACGAGATCCTTGCAGGCATCGTCGGACAGGGTGCGCTTGTTACCCTGAGTTCGCATGAAGCTGATGTGGTCCAGGACATGTTCAAGGGATTCATTGGCGTCGCTCAGCGCGCCAAGAGCAGTATCCAGGACGCTGCCATAGACGACATTGGCATCGTTAATTCTGTCCTGCAGGTATTTCCACCGGGCGCGTTCCGGGACGAAGAAGCTGTCGTAATAATCGGGATTTTCGCCGTAGTTCGTCTCGGCATCATTCAATTCCATGCCTTGTTCGACCTTGCGTCCGACGATTTTTTCGCGCTCGGCCTCGAAGACATCCGAACAGCGTTTCAGGAAGAGCATTCCGAAGATGTAATCCTTGTAGGTGGCGGCGTCGAGCCCCTCTTGCCGCAGCCGGTCAGCGGCGGAGTAAAGATGACGTTCGAGCTTGGCGAGAGATAGCCGAGGCATGGATCAGTCTAGAGTGTGGATTGTCATCCAGACAGGGCCTGTAAGCGGCCGGGTTTTCTCTGTGGTCTGGCGGACCATCACGTCAAGCTGATCCGCAATGCGAAGCGACTGTACCCACGTAAGATTTGCGACATCCTTACCACTCCATTCAAAAAAGCCATTATAGTCTGGGCTGGCAATACCAGAGATCGCAATCCCTATTCGTTATTGCCCCGTGTGTACCGCGATATACGGTCGCAAGGGAGACGCAGTTTCCCGAGCGAAGCACTATATAGACCAGCAGAACTCGGGTTGTTCCACAACCTCAAAGTTCTATACAGAGACAGTGCAGGCACGTTTGCTTTCCATTTGGCTCGATCCGGTAAACCTTAACCACTGGCTCCGTCGGCCAGAGGTCATTCAGAAACCGCCGACCACTTTTCCTCCGTTTTTATTTTTGATACGTTGCGCTGTCGCCGGAACAGGCGCAAGGCCATCGCATCGACGCGCGCTCCGATATCTTTTCATTTGGCGCGTGCTTTACGAGTTGGTGACAGGTCTGTGAAAGTGAAACACCTCAATCATACGAGTGCTGGTCACACCTGCTCCATCACCGACCAAAGGAACCGACAATGCTGAAGTTGAACCGGTCGCGCCGGCGACGAGGAGTGCTGTCAACATGCATTTCGCCGCGCTCATTGAATCCTGTTCGCGCCGCCATCGCCGATATCGGAAGGCTCGCTGTGAACGTGAACATCTGAGCTGCACTGATCGGCCTCGTCGAGAATGGATTCGGAGTGAACATGGCGCCTGGTCGAGGAACGCAGCCACCTGCGAATTTGGCGGGGATCGTGACACTCGATTGCCCAAACGCTGCCGCCGTCATCGTCGGTGAAGAAGAACGAAACTGTGGCTGCCTGACTGTTGGTGTTGCCAGGGCGAGAGCCGTCTTCAGTGGCAGCAAATTCCGATTCGTTTACGAGTGCATTGCTTTGACGGTTGCTGATGGAACGCGAGCCCGCCTCCTGTCGTTTTGGAGCCAGTCACCACGCGAGCAAATCCCGAGACGGTACGGGAAATTAGCCATTCATCTCGCGGAGCAGGGTTCCGGATTCCAACGCGACGTGTCGGAAGCCTTTTTGAAATGGGTGCTGACGACCCAGGTCTCGCTGAGATATTGCGGATCGCGGATCTCGGATATGAGCGTGAGCCATTGATCGCCGTTCGGCCCCGGCATCAGATGATAGTACTCGGTGAGGTTCGTGTTCGCGCTGTAGGGGACGCCGTTCTTGCGGGAATATCCCGCCCGCAGCTGAGTGGTGACGACCTTCAAATCCCCTTTTCTCGGTTCCCCGCGACCGGTAATGGCAAACTCCCACTGAGCCGTGGAATAACCTTGCCAGGTGGGTTCAGATGCCCGCCCTTCCTGCGGACCAAAATGGAAAACCCGGGTTTGAGTGCCGGCGGTCAACTCCATTTTCAGTGTGTTGTCGTCCTGCCAGGAAATGCGCAGATATCCGGGTAGCCGCATGATACCCACGGCGCCGTAGCCCTTGCATTGTTCGCCGGCGGCCTCGTCCTTTGCAGGATCCCACGCATTCGCGGTTCGAAAGGCTTCGACCGTGCCGGGAACGCCCTCATAGTCACCTTTTCGCGGCGTGACCATGCGGTACTTCCAGTCTTCAGTGATGACGGAAACCCATGTTCCCGTAATATCGAACGGGGCAGTTGCTTTTGGTGTTTGCGGAGCTTGCGCGCCGCGCTGACCGCGCTGCGCATGAGTGGTGAGGGGAAAGATCAGGCAAAGAGCCACTGCCAGGAGTGCGCTTTGCCTCCGAACAATTTCGTATCTCATGGTGCTATAGAGAAAAGATTTAATCGACTTTTTCGCCTTCGCGGTTGCCCCATGTGAGGCCGTCGGTTGTTCGCTTCAACGTCACCATTCTCAACCTGTGCTCGCCGTCCGTGCGGGTCGGGTTGCCGGAAACGATGACGGGATCTCCGACCTTAAGCGTGTTCCTGTCGATTCCGTTTCCTGCCAGTTGACCGCCGCCTGCCCATTCAATGGACCACCGCTCTCCGTCGGCCGTTTCGACGTGAACGAAGGAATGCGGATTACGGAACAAAAACTGGACCATTTTTCCTTCGATCTTCACTTGCTTCGCTAAATCGTACGTACTTGCGAAGGAATGATGAGCGGACACCGTCATACCGAACAGCAAGGCGCCCGCAAGGACCAAAACTGCGGCTTTCACTTTCACGATGTTCCTCCTAAAAGATGTCGATACCTTTTAGCGTCGGGCCCACCGGCCAGCCATAGTTGGTACACCTGCTTCGCAGGCCTCCTTTTTGGCTATTGGCCGGTCCCCCCACGCCTTTAGCGTCGGGCCCACCGGCCAGCCATAGTTGGTAC
>Ga0066710_100000497_pt1 | contig 24124 bp, 26 predicted proteins | sample GraSoiAngelo_159_FD_79666 | JGI IMG/M metagenome (GOLD analysis project Ga0066710, IMG submission 79666) | Grasslands soil microbial communities from the Angelo Coastal Reserve, California, USA - 14_1009_16_40cm | ecosystem: Environmental > Terrestrial > Soil > Grasslands | place: USA...
CCCTCGACGCAGGAGCGGCGCTTCTGGGCGTCCGTGAGCGGTGGCCCGGGGAGGAACTTGCCGTCGGGACCGCGCGAGTCGGAGAACATGTGCAGCTGCAGCGCCCCCACCCGCTCGGCGACAGCGACCGCCTCGGCGAGCGCCTCGAGGACGTGGTCGCGCTGTGCCGGGTCGCAGAGCCCGCCGTAGGAGTGGCCGAAGAAGCCGGCGATCCCGATCCCCGCCTCCTGACACGCGGCGGCGAGCCCGTCGATGTCCTCGCCGCGCCAGTCCCACAGCTCGACGAGGTCGAAGCCGTGCGCGGCGGCCTTGCGCGCCCTCTCCGGAAGGGGCAGGTCGGCCCACATGAACTTGATCGAGACCGAGTACTTCACGCAGGCCCCATGGTGGCGCCGCCGTTCACCAGCAGGGTCTGGCCGGTGACCATGCGCGCCGACGGGCTGCACAGGTAGGCGACTGCCCCGGCGATGTCGGCCGGGAGGATCGGCACCTGGAGACACTGCCCTTTGGCGACCAGATCGCGGTACTCGTCGGAGACGGTCTGCGTCGTGATCTCGGTGGTGACGAGACCCGGCGCGACGCCGTTGACGGCGATGCCGGACGGGCCGAGCTCGCGGGCCATGCTCCGCGTCATCCCGATCACCGCCGCCTTCGAGGCCACGTAGTGCATGAGGTTGGCCATGCCGAAGGTGACGACGTTGGAGGCGATGTTGACGATGCGACCGCTGCCGGCGGCGCGCATCGGCTCGGCGACGGCGCGCGAGCAGAGGAAGACGGAGCGGACGTTGACGCCGAGCACGTGTTCCCACTCGGCCAGGTCGATCTCCCAGAACGGCCGCCGCTCGATGCCGGCGAAGAGACCCGCGTTGTTGACGAGCACGTCGATGCGCCCGTAGCCGTCGAGCACCTCGCGAAACGCGGCCGCGACCGCCTGCTCATCGGTGACGTCCGCTGTGAGCGAGAGCGCCGAGCCGCCGGCCGCCTCGATCGCCCCCACGGTCTCGTCGGAAGAGGCGAGGTCGACCGAGACGACGGTCGCTCCGCGGCCGGCGAGCGTCTCGGCGATTGCGCGGCCGATCGCGCGGGCCCCACCGGTGACGATCGCGATCTGCCCGGCGAGCTCGGGCGCGTCTACCACAGGGTCGCCTTGCCGTCGAAGTTGAGGTGCTTGGTCTCGGTGAACTCGTAGAGTCCCTCGAGCCCCTGCTGGCGGCCGATGCCGGAGCGCTTGTAGCCGCCCACCTCGACCTCGTCGTAGAAGTGGTGGTACGTGTTGATCCAGATGGTGCCCGCGCGGATCGCGCGGCCCACGCGCCAGGCGCGGTCGAGGTTCTGCGTCCAGAGACCTGCGGCGAGCCCGTACTCGGTGTCGTTTGCGAGCGCGACGGCCTCCGCCTCGTCCGTGAACCGCTGAACCGTCAGCACCGGTCCGAAGATCTCGTCGCGGAGCAGGGTCGAGCCCGTGGGGAGGTCCGCGAAGATCGCCGGCGAGACGAAGTTGCCCGCGTCGTAGAGGTCGCCCTCGAGGGCGGTGCCTCCTGCGACGAGCGTCGCCTCCGCCTTGCCGCGAGCGACGTACTCGAGCACCTTGTCCCGCTGGGCCGCCGACGCGAGCGGTCCCAGCTGCGAGGACGGGTCGAGGCCGTCGCCGACGCGCAGCCCCGACGTGTTGGCGGCGAGCCGCTCGACGAGCTCGTCGTGGATCGAATCCTCGACGATCAGTCTGCTGCCGGCAGTGCAGATCTGGCCGCACGTCGTGAAGATCGCGTTTTCGGCGCCCGCCAGGGCCTTGTCGATGTTGGCGTCCGCGAAGACGACGTTCGGCGCCTTGCCGCCGAGCTCGAGCGCGACCTTGCGCAGCCCGTCGGCCGCGCGCTTCATCACCCGGATGCCGGTGGCGGTCTCGCCGGTGAAGGCGATCATGTCGACGCCGTCGTGGCCGACCAGCACCTCACCGACCGTGGCGCCCGCGCCGAGCACGCACGTCAGCACGCCGTCGGGTAGCCCCGGCTGCGCGGCGAGCAGCGCGAGCGCCTCGACCGTGATCGCCGGGGTGATGCTGGCGGGCTTCACGACGGTGGCGTTGCCCGCGGCCAGCGCCGGCACGAGCGAGCGCACGAGCAGCGTCAGCGGCCAGTTCCAGGGCGTGATCACCGCGACGACGCCGACCGGCTCACGGAGGACGACACCCGTCACCTCGTCCCCGAGCACCGCCGAGCGCCCGTAGACGAGACGGGCGAGACCGGCGTAGTACTCCGTCATCTTGGCGGAGCCCGCGATCTCGATGTGCGCCTCGTGGATCGTCTTCCCCTGCTCGCGCGTGAGCAGCTCCGCGAGGCGGTCGGCGTCGGCGCGCAGCGCCTGGGCGAAGCCGTAGAGGACCCGCGCGCGCAGCTCGCCGTTGCTCCGCCAGCCGGACTGGCCTGCGGCAACGGCCGCGCCGACGGCGTCGTCGACGTCCGCGGCGCTCGACGCCGCGAGCTCGGCGACGAGCTCTCCCGTCGCCGGATCCGTGCTCTCGAAGCCGTCGCCGCGCGCGTGGACGAAGGCGTATTCGGCAGCGGGGAGGCGCAGGACCTGCCACGCTGTGCGCCCGGTGATGGTCGGTGCTCCGGCGCCCATGTGCACCCTCCGTCTCGGCGTCGTGCCGGGCTTGACAGCCCTCTCGGGAACCCGTGAAACTAACTGATGAACATATCAGACCACTGACCAGTCGAGGCAGCAGGGAGCCGCGCCCGGGCCGACGTGCCGGAGGTGGATCGTGGGACGGTTGGACGATCGCGTCGCGCTGATCACGGGCGCCGCGTCACCGCGCGGGCAGGGTGCCGCCGAAGGGAACCTCTTCGCTCGGGAGGGAGCCGTCGTGGTGCTCGCCGACGTCAGCGACGAGGAGGGCGAGGCCACCGCCGCAGCGCTCGGCGAGCGGGTGTCGTATCGGCACCTGGACGTCACGAGCGAGCCCGACTGGGCGTCGACGGTGTCCTGGATCCTCGAGCAGCACGGCCGGATCGACGTGCTCGTCAACAACGCGGGCATCTGGTTCGGCCGGGGGCTCGAAGAGACATCGCTGGACGATTACACCCGCGTGATCGGGATCAACCAGGTCGGCGTCTTCCTGGGCCTGCGCGCCGTCACGCCGGCGATGAAGGCCGCCCGCTCGGGGTCGATCGTCAACATCTCCTCGCTTGCGGGACTGCGCGGAACGAACATGCCGCTCGCCTACGCGGCTGCGAAGTGGGCCGTCCGCGGGATGAGCCGGGCCGCGGCGGCGGAGCTGGCGCCGCACGGCGTGCGCGTCAACGCCGTCTTCCCGGGCTACGTCGACACCGGCATGATCGACTCCGGGCACGAGGAGATCGCGCAGCGGGTGCCGCTCGGAGGCAGGCTCGCGTCGCCCGAGGAGGTCGCCGAGACCGTGCTCTTCCTCGCCTCCGACGCCGCGCGTTATGTCACCGGTGCCGAGCTGGTCGTCGACGGAGCCGTGACCGCGTAAGCGGTCACGAGGGGTCAGGACTTGTAGGGGTCAGGACTTGTCCTGACCCGTATCTGTAATCGAAGAGCGGGTCAGAACGAGTTCTGACCCCTTGCCCCTATGTCGCGAAGTGCGAGACCCAGAGGGTGGCGTCGCGATACGGGCCGAACGCGGCGAGCTTGATGGCTGCGATCCCCTGCGTCTGCCACTCGGGCCGGAAGAGGTTCTCGCGGTGCTCGGGTGAGTTGAGCCACCCGTCCAGCGCGACGCGAGGGGCGCCTTGTGATCCTTCTGCGATGTAGAGGTTCTCGCCGAACTCGCCCTCGAACCCGGTGGCGCGCACGTCGGCATCGGGTGACGCGCCGCAGGGCGCATGCGCGAAGTTCTGGCAGCGAACGATCTCGTCGGCCTTCTGCAGCGCGGTGCTCGAGAGGAGCGTGGTCGGTCTCGGCTCGTCCAGGCCGTGCTGCCTGCGCGCGTAGTCGATGAGACAGACCATCACCTGCACTTGCAGGTCGACGGGGAGGTCGGTGCGCACGCCGCCCGGACAGGTCTGGTCACTCGCGAGATACCGCTGCCAGGGGTCGTCGACCGGGTAGAGCGACCCCTCGCCGCCACCTGTCGCCGTCACGGGCGAGGACGAGCCGCCCGGATGCGCCTGCGCGTCCCCGAGACCAAGGGCGCGACGACCCGTCGGGGTGACGGCCATGAGCGCGGCGCCGACCACGATCGCGCCGACGACGAGAAGCAGCGGTGACACCTGCCGATGCCTCTGCTTCGGCCGCTCGCGGTACCAATCCCGGCTCTCGATCCCCACGTCCCGGGTGGTATCGGCGCGGGGCACCGAGACATGAATTTACGCGTGCGCGCCGGCGGGCACGAGGGCCCGCTCGAGATCGGCGATCAGGTCGTCCGGCGACTCGATGCCGACCGAGAGCCGGATCAGGTTCCGCGGAGCGGCGAAGGGGCCCTCGGCCGTGGCCGCGTGCGTCATCCGCGCGGGGTGCTCGATCAAGCTCTCGACGCTGCCGAGGCTCTCGGCCAGCGTCCACACCCTTGTGCGGGCGACGAGCTCCACGGCGGTCTCCTCGTCGGACACGAGGAACGAGACCATGCCGCCGAAGTCGCGCATCTGGCGGGCGGCGATCTCGTGCCCCGGATGGTCTGGCAGACCCGGGTAGAGGACCTGGCCGACGCGCGGGTGCGCCCGGAGAAACTCGACGACGGCCTGGGCGTTCTCACAGTGCCGGCGCATGCGCACCGCGAGTGTCTTGACCCCTCGCAGGACGAGCCACGCGTCGAACGGCCCCGGCACGGCGCCTATCGACTTCTGCAGGAAACGAAGGCGTTCCCCGATAGCCGCGTCGTTCGTGGCGGCGAAGCCGCCGATGACGTCCGAGTGGCCGCCGAGGTACTTCGTCGTCGAGTGGACGACGATGTCCGCGCCGAGCTCGAGCGGGCGCTGGAGGTAGGGCGTGGCAAACGTGTTGTCGACCACGACCTTTGCCCCGACCTCCTTGGCCGCCTCGACGACGGCGCGGACGTCGACGATGTTGAGCAGCGGGTTCGTCGGCGTCTCGATCCAGACGATGGCGACGTTCCCGTCCAGGTGGGCGCGCAGCGTGTCCGCGTCCGAGAGCTGCGCCGGCGTCAGGTACGTGAAGGCGTACCCCTTCGGCTCGTAGACCTGCGAGAACATCCGGTAGGTGCCGCCGTAGACGTCGTTCACGCAGACCACCCGCTGCCCCGGGTCGACGAGGTGCATGACGGTGGCGCTCGCCCCGACTCCCGAGGCGAACGCGTGCCCCGACGTCGCGCTCTCGAGCGACGCGAGACACTCCTCGAGCGCCGTCCGCGTCGGGTTCGCCACGCGCGCGTAGTCGTACCCCTTGTGGACGCCGACAGCCTCCTGGTGGAAGGTCGAGGTCTGGTAGATGGGCGTGGTGACCGCCCCCGTCGCAGGGTCGGGCTCCTGCCCCGCGTGGATTGCCTTCGTCTCGAAGTCCATCGCGCCGATTGTAGGTGCGCTACCCGCGCAGCCCGGCCCGGAGGTCGGCCGCCCAGGCGCGGGGGACGCGCTTGCCGACACGGATCTCGTCCGCGTCGAGCCAGTCGGCAAGGCGGCGAAGGCCTGCGGCGATGTCCGCGCCGGCACGGGGCGGCGCTTCGGGCTGCGCCCACACGCCCTTGACGTCCAGCACTCCCGTCTTCCGGTCGTGCACCGGCTCGATCCGTCCGATCAGCCGGTCACCGAGCAGGATCGGCAGGACGTAGTAGCCGTACTCGCGCTTGGCGGGCGGGACGAACATCTCGAGCCGGTAGCGGAAGCCGAACAGCGCCTCCGCGCGGTCGCGGTCGTGGATCAGCCGGTCGAACGGCGAGAGAACGATCGCCTCTCCGTCCGCGATCGAGCCGTCCTGCGCATCGGGGTGGGCCTCCCAGCCCTTCCTGCCGCGCCGGACGCCGAGTGCGCGGTACCGCCGCTCGGCGAGCTGACGTTCGGCGTCCCTGATCGAGACCGTCTCCGTTGGGGGATACCAGCGCTCGGCCAGATCCCAGAGCCGCTGCCCGTTCTGACGGCCCGCGACCGCCAGCTCACCGTAGAGGTGCAGCGACAAGAGCAGTAAGCCCACCCGACGTGAGCCCCACCAGCGGTGGTCGCGCCACTGCCCGGCTGCGCGGTCCTCGAGCTCCCGGGAGAGCAGCGGTCCGCGCTGCTCGATCTCGCGCAGCACGTAGCGCCGGAAGGACGGGTTCTCGGCCAGGGCCGACCGGACCCACCTCTCCGAGGAGTAGTGCGTCGAGCGCCGCCAGCGTCGCATGCGCGCCTGGACGAGCGGCAGCGTCTCGATCGGGTCGACGTAGGCGTTCCATTCGAAGAGCGACCGCTCCTCCCACAGCAGGCGGTCGAGCTCGGCGATGTCGTATGTGCCGACCCGGCTCCAGAGCACGAGGTGCTGCGCGGGCGCCACCGTCGCGATCGGGTCGAGCTGGAGAAAGCCGAGCCGGCGTACTGTGTCGAGCACGCTCGTCGCAGATCCGTCCAGCATCTGGGCACGCACGGCGATCCGGCGAGCCTCGTCGTCTGAGACCAACCTCACCGCCGCACCGACTCCAGCCCGGCCGTCGCCCGCAGGCGGTCGAGCGCGCGATCGAACGCCTCGTCCAGCGCGCTCGACGGTCGGACGCCGTTCTCCCGATGGAATGCCTTGACGAGGAGCGCACCGGCCGCCCGGTCTGACTTCAGGTCGGCGCGGCCGACGATGCGGTCGCGCCAGACGAGCGGCAGCACGTAGTACCCGTAGCGGCGTTGCGGCTGCGGCTTGTAAACCTCGATCAGGTGGTCGAAGCCGAGTACCCTCCGCGCGAACGGCCGATCCCAGAGCAGGTTGTCGAACGGAGAGACGAGCACGGCTGCGGACGGAGCCGGGGGCTCGAGGTCGGCGCCGGCTTCGACCGCCACCGGTGCACCGCCGTCGTCGACCTTTACGCGTTCCAGCAATCCGTCGCCGACGAGCGAGTCCACTGCTCCGCTGACGGCCCGCGCACCGCCCTTGAGGCGCCAGTGCTCGACGATGCCCGCGTCGGTCAGCGCGCCACGCGCCCGTACCGCCTTCAGTGCCAGCGTCCGCAGGCGCTCGTCGGCGCTCGGGAGCGGCGCTTCGAGCACCGGGCGAGGGAGCACGCGCTCCGGCAGCTCGTAGAGGCGCTGGAAGCCCTGTCGGCCGCCGACGACGAGGTCACCCCCGTTCCACAGGCGCTCGAGCATCGCCTTGGCCGGTTTCCAGTTCCACATGCCGCCCTCCGTCGAGCCCTCGAAATGCCGCGACGCAAGGGGGCCACGGGCGCGAATCTCCTCGAGGATCTCGTCGGCGAGATGCGGGTGGGTTTTCTCCACCTCTCCGTACCACCGCCGGCCGCCGCTGCGCATCGCGCTGACGAACAACGGCCAGTCCTCGACTGGCAGGAGGCAGGCCTCGTGAGCCCAGTACTCGAAGATCCGCCCAAGCGCCAGCAGGCGCGACACGACTCCCTGCTCGTAGATCCCCGCGCGCGAGGCGATCGCGATCCTGTGACTCCGCTCGACCGCAGAGATCGAGTCGAGTTGGATGCACGACGTCCGCCGGATCGTCTCCTCGACCTCACGTGCGGTCGCCGACCTCCGACGTGACGCGTAGCCTTGCGCGTTGACAACGACGCGGCGGAGCGCCGCAATGGCGATCGTGCGCACGGTTGATGTCTAGCTGAATGTTCCGTTCCGTCCTCTCCTCTCTCTTCGTCGTGGCCGTGGTCGTATACGGATACGGCATCTGGCTGTTTCTGCTGCACGACCAGGATCGGCTCCCGGCCCACGCGGACGCGATCGTCGTGCTCGCGGGGAGCCGCGAGCGGCTGCCCGTGGCGCTGAAGCTCGCCGACACAGGGATTGCGAACACGCTCGTCGTGTCCGAGGACAACGCGAGCAGCGACCCCGACCGCTACCGGCTGTGCCACGGCACGAAACCGAAGCGATTCAAGCTCGTCTGCCAGTTTGCGTCGCCGAGCTCGACCCGCGGTGAGGCGCGGATGATCGCGAATCTTGCGGATCAGAGGAACTGGAAGACGGTGGTGGTCGTCACGTCGCGTTACCACATCTACCGGGCGCACAAGCTGATCCGGCGCTGTACGAAGGTCGACCTCGCCATGCGCTACACGGACAAGGACTCGTGGTGGCGCAAGGCGATCGCGGTCCCGCTCGAGTACGTCAAACTGATACGCGCCGAGGTCAGCCAGCGCGGTTGTTAGGGGTCGCGCGAGGGGTCAGGACTTGTCCTGACCCGAACTTCGAACGTCACAAACCAAAGGCAGTCAGGACAAGTCCTGACTCCTAATCCGGCGTCCTGCCCTGCAGAATCGCCGCCAGGCGGTCGGGGTCGATGTTTCCCCCCGAGACGATGCAGATCACGCGGCCCGGGCCCGCCCGGCCCGAGACGGCAGCCGCGACCGGCAGCGCTCCCGCGCCCTCCGCGATCACGTGCGCACGCTCGGCGAGGAGCCGCACGGCGGCGGCGGTCTCGTCGAGTGAGAGCGCGAACGCACCGTCGACGAGCTCCTTCGCGCCTTCCCACATCGCGGGCAGGAGCGCCTTCGCCCCCGAGCCGTCGACGAACGACGCGCGATAGTCGACCGCCACCGGCACACCGCCGTTTGCGAGCGCGGCAGTCACCGGCGCGCCCGTGTCCGGCTCGCACACGTACACCTTCGTCGCGGGCGACAGGGCTGCGAGCGCGCTGGCGATCCCGGTCGTCAGCCCGCCGCCGCCCCAGGGAATCAATACCGCGTCGATCCCATCGAGGTCCTCGACGAGCTCGAGCCCGATCGTGCCGTTCCCGGCCTTCACCTTGTCGTCCATCACGGGGTGGACGAACAGCCCTTCCACGCCCGGGTACGAGCCCTCCTCCATCGCCTGCCACCAGCGGTCGAACGTGACGCGGATGACCCGGCCGCCCAGGCGCTCGATCGCGTCCGTCTTCGCGCGCGGAGCGTGGTCGGGTACGACGATCGTCGCCGGGACGCCGAGCTCTCGGGCCAGCCAGCTGACGCCCTGCGCCATGTTGCCGGCACTCGTCGTCAGCACTCCCCGGGCGATGTCCTCGGCGGGAGCCTGTCTGATCGCGTTCGACGCGCCACGGATCTTGAACGAGCCGATCGGCTGCAGACACTCGAGCTTGAGCCAGATCTCCGTGTCCGGGACGTCGACTTGGAGGCGTGCGAGCGGCGTCCTGACCGCATCGCCGGCGATCACCTCGCGGGCGTGCTCGATGTCCGCCAGCGGGATCAGAAGGCGACCTCGGTGCCGATCCCGCGCTCGCGCGCACGGCAGACGACGAGCTCCGCCGCTGCCAGATCCTCGATCGCTATGCCGAGCGACTTGAAGACCGTAAGCTCGTCGTCGGCCCGACGTCCGGGATGGACGCCCTCGAGCAGCTCACCGAGCTCAGCTCGGATGTGATCGGGCCCGATCCCGGCTTCCTCGACGGCGAACAGGTAGTCGCCGGCCTCGTTCACCGTCGACTCCCGCCTGTCGACGAACAGCGAGGCGGCTGCGACCAGCTCGGACGTGAGCTCACGGGCGGTCGCGATCGACGAGCCGACGGCGTTCACGTGTGTCCCCGGGGCGAGCATCTCGAGAGAGACGACGGGATCGCGCGACGACGTGCAGGCGCAGACGACGTCGGCGCCGGCGCACGCCTCCTCGGCGGTAGCCGCCAGCGTCGCCCCCGTCGCCTCGGCGAGCGCGCCTGCGCGGGCGGTGCCCCGGCTCCACAGGCGAATCTCGGGATCGTCCAGCACCGCTCGCATTGCCTCGATGTGGGAGCGGCCTTGCACGCCGGCGCCGAGCACCGCGACGACTCGTGACCCCGGCCGCGCGAGCAGCTTCGTCGCGACGCCGGAGACCGCAGCAGTGCGGATCTCCGTCACGGCGGAGGCGTTCATGAGCGCCACCAGCTTTCCGGTCTCGCCGTCGTGCAGCATCACGGCGCCCTGGTGCGGGTCGAGCCCCTGCGCGGAGTTGGCGGGCGAGACGACGATCTCCTTGAGCGAGTACATCGGTGCGCCGCCCGCGCGATGCGCGGGCATGAAGCCGAACAGGCTCGTCGCGTTCGGCGGGCGAAACATGAACCGCAGCGGCATCGAGAGCTCTCCTCGCTGGAGTGCGGCCAGCACCTCTTCCATCGCCTCGACGCACGACTGCATGTCCAGGAGCTCGCGCACCTCTTCGTCGTTCAACACCAACAAGCTCACGCAAACACCTCCGTCAGTTGGGCGGCCTCGCCGCGGCCGAGGTCGAGGCCGAGCGCGTCGCGGACAGGGTCGAGATGCTCGGGCCGAGTCGGGCCGACGACGACGGCGGTGATCTCGTCGTGGGCGAGCAGCCAGGCGAGGGCGAGCCCGGCCATCGACACGCCTCGCCCGCGCGCCTCGTCGTCGAGACGGTCGAGCGCGGCGAACACGCGCTCGGTTTCATACTCGAGGTATCCCTCGGGTCGCTGCGTCATGCGCGAGCCCTCGGGGTAGTTCTCGTTGCGGCGGTACTTGCCGGTCAGCCAGCCGCCCGCCAGCGGCCCGAAGCACTCGTACCCGATCCCGTGCTCCCGGCAGACCGGAAACACAGTCTCCGCATCGCCCTGGTCCAACAGCGAGAAGGAGTTCTGGACGACCTCGTACCGGACCAGACCCTCCAGCTCGGAGATCTCGAGTGCCTCCGCGAGCTCGTCGCCGCTGAAGTTGGACGCGCCGACTGCACCGATCTTGCCGGCTCGGACGAGATCGTCGAACGCAGACAGCGTCTCTTCCTGCGGCACCTCCGGGTCGAACGCGTGCGCGAGGTAGAGGGGGAGGCGCTCCAGCCGGAGGCGCCCGAGGCTTTGCTCGATCTGGCGCAGGATGCGCCGGCGCGACAGCCCGTGGTCCTCTCCGGCGTTCATGGGGTTGTACGTCTTCGTCTCCACGACGATCAGATCCCGTACGTCGCTTCCCTTGTGCGCGAGCCATTCGCCGATCCAGGACTCGCTGCGTCCGCCGCCGTACGCGTCGGCCGTGTCGAAGGCCCGGATACCAAGGTCCCACGCTGCGTCCATGATCCGGAACGCGACGTCCTTCGGAATGCCCTGGCCGAAGAACGCGGGCGAGGAGCCGACGCCGCCGAAGTTGCCGCACCCGAGGACGATCCTCGTGACGGCGACACCGCTGCGGCCGAGCTCTCTCGTCTCCACGCCGCGATCCTACGGGCGCGACCCAGACCCGTCGGTGCGTGATAGACCCGGGACATGCGGTACCGGCAACTCGGCGCGAGCGATCTGATGGTGTCGGAGATCGCGCTGGGCACGTGGCTCACGTTCGGCGGCGGCATCTCCGACCGCGCGGCCCGCGAGATCGTGGACACGGCGTTCGACCTGGGTGTCACCCTCATCGACACGGCGAACGTCTACAACCGCGGTGAGGCCGAGTCGTTCCTCGGCGAGGTGCTCGCCTCGCGTGCGCGCGACTCCTACGTGCTCGCGACGAAGCTCTACTTCCCGATGTCCGACGAGGATCGCGGGCTGTCGCGGACGCAGATTCTCAAGCAGATCGACGCTTCGCTCGCGCGCCTGCGTGTCGACTTCGTCGACCTCTACCAGTGTCATCGCTACGACGCGGCGACGCCGCTCGAGGAGACGATGGAGGCGCTGACCGAAGTCGTGCGCCAGGGAAAGGCCCGCTATCTGGGCTTCAGCGAGTGGACGCCGGGGCAGATCCGGGCTGCGATCGACATGCCGCGCGTGGAGCGGTTCAGCTCCAGCCAGCCGGAATACTCGCTGCTTCACCGGGATCCGGAGCAAGACGTGTTCGAGCTCTGCGCAGCCAACGGCGTATCGCAGATCGTCTGGTCGCCGTTGGCGCAGGGTGTGCTCACCGGCAAGTACGCACCGGGGTCGACGCCGCCCGACGATTCGCGGGCGCGCTCGGATCGCATGGGGTGGTCGGTCGGGCGCTATCTCACGCGCGAGATTCTCGAGGGCGTCGAACGACTGCGACCGATCGCGGACGGGCTCGGGCTGACACTCTCCCAGCTCGCGCTCGCATGGGTGTTGCGCGAGCCCAACGTCGCGGCCGCGATCGTCGGTGCCAGCCGCCCCGTGCAGCTCCGCGAGAACGCCGGCGCGTCAGGTGTCGAGTTGGACGACGACACGCTGGCGGCGATCGACGCAGCGTTTGGCGCAGCGATAGTCACTGGATCTGCGTCTCGCAGTTGACGTTGAAGACATCGGTGCCAGGGCCGCCGATGGCGACGTCGGTGCCCGTGCCGCAGTTGATGTTGTCGATTCCTCCGCCACCGAGGATGCAGTCGTTGCCGCCGCCGGCGCTCATCGTGTCGGCCGCGGCGCTGCCGAGCTCCAGGTCATTGCCTGCGGTGCCCGTGTTGCCGATGACGAGGGTGGTGAGGGTGATGCCGCTGCAGCTGGAGGGCTTCAGCGTGTTGGCGGTGATGGGCGTTGTGAATTTGGTCGTGTTGCTTGCTGGGACTGCGTTGGCCGCCCCGAGCGCTGCGGTCTCGGGAAGCAGGCCGAGTGTGAGCGCGGCGATCAGCGCGAGCAGGTAGAGGGTCATGTTCAGCGAGGGTCGCGGCGTCGTTTCGAAGGCGCACCGCCTGCGAGGGCGACGACGAGGAGCGCTGCGATCGCGGCCACGATCCAGGGTGTGTGGAGCAGGTCGACAGCGTGTCCGGCGCGGGGGAGCCGGAACCAGAGCTTGCCGACGAGTTGCTCACTCGTCGGCCGTTCCGGATCGAGGAAGGCGTTGTTGTCGCCCTTGAAGGTGTAGCGGCCGCCGTCGATGGCGACGATCCGGTGCAGGACGACACGCTCGAGCAGCCTGCTGCGGTAGCCGGCGACGTCACCGACGCGATAGGTGCCTGTGGTACGCAGCGCGACGAGGTCGGAGCGCTGGAACGTCGGCAGCATGCTCGTGCCGTCGACCGTCGCGAACGACGTCGAGCCTCCGAGCTGTCCGGGCGCGAGGAGCCACCAGGCGGCGCCGACGAGCGCGAAGCTGAGCGCGAGCCCGACGACGCGCCGGAGCCGCCCGGACAGCCTCGTGCGGCCGGGCGACGTGGGCTGATTCCACGCCGCCTGGCCGCGCTCGGTCTGGGCGGAGACCGTGGTCATGGTCGAGAGCGACCGCAAGGGTCGACTCCTACTGGGCTGCGACGACTGTGAGCTGGGTGGCGGCCGCTGCCGTGGCCTGCGGGGAGGTGGTGTTGCAGGTGACGCTGCCGGCGCTGTTGGTGCAGCTGTACCAGCTCCCGCCCGACGCGAGCTGCACCTTCACCGTGCTGGCGGTGGTCGGCGCGATCGTGAACGCGACCTGGTTCAGGTTGGTCGGGGTGGTCGAGTCGAGTGTGTAGGCGACACTGGAGACGGTGTAGCCGGAGATCGTGCCCGAGCCGGCGCCGGCGCTGGAGCTGGGCACCGTGTTCGTCGCTGCATACGCGTAGACGCCGGCGGCGACGGCCAGGGCCAGCACTGCCACGACGATCGTGCGGCGGCGGGGGGAGAAGAGACTGCGCACGTTGCGTACTCCTTCGCTTGACGGGCTGATCGGCGCCTGTACCGGACAGCGGTACACGGCGGCTGGGCGGCCCTACTTCATCGTCCGCTCTGGAGTACGAGCGCTCCCCTGGAAGGGTGATTCATGCACGTTTCGAACAGACCGATAGCGGATTGAAGTACCGAGATTCCGGTACGACCGATACGAGAGGAAAGAAGATGGGCGACCAGGATCGCAGTCGGAGTGGCGGACGAGGATTCGCGCTCCTCGGCCGCATCGGGGCTCTCGCAGCGGGTGCCGACGCGCTCGATTCCGGGCTGCAGACTGCCCTCGCGGAGATCTGCGCCTTCACCGGCTGGCCGATCGGGCATGTGACGCTCGTGCGCGAGGGTGAGTTGATGGGGACGGCGATCTGGCACGGGGCCGAGGATCCGGCCTTCGAGTCCTTCAGGCGTGCCAGCACCGAGGAGATGCGTGGGCGCCCCAGTCACGGCCTGTTGGCACGGGTCGTCCTCACGGGACGTCCGCAATGGGTCGTCGACGTCGCGCACGATCCGACGTTCCTGCGCCGGGAGCCGGCCGCAAGCGCCGGGATCGCCACGGCCTTGGGGTCACCGCTGCTCGCAGGCGGCGAGGTTGCGGGCGTGCTGGAGCTCTTCACCTTCGAACTGGTCGAGCCTGACGAGGAACTGCTGCGGCTGATGAGCGTCCTGGGCACCGAGCTGGGCCGGCTTGTCGAGCGTGCCAGGGCGGAGGCGCTCGTCCGCGACGGCGAGGAGCGCTATCGCCTCCTGTTCGAGTCCGCGACCGACGCCATCTTCCTCGAGAGCAACGACAGCCGGATCATGGCGATGAATGCCGCCGCCGAGAAGCTCACGGGCTACACCGCCAAGGAGCTCGAGGGCAAGCACGTGAGCGAGCTGATCGCACCCGAATACGCCGAGATCAGCCGTATCCAGTTCGAGCGCAAGCTGCGCGGGGAGGCGCGCGAGACGCGATTCCAGTCGGTGATCATCGACCGCAGCGGACGCCGCATCGCGGTCGAGGTCTCCTCCGCGCTCGTCCGCCGCGACGACGTCGTGGTCGGGGTCCAGGCCGTCGTCCGCAACCTCGACGCGGAACGCCGGGCGGAGTTCGCGCTCCGCGAAAGCGAGGAGCGCTTCCGCGGAGCGTTCGACGCCGCCGCGATCGGCATGGGCCTCCTCTCGCTCGACGGCCGCTGGCTGAAGGTGAACGCGAAGCTCTGCGAGATCGTCGGCTACACCTTCGAGGAGATGCTGACGATGAGCTTCCAGGAGATCACGCACCCGGACGACATCGAGGCCGACCTGGCTCTCAGCCGGCGCCTGCTCGTCGGGGTGTTTCCCTCCTATCAGATGGAGAAGCGGTACATCCACAAGGACGGGCACACCGTGTGGATCCACCTCAGCGTCTCTCTCGTACGCGACGCAGACGGCACGCCCGCGTACTCGGTCGCGCAGATTCTCGACATCACCGACAGGAAGGCCGTCGAGCTCGGAAAGGCTGCGGCGAGCGCCGGGCCGGGGGCGCCGCGTCTCAGCCCGCGCGAGCGCCAGGTGCTGGGTCTACTTGCCGAGGGGCACACGTCGGCCGAGACGGCGGCTGCGCTCGGGATCGGCGAGGAGACGGTCCAAACCCACGTGCGCCGCGCGATGACGAAGCTGTCGGCGCGCACGCGCACCCAGGCGGTCGCGATCGCGCTCCGGCTCGGTCTGCTGGACGAGCCCTCGGCGGCAGCCGCCGCGTAGATGCTCGACCGGCAGCTACTCGCGCGCGGATGGTGGCCGATACACATCGCCGCTGCCGCCGCTCGTCCTCGCACGTATGCACCGATACGCGCTGCGGCGAGCGGCGTCAGCGGCTCGGTCTCGGCCATCCCCGCATCGACGGCAACTACCTGTCAAGCATCTTGCCGCGCGCGCAGGAATCCGCCCGGGCGCGTCGCAACCGGGCGTCATGCCGCTCGCGAGCATCGCTCATGCCGTCTTCTCCCTGCCGCTCGACGGGCTCGAGAAGATCCTGCGCGCGGTCGTCGTCTACGCGTTCCTCGTCGTGGTGCTCCGCATCGTGGGGAAGCGCGAGCTCGGACAGCAGAACACCCTCGATCTGGTCGTCCTGCTCCTGATCGCCAACGCGGTGCAGAACGCGATCATCGGCGTCGACAACTCGTTCAGCGGCTCGGTGATCAGCGTCGCGACCCTCGTCGTCCTCAACGAAGGGCTCAATAGGGCGGTGTTCTTCTCCCGCCGCCTGCAGTGGCTCATCGACGGCTCCGAGGAGTATCTGATCCGGGACGGCAAGCCGATCAAGCGCGCGCTCCTGCGGTCCGGCATCTCGCTCCCGCAGTTGCGGGCGATCGCCAGACGCCAGGGGTACGCCGATCTCTCGGAGGTGCACACCGCGATCCTCGAGGCGAACGGCGTCGTCTCGATGTTCAAGAAGGACGAGCCGCAGATCTACCATCCGGCAGATCCGGGCGGCTTCCGGATCGGCAAGCGCCGCCGAGCACGCAACGCGTAGGGTCTGGCCCATCCACGCGGCGGCGCGGTAGGCTCGCCCTGACGGCGGCATGCGTACCGGAGGTGACGGCATGGGATTCTTGGACAAGGCCAAGTCGGCGGCGGAGCAGGCTGCACAGAAGGCGAAGGAGGGTGCGGAGTTCGCAGCCCAGAAGGCGAAGGAGACGGGCGAAACAGTCCAGACGAAGCGCGAGATCGGAAACACGTACGACGAGCTCGGCCACAAGGCGTTCGATCTGGTCTCGAGCGGCGCGATTTCGCATCCGGAGCTGTCGCTGCTGGTCGAGAAGATCCGCGAGCTGCAGGCGAAGCTCGAGGAGGGAGCGGAATCGGCGGGCGCGGAGACGGACGTCGACGAGGAAGTCGGAACGCCCGTGGGGTGACCTGAGCGACGCCCGTCTCCGGGCGACTTCCGACATGTAAGCGTCAGCCTCGGCCCCTTGGCCCGGCTGCGTCGCCGCGATATGGTCTGCGTGCCGTTACCTCGGTGGGGAGACCGCCCCGGTGAGGCGGTCTGTGGATCGGTGGGTATCGACTGAGGGTGTTTGCAGCGCTAACGTGAGCCTGTGGGCCAGATGGAGCGACCATGAAGATCACCGACACGCTCGAGCACCTGCTGCGTCTTCTCGTCACGTCCGACGAGGAAGGCGTCGCGCGCCAGGAGGGCTCGACTCCCAAGCCGGGACAACAGAGTGATAGCGAAGCGCGGCCACTGCCCGACTGGGTGCGCCGAATCAACGAGCGTCCCCAGCCCGAGGTACGCGCGGAGACCGAGACGCCGGCGCCCGCCGTGCAGCCGGCGCCTCCGGTCGCGACTTATGGGGAGGAGCCGGTGCCTGCCGAAGGCACTCGGCCCGTCCCGGGTGCGCTGGAGTCGCTGATCAGCTGGGTACAGACGGAGCAGCCGAGCGCAGCCGCGGTCGCGGAGGAGCGGCCGGCCGAGCCGCCCGAGGCGGCCCACGTCGTCGCCGAGCCGGAGCCGGTCGGAGTGGCTCTTTCCGATTACGAGCCGGAGCCCATCGTCCTCGAGCCCACGCCGGTCGTCGTAGAGCCGGTCGTGGTGGAACCTGTCGGTGTCGAGCTGGTCGACGCCCAGCCGGCTGTCGTCGAGCCGCTAGGGATCGAGCCGGTCGTCGAGCCGGATCCTCGGCCGGAGGTGGAGTCCGCGCTCGTCGAGTCCTCGGAGCCCGAGCACGTTCCCGAGCCCGAGCCGGTGCTCCTCGAGGCCTCAGAGCCGGAGCACGTTCCCGATCGCGAGCCCATGTTCGTCGAGGATGCCGTTCCTCAGCCGGCGCCCGCAGACGACCTGTCCTCGCTCTCGGACGATCGTGTCACTCCGGAGAGTGGAGACACGGTCGTTCCCTACGACCATGACCTCGCGCATATGGAGACGGCCGCGTACATCGTGGAGTCGCTCAACCTCGGCTTCCATCTCGGCAGCGCCGTCCAGCGCATCGCGGCCGGGGCGACGCAGGGCAGCGAGGGCGTTCCCGCCCTGCGCGAGGCGGCGTGGCTGATCGAGCGGTACATCGCAATCCTCGAGAAGCGCCCGATCGGCGCGGACCTTCATCTCGCCGCTGCTCGTCTCGCACGGTCGGGTGATGCGATCGCCGGTCTCAAGGCGCTCGCCGATGCGCTGGACGCCGACGTGCACGGAGACGACGGAGAGCCGCACGTGGAGGAGGATGAGTCCGAGCCTCCATACGTGCCGGTCGCCGACGTCGCATCGCCTGACGGCCCCGAGCACGACGTCCTGGGCACGGCCGGCCGAATCAGAGGGCTTTCGCACGACCCGCCGCTCGATTAGCGGCGACCAGCGTGACCGGGGGCTGCGCTAGGCGGCGGTAGCTCTGGCTTCCGCGGCCGTGGCGTGGTAGCGCATGCTGACCAGGCGGCCGTCTCGAAACCTGAACGCCGCGACGTCGTGCCGGCCGGCCACGAGATGCACGAGCGCCGTGACCTGGTCCCAGTCGCGGCTGCGGAAGGCCTGCCAGAGGCGGAGGGCAAGCTCCGCCGACCGTTCGCTGCTCATGTCCCGGCTTCCTCGCTGACGGCGATGCCGACTCGATGATAGCCCTTGGGTCTGACCTTCCGGTCAGACCCAGCCCTTCTCTATGCCAGGTCGTCGCGGACCAGGTGCACGCGCGCCAACTCGCGCCGCGGCCATTCCGCCTGGAGGTCGTATCCGCGCGACTCGTTCCAGGCGACGATCGCCACCCAGGCGGCCACCGCCTCGTCGATCCGTCCGGCACGCTCGAGAAGAAACGCGCTGCTGAAGAGAGGTCCGATGTCCTCGGGCTCGAGCTCGACCGCGCGCCTCCAGTCCGCCAGAGCTCCCTCGACGTCGTCCGCGCCCGCGCGCGACTCGCCGCGAAGCGCGATCAACACCGGGTCATCTGCGGCGAGCCTCAGCCCCGCCTCGACGATTCTCCCGGCATCGCGGTGCCGCCGCGCAGCGACGTACGCGCTGGCGAGGAACCTGTGCTCGCGAACGTCACCCGGAGACGCGGCGAGCCGGTGCTCGTGCAGCGCCACGGCATCGTCGGCGTCGAGCAGACCCGCCAGAGCGTTGATGTGCTGGTAGTGCGGCTTGTCCGCCATGGGATCGAGCTCGATCGCGCGCTCGTAGTGCCTCACGGCCTGCCGAAGCCAGTTGCGGCCATGGCACTCGAGCAGATACCCGTAGCCCGTGAGGAGCGCAGCATCGGAGGTCTCCGTGATCGCCTCCTCGTACAGCCGCTTCGCCTCCCGGAAGGCGTTCTCGTCCCCCGTCGCCTCGTAGATCTCTAGCAGCTCGGCAGCGCCCGTGCTCATCCCGAAGTCAGGGTAACCGTTCCTGCGATCACCACCCGGTCGTCACCGCCGCAGGTAGGCGAGGACCGCCCGAACGCGGCGATTGTCCTCGGGCGCGTCCACGATGCCGAGCTTTGCGAACGCACCCCGGATGTGCGTCTCGACGGTCTTCGGACTCAGCCACAGCGCCTGACAGATGCCCTGGTTCGAGCGGCCCTCGGCCATCAGCGCCACGACCTCCAGCTCGCGGGGAGTGAGCTCGGCCAAGGGGTCGACACGACGGCTGCGGACGAGCAGCTCGTCGACGACCGCTCGGTCGACCACACACTCGCCGGCCGCGACCCGCCGCAAGGCGTCGAGGAGCTCCTCGACCCTGCCGACACGTTCCTTCATCAGATAGCCGACCCGTTGCGGCTTTTCCTCCATCAATCGGAGGGCGTAGTCGGACTCGAGATATTGAGACAGCACGAGCACTGCCGTCTCCGGATACAGGGAACGGATCTCGCGCGCGGCGCGTAGACCCTCGTCCGTGTGGGTCGGCGGCATGCGGATGTCGACGAGGGCCACGTCCGGGCGCAGGTCGCGAACGCGCGCAAGGAGGGAATCCGCATCGCCGACCTGGCCGACGACCTCCAGCCCGCGCTCGGCGAGCACGCGCGCAATTCCCTCGCGGATGAGCGCGGCGTCGTCGGCGATCACTATCCGCATGGAATCTCGGCCCGAACGGTCGTGCCGTGGCCGGGCCGGCTTTCGACGACAAAGCTCGCGTCCAGGGCCTCCAGGCGGTCGCGCATGCCGGCCAGACCGGAACCGGCGGTTGGTTGTGCGCCACCGGTGCCGTCGTCCGTGACGGAGACAGAGAGCGTCCCTGCCAGCCGCTCGACGCGCACGGTCGCCTCTTTGGCGGAGGCATGCTTGACGACGTTGGTCAGGGCCTCGGACACGAGGAAGTAGGCAGCAAGCTCGACGGCGTCCGGCAACCTTCCTCCAGCCGATCCATGTGTCGCGACCGGTAGGGGTGCCCTCCGCGCAAGCGCCGCGACCGCCGCATCGAGGCCCTCCGCGCGGAGAAGCGTCGGGTGAATCCCCCGCGCGAGCTCGCGCAGCTCCGCGATCGCTTCCTCGACCTCGTCCTGTGCGCTCGAGAGCACTTGCGAGCTGGCCGCGTCGGTACGGGCCGCCGCGAGCCCCAGCGTGACGGCAAGGGTGACGAGCCGCTGTTGGGCGCCGTCGTGCAGATTGCGCTCGAGTCGTCGCCGCTCGGCGTCGGTGGCGGCGACGAGTCGAGCACGTGAGGCGCGCACTTCGGCGAGCTGCGCACGCACCTGGGCTGCCAGCCGCTCGTTCTCGAGCACGAGCCCCGCGGTCGCCCGGACGGATTCGACGAGCCGCGGCTCGTCCAGCAACGCCGAGTCATGGACGAGCGCAGCGACCTCACGCCCCTGCGCCGTCACCACCGTGATCGCGCGATTCGGGCCCTCGAGGAGCTCGCGCGGGCTGCCGTCGGCATCGACGTAGCGGCCGTCGTCGAGGCGGTACGCAACTTCGAGTGTCGGGTCTCCGAGGATTCGCGCAAGGCGCTCACGGAGACTGGCCGATCCTCCTGTGCGCAGCTCGACGACGAGATCGGACGCGTCATGGCGGCTGAGCCGCGACCAGGTGATCCCTGCGACTGCGCCGAGAGGGACAAGCAACGCGACTGCACGCACGAGCCGTTCCAACGCCGGGAATCCCGCGCCGGTGACGCTCACCCAACCCAGGCAGACCGCCGCTGCGGCGCCGCCGACGGCGGCGGCCGCCAACAAGGGCGCCCGCGCTCGCCACGCCGGCCCGCGCAGACCACGCAAGCGGCGGACGACGAGAACGAGCGCTGTCAGGCCGAGGAGGATGCCGAGTGTTTGCTGCGCTCGGCCGACTGCGTCCGCCATCCTCTGCGTAGAGGTGATCGCGAGCACGTCCCGTGAGTCAGGAAGCACGAAGGCGCGTACGAGCTGACCGCCGAACGCTGTCCCGTACGCGCACGTGGCAGTGACGGACGCGACGCGCGACCAGGGCCGCCCGGTCGGAAACGTGAGCACGATGTGGACGAGCAGCGCTCCCCACACGGCTTCGAGCAGAAAGCCAAGGGTCCAGAGAACGTCGGAGCTCGTCCACTGCAGGTCTGCGGCGAGAAGCGCAAATGCCGTCGCGGCGAGCAGAATCCTCGATCGGCGCCAGCGGGTCCGCTCGAGCGCGACGGCGGACGCGGCCACGAGCGTCCAGGACAGCGCCAGGTCTGCGGCGATACGCGTCCCTGCCACTCCTCTGTCGGCGCCGAGCCAGCCGACGGCGAGGCTCGCGCCGACGACCGCGGGGACGAGGAGCACCGGGTCACGGAACACGCTCTTGGTCTGCAAGGAGCTGGCGACGGTGGTCGCCATTACTGGACGAGTGCGGCGAACGTCGCCGCGGATAGCTTCGACTTCGGGATGAAGCCTCGGGCCCCGCAGGCCTCGATCCGCCCGCCGTAGTCTTCAGCCTCGCGAGAGGAGATCAGCACTACCGCCGGCCCTCCTTCCCGCGCGAGCGTCCGGGCGACCGAGAAGCCATCACGATCCGGCAGCTGCACGTCGAGCAGCACTGCGTCGGGGGCGTCGGCAGCGACGGCGGCGAGGGCTCCAGCCGCGTCGGCCGCCTCGCCGGCGACGACGTAGCCGGCAACCTCGAGGAGCTCCCGTGCGATTGCTCGAAACGGCTCGTGGTCGTCGACGATCAGCACCCGCTTCACCACGTGCCAATCGTCGCACACGGTTTGCGTGGCGGCTCAGGGTTTTCCCTGGAATTACGCAAATCAGGGTAGGGCGGTGAGATGATCGAACGCGTGAGCGAAGCCTCGTCGCCGGCGAACGACTCGAGACCGTCCCGGTTCCGGATCGCGGTCGTCGTCGTCTCCGTCGTGGCCGCGACGGCCGGCTCGCTCCTCCTTGCGACCCGCGGTCACGGCGAGAAGACGACGACGCGCGACATCACAGCGATCCTCGCGGTGCCGGGGCATCCCGGTGCGGTCGCTGCCGGCCTGGGCGGGCTCTGGGTCGCGCTGCACGGCGAGCCGCGAGGGCGGGTGGGCGATCAGCCTCTCGTGCACCTCGATCTCGCCACCGGGACCGTCACGCAAACCGTGCACGTCGGCGGGGAGGTTTCTTCGCTGGCGCACGTTGGGGACAGGCTCATCGCCTCGGTCGCGCCGGTGGGCGACAGTCGATCTGGCCGCCGCCGTCTCGTCGCACTCGATTGGGTCAGCGGCACCGTGCTCACGCTCGGAGAGACACATGTCAACGACACGGATGCTCGCGAGGTCGCCGGGCCGGTCGATCGCCTCGTATGGGCCGGCGACGCCCTGTGGGCGCTCAAGACTCGGCCCGGTGAACTCTTACGACTCGATCCGGCTACGCTCGCGCTACAACCCTCCCCCATTCGCCTCTCGGAGGGTCGCACGCTGGGACTTGCCGCCGGCGGCGGTTCGGTCTGGGTCACGGCCGCCGACACGGGAGAGGTGCTGCGGGTCAATCCGGCGACCGGGGCGATCACGCGCACCCAGGTCGGCGGGTTCCCCGTGGGGATCGCCGTCGCCGGCGGCAGCGTATGGTTCGCCGACCGTTCGCGCGGTACCGTCGCCCGTCTCGACGCGTACTCGCTCCGGCCTGTCGGGGTCCCCATCCACGTCAGTGCGAGGCCGACGTGGGTCGACGTCGCCGGCAGCGTTCTCTTCGTCACGGACGAGAAGGACGGCACGATCTCGCAGGTCGATACGCGCTCGGGCCGCAGGCTCGGACCGCCGATTCGCATCGCCCCGGCCGGCAACGATCCCCTCCCGCCTGCCATGGCGCCCACCGGGGAGTCCGTGTGGGTGAGCAGCTTCGCGTCGAACACGGTCACCCGGATCACCTCGCCGAGTGCACATGCGGCACCCTCGATCGAGGTGACGGTCGAAGGAACGGGCGACGGACCGGTCAACCCTGGCAACGGGTTCGGCGTCACGGACGGCGGCGTCGCAAGCACCGGTCATTTCGTCCTCACGGGCGCGATCAACGACAAGGGCAGGTACACGATGTACCGCACCGTGAAGAACCAGACCGCGACGATCCGCACTGTCGCCGTCGGCCAGAACGGGACGGTCACGATCGTGATCACCATCAACCTCTCGAATGGCACTGCGCCCTGGGCGATCTCCTCCGGCACGCGGAGCTACGCGGGGCTCCACGGCAAGGGCTCGCTGACGGTCGACAACTTCGAGAGGAACCCGTACACCTTCGTCATGAAGGGCACCGTCAGGCACTGACGGCGATGAGCTGTGCCTCGACGGCTCGTCTGCCGTCCTCTAGGGCAAGCCGGCGAGCTCAGGGTTTTCCCTGGAGCGTCGCCCACTCCAGGGGAATCCCCGAAGTCGACGGCGTGGGTCGGTGCTTCGATCCCTCCCGTTCAGCGTCCAACACGGGAGGAAGAGATGAGGAACAAAGCGATTCTGCTGGCAGTTCTCGTCGGTGCGTTTGCTGTCGCGATTCCGGTCTCGCTCGCGGCATCGTCGCAGTCGCAGACGGACGGAAAGGTGACGGTTCGCATCACGGGGACGAACGACAACGGTGACAACGTCACCGACGGTGGCGTTGCGGGCACCGGGCGGTTCTCGGCCTCGGGTGCGATCGCGGACAAGGGCAAGTGTGTCGCCTACCGGACGGTAAAGGGTGATCGGATCACGCTTCGGTTCGTCAGCCTCGGCAGGCGGGGCTCGCTTACGTTCGTGGTCAAGATCAACACGATCCTGGGCATCTCGCGCTGGACGATCGGCTCCGGCACGAAGGCGTACAAGGGTCTTCACGGCAAGGGCGTCGAGCGCGAGAACGCGGACTACACCGTCAGCACGCTGACAGGGACCGTCTGGCGCTAACGGGCTCGCGCGACCCAACCCCGAATGCGGGCCGAGCGCCCGGCTGCACGACGCAGCCGGGCGCTCGGCGTATCGATTTCTCCTCCGGACTAGGGTGGCCGCAGCGAGACAGCCGGGTGCCAGCAGGGCACTCGAGCGCCGTGTCCGCCCGCTGCCGAGCTGGTGTTCGCTACGAGACGGGGACGCTGCGCGTCTAGATGTGAGCCGGACCGGGTTTGACGGGGACCGTTTTAGTTGGGTCTTGTGCTCGCGAGGGTGAGCGTAGTTGCTCCTTCTTCTCGGGTGTCGCCGTCTCGTGGAGCGAGCCCGGAGGGCGAGCGGAAC
>Ga0066710_100000499_pt1 | contig 24022 bp, 29 predicted proteins | sample GraSoiAngelo_159_FD_79666 | JGI IMG/M metagenome (GOLD analysis project Ga0066710, IMG submission 79666) | Grasslands soil microbial communities from the Angelo Coastal Reserve, California, USA - 14_1009_16_40cm | ecosystem: Environmental > Terrestrial > Soil > Grasslands | place: USA...
CACCGGCTCGACGTCCGCCAAGGCGCTCGACGTCACGACGCGCACCGGCCCCCACGTCGTCGCGATCGTCGCCGTCGACCGCGCCGGAAACCGGAGCCGCTCCGCCTCGCGGCGCTTCATCGTGGGCTAATCGAGCTCGGCGAGCTCGAGCTCGCGCACGTCGACGCCGCCCTGCAGGCGCGCGGCTTCCTTGAGGTCGAAGCGACCGGCTCCGACCTCGAGCGTCGATGCGGTCGCCGCGGCCACCGCCGCGCGCAGCGCATCGTCCACGGGCTGCTCCGAGAACCGCGCGGCGAGATAACCGGCGAGGAGCACGTCCCCCGCGCCCACGCCGGACACGGGCTCGACCCGCGGCGCGACGGCGTGAAACCTCCGCGTTTGCCGGTCCTCGCGCACGAGCGCGTAGCAACCCGAGGGGTCGCTGATCAGGACGTTGCGGGCGCCGAGCTCTGCGATCGCGTCGAGCGCCATCAGGTAGTCCTCGTCCTCCGAGAACTCCTGCCCGACGAGCGCTTCCGCTTCGCGCTGGTTCGGCGAGACCAGCGCCGGCTCGGCGTCGACGCCGAGGCGCAGCGGCTCACCCTCGGAGTCGAGCACGCACTGCACGCCGCGGCGGGTCAGATCGCGGATCGCCTCTGCGTAGAAGTCGGCTTCGACGTCGCGCGGAAGCGAGCCCGCAAACACGACCATGCTCGCCCCGCGCGAGAGGTAGTAGAGCTTCTCGAACAGCATCTCGAGCTCTTCGGCCGTGACCGCCGGGCCCCACTCGTTGATCTCGGTGTACGACGCGTTGGTGGGATCGACGACGGCGGTGGACGTGCGCGACTCGTCGCCGATCCGGACGAAGTCGTTGAGGATCGCCTCGGAGGTCAGCTCCTCGATGATCCGTGTGCCGGTCCGTCCTCCCGCGAGCCCGGTCGCGACGACGGGAACGTCGAGCCGCTTCAGCGCGCGGGCGACGTTGATTCCCTTGCCGCCCGCGAGCGTGAGTCCCTGACTCGCGCGGTGCCGGTGGCCGAGCTGGAAGTTCGGCACCGTCAGCGTCCGGTCGATGGCCGCGTTGAGAGTGACCGTCACTATCACGTAAAGAAGCCCCCGATGTGGTGAAGGGTACGCCCTGCGAACCACTCCATGCGGCCGGCGAAGCCGGGGCGTGAGATCGAGCGTGCGGCGACCAGCGGACGGGCGCCGAGCAGGCGCTTGCCGGCCCAGACCTGGACGCGGCCGAGTACCTGCCCGCGCGCGACGGGCAGGGAGACGACCGGCGGCGCGACGATCCGCGCCACGAGCGGCCTGTCGATGCGGTATGCGCGGACGAGCCCCTTGGGCGTCACGAGCTGCAGCCTCGCCTTTCCCCAGCCGGGCGCGGCGACGGCATATGCGCGCGCCGATTCGATCACCGGGCCGACGCGGTACCGCGACACTCCCCACGAGAGCAGCGACGCCAGACCGGCGTTGCGGACGCTGCGAGTCGAACTGCCGAGGATGACGGCGTAGATCGTGTAGCCCGTGCGCCGCACTGCGGCGACCTCGCACCAACCGGCGCCGCCGGTGTGTCCCGTTTTGACGCCGATCAGGCCGGGGAACGTCCCGAGCAGGTCGTTCCACGTGTGGAGGACGCGGCCGCCCGCGATCGTGTCCGTCCGCTCGGCGACGATCGCACGGACATCCCGGTCGTGCATGACCACGCGCGCGAGCCGGAGCACGTCGCGGGCACTCGACAGGTGACCGGGCGCGTCGAGTCCGTCCGGGCGCGTGAAATGAGTGTCGTGCAGGCCGAGACGCTGCGCCTCCTCGTTCATCCACGCGACGAACTGCTCAGTGTCGCCGTTCGCGGCCGCCGCGGCGAGCGCGTCGGCCGCGTCGTTCGCACTCTGGATGAGCGCGCCCTTGACGAGGTCGCGCACGCTCAGCCGCTCCCCGGCACGCAGGTGAATCGTCGACTCGCCGACCGCCGAGGAGCTGCGGCCGACGGTGACGATCTGGTCGAGCGACAGGTGCCGGAGCGCGATGCGCACCGTCATCAGCTTCGTGATGCTCGCGATCGGCAGGCGCTCCGACGCGCGTTGCTGCGCAAGCACCTCGCCCGTCGCGGTGTTTGCGACGACGTACGCGCGGGCCTCGACCGGTGGCGGCGACGCATGAGCAGGGACAGCGGCCAACAGCACCAGCGCCGCGACTGCTGCGGTCAGCTTCACGCGGCGTACGGTAGCTACTTGACGCGGATCCTCTGGCCGACCGAGAGCGAGTTCGAGCTGATGCCGGGATTGAGCTGCTCGAGTTCCGTCACCGTCGTCCCGTTCTTCGCCGCGATCGAGCCGTAAGTGTCGCCGGCCTGGACGGTGTAGTACCGCTTCGACGCACTGGTCGTCGTCGATCGAGAGGGACCCGTCGCGAACGTCGAGGTGAGCGCCGGCGCCGTCGGCGTCGCCGCAGTCGAGGCCGTCGTTCCGCTGTCGTGCCGCAACCCGGCGCGGATGAGCAGGACGGCGACCGTCAGCCCCGCGAGAAACGCCGCAGGCGCTGCGAGGCGGAGCAGGGCCTTGCGATTCACCAGCCGGAGACGGCCCAGATCTCCCGCGCGAGGCGCCCTGCCTCGACGCTCGCCGCGCTGCGCCACTCACCGCCCGCGCGGTACGCATAGATGACCCCGCGCGAGACGGCGACGAGCGCGCTCGCCGGGCCGCTCGTGAAGGCGCGCGCCACGTCCGCGGGCGACGCGCCCTGCGCGCCGATCCCCGGCAGCAGCAGCACCGATTGCGGGAGCAGCCGCCGCGCCTCGGCGACCTCGCGCGGGAAGGTCGCGCCGACGACGGCGCCGACACTCGAGAGCCCGCGCTCCCCGACGAGCTCCTCGCCCCAGTCCCGCACGAGCTCGGCCACCTGTTGCCAAACCTTGCGCCCGTCCGACAGGACCAGATCCTGTACCTCAGCGCCGCCGGCGTTCGAAGTCTTCACGAGCACGAACAACCCGCCGCCGTCGCGCCGGCACGCGGACAGGAACGGCTCCACGGCGTCGCGACCGAGGTACGGATTGACCGTCAGCGCGTCGGCGAGCGCCGGCTCCGTGCCGCGCGGCTCCAGGAACGCGGCGGCGTAGGCGCGCGCGGTTGAGCCGACGTCCCCGCGCTTCCCGTCGGCGATCACGAGCAGTCCCGCCGAGCGTGCGTAAGCGCAGATCTCCTCGAGCGCCCGCATCCCGTCCGAGCCGAGCGCCTCGAAGAACGCGAGCTGGGGCTTCACGCCGACGGCGTACGGGGCGACCGCGTCGACGATCCCGCGGCAGAAGCGCCCGACGGCATCGGCGGCGTGGGCGGGGCCGAGATGCGCCTCGCCCCGGATCTCGACCGGAAGCAGGTCGAGCGCGGGATCGAGGCCGACGACGAGCTGGCTCCGCTTGCGCTCGACGGCCTCGGCGATCCGGTCGCCGAACGGCGACACGGCCACCGCGGCCGCCGCGTGGAGCTCCTGCGCCATTCCGCCGGAGCCTACTCCGCTCACTGGTCAGACGAAGGGCCGCCCTAAGAGCGGCCCTTCGGATCCACACCGGAGAGGACGGACGGGCGCCGCTAGCCGCCCTTGACAGCAGTTTTGAGCGCGCTGCCGGCCGAGAACTTCGGAACCCGGGCGGCTGCGATCTGGACGCGCTCGCCGGTGCGAGGATTCACGCCCTGGCGCGCGGCGCGATTGCTCGTCGAGAACTTCCCGAACCCCGTGAACGAGACCTCGCCACCGCCCTTCAACGTGTCGGTGACCGTGTCGATAAAGGCGTCCACGGCCTTGGCCGCATCGCGAGCGGAGAGGCCACCCCGCCGCTCGATCTCCTTCACGAACTCTTGCTTCGTCACGTGCCTCTCCTCCTGTCGTTGGTCGAACCCACGGCGGGAGAGGCTAGCAGCGTGATCGGATGGATGCGGCTCAACCAAGCCGTTTCTCGGCGACCGGCCGCGCTCCGAGGAGCTCGCTGACCCGGAAGAGCGGCCGCAGCCGGACGGCGTGGCGGGCCAGCGCGTCCGCCCCTCCCTCCTCCCGATCGACCACGCAGACGGCGGTCCGGACGACCAGGCCGGCCTCCCGGACGGCCTCGACGGCCTCGAGGAGGGCGCCGCCGGAGGTGACGACGTCCTCGACCAGGCAGATGCTTTCTCCCTGCTCGTAGACGCCTTCGATCCGGCGCGACGTACCGTAATCCTTCGCTATTTTCCGGACAATGAGGAACGGGAGGCCGGACGCGAGCGAGCCCGCGGCCGCGAGGGCGACGGCGCCGAGCTCCGGCCCGGCGAGCCTCGTCGCCTGGGGCTCGTGCTCGCGGACGGTCGCCGCGATCCGGTCGCCGAGCGCCGCCAGGAGGTCCGGTCGCGTCTCGAAGCGATATTTGTCGAGGTAGTACCTGGAGCGCTTCCCCGAGCGGAGCAGGAAGTCGCCCTCGAGGTAGGCGTGCTCGAGCAGGCCCGCGCGGAGTTCGGCGTCGTTCACCGTCGCGCGGCCGAGAGGGCCTGCCGCGCGACCGGGAGCAGGCGCTCGGCCCCCGGGGTCCCGTCGCCGAGGGAGACCATGGAGCCGTCGTCGAAGTAGAGGTCGACGCGCTCGCGCCGGGCCCGGCCGCTGCGGCGGTAGAGCACCGTGCCGACGGCGACGCCGGTCGCGAAGCCAAGCAGTCCGAGGAACCTACGCCGCATCGCCCTCCACCTTCTTCTTCCGCGGTCGCCTCGGCTTCGGCTTCGCCGGCTCCTCGCCCACGTTCCGTAGCGCGCTCTTGAGGTCGTAGAAGACGAGGCCGACCGTCGGCTCCGGCGCCGTCGTCGCGACGATCCGGCGCTCGCCGTCGCGGACGACGAACACGCTGCCGTCCAGCGTCGCCGCGTCGAGCTGGGTGAGCGTCCCGCCGCCGGGTTGGACCTCGGCGGCCGCGTCGAGGAGCTCGGCCGCGGCGCGCGCCAGCTCGGTCGCGCGCGTCTCGTCGGCGAGCGTGGAGGCGAGGACCGACCCGGACTCGTCGAAGAGGACGGCCGTCTCGATCTGCGAGGAGATCTCGGTCAGATCGGCAAGCGCCTGGGCGGCATCCATCGGCCTGACGCTAACGCATACTCCGCCGGGTGCGTGTCCGGAAGAGAGCGCTGGTGCAGAAGTTCTTCTCCGACCGGGGAACGCACCTCGCGGCGATGATCGCGTACTTCGCGCTCCTGTCGTTCGTCCCGCTCACGTTCCTCGCCCTCTCCTTTCTCGGTCTCGCACACCGCGCCGACGCATCCGACTTCTTCGTCAAGGAGCTGCGCCGCGCGTTTCCGACGAGCTCGCTCGCGAGCATCCTCACGCTCGTCCACCGCGTGCAGGACAACGCGACCGCGCTCGGGATCATCGGCGGTGTGCTCCTCGTCTGGTCGTCGCTCTCGCTCTTCAGCGCGCTCGAGTCGGCGTTGAACATCGTCTACGGGCGCCCGAACCGAAGCTTCCTGAGGGGGAAGCTGCTGGCGGCCGGCCTGATGACCGGCTCGATCGTGACGCTGTTCGCGAGCCTCGTCGTCGGCGCGTTCGGCGTCGAGGCGCTGAAGGCGTGGGAGCCGGGACTCGTCGGCGCCACGGGATACGTGCTGTCGATCGCCGTGTCGCTGATCGGCGTCTTCGTCTTCCTCGTCGTCGTCTACTGGGTGCTGCCGAACGCGGACGTGAGCTTCCGCGAGGCGCTGCCCGGAGCCGTCTTCGCGTCGATCCTGCTCGAAGCGTCGTTCCAGGTCCTGCCCGTCTTCGTCCGGCTCGCGAGCGTCAACCCCACGCTCCGCGTGCTCGGCGGCCCTGCGATCCTCCTGCTGTGGCTCTACGTGATGTCGAACGTGATCGTGTTCGGCGCGGAGGTCAACTGGTGGTTCGCGGAGCGCCGCAGCACGCGCATCGGCGAGGAGGTGCCGGCGGGACTGGCGTAGGACGGGCCGATGCACGCCGGGTCGCTCGCGAAGTAGACGTCTCTACTACTGGTGTCCGACGTGCTGGAAGACGCGCGACAAGCCTCCCCGCCGCGGATCGGGCGGTGCTGAGGCGCCCTGGGCGCCTGGATCGTCCGTCGGCCCTTAATAGCCTCGCACCGCTTCGAGCAGTGCTTGCGCCGCCCGCGCTCGGTGCGAGTTCTCGGCCTTCCACGCGTTGCCGAGCTCGGCAACCGTTCGCTGCTCGTCTTTGGGGATGAAGATCGGGTCGTAGCCGAAGCCCTCGCTGCCGGCCGGGGACTCGGCGATCCGACCCTCGAGGATGCCCGTGCCGTGGAACTCGCGCCCGTCGGGCGCGAGCGCAACGAGCTCCGAGACGTAGCGCGCGCGGCGGTCCTCCGTCTCACCGAGTTCCGCGAGCAGGCGGGCCACCGGATCGTCGCCGCCGAATCGCGCCGACTGGATCCCGGGGCGGCCGCCGAGCGCTGCGACCTCGATCCCGGAGTCCTCGCCGATCACCCACAGCCCCAGCGGCGCGACGGTCAACCCGAAGCGCGCCTTGCCGCGCGCATTCTCGTAGTACGTCGCGCCCTCCTCCGGCGGATACGCGTCGCTGTCGAGCGGCTCGATCGTCCAGCCCGGCAGCAACCGCTCGAGCTCTTGCGCCTTGTGCGCGTTCTGCGACGCCAGCGCAGCGGTCAGTCCGACCAACGCACCTCGAGCACACCGTCGACGTCCGCCACCGCTACGACGAGGTCGGGCGAGCGATGCGGCGGGCGGAGCTCGACGAACAGGTTCACGTTCCGGCGGTCCGCCTCCTGCGTGACCTCCATCGACTCGATGCGTCCGCCGGTGCGCTCGATCGCGTCGACGACGCCCGCCGGCGACTGGCCGGTCGGAAGCTGGATCAGCACCTGCCCCACCTCGCCGCGGCGGAGGCGGACGATCTTGTATGCCGCCACGCGGAGCGGGCCGAGCGAGACGAGCGCCACCGCGGTCGTGATCGTTGCCGCGCTGTAGTACCCGGCGCCCGCGGCCATGCCGATTGCCGCGACGACCCACAGCGTCGCAGCCGTCGTAAGTCCTCGGATCGAAAAGCCCTGGCGGATGATCGCGCCCGCGCCGAGGAAGCCGACGCCGCTGACGACCTGCGCGGCGATGCGCGTCGGGTCCGTGCGTACCAGATTGCCGCCGTTGACGAGGAACTCGTGGAAACCGTACGCCGAGACGATCGTGAAGAGCGCGGCGCCCATGGAGACGAGCATGTGCGTGCGCAGCCCCGCCTCGCGATCGCGCAGCTCGCGCTCGAGGCCGATCGCGCCGCCGAGCACGGCCGCGACACCCAGCCGCAGCAGGACGTGCGACCAGTGCAGGGTCGGGATCGCCGCGAGGTCAAGCAAGCGGCGCCGCCGCAGCTTCGAGCTGATACTCGCTGATCTCGGCGATTCCGCCGGCCGCAAGGTCGATCAGCTCGTCCAGCTGCTCGCGCGTGAACGGGTCGCGCTCGGCCGTCGCCTGCACCTCGACGAGCCTGCCGTCGCCGGTCATGACGACGTTCATGTCCGTCTCTGCGTTCGAGTCCTCGGAGTAGTCGAGGTCGAGGAGCGCGACGCCGTCGACGACGCCGACGGAGACTGCCGCCACCGAATCCCGCAGCGCCTTCGAGAGGCCGAAGCGGTCGAGCGCGCGGCGCGCCGCGACGTACGCCCCGCAGATCGCGGCGCAGCGCGTGCCGCCGTCGGCCTGCAGCACGTCGCAGTCGACCCAAACCGTCCGCTCGCCCAGCGCCTCGAAGTCGACGACCGAGCGGATCGCGCGGCCGATCAGCCGCTGGATTTCGACGGTGCGGCCGCCCTGCTTGCCGCGCGACGCCTCGCGCTCGGTGCGCTCGCCCGTCGACGCCGGCAGGAGCGAGTACTCGGCGGTCACCCAGCCGCGGCCGGAGCGGTAGAGCCAGCGCGGCACTTTCTCCTCCACCGACGCGGTGCAGAGGACGATCGTCCTGCCCTGGCTCCACAGCACGGAGCCGTGGGGCTGTTCGAGGAAGTCCGTGCGGACCTCGATCGGGCGCAGCTCGTCGGGCCGGCGCCCGTCGTTGCGCGTCGTCACGCTGCGGTCTCCGCGAGCGCGGCGAGCGTGACATGCTCGACCTCGGCGATCGGCAGCTGCAGGAAGCGGCGGCCCTGAGCACGGAACGCCGCGGGATCGCCCGTCGTCAGGAACCGGTAGCTCCCCTCGCGCGCGGCGTCGTTCTCGATCCCCTTGCGCGCGAGCGTCTTCGCCACTTCGCGCGCCGTCTCCTCCGCGGAGAAAACGAGCGTGACGTCGCGGCCGAAGACGCGCTGCAGGACCGGACGGATCAGCGGGTAGTGCGTACAGCCGAGGATCGCCGTGTCGACATTCGCCTGCTTCAGCGGCGCAGCGTACTCCCGCACCGCGTCGACGAGCTCCTCGAACGGCGCGTCAGACTCGATCAACGGCACGAGCCGCGGGCACGCGACCGGGACGAGCTCCGCGCCGGCGTCGAGCGCCCGCACCAGCTCCGCGTAGCGTCCGGCTTCGACGGTTGCCTCCGTCGCGAGCAGGCCGATCCGCCGATTCCGGGTCGCCTGCACCGCCGCGTGCGCCTCGGGCGCGATCACGCCAACGACCCGGACCGAGAGCTCGTGCTGCAGGTCGGCGATGCCGGCCGACGTCGCGGTGTTGCACGCGACCACGATCAGCTTGACGTCCAGCCGCTCCAGGAACGCGCCGATCTCGCGCGCGAACCCGCGCACCTGCGCGAGCGGCCGCGGCCCGTACGGTAGGCGCGCGTGGTCACCGAGATAGACGAAGTTCTCGTGCGGCAACGTGACGAGACACTCGTGCAGGACGGTCAGTCCGCCTACGCCGGAGTCGAATACGCCGACCGCCCTCGAGTCCATCGGCGGATTCTAGGTACGTTGGCTGATGTCATGATCCGCCGTCTCCTGCTCGCCGCCGCCACCGCGCTCGTCGTGGCGGCGCCCGCCGCGGCGAAGGGCATCTCGCAGGACGTGACGCTGACGATGTCGGATGGCGTGCAGGTCGCGTGCACGTACTGGTCGCCGCAGGGCGTCGAGGCGATCCGCGTTCCGGGCGTGATGCTCTTCCACGGGCTCGGCGGCAAGCGGCAGGACATGGCTGGCGACGCTGAGACGTTGGCGTTCGGGGGCTACGCGGCGCTCGCGTGCGACGCGCGCGGCCACGGACAGTCGGGCGGGCTCTTCGGACTGGACGGACTGCGCGACGTGCAGGACACGCAGGAGCTCGTCGACTGGCTCGGGTCGCAGCCCGGCGTCCGCGCCGACGCGATCGGAGCGCTCGGCGTCTCCCTTGGCGGCGGCGTGGTGTGGAACGCGGCGGCCGCGGGCGTGCCGTTCAAGGCGATCGTCCCGGTGGTCACGTGGACGAGCCTCCGCGAGGCGCTCGCGCCGCAGGGCCTCGCGAAGTCCGGGCTCGTCCTCTATCTCTCCCAGCTCGTGCCGCAGGAGCGCTACGAGCCGGCGCTGCTGACCGGCCTGCCCGCGCTGCTTGCGGGCGGGACGCTCGATGCGCTCGCCGGACCGCGCTCGGTCGCCGGACTGCTGCCGCGGATCACCGTCCCGACGCTCGTCGTCCAGGGCCGGCACGACCTCCTCTTCGATCTCGACCAGGGCATCGCCGCGTACCGTGCGCTCGGCGGCCCGAAGCGGCTCTACATGGGAGACCTCGACCATGACCCGTCGCCGAACCCGCCGAAGGAATTGGCAGTGCTCGCGGGGCAGGTGCGCCTGTGGTTCGACCGATACCTGAAGGGCATCCCGAACGGGGTCGAGAAGACCGCGCCGATCCTGCTCGCCGCGGACCCGTGGACCGACCGAGTCGCGACCTACCGGAGGCTCCCGCCGACGCAGCAACTGACCATCCGCTTCGCGGGACGCACCACGATCGCGCAGGGCGGCAAGGTCGCTCGGGTCGTGCGCCTTCCGAGGCTGCGCGAGACGTTCGGCGACAGCGTCGTTTCGTTCACCGCGTCGAGTACGACCGGCTGGGACCACGTCGTCGCGGTGGTGTCCTACGGGGACACCGTGGTGAGCGTCGGCGGCGCACCGGTGGCACTCGGCGCGAGCCCGCGCACCGTCCACGTCCACCTGCTCGACCAGGCCGTGCGAATTCCGCGCGGCGCGCGGCTAACGCTGACGATCGCAGCGACGTCGACGGCGCAGGACCGCGCGAACCTGCTCTACGCGACGGACGTCCAACCGGGCGCGACGCTGACCGTCGGCGCGGCGACGCTCGCGCTCTCCGTGCTGCGAGTGCCGGTCTCGCGATGAGCGGATACGCTCAACTCCTCCGCTCCGCCGTCGTCTCAGGATGCACCACGTCCAGGAGGGAACCGACTCGATGAACACGAAGCTCAGACTCGCGACGCTCGTCGCGGGAGCTCTCGCCGGGGTCGCGCTCGCCGGGTCCGCTCTCGCCGCGTACACGCCGACGATCGCGGTCTCGCACCCCGTCGCAACGGGCGGCGCGCACCCGACGACGATCCACGCGAAGGTCGCGCAGACGGACGACCCGACGGCGCAGGTCCAGATCTTCGCGCCGACCGGCTACACGATCGCGGCCGCGCCGCCGAGCACGACGCTCGGCAAGGCTTCGGGCACGGTTTTCGCCCGCGACACCGGTCTGACGCTGCCGCTCGAGGGAACTGTTGTCGCGGCGGACCCGGCGCAGTACGTCGGCCCGCCGAACAACCAGTGCTCGCCGGGGACGCACTTCGCCGTCTGGCTCCTGAACCTGTCGGTCGCCGGGCAGACGATTGCCGTCCCGATCTACGTCGACCCGACGACCGGGACGCAGGCGGGACTCGGCGCGTACAAGCTGGTCGCGTGCTTCTCGGCTCCGGACACGCCGGTGGGCTCGCCGAACCATGCACCCTTCGGAGCCCAGTTGCTCGACGCGAACTTCACGGTCGACTCCGCAATCACGCTGCCTGCGAGCGCCGGTACATACGTTTGGCGTTCGCTCTTCACGCCGTACACGCCGAGCGCGGGTGTCCCGAATGCAGCCGGCACGGTCGAGGCCCGGTCGTTCCTCGGCCTCCCCGGCACGATCTCGATCAGGGCCGCCGTGAAGAAGCGCAAGTACACCGTGAGCGGCGTGGCGAAGGCTGGGTCGACCCCTGCCGCAGGCGCCACGGTTTCGCTCTACCGCGGCGCGACGGCTCAGGTCGTCAAGGCGGCGTCGAAGACGGCGACTGCAACCGGCGCGTATTCGTTCTCCGGCAAGCTCGCGAAAAAGAAGACGACGTACTTCCAGACGCGGGTCACTGTCGACGAGAGTGACAACTCGGCGGGCTGCACCGACACGAGCGTTCCGAGCGCAGGCGTCCGCTGCGCCAGCTCGACGTTCGGCGGCTGGGCCGCGGCGAGCCAGGTGATCCGCATCAGGTCCTGAGGGAAGGGGCCCGCTTCGGGCCCCTTTCACTATCTTCTCGAGGTGGCAGCAACCGTTCGCATCGGCACCTGCTCGTGGGCCGACGAGGCGCTCTCGAAGTACTTCTATCCGAAGGGCGTGCCGCCGAAGGAACGGCTCGCGTACTACGCACAGCACTTCGACACGGTCGAGGTCGACTCGACGTACTACCGACTTCCGTCCGAATCGATGGTCGAGGGCTGGGCTGAGCGGACGCCGCGGAGCTTCACGATGCACGTGAAGGCGTTCGCGATGATGACGCGCCATCCGGTGAAGATCGACGTGCTTCCGCCCGACCTGCGCGACGCGGCGCAGGCCGACGACCGCGGTCGGGTCGATCGGCCGTCGCGTGAGGTTCGCGCCGAGGTGTTCCGCCGCTTTCTCGAGTCGCTCGAGCCCTTGCGCGCCGACGGCAAGCTCGGCGGCATCCTCTTCCAGCTGCCGCCGTACATCGTGCTGAAGGAGTCGTCGCTCGAGTACCTCGAGTGGGCGCGTGAGCAGCTCGGCGACGACGACATGCTCGTCGAGTTCCGTCACCGCAGCTGGCTGGACGAGGACGCGCGCGCAGAGACGTTCGCGTTCCTCGAACGAATCGGCGCCAACTACGTCACCGTCGACGCGCCGCGCTCCGAGACGGCGAAGAACCTCGTGCCGTCGGTGCCGGCGGTGACGGGACCGATCGCGTACGTCCGATTCCACGGGCGCAATCTCGCGACGTGGAACCTGCGCGGCGGCAGTGCGGCCGAGCGCTTCGACTACCTCTACTCCGACGAGGAGCTCGCCGAGTGGATCGAGCCGCTGAAGGAGCTCGCGCAGCAGTCCGAGCAGGCGTTCGCGTTCTTCAACAACAACGCGAGCTCACCCGATCCGCGCGGCGGTCCCGGCCGCGTGTCGCAAGCGGCGTGGAACGCCGCGCAGCTGCGGCGGCTGCTCGATGCGGCGGGGATTCCCGCGACGGGCGGTGAGTAGACTCGGAGTGATGGACGTCCTCTCGCTCATCCACGGCGGCAACGCTCGCGCCGGCATCTTCGGGGAGACCGTCGAGGCCCGCGGGCACCGCCTCGACGAGTGGAGCCTCGCGTGGGGCAACCCGCTGCCGCGCCCGCTCGACTCCTACGGCGCGGTGCTGATCTTCGGCGGCGCAATGCACGCCGACCAGGACGATCGCCATCCGTGGCTGCGCGAGGAGAACTTCTTCCTGCAGCGCCTCATCGACCTCGGCACGCCGACGCTCGGCATCTGCCTCGGCGCGCAGCTGATCGCGAAAGCCGCGCATTCGTGGGTCGGGCCGGCACCCGAGCCGGAGATCGGCTGGTACGAGGTCGAGCTCACGGAGGCCGGGCTCGACGATCCGGTCCTCGGCCGCCTGCCGGCGCGCTTCGAGGCGTTCCAGTGGCACTACTACACGCATGGCCTGCCGGCCGGGGCGCGGGAGCTCGCATGCAATGACAACTGCATCCAGGGGCTGCGGCTCGGCGAGCGCGTTTGGGGCGTCCAGTTCCACCCCGAGGTGACGCTGGCCCAGATCGAAGGCTGGTGCGTCGACCCGGAGGACCCGCCGCCGGACGCGGAGAAGCTGCTCGCGGAGACGCGCCCGCGCATCGAGCAGTGGAACGAGCTCGGGCGCACGTTGTGCGACGCGTTCTGCGCGATCGCAGAGCGGGCGCGCGCCGCGGCGTAGAGCACGACAAACGCCCGGAAAAGGTGCGACGCGGCCCCGGGTGAGATGGCGGAGAACCAGAGCCGCGCCGCAGAATCGGGTCAGGGTGCTGGCGAGCTTCTCGGCGTGGTTCTGCGGCGGCATCCCACACCTTCCCGTCCCGATTGTTGTCTCTAGTTATCGTCGAAGCGGGACTGCGCGGCCTACCCCGAACGGGGGAACTTTCGTCAGCGCTGCATCGGCAGCTCGTCGTGGCGCGACCACTCGTGCCACGAGCCGGCGTAGTTCCGCGCGCGGTAGCCGGCCGTGCGGAGCGCCAGCGTCGCCAGCGCCGAACGCGAGCCGGAGTGGCAGTACGCGACGATCTCCGCGCCCTCCGGCAGCCCGACGAGCTCGCGGATCCGCTCCGGCGGCTGCGGCTGCCCGGGCCCGGCGAAGAGCTGCGACACCTCGAGGTGCCGCGCGCCCGGGATGTGACCCTGCCGCGGGTCGCACGGTGACCCGTGCTTGCCGGAGAACTCCTCGGGCCGGCGCACGTCGAGGATCGTCAGGTCGGGATCCTGCAGCCGCTCCGCGATTTCCCCGCGCGTCGGCATCGCGTCGAGCTGCGGCTCGAGCAACGTCTCCCGCACGGGCTCGAGCTCGACCGGCCCCTCCTCGAGCCCGCCCGTCCAGGCCGCGATGCCGCCGACGAGGATCGCGACGTGCCGGTGGCCGGCGAGCTCGGCGAGCTGCGCGGCCGGCATCGCCCCGACCCCGTCGCCGCGGTCGTACAGCACGAGCCGCTCCTCGCCCGTGATCCCGTGCCGACGCAGCCGGAGCTGGATCTCCCGCGCGAACTCGCGCAGCGACTCCTCGTCGCTCGCCGGCATCGGTGAGCCGAGCACGAGCGGACGCGACCCGGGGATGTGACCGCGGCTGTGTGCGTTCGGGCCGCGCACGTCGCCGACGACGAGATCCGGCTCGTCCAGGTGCTCGCGGAGCCAGGCGGAGTCGACGACCGACGGCAGAATCACAGTGCGGCGACGAGCTCCGATTCGGCGGCGACTGCAGGTCGCTCCTGCAGCCGCCCGACCCACTCGACGACCGCCGGCCACGGCTCGAGATCGAGGCCGAGCTGCGACCGCGCGCGAAAGATCCACGGCACGTACGCGATGTCGGCGAGCCCGTACTCGCCGCCGGTCAGGAACGGCTGCGCCTCCAGGAGCGCGTCCAGCTCCGCCAGCGCACGCTCCAGCCTCGGCCGCGCGCTCTCGTCGCCGCGGCGCACCGCGTAGTACGGCGTGCTGAGCCGGTCGAAGCGGAAGATCTCCACCCGCGCGAGCGCGCGGGCCGCCGCATCCGCCGGTAGCAGAGGCGGCTCGAGGTACCGCTCCTCGAGGTACTCCATGATCACGGCCGACTCGGGCAGAACGAACGCGTCCTCCTCGAGCACGGGGACGCGACCGGTCACGTTCTTCTCGTAGATCCAGGCGGGCCGGTCGTCGAGGTCGATCTCGACGGTCTCGAACTCGACCCCCTTCTCGGCGAGGACGATGCGCACGCGGGCGCAGTAAGGGCAGCGGGCGGCGTCGTACAGCGTCAGCATCGTTCTACGACTCTATCCATCCGCGCTCGGCGCCTTCGAGGCCGACCGCCGCTGCGAGCTCGCGGAGGATCTCCTCGGCCGGCGGCAGCTCGTCCGGCGCCTTGCCCGTCAGCGCGACCACGCGGATGTGCGCCGGGTCGGCTCCGGTGAGACGCGCCAGCACCGTGGGATTCGCGCCGAGTGCGACGACGTCGCCGGGCGGCAAAGGACCGTAGTACTCCGGGACGGAGAGGTACTCGTCGACGGCGCCGCCGCGGTCGTAGAGCGAATAGCGGACGACCTCGCCGTGCTCGACGCCGATCGAGAGCGTCGGCACGGCGATCGCGAGCGAGAGCTCGCGGGCGAGGCGCTGCAGGATCTTCGGATCGCGGTCGGCGAGCTCGTCGTAGACGGCGATCCAGCCGTTCCGCGGCTCCGAGATCTCCGTTCCGGCGGAGCGGCCCAGGCGCGGAAGCTGCTTCGCAACTGCGCGCTCGACCGCCGCGCGGTCGTCGGTCTGGACGTGCACCGAGCCGAACGACCGGCCTCGCCCCGGTCCGGCGAGCCGCCGCTCGAGCGCGTCGAGGTCGACGTCGAGCTTCAGCTCGACCGGCCGGAAGCCCCAGCGTTCGTAGATCGCCCGCGCGTCCGTGTTCGAGTCCATGACCTCGAGCCGAACGTGCGTCGCCCCGCGCTCGCGCAAACGCGCAGCCGTCTCGCGCACCAGGTCGGCGGCGAGACCGCGACCGCGCGCCGAGGGCGACACGTACAGGTCGGTGACGAATCCGAGGTGCTCGGAGTACATCTCCGCGAGCGCGAAGCCGACGAGCTCCCCGTCCTCCTCGGCGAGGATCGCGACCTCGTCGCGGACCAAATCTTCGATCTCGGCCGACTCCTGATCGAGATCGACGCCGACGTAGTCCGGCTCCGGAACCTCGGCGTAGAAGTCGCGCCACAGCGTCTGCAGCGCCGGCAGGTCGTCTGGAGTGGCCGGGCGGATCACGGAGTGCGGAGACCGAGCAGGAGGTAGTGCGCGCTCAAGTTCTGGAACGGGGCAAAGTGCCGGCCCGCGGCGCGGGCGTCCTCGTCACGATAGAGCGCCTCCACCGTCCTGCGCAGGACGAGGTCGCCGGCGGGCCAGGCCTCGGGCCGTCCGAGGTGGCGTGCGAGATACCAGTCGGCGCTCCACTCGCCGAGGCCGCGCACGGCGACGAGCCGCTGCTTCACCTCCCCGTCCGGCAGCGCCGCGAGCGCGTCGAGATCGAAGTCGCCGCGCGCGAGCCCGAGCACGTACTCCACCTTCCGCCGCGAGAACCCGAGCGCGAGCAGCTCGTCCTCCTGCGCGCTCGCGAGCCGCTCGCGCGTCGGGAACGCGTACGCGTGCTCGGCCCGCTCGCCGAAGCGCTCGACGAGCCGGTTGCGGATCGCGAACGCCGAGAAGAGCGAGACCTGCTGCGAGACGATCGAGCCGACGAGCATCTCGAACGGATCGGGGACGAGCAGCGGCCGGAACCCACGCAGGCGGTGGGCGAGACCGGCGACGTGGGGGTTCCCGGCCGCGAACGCCGTGAACGCGGGCAGGTCGAAGCTGAGTCCGAGCAGCTTTCGCACGACCGGCTCGATCTCGGCGTCGAGCGGGTCGACGTCCACGCCGCCGGGGGCGGATTCGATCCGCACCTCGCGTCCGCGGACGACGCGGTGCAGACCGCCCTCGTGCCAGAGGTTCGCGAGGTCGGCCCCGAACGCGCGGAGGCGCTCGGTCGAGAGCGCGAAGTCGTACGGCTCGGGCAGCCGTAGGAGGGGCACGGCGTCACGCTAGACGGCGTGCGCCTCCGGACCGCGCTCGATCCGGTCGTGGAGCCGGCCGCTGTCCGCGAGCGCCGCCGGGGCGGAGAACGCGAGCAGCACGGCAATCAGGGTGACGGTTCGCTTGATCATCTTCGGGTGCCTCCTTTCCGTCCGACGCACCGTGGGCAGCAGGCGTGAGCGCCGTTTGCGCAGCGCGTAACGGTTTCGTTTCCGGGCGTCCCTCGCGTGAGGGAACTAGAGGTGCGAGGTCAGCCCGGCGCCCGAGGCGTCGTCCACCCCTGCGCCCGTGTCCTGCGCGTTCTCGTACCACGAGTACGCGTAGCGGCCGTCGTCGAGATCGCGCGCGAACGTCGAGAGCTTCAGCGGATGGAAGGTGTCGCACATGACTGCGAGCTCGCTCGTCTCGTGCATCCCGATCGCCTTCTCCGCGAGGCCCGGCTGCGGCCCGTGCGGCAGGCCGGACGGATGGAGCGTGATCGAGCCGACCTCGACGCCGCGGCGCGAGCCGAAGTTGCCGGAGACGTAATAGATCATCTCCTCCGACTGCAGGTTCGAGTGGTGATACGGAATCGGCACCGCGAGCGGGTCGAAGTCGAGCTTGCGCGGGCAGAACGAGCAGATCACGAAGTTCTGCCCCTGGAAGGTCTGGTGCGACGGAGGCGGCTGGTGGATCCGGCCCGTGATCGGCTCGAAATCGTGGATCGAGAACGTCCACGGATAGAGGTAGCCGTCCCAGCCGACGACGTCGAATGGGTGGTAGTCGAGCACGTACGTCTGGTAGCCGCCGCGGACGCGCACCTTGACCGGGAACTCGCCCTTCTCGCGCACGGTGTTCAGGCGCGTCGGCGGATGGATGTCGCGGTGGTAATACGGTGCGCCCTCGAGCAGCTGGCCGTACGCGTTGCGATAGCGCTTCGGGATCTCGATCAGCCCCGGCGTCTCGAACACGAGGTAGCGCTGCGGGCCGTCGGGCGCGAAGCGGTACGTCGTGCCGCGCGGGATGACGACGTAGTCGCCGTCCTTGTACGGCACCTCGCCGAAGATCGTCTCGAGCATGCCCGAGCCCTCGTGGACGAAGATCACCTCGTCGCCCTCGCCGTTGCGGAAGAAGTAGTCCATCCGCTCGCTGGGGCGGCACAGCGAGACCTCCACGTCGTTGTTCCACATGAGCGTGCGGCGGCCGGTGATCTCGTCGCCTTCGGGCTCGACACCGTACGTGTGGAAGTGCCGGTGCGCGTGCTGGTCGGGCACCCATTCGTCGCGCTCGATCGGCTCGAATCCGGCGAGCTCCATCACGCGGCACGGCGACTGCAGGTGGTAGAGGATCGACTCGTTGCCGACGAAGCCCTCGAGGCCCATGACCTCCTCGGTGAGCAGCGTCCCGTTCTCGCGGAACTGCACGTGGCGCTTGCGCGGGACGTCCCCGAGGCGCTGGTAGAACGGCACGGTCAGAGGATAGCCAGGTCGGCCACGCGTCGACCCACGACGGGAGCGAACTTGAAGCCGTGCCCGGAGCAGGGCGAGGCGACGACGATCCGGCCGTGGCGCTCGAGCACGAAGGACTCGTCGGCGGTGCGCGTGTAGAAGCACGGCTCCGCGGCGACCGGCTCGGGATCGATGCCCGGAAAGCGCTCCGCGACCCAGTCGGCGATCGCCCGCACGGTCTCCTCGTTGGCGCCGCCGGGCTCGTCGGGATCCGCCGCCCTGCCGCTCATGTGCGTGCCGGCCTTCAGACCGTGGACGTGGTCGCGAAGCGCGTACCGCAAGTGGCCCGTGGCGTCGCGGTCGACGACGGCCGCGATGCCCGGCTCGTGCCGGAAGTACGCGATCGTCTCACGCGTCTCCGTGACCGCAAGCTCGACGCCTGCGCGCGCGAGGAGCTTCCGCGCCCACGGGCCGGCGGCGACGACGACTACGTCTGCGTCCACGTCGTCGAGCGACTCGACGCGCGCGCCGGTCTGGACAGGGATGCCTCGCAGGAAGACGCGCCGCGCTTCGTCCGCACGCACGATTCCCGCGTCCGGCTGCACCAACGCCGACCAGCCCTCCGGCCGTGCGACGCCGTAGCGCGCGGGATCGGCCGCCTCCCACGCGACGCCGCACGCGTCGAGCGTCTCGCGCGAGCTGTCCGACTCGGAGGGCGCGAGCTCGAGCAGCCCGTCGAGCTCGAGCAGCGCCTCGCCCGTCTCGCGCTCGAGCGCGCGCCACGCCGCGAGCGCCTCGCGCGCGAGCTCGACCCAGTGCGGCTCGGTGTAGGCGAGCCGGAAGATCCGCGAGCGGCCGTGGCTGGATCCGCGGTCGTGGTCGAGCTCGAACTGCTCGAGGACGCGCACGTCGTGGCCGTCCCGCGCGAGCGCCCACGCAGCGGCGGCCCCGGTGATGCCCGCTCCCACGACCGCGACCCGCACGGCGCGTATCCTGCCCGTCGTGCAATGGACGCCGCCTGACGAGGTTCGTCCGATCGCCGCGCGGCTCAGCTCGGTCATCGAAGAGCTCGGCGACGACGTGGGCGTCCATGCCGAAGGCAGCTCGATCACGTTCTCGCGCGGCCGCCCCTTTGCGCTGCTGGAGTCTGCGACGGCGAGACGCCTCGACGTCTCGCTCGTGTTGCCCGACGGTGCGGAGACGGAACGCCTCCGGCCGGGCGCGGAGGGCTTCACGCATCGCGCCTCGCTCGCGCACGAGGACGAGATCGACGCGGAACTCGTGACGTGGCTCCGCGAGGCGTACAACGCGGCTAGGTAGCGGCGATCAGCTCGGCGGCGCGGTCGCCGATCAGGAAGCAGAGCAGATTCGGATTCGCGCGCGGGATGGTCGGGATGATCGACGCGTCTGCGACGAACACGTTGCTCGTCCCGCGTACGCGACACGACGGATTGACAACCTCGTTGAGCCGGCACGTGCCGACAGCGTGCGCGTAGCCGGTGAGCGTCGTTCCGACCTCGCCCGCCACGAGGTCGACGAGCGGTGGACGGCGCGCGATCGCGCGAACGACCCCGAGTGCATCCTCGAGCACGGGGGCGTCGGCGGGATCGCTGAGGAAGCCGAAGTCGATCGTCGGCGACGCGAGCGGGTCCACGTTGGGCTCCAGGCGCCCGCGCGAGCGCGGCGCGAGGTCGAACGCGAGAATCCCGAACGACCAGCCGTCGTCCGTGCGGCTGTGGAACGGCGCGACGTGCAGGTGGCGCGTCCTGAGCACGACCTGGCTCTGGTGGAAGGTTCCGCACTCGAGATCAGCGGCGAGTGCGTCGGCGGCGCGTGGCGTCGGTGCGAAACTGACGGCCATCCCGCAGTGGTCGTGGAGGTTGGCGCCGAGACCAGCCGGCCGGATGCCCGAGCGCGCGAGGATCCCCGGCGACGCGAACGTGCCGGCGCAGAGGACGAACCGGCGCGCGGCGACCGGACCGGTCGAGCACACGAGCTCGACCGCGCGATCGCCGTCGAGGAGGAGCCTGTCGGCGACGGTGTCGCCGAGCACGGTCACGCCGTCGCGCACCGGATCGAGGAACGCGAACGCGGAGTTCCAGCGGATGCCGTCGCGCACGTTCGCCACGAACGGTCCGACGGAGTCGCCGTAGCCGGCCGCGACCGCGGCTTCGACGAACGCGCGCTGCCAGGACGCCAGCTCCGGATGCGGCCGCGGCGCCACCGCCTCGTCGACCCGCCGCCGCGAGTCGGCGACGCTGCGCGCGTCCCAGCCCTCGACGCCCCACGCGTCGAGCTCGGCCGGCTCCGGCCACAGAGCAGCGCACTGATTGTGCGCCGAGCAGCCGCCGACGACCTTCGCGCGGCTCTCGCGCCGGAGCTCGCCGTCGCGGGTCTCGAACCAGCCCCAGTCGTGGGTGGCCGGGAACCGGCGCGCGTCGAGCAGCTCCGCGGGCCAGCGGCCGTCGACGAGCGGGCCGTAGTCGGGGCCGGCCTCGACGAGGCAGATCGACTCGTCGCTCAGTGCTGCGAGCCGGCCGACGAGGGCGCAACCGGACGACCCTGCGCCGACGACGACGGTGTCGAAGTCGGTCAAGGCTCGGTATGGACGATCACGTCCGCGATCTGCGGCCGCTCGAGGCGGATTCGCTCCTCGATCTCGCTCGCGCGCGCGTGCGCCTCCGCGAGCGGCACGTTCGGATCGAGCCCGAGCGTCAGGAACGCGACGAGTCCCTCGGTGGTGTGCAGAAAGCGCAGCTCGCGCGGCTCGGTGCCCGTCGCCTCGCGGACGATGCGCCGCACGAGCTCGGCGTCGGCGGCCGAGTCGACGGCCGTGCCGGCGGCCTCCTCGGTGAGCGGCTCGATGTGCGTCTGCACCGACGCGACCTCGGGCACCGCCTCGACGATCGCGCGCTCGACCTCCTCCGCGATCCCGTGGGCCTGCTCGAGGGTGAGGTTGCCGGGCAGCTTCAGGTGCAGCGACAGCTCCGTCCCGCCGGAGTCGACGGAGACGACGCTGACGTTGTGCACCTCGCGCACTCGCTGGACGCCGAGCGCCGCCGCATGGGCGCGGTCGCCGATCGCAGCCTCGTCGGCGGGCTCGACGTGGACGACGACGTCGCTCTCCGGCAACGCGCGGTGCACGGCCGCCTCCACCGCGTCGGCCGCCGCGTGCCCCTGGCCCACCGCAGCCGCGGGCGAGACGCCGATCACGACGTCCGCGAACTGACGCCCGCCCGCCGCGCGCATCCGCAGCCGGCGCAGGTCGACGGCCGGGTCGATCCTCGCGATCGCCTGACGCGCCGCCTCCTCCGCCTCCGCCGGTGCGCGGTCCATCAGCACGTCGATGTTCCGCCGCATCAGCCGCGTGGCGGCGGCGAGCACGAGCACTGCGACGAAGAGCGCGGCGACCGCGTCCGCCTTCGGGTGGCCGGCGCGGACGAGCAGCAGACCGATGAGTACGGCGACCGAGCCGGCGAGGTCGCTGCCGAAATGCAGCGCGTTCGACGCGAGCGCCGCGCTCTCGTACTTCCGGGCCGCACGCGCCGAGACGATCGTCCGGCTGATGTCGACCAGGATCACGACGCCGATCACGACGAGCGCGTACCAGGCGGCGTCGACGTGCGTCGAGCGATGTCCGATCAACCGCTCGACCGCGCGCCACGCGATCGCGAGGCTGACGAGCACGAGGATCGACGCCTCGCCGAGAGCGGCCAGGTGCTCGGCTTTCCCGTGCCCGTACTGGTGACCCGGGTCGGCGGGCCGCGCGGCGACGCCGACGGCGAAGAAGGTCAGCAGCGCCGCGACGAGATCGGTGCCGGAGTGAGCCGCCTCCGACAGCAGGCCGAGGCTTCCGATCGCGAGTCCGGTGCCGAGCTTCAGCGCGATCAGCACCACGGCCGCGATGACCGAGACGAGCGCGGTTCTCCGCTGCGGACTCACAAAGGAAGGCTAAGGCGCCGCTTGCGGCGCCGCCGTCAGGACGTGCGGGCTCCGCCCGCACGTCCGTCTGAAATGACCGACCGACACGCTCGAATTCATCCCAACGGCTCTAACCCCCGAGTCGCTCGAGCGGCCAGATCACGACGTCCTGGCGGCGCGAGAAGTGGCAGAGCGGCGCGTGATCGGGCAGCTCGACCGGGGGCATCGTGTTTTCCTCGATCTCCACCTCAGCAGGCTGCAGCGGCCACGGCTCGTGGTGGATCTCGGCGCGCGAGAGGACGCCGCGATCGAGTGCGTAGAGGCAGTAGCGCTCGGCGAGAAACCACTCCAACGACCCCGGCTGCGACTCGTGCGCCTCTCCGGCGGGCCGGTAGCGGCCGGCAAAACGGCGCGCAGGCTCGTCGACGCGCGTGCACTCGTAGGCGATCCAGTTGCCGCTCCGCGTCGCGCTCATCTGAGCATGGAAGTACGGCAGCCGGTAGGTGCGGCGCGCGAGCTCGACGGCCACACGGCTCGACGCGTCGAGGCTGAAGAACCAGATCCCGGGCTTGTCCTGTGCCGTGACGCATGTCCGCACGTTCAGCTCAAGGAACGAGGAGGCGCCGGGAAACGGGAGCAGCCCGCGCAGCCGCAGGCCGGTGAGCCGGAACGGCGCGACGCCGATCCACGCGGCGCCGTCGACGATGTCGAGCTCGAGGCCGGCCGGGATCCGCGGCCGCAGCAGCTCGGGATCGACGCGCCAGTGCGCGAACAGCAGGTCCTCCCACGACTGCCCCATCGTCCACGGACGCTGCGGCACCGGCCACGGACGGTGCTCGAGCCGCTCGAGCGACGCGGCCTGGCGCAGCGACGTGTCGAGGACGCCGGACGTCAGAGGTTTCCGCGCAGCGCTTGTTCCCGCTCGATCGCTTCGAACAGCGCCTTGAAGTTCCCATCGCCGAAGCCGCGGGCGCCGTGGCGCTCGATCACCTCGAAGAAGAGCGTCGGCCGGTCCTGCGCGGTCTTCGTGAAGATCTGCAGCAGGTAGCCGTCGTCGTCGCGGTCGGCGAGGATGCGTAGCCGCGCGAGATCGGCCCAGCTCTCGTCGATCTCGCCCACACGGTCGCTCACGTCCTCGTAGTACGCGTCGGGCGTCTCGAGGAAGCCGATGCCGCGCTCCTTCAGCGCCTCGACGGTGCGCACGATGTCGTCGCTCGCCATCGCGATGTGCTGCACGCCCGGACCTCCGTAGAACTCGAGGTACTCCTCGATCTGACTCTTACGCTTCCCTTCGGCCGGCTCGTTGATCGGGAACTTGATCTTCCCCTCGCCGTCCGTCATCACCTTCGACATCAGCGCCGAGTACTCCGTCGAGATGTCCTCGTCGGAGAAATGGATCATCTCGGTCATCCCGAACGCGCGCTCGTAGAACTCGACCCAGTGCTCCATGCGGCCGAGCTCGACGTTGCCGACGCAGTGGTCGATCGCCTTCAGGCCGACGCCTGCGCTGCCGTTGCCCGCGATGGAGACGTAGCCGGGGAGGTACGGGCCCGCATAGTCCTTCCGGTCGACGAACGAATGGACGGTGTCGCCGTAGGTCGCGATCGCCGCCAGCTCGACGCGTCCGAACTCGTCGTCGACGGTGTGCGGCTCGACGACGCCGCGCGCGCCGCGCTGAACCGCCTGCCGGTACGCCTCGGTCGCGTCGGGGACGGCCAGCGCGATGTCCTTGACGCCGTCGCCGTGCCGCAGGACGTGTCGCGCGATCTCGTGCTCCTCGCGGAGCGCGCTCGTGACGACGAGGCGGATGTCTCCCTGCTCGAGCACGTAGGACGCGCGGTCGCGGACGCCGGTCTCCGGACCTGCATAGGCCGTGCGCACGAAGCCGAACGCCTGCTCGTAGAAGAAGGCGGCCTGCTTCGCGTTGCCGACGAAGAGCTCGATGTGATCCCAGCCGTCGAGCGGCATGAAGTCCGTCGTCATGCGAAGGATGCTACCGCGCCGCTGCGCGGGTCGAGCCCGTGTCCGGAGCGCCCGCGGCGAGCTCTTCCGCGACCGGCATCTCCTCGAGCGACCTCCGGAGTGGCACCTCCTGCACGAACACGACTACGATCACGAACACGATCGCGGAGACGCACGCGGCGGCGAGGAAGGCCGGGTGGAGCGCGTTCGCGAGCGCGGTCCGCAGCGCCGGTGGCAGCCGGTGGACGCCCAGGCCCTCGTTCCCGTTGCGCGCCGCGGCGG
>Ga0066710_100000500_pt1 | contig 24016 bp, 23 predicted proteins | sample GraSoiAngelo_159_FD_79666 | JGI IMG/M metagenome (GOLD analysis project Ga0066710, IMG submission 79666) | Grasslands soil microbial communities from the Angelo Coastal Reserve, California, USA - 14_1009_16_40cm | ecosystem: Environmental > Terrestrial > Soil > Grasslands | place: USA...
CGTAACTACTTGCGCTTCGGGGGGACTGCGGCAATCCAGCTCCGGGCCTCGTTCATGGCGTCTGTTTCCGTTCTAAAGATCGGGAAGACACGCTGGAGGCCTGTGATGGTGAAGATCTTTTCAATTTGCGGCTGGTCGAAAACCAGCCCGAGATTGCCCCCGGCCTCCCGGGCCTGCTTCTGAGCCGTAGTCAATACCGAGAGCGCTGTGCTGTCCAGATAGGTGGTCCGCAGCAGGTTCACCACCAGACGGGCCCGTCCTGAAGTCAGCGCATTCTGGATGGCGGATTTCAGCTTTGGTGAGGTGTAGATATCGAGTTCGCCGGCAACCTCGAGAATGGAAACACCGTCTACGGTCCGCGTCTTGAGCTGCACGTCCACGATTTCGTCTTCCTCCTATTCCGTAAGGGAGCGCACCAGCGTACGCCAGGAGCCCGGAGCGGGAACGAGATGAGCATCACGGCACACGTCAGGAAGGATGAGAGCCCGGCGCGGGCAGATGAGCCGATAAACCCACTCCCGTATAGTGTATCGAAGTTTCTACCAATAAGTAAAGCCCTCTAACCCTTAAGAAGGCCGTGTAACGGCTAAGCCGTTTTTTGACGCCGCCCGGACCTCCTCCTGGCTCACCAGCTTGGGACGTTGCCGCCCGCTCCCATCCGGCCCGTCCAACGGGGGGCGGGAGATCAGCATGGTATAGTAGGGTCGGTTGCGAGGGCGGGGCGCGAGCGTGAGGTGGAACCGCCCGGAGCAGTTGGTCGCGGCACTGGCAATGGGCGCCGCCGTCCTGGCGGGCGGGTTGCTGCTGGTCATGCGCCGGCCGTCCCCGCCTGTCCGGTTTGTCGAGCCCCCCCTTCCTGCCGAGCTCTTTGTGCAAGTCGACGGTGAAGTCATGCGACCCGGGCTGTACCGCGTGGCTCGTGGTTCACGCGTGGAGGACGCTCTCCAGGGCGCAGGAGGGGTAACCGCCGAGGCCGATCTCCGCGGGCTCAATCGGGCGCGTCTGCTGCACGACGGAGACCGGGTAACCGTCCCGGCTCAACCCTCCGCACAGCCCCGCGCCGCCGGTGGATCACCCAGTCGTTTCGTCGACATCAACACCGCCACGGCCGCAGAACTTGAAACGCTGCCGGGCATCGGCCCGGTGCTGGCCGGGCGGATCGTTGAATACCGTACCCGTCACGGTGCCTTCCAGCGTCTAGAGGAGTTGCTGCAGGTCGAAGGGATCGGCCCTAGATTGCTGCAACGGCTTCGGTCTGTGGTCACCGTCCAATGAGGGGAACTCAACCGCTCCGCCCTGCGTAACAGACAGATCGGGGGCGAGGCGACCCTGGAGCCTGGTGTGACTCGTTCCAACACCCCGCCCCGCTACAATCGAGATGAAATTGCGGCGTTCGAGGCGCTGGTGGGCCGCTATGGCCAGCGTGTGTACACCATGGCGTATCGTATGGCCGGCAACGATGCCGACGCGAAAGACCTTGCGCAGGAGGCGTTCCTGCGCGTCTTCCGCGCATGGCGTTCCATCGATCCGTCGGCTCATCTCGACAGCTGGCTGTATCGTATCGTCACCAACCTGTTCATTGACATGTTGCGGCGGCGTCCCCGGGTGAGGATGGAGTCGCTGGATGCGCCGGTGACGGCGCGGAGCGGTGGCGAGATGGTACGAGAGATTGCCGACGACCGCGCCGGCCCCGAGGCCGACGTCGTGGACCAGCAGATGGAAGCGGACGTGCAGCGGGCGCTGGTGGCGCTCCACCACGACCTGCGCGCCGTGGTCCTGCTGAGCGATATCGAGGGATACGCCTACGAGGAAATTGCTGAGACGCTGGGCATCCCCGTCGGGACAGTCAAGTCGCGTCTGCATCGAGCCCGGAAGACACTGCAGGCCAGGCTCAGCCACCTGGCCTCGCATCGGCTGGAGAAGATCCCGTGACACACGCCCGATTGCAGCGCCAGCTCTCAGCGTACCTTGATGGCGAACTCGCGCCCGCCGAAGCCGACGAGGTACGGACCCATCTGGCGGGGTGCGCGGCCTGCCGGGAGGAACTATCACGGCTGCAGCACGTAAAGTCCCTCCTGCAGCGGTTGCCTGAGCGGTCCGTCCCCCGGGACCTCTGGGCGGCCATCCATTCTCGCATCGGGTCACCTCCCACGGCGACGGTCGAGTCGCTGGGCGAGGTGTTTCGCCGAATGCTTCGCAGGCCGGCCCTGGCGCTCGGCGCCGCCGTGCTCATCGTCGCGCTGGTCGCCGTCCCGCTGGTGCGCGGCCGCATCGAACGACTCCGGGCGGGGGAGATCGGCGCGGACCTCTTCGTTCGTGAGCACGCACTGGCGTCCGCCGATGATCCACTCTCTGACCGTGCCTACCTGGGGTTGTTGATTGGCGACGCCAACCTCGCGCTGGCCGGCACGCCGCGCCAGGAGAGCCGGGAGGACCGATGAGCCGCGGAGGGGTTCTGGTCGTGTGGCTGGTGACTGTCCTGGCGGTGCCGGGTCTTGGCGCGCCCGCTCGCCCCCCGTGGCCATCGGCTGCCGCGGTGGTGGCCGCAATGCTGACGGCGCCTGCCCTGGTGGACTATGAGGGGACGAAGGTCTTGAGCGCCGTACGAGGCGACCGCGCCGAGAGTGTGACGGCTCTGGAATCCTACAAGCGGCTGGGAAAGCTGCGATTGGAATTCCTTTCACCCGAATCGGTGAGCGGCCGGCTGATCGTCGACGATGGGGCGTCGTCCTGGCAATATGAACCATCGTATCATTTGGTGATCCGCGGTCCGTCGTTCCTCCGTCCGCCGGGGAGCCCCGCGCAGGCGCAGGACATCTTCCGGGGCTACCTGGTGGCGGTGCTCGGCGCCGAAGAGGTCATCGGGCGGCAGACGATCGTGGTCGCGATGGAGCCGCGGGCTGGCGGCGCCGGCCGGCGATACTGGGTGGACCAGGCGACCGGTGCGGTGCTCCGCATGGAAGAACGCGACGCGACGGGGGAGATCGTGTTCACCAGCTTCTTTACGAGGATCAGCTTCGGGCTGAACCTCCCGTCCGCGTTGTTCCGCTTCCACCTGCCGGCCGGAGCCCGAATCATCTCGCTCTTTCTCTCCGGCGATCCGGTCGATTCCCCCGCGGCGCTGCGGCGGCAGTCCGGGTTTGGTGCCGCCATGCCTGCATCCCTCTCGTACGGCTATCGTTTTCGCGATGGTACCGTCTCGCGGTATGGCGCGCTCGCCACGTCTGCCGCAACGTACACGGATGGCATGCGCGCCCTGACGGTGTATCAGACACCATCCTCGAAGATGGCATTCCCACGCGTGGGAATGCCGGTGAAGCTTGAGGCCGCCGAGGCACGACTGCTGGATCTCGGCTACGTCCGAGTGTTGATCTGGCAGTGGCGGGGGATCACCTACGCGCTCGCGGGAAGCCTGCCGGCGGCTGCGCTGATTGTGATCGCCGACGAGATGACCTCGCGCTGATCGGAAAGACGGTCACGCGGGATCGCGGGGAACCCCCACGCTTTGCTCGGGGCGGAGCAGGCGAACGCGGCAAGAACTCGCAGGGCCGAACGCCGCAGCGCATCATCGAAACTGCACAGAGGGGTCGCACAAAGCATTCCCGAACATTGCTCACAATCCGGGATCATGTGTCCTCGTTCCCCCGTTCCCGTGTTCCCGTAAGTCAGGGGGGCCCAGCGTGCACCTCCGCGAGTTCCAGCAAAGCATCGAGGCCATCTATGGCGCCCGAGACCGCCAGCGGGGGACAGATGGCACCTTTCGCTGGTTGGTCGAGGAAGTCGGTGAGCTCGCGCGCGCGATCCGGGACGGTGACCCCGATGCCGCGCAGATGGAGATTTCGGACGTGCTGGCCTGGACGGTCAGCGTTGCGTCGTTGTGCGGCGTCGACGTCGAGCAGGCCGCCTCACGCTACGCGCAGGTCTGTCCCAAATGTCATTACGCCCCATGCGTGTGCGCGGTCGAGCCGCGGTTCTAACCCCGCCGCTCTCCCCCCTGCGCTCATGGCTCCTGGACCCGCGCTTCCACCTGCCGCGCTCTCCGTGCACCGGGAGGCGACGGTCGTGGATCTGCACAACGACCTCATGTTGGAGGTGCAGGCGGCCAAGCGGGACATCACCATCCGATCGTCCGCTGGGCACGCCGATCTACCGCGCTTGCGTGAGGGTGGCGTCGATGGGCAATGCTTTGCCCTGTTCGTCCATCCCAAGGAAGCCGATCGGGGCTTCGCCCGGGTCACCGAGTTGCTCGACGCGTTTGACCGGTTGGCGGCGGCCAACGACGCCGTTCTGGGTCGGGTGACCTCGGTGGCGGAGATCGAACGCCTGCAGCAAGCCGGACGGTTAGCCGTGGTGCTCGCCATTGAGAATGGATCGGCGCTAGGGGGCGATCTGTATCATCTCGACGCCGTGTACGAACGCGGCGTGCGGATGATGAGCCTGACGTGGAACAATAGCAACGGGTTGGCCGATGGGGCGATGGAGTCGCGACACGGCGGGCTGACGCCGTTGGGTCGGCGGGTCTTGAACCGGATGCAGGACCTGGCGATGGTCGTCGACGTCTCGCACCTGTCCGAGAAAAGCTTCTGGGACACGCTGGCAGTGACACAAGGGCCCATCGTAGCCACCCATTCTAATGCGGCGGCGCTCACTCCGCACCCGCGCAACCTGAATGATGAGCAGCTCCGCGTCATGGCCCGTCGCGGCGGTGTAGTGGGTGTGAACTTCTATCCCACGTTCACCGGCGGGCCGGCGCTGTCACGCATCCTCGATCACGTCGCGTACATGAGCAAGGTCATGGGTCCGGACCACGTGGCGCTGGGATCCGATTTCGATGGGTTCGACGGCCGGGTGAGCGATCTAGAGGATGTGGCCCGGCTTCCCAACCTCACGGCAGGACTCCTGGCCCGTGGTTTTGATGCCCGAACAGTCACGCAGATACTGGGCGGGAACGCGCTGCGCGTGTTCCGAGAAGTGTGGGGGCGCTGATCACCACGAACTAACGGGAACGCGGGATCGTGGGAACACGGGAACGCGGTACCAAAGCATGACGCGTCTCCGGCTTGTTTCGCGTTCCCCCGCTCCGCCGCGAGCGAAGCGTGGCGGTTCCCGCTCCGCCCCGAGCCGGTGAAGCCGGCGTGGGGGTTCCCCTGTTCCCGTCCGTTAGCGTTTGTCGGTCCCCATGATCGCAAGAATCGCCTCGCGCACAATCGTCGCCGCCAGCACGGCTGTCCGTCCCGAAGGATCGTAGCGTGGCGACACCTCCACAAGATCCAGGCCCACGACGCGAAGCAGACCAAGCCGCCGCACGAACGCAAGGAGATCCTGGCCGCGGACGCCTTCGGGTTCCGGGTTGCCTGTCCCCGGCGCTTCCGCCGGATCGAGAGCGTCGATGTCGATCGTGACGTAGACGGGCCGCGGCTCGAGCCAGGACCAGACCGCGCCCGGGATGTCGAGTCGCGGAGCGCTGTACCGTAGACGTTTGGCGACGGCGAACTCCTCACGGGTTCCCGCGCGAACGCCCACCTGAAGGACGTGCAGGGGGGCGACGACGTCGAGCAGCCGCCGCATCACCGTGGCGTGGGAGATCGGCTGGTTCTCGTAGGTGTCACGGAGGTCGGTGTGGGCGTCCACCTGGATGACGGCCAGATCGGAATGGCGCCGCTGCAGCGTCAGGACAGCGCCAAGCGCGATGGTATGTTCACCGCCCAGCAACAGGGGGAGGGACGCGTCGAGCGCGCCCACGCGATCCTTCACAGCCGTGACCAGCTGCTCCGGTGTCAGCCCTGCCACATCGAGGTCGCCGGCGTCGGCATACGTCACGTCGTCGAGGTCGCGCTGGAGCACCGGACTGTAAGTTTCGATGCTCTGCGACGCCCAGCGAATGGCGGCGGGTCCTTCACGGCTCCCCGCCCGGAACGTCGAAGTGGCGTCAAAGGGAACACCGATGATGGTGGCAGCGGGACGCGGCGCCGGCCGTGAGCTCAGGAAGGCCATCGTCAGAGGAGCGCAGGGAGTTGCAGCCCGGCGGCATGTGTGGCGGGACCGTAGAAGCGGGTCTGGACAGATGTCAGGCGGTGCCGAATTGTGTCGCCCGCCACCCGTCCCGGATCGAATCGTTTGCTCCCGTACGAGAAACTCCACAACACACCGGGGTAGGCAGGTACGGGCGCCCAGTACGTGCCCACAATCGGAAACACGGCGTGTAGATGATGGCGCACCATCTCGATGAGGTCTCGCTGGTAGAGCAGGGAACCGCTTTGCGCAACGAGAAGCCCGTCGTCGCTGAGGAGCGTCGCGCATGCCGCGTAGAATTCCTGAGAGAAGAGCGCCACGCCCGGGCCTTTGGGGTCGGTCGAATCTACCAGGATGACATCGAACCGCTCCCGCGCTGTCCGCACGTAGGCGATGCCGTCTTCGACCAGCAAACGCGTTCGCGGATCGTCAAATGCCGCGCCGCTGATGCCGGGCAGGAAGCGCCGGCACACCTCGACGACGTCCCGGTCAATCTCGACCATGGTCACGTGCTCGAGAGGGTGTTTGAGAGACTCTTCCAGCGTCCCCCCATCACCCCCGCCGATGATCAGCGCGCGGCGTGGTGAGGGGTGGGTCACCACTGGTAGGTGCACAAGCATCTCATGATAGGTGTATTCGTCCCGCTCGGTGGTCTGGATCGCATCGTCAAGGACCAGCATACGGCCGAACAGCCGGCTGGCGGCGACCTGGATGCGTTGAAACGCGGATCGTCCATCGTACAGAATTGCGTCTACTTGCATGGCCTGGGCCACCCCGGGCCCGACGAGATCGACGATCCACTCCATAGGGATACCCCCTAACGACGCCACCATGGGACCATGTACCAAGGGACCAGGCAAGCGTCTCTGCAGTGTCAGTCTGGCCTGGTCCCCCTGGTCCCCCTGGTCGCCTGGCACCCTGGTTCCGTCATCATGCGAAGCCGCTCTCCTCCGGCCAAAACACCACGGCCGCGATCGCACAGCCGATCCGCTGCACCACGTGTTCCTTCACGGCCACGCGGATCTCATCCGGGGGCAGGTCGCGCACGGCCAGGGCTTCCTCCACCATTTTGCGGACGATCGTCTCTGCGTTCTCCCCAGTACCGGTGTGTTCATACTCCATGATCACCCCGTAATTCCCGTGGGAGAATCCCAGCCCGACTGCGGCAGCGATCCGCTCGCCGGGGGTGTGGCTGGCGATGCGCGCGTACACCGCAGGCGTCACCGTCCCAGGCACGAACTTGGGTACGGAGATGATCGTGACGCCGGCAGGGAGGATGCTGGTCACACGAAGGAAGTTCAGATTGGCGATGCCCGCGTCCATGAGCGCTCGATCGAACGCCGTCAGCTCGGTACGCCCCTCGCCGCTGCCGGCCACGATCGAGATGGCTTTGGGCTGTTCCCACATGCGAGACCACCTCGCAAACCAACGGTGCGTCTCCCGTACCAGCGCGGCTGGTACGCGTACCTTAGGGCACCACTTATCTGCCGCGTTGGTACGGGACGCGGCCGCATTCCTATTCCATCCACCGATGACTGCTCCTGCCCGCGACGATTTTTGGCACGCGGGGTACTATGGCAACCGTCCTGGGGGCACATTGAAGCTAGTCTCTTCCAGGCGGGACCGCACCGCCTGAAAGGATCGGGATGCTGCTGATGCGATCTGTGCCGTTGCTCCTTGTGCTCATCCTCGCGACGGCGGCGTGGCCGGCGCTGCCCGCGTCCGCGCCGGACGCACCGCCGGTGCCGGTTGGAGTCCGCGCCGCGGAGGGAGCTGACTTTGGCGCCCTGCGAAGCGCCGGCGCGACATCGGTCAAACTGGTGATCAACTGGTCCGAGGTCGAGACGCGGCAGGGCACGTTCCAGTGGGAAGCACTCGACGACGCCGTGAGCGCCGCGCAGAGCGCAGGCCTTCGGGTCATCCTGGTTCTGTCGTACACGCCGAAGTGGGCCTCCCAGGCCACCGGCAGTGAACTCCTCGATCCCGCGATTTACGCGAGAGAGCCACCGAAGCGGATCGGGGACTGGGAGACATTTGTGACCGCGGCCTCGTCGCGGTACCGGGACCGGGTCAAGGACTGGCAGATCTGGACGGCACGCAGTCTGCCGCTCTTCCGGGGCACGACGCGCGAGTACATCGATCTGCTCCGGTCGGCGCGCGTGCTCATCAAGCTTGCCGATCCCTCCGCACGCATCGTTCTCAGTACGCCGTACGGGTTCGATCTGGTGGATCTGCGGCGGATGCTGACCGACGCGTCTGATGATTTCGATGTGATCTCGCTGTCGCCGCGCGGGGTGTCCCCGGATGCCCTGCTACGGCCTCTTGGCGTGCTGCGGGAGCGATTGCTGCCGCGGGGATCGAAGCCCCTGTGGATCGAGTGGGATCCCTTTTCGTACGGCCAGCGTGCCAGCTGGCCTGGCCAGATGGTCAAGCTGCAGGCCGAGGCCAGGGCGTTCGGCATCGACTATATCTTCTGGGTCGCCGACGGCTCGGCCATCACGCGGATCGTGCTCGACACGCTGGGCGCGCAGATCGGACGCCACCCCTTCGCCGGATACATCACGAGGCAGCGTGTTCTGCTGCTGATCTTCGGCGACTCTGATGGAGTGGCTGTTGCCTGGAGCGGCGCGGCCGACACGACCCTCACTCTCGAGGGGAGCCCGCTGCATGCCTACACACCGACCGGCGACACCCGTCCAGTGAGCGGAGACGGTGAGAAGTCCAGCCTCACCGTGGGAAACGAGCCGCTGCTGCTCACTGGTATCGGCAGCGCGCTCCTGGCAGAAGCCAGGCAGGCCGATCAGACCGGCGCGTTCCCGGCGCTGCCCGTCGAGACCGACTACCGGCAGGCCGGGGACGTCTCGGCTCGCCTGGGCCGGACCAATGTGGAGCGAGGTCTCTACAACTCGCCCTTCCGCGAGCGGCGCAACGATGCCGCCGAGGTGGTGGACGTGGACGGCGGCGAGGCGCTGCGCGCGAACTCGGCGCAAGAGCGCGTGTACGTGCACTTTGACGTGGACGATACCTTCCTCTTCTTCGTCGACGGGCGGGCCCTGGTTGAAATCAGTGTGGAAGTACGGGGCGCATCGGCGCCGGAGCAGCTGGGTTTCAACATCTGGTACGATTCGATGAGCGGCTATCGTTTTACCCCCTGGCAGTGGGTCAACGCCTCGCCGGGGTGGCTGACCTACACGTTCCGCCTCCCCGACGCAGCGTTTGCGAACACCTGGGGATGGGACTTCGCCATCAACGCTGCCGGGAACCGGAATGAAGACCTTGTGATCAGGAGCGTGACGGTCAGGAAAGTCACCCCGTAAATTCCTGGTGCCGGGGAGCAGAAGGAAGTTGCACGCCCTCGTCCCGAACCATCTTCTTCCGGCACATCTGTCACACTCCAGGAAGGGGGAAGAGCGATGCAGAGGGATGCGCGCGTCACTGCGGTATGCGCCGCTGTCGTCGTCCTGCTGGCGGTCTCAGCCGCCGGGTATACGCCGGCGATCGCCCAGCAGGCGATCCCGGCATCTATCAAGGTCGGCGCGCTCTTTGACACCACCGGCCCGACGTCCGACGTTGGCGTGGATTATTCCAAAGGCGTGCTGGACCACGTGCGGTACATCAACGAGGTCGAGGGTGGTGTTCGCAGCAAAGTGAAGATCGACCTGGTATGGTCCGACTACGGCTATCGGATTCCAGACGCCCTCTCGCTCTACCGGAAGTACCGCGATGTCGACCAGGTCAACGCCATTGTCGGTTGGGGCACGGGCGACACTGAGGCACTCAAGGAGACCATCAGCCAGGACCAGATCCCATACATCTCGGCCAGCTATTCGTCTCACCTCAATGATCCCTCCAAGACGCCATACAATTTCTATCCGGTCTCAAGTTACTCGGATCAAATCCGCGCGGTCTTGAAGTACCTCAAGGATGTCGCTGAACAGGAGGGGATCAGCAAGCCGAAACTCGTTTTCCTCTATCCAGATCATCCGTACGGACGTGCGCCGATTCCCGCGGGCAAGGCCTACGCGCAGGAGCTCGGGTTTGTGGTCGGGGCGGATCAGATCGTGGCCCTGGCGGCGCTGGAGGCGCGTTCTCAGGTCGCGGCCGTCAAGGCGTTCGGCGCCGACTTCGCCTGGATCGGCGGCACCACCAACTCGGCCTCGGTGATCGTCCGCGATGCGAGGGCAGCCGGGCTGACCACACGGTTCGCGGTCAACGTGTGGGGATTCGATGAGAACATGATCAAGCTCATCGGGAAGGATGCAGACGGCGTGATCGCCACGACCCCCCACGTCTACTACGGCGAGCCGGCGGCCGGCATGAACAAGATCTTTGACGCGCTGCGGCGCTTCTACAACAAGCAGCCCGAGTTCACCTGGGGGACGACCCAGACGCCGTTCATCGCCTCGTACATCCGCGGCTGGTTGAACGTCTACCTGCTCAAGAAGGGCTTGGAGACCATCGTCGACAACTGGGCGACCTACTCCCGGTTGGGTGGCTTCAGCGGGCCATCAGTCCGGTCGGCCATCGAGACGCTGAAGAACTGGGATCCTGATGGCCTGGCGCCGGCGGTCACGCTGGCACGGGACGACCACCGGCCCTCCACGACCACGCGCATTGTTACCGTGCGCAACGGGCGGATCACAGTCGTGAAGCTGGTGACTGTTGAGCGGCGCAAGGACTGGCTGGGATTTTGAGTAACGGAAGGCCGGGAACGCGGGATCGCGGGAACACGGGAACGCGGCACGGAGCATGACACGACAAATCGATTGTTCCCGCGTTTCCCAGTTCCCGCGTTCCCGTCTCTTTCGGCCATGCTCACCGTCAACAACATCGAGGTGATCTACTGGGGGAGCATCCTGGTCCTCAAGGGCGTGTCTTTGTCCGTGGCCGAGGGGAAGATTACCGCGCTGATTGGGGCGAACGGCGCCGGAAAGACGACCACGCTCAAAGCGATCACCGGGCTGGTCCGCCTGGAGCGGGGTGAGGTCACCCGCGGCACCATCGAGTTTGCCGGCCGGCGAATCGAGAACAAACTCCCGGAAGAAACCGCTCGTGCCGGGATCGTCATGGTCCGGGAAGGCCGTCGGCTGTTTGAGGAACTGACGGCGGAAGAAAATCTGATGGTCGGCGCCGCACTGCGCGCCGGCGCCGGCGGCGCGCGGGTAGCGCGGCGTGAGCTGATCTATCAGTACTTTCCGCGCCTGCGGGACCGGCGCAAAACTCGGGCCGGGTACCTGTCCGGCGGCGAGCAGCAGATGCTGGCTATCGGGTGTGCGATGATGGCGGACCCCAGGCTCTTGCTGCTCGACGAGCCCAGCCTCGGGCTCGCGCCTCTGGTGGCCCGCGAAATCTTCGGCCTGATCCACCGCTTGAATGCGGACGAACGAATGACCATTTTGCTCATCGAGCAAAATGCCAAAATGGCTCTCCAGCTCGCTTCCTATGGCTATGTAATGGAGAACGGCAAGATTGTGCTCGATGGGCCGACGGAGAAGCTGCGGGCGGATGCCGACGTCGAGGAGTTTTATCTGGGCATCCGCGGGGCGGAGCGTAGGCGGTTTACGGAAGTGAAGAGTTACAAGCGGCGGAAGCGCTGGCTGGCCTGACAGACCAAAAAAAGGAACACGGGATGGCGGGAACACGGGAACGCGGCAGTGACCGTTGGAGGGTTCGTGACGTTCCCGCGTTCCCCCGTTCCCGCGTTCCCCCGTTCCCGCGTTCCCCCGTTCCCACGTGCCCCCGTTCCCGCGTTCCCGATTGTTAATAGGCGAACGGCCAGAGATCGAGTTTCCGTTTCAGTTTCCGGAGCAGCATCGCCAGTCCGCCGGGCTCCCAGATCAGGAGCGCAATCAGCGTCACCCCGAAGACAATCTCCCGCAGCGGTGTGGCGATTTTGCCAAAGGCAGGGAACACCGTGAGAACGGCCGGGGCGATGATCCGGAGCCCCTGGGAGAGGATCCACACAAAGGCCGACCCCAGGTGTGGCCCCCAGGCGCTCGTGAGCCCGCCGATCACGATCATAGCCACGTAGTCGATGGATGCCCCGACGTTGAACTGCTCTGTGGTGATGAGCCTGTTGTAGTGGGCCCACAGGCTTCCGGCGACGCCGGCGTAGAAAGCGGCGATCCCAAACGCGAGGGCTTTGTAGTAGAGGAGGTGGATGCCGAGAACCTGGGCCGCATAGTCGCGATCGCGCACGGCCATGAATGCGAGGCCGATACGGCTGCGGACCAGGTTCGCGGCGAAGACCCCCGCCGCGACCCAGAGCACCAGCACGACGTAGTAGAATTGCCGGTCCGTGCGCACGGTCCATCCTCCGACAGACACCGGCGGGACAGTGGTGGCGCCGATCCCTCCGGTCGCATGGATGAGCGCGTACTCGGTGAGGAACTGAAACGCCAGGGTGGCAATGGCCAGGTACAGTCCCTTAATGCGAAGCGACGGGAGACCGACGACGATGCCAAAGAGAAATGTGATGAACGAGGCCACCGGTAAGGCCACCACAAAGGGGAGCCGGAGCGCCTGGCTGAGAAAGGCCGATGAATAAGCGCCGATGGCCATGAACGCGGCATGGCCGAGCGAGATCTGCCCGGTGAATCCGGTCAAGAGTGCCAGCCCACACGCCCCCACGGCGTAGATACCGATGGTGTTGAGCAGGAAGATGTACCGGCCCGCCCACAGGGGTGCCAGCACCAGGCCGGCGAGAAGAACGCCGAACCCGATGCGGTAAAATCGCGTGTCCAGGATTGCCATGTCCTGGACGTATGTAGTCTTGAAGTCGCCAGAAGGGCGGAGGCTCATAGAGGACCTACCGGGAACGCGGGAACGCGGGAACGGGGGAACACGGATAGAACAGTCTGGGCGTAGTCGTCGCGTTCCCGTGTTCCCGCGTTCCCGCGTTCCCGTCTGTTAGAGTCGTTCAACGTGTTCCGTCCCGAAGAGTCCGTACGGCCGGACGAGCAAGACCAGCAAAATCACGACGAACGCTGTGATGTCTTTGAATCCGTAGATGATGTTGGCGTCGATGTAGCCGCCGGCGATGGTTTCGATGATGCCGATCGCGAAGCCGCCCAGGATCGCGCCGGGGATGCTATCGAGTCCCCCCAGTATCACGGCGGCCAGCGCTTTCAAACCGACGAACCCCAGCGCAAAGTTCACGCCCAGCCACAGTCCCAGCAGGATCCCGCCGACCGCCCCGGCCATCGAGGCAAAGGCCCAGGCATAGGCGAAGACCCGGCGCAGGCTGACGCCCAGCGTGCTGGCGGTCAGCTGTTCGTTTGCCGCGGCGCGCATCGCGATTCCCACCAGGGAGTAACGGAAGAAGAGCCAGAAGACCAACAGCAGGCATGCCGCCGTGGCGGCGCTGTAGACGCCCACACTCTGGATAGGGATACCGGCGACGCGGAGGGTCCCGCCGGGAAGAGCCGCCGGGAAGTTACGGGTGCTCCCTCCCCAGATCCCGACCATGAGGCCGCGCACGACGTAACCCAGCGCTAACGTGACGATGATCACCGACAGCAAGGGTTGGCCGAACAGCGGCCGCATGATCACCCGTTCCACGGTGAACCCGAGCAGCGCCGCAGCGAGGAGTGTGAGCACGACGGCCAGCGCGAATGGGACAAACTGCGTCAAGGCAATTGCCAGGTACCCCCCAAAGAGGACGAGCTCGCCGTGCGCCAGGTTGAGGATCTTTGTGGACTTATACAGGAGCGCAAAGCCAAGAGCGATCAGCGCGTAGATGCTGCCGACCGCCAGGCCGTTCACCAGACCGCTGAGGATGAATTCTTTCACGGCCGGATATTCGAATACTGGGCGAAAGTTCCAACCGGGGTGAATAGTGAATCGTGAATAGTGAATAGTGGAACAACCTTGTTTGCGTCGTGTCCGCCAACAGGATCAGACGTGTGACGTGTTGGTTTTCGACTATTCACCATTCACTATTCACCATTCACTATTCACTCTTCACTCTGATCTACACGTCCGTAATCTGAAGGGTTGTCCTGATCGCTCGAGTCGTCCCGTCTTCGTAGCGGACCAGGAGGGTCGCGTCAAACGTGGCCTGCCCGGTGTGCATGGCGGTGATCAGGTGCTGATAACGCTCGGCGATGAACCGCCGGCGCAGTTTCCGGGTTCGCGTCAGCTCATCGTCGTCGGGGTGGAACTCCTTGTAGAGTGAGACAAACCGCCGCACTCGCCATTCCGGCCGCAGGCGGCGGTTCACATCGCGGACGATGCCGTGCAGCAGATCAAGGACGTGACGCTTCTGAGAAAGATCGGCATACGACGTGTGGGCGATGCCGCGATCTTCGGCCCACTTCCCGACGCTGCGCATTTCGATGTTCAGAATCGCGGCCAGCGTGCTGCCGTCGGGAGCGCACACCACCATCGCTTCCTGGATGTAGGGCGTAAATTTGAGCATGGCTTCGATTACCCAGGGGCTCATCTTGCTGCCATCCCCCAGGGTGATCACGTCGGACATCCGATCGAACATGATCACGTCGCCGGTGGGATCGACGGCCCCGTAATCGCCCGTGTACAGCCAGCCCTCGCGCAGCGCCTGCGCGGTGGCGTCCGCATTCTTGTAGTAACCCAGGAACACGCTGGGGCTGCGGCTGATGATCTCCCCCTCGTCGGTGATCCGCAGGTCTGTATGCGCGATGGGGAATCCCATCGTCCAGAAGTGCACCCGGCCGTCGCGGTGCACGCAGGAGATGCCCGCGATCTCAGTTTGTCCGTAGATTTGCTTCAAGTTGACGCCCAGGGAGTGAAAGAATTTGAAGTAATCCGGCCCCAGCGGCGACCCCCCGTTCCAGGCCACGCGTATGCGCGCGAAGCCGATCTTGTCCAGCACCGGCCGGTAGACCAGCCAGCGGGCCATCGCGTGCTGCACCCGCAGCCACCATGGCACCGGCATGCTCTGCGCCCGCAGGTCCACAACGCGACCGCCCACGGCAAGGGCCCAGGCGCAAGCCCGCTGGCGCAGCTGGCCCGCATCGAGAATGCGCACCGTCACTGCGGTGTGCAAGGCTTCATAGATGCGGGCCGGAGCGAAGGTGAACTGTGGACCGATCTCGCGGAAGTCCCGCTGTGCCGTTTCCGGCTCTTCGGGGAAATTGACGGTGAACCCCACCAACTGGTGCAGCGTGGTGGACACCATTTGTTCCCCGATCCAGGCGAACGGCAGATACGAGACGAAATCGTCTCCCCGTCCGATGTGCGGCTCGACGGCGTGGAAGTTCATCCCCTGCGCGATCAGGTGGCGGTGCGAGAGCATGGCCAGCTTGGGCAGCGCGGTGGTGCCGGAAGTCTGGCAGAAGATGGCGATGTCGTCGGCCTGCCCCGCGTTCACCAGCTGGTCGAAGAGTTCGGGCTGTGAAGTATTGAGGTCGCGGCCCAGACGCAGCACCTCGGCGAAACTCACCAGTTTGGGATGGCCGTACCGCCACATGCCGCGCCAGTCCTCAACGACAATCCGCCCCACCTTCGGCAGCAGCGCTTCCATCTCGAGGACTTTGTCGGCTTGCTCCTGATCCTCACAGAATACATACTGAGCGTCAGAGAAGTCGACCAGGTGCGTTAACTGTTCGGCCAGGCTGTCCTGGTACAGCCCATAGGTGATGGCCCCCACGCTCTGCGCTCCAAGTGCCGCGTAGAACAGCTCGGGGCGGTTGTCGCCGACGAGCGCCAGGATCTGCGCCCGCCGCAGTCCCAGAGCCACAAGCCCGAGCCCGAAGGCCCGGGCGTGGCGATAGTATTCGCGCCAGGTGATCGGCCGCCAGACCCCCATGTCCTTTTCCCGGAACGCGATGCGGTCGTCGAACAATCCTGCATTACGGCGCAGCAGTTTCGGGAAAGTGTCCACCGCCGCGTCGAGCGCGAATCGGGGAGGAAGATGCGTCGGGCTCTCTAACAGAGTCGCCATGGCTAGTGCGCCGTTCCCTCGTCGGCGTGGCCGATATAGGCGCGAATCACATCAGGGTTGCGCTGGATCTGGTCTGGGGAGCCCTCGGCGATCTTTTTGCCATAATCCATCACGATGAGGCGATCGCATAGATCCATCACCACCCCCATGTCATGCTCAATGAGGATCATGGGCAGCGAGCGGACCTCCTTGAGCTCAAGGATGTACCGGGCCATGTCCGACTTTTCGTCTGCGCTCATGCCGGCCATGGGCTCGTCCAGTATCAGCACCTGCGGGTCCATCGCCAGCGCCCGGCCGAGCTCGACCTTTTTTTGGATGCCGTAGGGGAGGTCGGCCACGAGGTGGCGGCGGGCTTCCTCAATCTCCAGAAAGTCGATGATCTCTTCGACCACCCCACGATGTGTCACGTGCTCGCGCTGCGCCGGCCCAGCATACAGGCCGCAGGCCAAGAGGCCCGATCGCATACGGATGATCCGGCCGGTCATGATGTTGTTCAGCACGCTCATCCCCGGGTACAGCGCGATGTTCTGGAACGTGCGCGCGATGCCCAACGCCGCGCGCCTGTGCGGGGCGAGGTGCGTGATGTCACCGCCGCCGAACACGATGCGGCCACGCTGGGGCCGGTAGAAGCCGTTGATACAATTCAGCACGCTGGTCTTCCCAGCGCCGTTGGGACCGATGATGCCGAGGATCTCGCGCGGTGCCAGCACAAACTCAACTCCAGCGATGGCCTGGATCCCGTGGAAACGCAGATGGAGGTCCTCCACGCAGAGCACCGGCTCAGGTGTCATCGCGGACTAATTACGGGCCGCCAGTAACTCCCTCCTCCACAGGAGCCGGTCGCTCGCAGGCGGAAAGATGAGGGCGCGGAAGCGCCCATCCTCATTCCCCTCTCCCGGTGGGAGAGAGTCAAAGGTAAGGGCACGGGCGTACCCGCTGCGACCGCATGTGGTAGGGGGTGGCGACCGTTCACGACGTCTATGATCCCGCCGAACTCCAGCCGGCGTCCCAGCGGGCCGGGACGCAGGAAGTCGCGCTACGCCGGGTCGTCGAACGCGCGGTCACAGGGTCGCCGGCGCTGCGTCAGGCGCTCGAAGCCGCGGGGGTGAGCCCGGAAACGGTCACCCTGGCCGACTTGCCGCGAATTCCACTATTGAAGAAGGAATCGCTAGCCACTAGACAGGGTGAGGCCCCCCCATGGGGCGGTTGGCTGGCGAGGCCGCTGGCTGATGTCCGGCGGATTTTCGTGTCGCCCGGCCCGATCTACGAACCCGAGGGACGGATGCCGGACTATTGGGGGTTTGCGCCGGCATTGTTCGCCGCCGGTTTCCGGCGGGGCGACGTCGTGCTCAACACCTTCTCGTATCACCTCACGCCAGCAGGCGCAATGTTCGACGGCGCGCTCGAGGCCCTGGGGTCCGTGGTTGTGCCCACGGGCGTTGGGAACATCGAGATCCAGGTCAAGACGCTGCAGGACGTCCGGGCTCGTGGGTTGATCGGCACCCCCAGCTTTGTCGCACTGGTTCTTGACAAGGTGAGTGAGCGGGGAACGCGATCTTCCCTGGAGGTGGGATTCGTCTCCGGCGAACCACTCTCCGAGTCGCTGCGCACCGATCTGGAGCGCCGCCACCGGATGCGCATCGGCCAGGCCTATGCGATTGGTGACATCGGTCTTCTCGCATACGAATGCTCACAGCGCACCGGTCTCCATGTTGCCGAGCGCGTGGTGGTGGAGATCGTCGATCCTGCCACCGGGGCGCGGCTGCCGGACGGGGAGATGGGCGAGGTGGCGGTCTCGTTTCTCAGCGACCTGTACCCATTGCTGCGGCTGGGCACCGGCGACCTCTCGCGCATCGCCCCGGGTTCCTGCGCGTGCGGCCGCACGTCGGCGCGGTTGGAACGCATTTTCGGCCGCGTCGGAGATGCCGTGAAGGTCCGCGGTATCTTTCTGCATCCACACGATTTGGACCGCGCGATGGCGCGGCATCCTGAGGTGGCCCGCTACCAGGCGGTGGTCACGCGCCGCGAGCACCAGGACGAGTTGACGGTGCGGCTTGAGACCGGTGGACCGCAGACACGGCTCGGGGGTGCCGTGGCCGACAGCGTGCGAGAGGTCACTCGCCTGCGTGCGGTCGTGGAGGTGGTACCGCCCGGAACGATCGGACCGGATGAGAAGAAACTTGTCGACTTGCGGACGTGGGACTAGATGCAGAACGCAGAGTGCAGAACGCAGAACGCAGAAACAGATGGAGCTGGCGTACTTGCAGTCTGCGTTCTGCCATCTGCGGTCTGCGTTCTACGATAGAGGTGGGGCAATGTCCGACTGTCTGTTCTGCCGTATTGTCGCTGGCGCCATTCCGTCGCAGCGGGTGTTCGAGGATGAAGACGTCATCGCCGTCCGAGACATCAATCCGCAGGCACCGGTGCACGTGCTTCTGCTGCCGAAGAAGCACATCGCGTCCGTTCTCGATGCGAAGGAGAGCGACAGGGGACTCCTGGGACGGATTGCGCTGGTGGCAGGAAAGATCGCACGGCAGGAGGGCATCGCCGAGCGCGGGTTCCGGCTCCTGACCAACACCGGTCCCGACGGTGGTCAGGCGGTTGCGCACCTGCACTACCATCTCCTTGGGGGCCGGAAAATGGGGTGGCCTCCCGGCTAAGTGCGGGCGCGGCAGCGCCCAACCTCATTTCCCTCTCCCTGAAGGGAGAGGGATGAAGGGAGAGGGATGAAGGGTGAGGGGGTCGGCGTCACACGTCTTGGTTGAAGCGCTGATTGAGGAAGTGAGACCGCGGAGCGCTCAACCATGCCACCTTTGAACCGTACCGCCCCGCCGTAGTATAATGACGGAAGTTTCGTTCATCCCGACCGGTGGGTCCGGGGGTCCCAGAAAATTCGCAGTCCAGAATTTTCGGGGTGGCTCCGATCTAACCCAATTGGTCATCGCTGGGCCGGGGTGGCGGGGAGGGGGTGGGGGGATGACGGAAGTCCGTGTTGGCAAGGACGAAAGCCTGGATAGCGCCCTTCGGAGGTTCAAGCGGCAGGTGAAGCGCTCCGGTATTCTCACGGATGCCAAGCGGCATGAGCATTACGAATCGCCGAGCGCGAAGCGCCGCAGAAAGCTGGCACGCCGGAAGCGGCGCGGAGGCTACTAGGCCCATACGGGCCGCCGCCAACTGGAGTGTCTGCCGGTACCGTGGGGCGTTCTTGCTGGCGGCGTTTGGTGTTCAACGAGAAGGGGGACCGTCGTCCCCCTTCTATGATTCTTCTTACAGGCATCCCGCGATGACCCTAGCAGACCGACTCGCCGGTGACCAGCGCAAGGCTATGCTGGCTGGGGACTCGTTACGTGTCTCCACCATCCGTCTGGCCCGCGCCTCGATTCAGAACGCGGCGATTGAGCGCGGCCGCGACCTGACCGATGCCGAAGTCGTGGAGGCGCTGGGCCGTGAGATGAAGCGCCGGCGGGAGTCGATCGAGGCGTTTGCGAAGGGCGGACGCGATGACCTGGTTCGCAAGGAGACCCTGGAACTCGCGATCCTCGCAGAATATGTCCCGGCGCCGCTTTCCCCCGCAGAGCTCCGTGCCATTGTCGCGGAGGCGATCACTCAGGTGCAGGCGAAGGACGTCCGCGACATTGGACGGGTCATGGCCGTGGTGATGCCGAAAGTGAAGGGGCGGGCAGATGGGGCGGCCGTGAACCAGCTCGCGCGCGAGTTGCTGCCCAGGACAAGTTGAAGAGTTGCAGAGTTGAAAAGTTGGAGAGTCAGCCGCGAGCCCATAATAGACTCCTGTCCCGGCTCTTCAACTCTTCAACTCTCCAACTTTCCAACTCCAGGTGATGCGGAGTGTCCCTGTGAAGAAAGGTCAGGGCGGGCGGGCTCGAAAACCAGTCAAGCGCGCACAGAGCGCGGGCGGCGTCGTCTTCCGCCGCGATGGGGGGGCGCCCCGCATCCTACTGCTTAAGCACTCCAGCGGAAAATGGATGCTTCCCAAGGGGACCATCGAGGAAGGCGAGACGCCCGAGGCGGTGGCGCTGCGGGAGGTACGTGAGGAGACCGGGATCTCAAATGTCCGCGTCGTAGCGGACCTCGGCGAGGAGCGCTACTACTTCTTCTGGCGTTCCGAGGATACATACTACGACAAGACCGTGCGCTACTTTCTCCTGGAGTTCCTGGGCGGCGAGGAAGCACGCCCGCAAGCCGAGGAGGGATTCGTGACCTGCGAGTGGGTTCCCCTCGACGATGCCATCGAGCGGATCAAATACAAGGAAACCCGCGAGGTCGTACGCCGGGCCAAGGAGCGACTGGTGCAACCCGACCTGGCCGCGTCGTCCTAGTGGCGTCGCCACGCGCTCGACCGCGGTGACGCGTCTGGGCACGCTCCAGGCAGGCGGCTGGTACGGCCCTCGCCGCACCGCGACGGATCCACAGGGAGGGTGGCATGCGCTCTGAGCATCGCGATCGACTTGTGCAGGAGACGCTGGACAAGTACGCTCGCTACGTCAATGCCGGTCTCGCCAAGTTGTATCGCTTCGCCAATGTGATGACCGTGGAGTGGGAGGCCCGCGGGGCCATCATCCACGATCTTCACGGCAAGGAATACATCGACTGTTCCGGCGGGCCGGCCATCTTTAACGTCGGCCACCGGCACCCGAAGGTCATCGCGGCAGTAAAGGAACAACTGGACCGGATGCCGATGTCGGTCCGGGCCATGCCGCGCAAACTCGAAGCCGACCTGGCCGAATTACTCGCCCAGATCACGCCCGGCGAACTGCAGTATACCTTTTTCGCGAACAGCGGGACGGAGGCCAATGAGGGGGCCCTGAAACTCGCCCGCCTCGCCACCGGCCGGACTGAGTTCGTCGCCGCGGAGGGCGCGTTTCACGGGAAGACGATGGGCGCATTGTCAGCGTCGGGGCGAGAGAAGTACAAGGCTCCATTTCAACCTCTCGTGCCGGGGTTCACCCACGTCTCGTTCGGCGATCTGGAAGCCATGGCCCGCGCTGTCAGCGACCGGACCGCGGCGGTCATCCTCGAACCGATCCAGGGAGAAAACGGCGTCATCGTTCCGCCGGACGGCTATCTGTGGGGCGTGCGTAAAATCTGCGATCAGCGGGGGGCCCTGCTCATCCTCGATGAGGTCCAAACGGGCCTGGGCCGGACCGGGAGGATGTTCGCCTGCGAGCACTGGGGGGTGGTGCCCGATATTTTGACCATGGCGAAGGCCTTGGGCGGCGGCGTGATGCCGATCGGCGCCTTCACGGGCCGCCCGGCGCTCTGGAAGGCGCTGGAAACTAACCCCTATCTGCACTCGTCTACGTTCGGGGGCAACCCGCTGGCCTGCGCGGCGGGGATCGCCACGATCCGTGTCATCCAGGACGAACGTCTGATTGAGCGCGCTGCCGATCTTGGAACGTATCTGATGGAGCGCCTGGCGGCGCTGGCGCGACGGCATCCTGCAATGGTGAAACAGGTCAGGGGGAAGGGATTGCTGGTCGGAGTAGAATTCACCGATCCCGATATCGTCCTGCTCGTCACTGCGGAGGCGCTGCAGCGCGGCGTGATCGTGTTCTACAGTCTCAACAATCCGTCGACGTTTCGTCTTGCGCCGCCGCTGGTCATCACCCGGCCGCAACTGGACCGGGCGGTGGAGGCTCTGGAGGAGGCCGTGGCTGCTGCGGAAGCGCTGCTGGCAGAGGTGGCATCGGAGGCCACGGCGCCTTCGTGAGTCGTTGGCATTTGACACTACCAGGGAGCCGATTGTAGATTGAGTAGGAACGGGAATACTGAACCTGCGATGAGGGGACTCGCCGCCCCTGAGTAGGCCGGCGCCGCCGTTACCGGCACATAGAGAGCCCCACTTGACACAGTTGAAAAGTTGGAGAGTTGGAAAGTTGGATCCAACCCTTCAACTCTTCAACTCTCCAACTTGTCGTTGTAGTGGGGAAACGGGGTGGTACCGCGGGAGCGCACCTCTCGTCCCTAGTGACGAGGGGCTTTTTTATTGTGAATTGGAGAATTGTGAATTGTAAATTGCGAAAATGACGATGGCAGGTCAAATTCACAATTGGCAATCCACAATTCGACAATCCAATAGGTGGTTGTTATGACCAATCAGACTCATATGAATTGGCGCAGCGTCGCCGATGCGTTTCTCGAGTTCTTCCGGACGAGGGACCACGTGGTGGTCCCGAGTTCGTCGTTGGTCCCAGCCGGCGATCCCACTCTCCTCTTTACCAACGCGGGGATGGTGCAGTTCAAGGATGTCTTCTTGGGCCGCGAGCGGCGCGCCTACGCCCGCGCCGCGACGTTACAGAAGTGTATGCGCGTCCAGGGCAAGCACAACGACCTGGACAACGTCGGGCCCAGCCCCTGGCACCATACATTCTTCCAGATGCTCGGCAACTTCAGCTTCGGAGAGTACTTCAAGCCAGAAGCGGTCGCGTACGCCTGGGAGCTGATGACCAAGGGCTACGGGGTCGACCCGCAGCGGTTGACCATCACGGTGCACACCACGGACCAGGACGCCGCAGCCGCCTGGCGGGCGGTCGGCGTACCCGACTCGCGCATCCTGCGCCTGGGTGATACAACGAACTTCTGGATGATGGCCGACGTGGGGCCATGCGGCCCAACGTCCGAGTTGCACTACGACTGGGGGCCGCAGCACTGCACCTGTGGCCGGTCCGATTGCAGCGTCGCCTTGGACAACGGCTGTCTGCGGTGGTTGGAGATCTGGAACCTCGTCTTCATGCAATTCGACCAGCGCGCCGATGGGACGCGTCTGCCACTGCCGAAACCTGGGGTCGATACGGGCATGGGGCTGGAGCGCATCGCGACCGTGCTACAGGACACCCACGACGATTATCGCACCGATCTGTTTATGCCGCTCATGGATCGCCTCCAGCGCATCCTCGGGCAGACCGACCGCCAGCGGGCCGAGCACACCGTGGCGTATCGGGTCATGGCTGATCACGGCCGCGCCATGACCTTCCTGATGGCCGACGGTATTGTGCCCGGGAACGAAGGCCGGAGTTATGTCCTGCGGATGATCATGCGTCGGGCCATGCGTTTTGGACGTTCCGCCGGCGTGACCCATTCGTTCCTGGCGGAGTTGGCCGGCGCCGTCACAGATGAGATGGGTGACACGTACCCTGAATTGCGCCGGCAGGCATCATTCATCGAATCGGCCGCGCGCCAGGAGGAGGAGCGGTTTGCCCAGACGCTGACCGGCGGGCTGCAGCGGCTGGAAGAACTGATCGGCGACGCGCTGGCCGCCTCACGGGGCGTGCTCTCCGGCGAGGAGGTGTTCCGGCTGTACGATACATTCGGGTTCCCGGTGGAGATGACACGCGACGTCGCGCGGGAGCATGGGCTGGCTATTGATGAAGAGGGCTTCGCCCGCGCGATGGAGGCGCAGCGCGAGCGAGCGCGGGCTGCGCAGTCGTTCGGCGGACCGGGCGACGACCGCCGGTATGCCCAGTTTGTCCAAAAAGGCGTCAGCGCCGAGTTTGTGGGGTACACGAAGCATGCGGCGCGGGCCCGGCTCGTGGTGCTGCTTGTCGACGGGGAACCGGTCGGCCAGGCGGACACGGGCGCGCAGGTCGAGGTGATCCTGGATCGCACCCCATTCTACGCGGAGGGTGGCGGCCAGGTCGGGGATGCCGGCCGCGTGCGCGCGTCCACCGGCGCGGTGGAGGTCGTCGACACACAGCGTCCGGCGGGCGGGCTGATCGTGCACCGCGGTCGCGTGGCCAGCGGGACGATCCGCGCCGGGCAAACGGTGCGCGCCGAAGTGGATGTGCCTCGACGATGGGACATCATGCGAAATCACACCTCGACCCACCTGCTGCACCGGGCACTTCGCGAGGCGTTGGGTGAACACGCCCGGCAGGCCGGGTCGCTGGTGGCTCCGGACCGTCTGCGATTCGATTTCGTGCATCTCGCGGCGCTGACCTCAGAGCAGCGCGGCGCGATCGAACGCCGGGTGAACGAGCAGATCCTGGCGGACCTGCCGGTGCGCGCCCGGTGGATGAGCTACGAAGAGGCCACACGGCTCGGCGCCATGGAGTTGTTCGGTGAAAA
>Ga0066710_100000501_pt1 | contig 24014 bp, 19 predicted proteins | sample GraSoiAngelo_159_FD_79666 | JGI IMG/M metagenome (GOLD analysis project Ga0066710, IMG submission 79666) | Grasslands soil microbial communities from the Angelo Coastal Reserve, California, USA - 14_1009_16_40cm | ecosystem: Environmental > Terrestrial > Soil > Grasslands | place: USA...
GCCTTCGACGCAAAAGGCAATCTTTATGTGGCCACCGGCAATAAGGGGAGGATATACAAGGTGAACAAAGAGGGGAAGGGCGACGTGCTTTACGACAGTGGGCAGTCAAATCTTACCTGCCTGGCCATTGACGACGCTCAAAATATCATCGCTGGCAGTGATCCGAATGGCTACGTTTACCGCATCTCACCAGAGGGGAAGCCCTTTGTCCTCTACGATTCCGCCATGAAGGAAATTCATGCTGTCGAATTGGATGGTAAAGGAAACATTTATGTCATCGCCATCAATCCGGTGGCTTCCGGCGGAGCGATCGCAGAGCCGAAAAGCACGGGTCCGGAGCTGACTTCAGGCGACTCGATTTCGGTGACGCTTGCCCTCTCGTCCGCCCCTGATAAGAAGCCGACCGAAGAGACCCCTTCACCTAAGAGTGCGGGGACTCGGTCTCCTCGCCGTGAGACTGCCAGTGCCAAAAGCGCGATCTATCGGATTCTCAGGGACGCCAGCGTAGAGACTCTTTGGTCTTCCGAAAGTGAAACGGTTTACGGCATGCACATTCAGGGCGATGGAAAGATCCTGTTTTCGACAGGAGACAAAGGCAAGATTTATTCTCTGGATAAGGAAAAGAAACTGACCTTGCTACTAGAGACCACAGAAGAACAGACGACTAAATTAATCCCCGCGGGAGCAGACGTTTTTGTCTGTACCAGTAATCTGGCCAAGGTTTACCGGTTGGGAAGCGCCATTAACAGCCAAGGTAGTTATGAGTCTGAGGTTAAGGATACCCAATCGATCTCAGCCTGGGGGAGCATTAATTGGCGCTCCTCATTGCCTCCAGGAACTTCCTTGAAAGTTTATACTCGTTCAGGAAACACTAAGAAACCGGACAAAACTTGGAGTGAATGGTCTAAGGCTTACACCAATGCCAATGGTGAGCCCATCCAGAGTCCCAAAGCTCGGTATATCCAGTACAAGGTGGTTATGAACTCTACCAACCGGGATTCTCCTCATTTAGATCAGATTTCGATCCCCTATTTACAGCAGAATTTTGCCCCTGAAGTCAAATCGATCAATATTCTTCCCCCCGGTGTGGCCTACCAACACACGCCTGGTCTTTCTGCGCCACGCTCCCAGTCTTCACCGGCAGATCAGAGTTCCGCAGAAGCCTCAGGTGCTAGCGAGGCCATTCCGCAACAATCCAGTTCGTTGGTTCCGCCCAGACGAGTCTTTCAAAAGGGTGCACAGTCATTTTCTTGGGAAGCTGAAGATCGGAATGGGGATGAGTTGACTTACTCAGTTTACTTTCGGGGTGAGAAAGAATCCGACTGGAAATTACTTAAGAAAGATCTTGACGAAAGGTTTATAACCCTTGAATCAGATACGCTGCCCGACGGAAAATACTTGTTTCGGATTCTCGCCAGCGACTCCCCCTCTAACCCTAAAGCAATGGCCCTGACAGGTGAGTTGACCAGTGCTGTCTTTACCATCGATAATACGCCCCCTCAAATTCAAGTCCTGAGCCAGGCAGTTCAAGCTAAGTCAGCAACAATAAAATTCAAAGCTTTTGATTCTGTTTCTTCCCTTCGTAGGGCCGAAACTTCTATCGATGGCTCTGAATGGGAGACCGCTTTTTCAGTAGATGGCATTGTGGATTCCATGATGGAAGAATTTGAGGTCAGAACAGAACCGCTCGATGCGGGGGAACACACCGTAGCCTTGCGGGTCTACGATTCGACTGGAAATGCAGCTATCGGTAAAGCCATCGTTCAGATAAAATGAGCGACTCGGCCGCTTATAGACCTGCATGCCATGCGCATTGTACTAGTAGAACCTGAGATTCCACAAAACACCGGCAACATCGCTCGTCTCTGCGCCCTGACTGAATCAGAGTTGCACTTAGTGGGAAGGCTTGGATTTTCGATCAATAACTATTATCTACGACGGGCAGGACTGGATTACTGGGAGTGCTTAAGAGTAAGTCATCACCAGAGTTTAGAGGAATTTGTTGAATCCGCTGAACCAAAGCGATTCTTCTATGTCACTACTAAGGCAAGCCGACTCTACACTCAAGTGAAATACGGTTGGGAAGATTATTTGATCTTTGGAAGCGAAACTAAGGGTTTGCCGCTAGAGTTAATCCGATTGAATCCGGAAACCGCCATCAGAATCCCGATGTGGGGGGAAAAACCTCGAAGTCTTAACCTCAGTAACTCCGCTGCCATTGTTCTCTATGAGGCTCTTCGTCAAATAAAAGGATTTTAAGTCAGTACTCTTTCACGCTGATCACCTTGCCTTTGAGAAAGGTAACAAACGTAACTTTCTGAGGTCTCTCCCCATAGATCCAGTCCTCCGTTTCCATATCACCCTTTTTTTCTCTTACGCGTTTGAGAGGACGACCAAGGGTAGCCAAAACTAATTCTTTATCCATTCCGACTGCAGCCTGCTTATTCTTGACGGGTTCTTTAAATTCTTCGGGCACCGTTTCAATGAAGGTTTTCGTGGCGGATTTCTTGCTAAAATCCAGCACCGGTAAAAGGATTTCTTTCACTTGATCGGGGGTAAGGTCGGGAACTGCCTTTTCAAATTTTATGCTGACGTAAGAACCCTGAGGAGGCGCCTGGATTGTCGGATTTGCCAAAGGGCGAGTTCCCCCGCCGGCGCCCACCTGGATTCTTTCTAAGAATCTCTTTTTCTTTTTCCTGCCTCCACCGTTAATCTCAAAAGTAATTCTATTGTCGGTGAAGGCAATATTTGTTACCTGCGCTGTGATTCCGGGCGCAATGAACTGGCCGGCATGAATCGATTCCTCTTCATTTTTTTTCCAATCGAACTCACCTTTGGAATTTACAGTGAGGCCCTCCTTGTTGATTGGGAGGGGGATTTTCAGTGCGACAAATTCGCTCCCCAGGGTGCGGATGAGGTTAACACGGGTTTCTGGGGTGATAAGACTTCTCTCGCCCGCCAATAAGCAGGATGCAGCGAGAATCAGGGAAGTGGAGAGATTGGTTTTGGTGAGAAGCTGGGGTGCCATCGCTTATCTCGCACAGCTCAAAATCTACCTACGAGAATTATAAACCAAAATATTGAAGTCAAAACAAAATCCTCTGAAAGATTACAGGGGTTTCCCTATGGCTTTGTAGTTTAATCGGCTCTCTCCCCCTTTTCTAGTCTTAGCACCAAAACCAAGGGCATAGGGACAAAAGATATTGGCGCGCTTCACCCGGCTTAGAGCGTCGAGAAAGTAAGCAACGAGTTTGAAATAGTATTCATCAGTGGTCCCAGAAAGAGTTCCATCATCATTATAGTTCCAGGAAACTGCTTTCCTTTTGTCATTGACTTCAATAATGACGTAGATCGTGTTAGGTTCCATCTCGAGAATATCCTGGTCGCTGGCAGTGGGGACACCCTTGAAGTCGCCCCAGCCAGCATGGGAGTGGAAGTCCCCGATGAGAGTAAGCGGCGGGATGTTGGAAAGGAATTTCTTGATTCGGCGGACCGACCGTTTGTTTTCAATGACCCCCGTGTTATAGCGCCTGGCCGACTGGAAGGATAAGGCGTGCTCAATTATGAAAACGTTATTCGCGTCGCGGTAACCGATCAAGAATCCAAAACACTCTTTCTTATAAACTTCAATGGCAGAGACCAAGAGTCCCCAAAACGCGTCTTCTGATATGTAGACTTCCATGGATTTTCCTTCCAGCTTAGAAGTTGGAACTCCCCATCTTAAGGCAGAGAATTCATTGCGACAAGAACCATATTTAAATGAACATTTGAGACAGAAAGGGTACCTCCGAAGCCTTAAAAGCGAGGGACGGCGTAATAGCCTTTACGACTTCGGACGTTGGCCCCTTTGACTTCCACGTTTTTGACTTTCACAGAAATTCTACGAAAGGTTACTTTGTGCACTTCGTTTTGAGGAACGTAACCCAGCACATACTGGTTGCGTGCCATTTGAGTAATTTTTTGATAGGAATCGGAAAATGCACTGGTTCTTACAGGGTAGAACACTGCACCTCCTGTTGCGCCAGCATACTTTGTCAGAGTGTTCAACTTCCTGTACAGGAGCGCGCTGCCTTGGGCAATACCATAAATTGCTATATCTGAACTTAAGACGGATTCCATGGTGCTTTCATAAGAATTTCGGTTGCCTGGGGCATTCTGTCCATTGGAGATAATGATAATGACTTTCCGCCGTTCTTTACCTCTCCTTCGCAATTCCTGAGAAGCAGCGAAAATTGCGTCATCGATATGAACATTCAAAGTCTTTGGTTGTGATACCCTCCCCGTTCCTGTTTCCACTGGGACCCCATTGATATTGGGTTCTCCCGTAAACGGACCTCCGCTTACGGGAGGTGGGCTGCCTTTTAGGCTGATATTCTTGAATGCCTTCAGAGTTTGATCTTTATCAAAGGTAAAATCCTGCAATTTGTCCGTGGTATTTTCAAACTGGAAGAGGGCCATCTCATCAAAAGAGCTAAAAGATTCAATGAGAGGAAGTAGAGTCTCGTGAACGGTGGATTGGGTTCGAGAGTCAGTCGACCTATCCAGTAAAATAGCAACCGACAACGGAAAGGGATCGGCCGAAAAGTAATTAAGGTTTTGCAGTATACCCTCTTCGCGTACCTCGAAATCATCCTTGTGCAAACCGTCAACCAGCTTGCCATCTTTATCTTCAACGGTCACAGGAACGACGACTAACTCAACTGGGATCTTTAAGCTGAAATCCGGGTTTTTCGCCTGGCTTTGCGCCGACATCCATCTGCAAAATGAAATGCAAGCCGTTAGCACAAGGAAAAATTTGAAGGCTTTTCTGTCAGTCACAAGTTGTCTTTGGGATGATGTCTGAGCGATACGAGAGCGCCTGGGCTTTGGCAAATTCAAGACAAAAAATATCATATCATAGCCCTTCTCTCATAGATTCTAGGCAGAGGAACAAAAAGAGTTGAATAGTTCCCGCTTGCGTCGGCCGTCGAGGATTCAGCAATCTTTACGGCTGTTTTGGCGGGCTCCGTAAGTTAAACCATGAAGAAAGGTTATATAAAGTTTGGGGACACTATGACCGATTAGAAAATGAGTCGTTTGGGAAAGAAGGATCGAGTCTGAGAAAGGTTGGACCAAGGATTTAGGGACACTGAATGAATAAAACAATCTTACTAGTGGATTACGACCAAAAATCTCTCGACGAAATTCAACAATTTTTCGCAGACGAGCATTTCACGGTCCTGACGGCCCATGATGGAACTCAAGCACTGGAAATGTTCGACACAAAAAGTCCTGACCTTGTTCTAACCTCTGCTCTCCTTCCCAAGCTCAACGGGTTCGAATTGTGTAAAAAAATTACCAGCGGGGAACATGGGGAAATTAGACCTGTGATTCTGTTCTCGGGAATCTACAAAGCCGAGAAGTACCGGAAAGAAGCCATAATTGGATGTGGTGCTGTCGATTTTTTGGAGAAGCCGCTCGCCAAATGGCAAATGCTAAAAGTGATCAAAAGCTTGTTTAGTGAGATTCCCTATGAACAGTCTGTTCGGCAGTTTCAGACAAATGAGGCTACTATCTTGTTAGAAATCGAGTCGCCCCCAAAAGCAAGTGTAGCGCAGGAAGCAATCGCTGATGATCTGTTGCAGGTTGAACCCCTTCTGGAAGGGGATGACAAGGGCTTCGAAAGAAATAGCACCTATGGATCAGAGCTGGTCTCTCCTGAAGAAGAAGATGAGGTGGGAGCTGCGCTAGATGCCGTTCGCATGGATTTGGATCTAGAAACCAAACTTCGAGATCAACAGATCGCCCAGGTAATTGAAGCTGAGTTACTTAGGGATGGACAAAATGTCTTAGAATTTGAAGCCACGATGGGATTGGAAAATTTGTCGAGCAAAATATCGAATGAAGGGCCAGAGATCATAGAACTCGATTCTGATGCAGGAAGTCCTGGAACTAATCAAGATGCGAGTGAGGTTAATACTGTCTCTTTGGCTATGGGAAAGGAACCAGAGACGGGGGATGTAGCGGCCCCAACTTTTGCATTAAGCTTTCCTCGGCCCAGAAGTTGGATCCCTTTTCTTATTATAATGGTAGGATTGCTGGTGATTTTGCTTTGGCTTCAGGGCAAATAGGTAAACAGGAAACTGAGCCTAGCCTCGTGGCCTATAATATCCTTTACGAGCTCTAACCTTTAGGTCTTTGCGATCGGTATCTATCTTGATGGCGCGAAAAGACCCGTCCCGGTCGCTATTCGTAGAACGATAAGCGAGAGAATATTGGCTCCTTAATTCCTGGCTAATATCCTGAAAGCTCTGTGCCAAGTCCTCTGCCTTCGGGGGAAAGAAAGCTCTTCCACCTGTTTGGTCTGCCAGACTCTTAAGAATCTTGTCATTCTTGGGTGAAGACATCCCAAAAAAAGCACTCGAATTTGTGCTGATGGCGAAAATTGAAACATCCGTTCGCTGAGCTATTTCCAGAGTCGACTCCATCGACTCTAGGCTCAAATTATCATCGCCATCGCTAATCAACACCAACACCTTCCTGCTCCCAATCTCGCCCTTCATTTTCTCCTGGCAGACCTGAAAGATAGCATCAAACATTTTGGTTCCACCCCCAGGTTTGAGGGCCCTGACTGCTTTAGTTAATTGGTCCGGATCATCCGTAAAATCCTGCAGAAGATCGATGGTGGAATCAAAAGTTAACAACAAGGCTTTATCCTTTTTGCGACGGATTGTGGTATGAAAAAAATCGATCGCTGCCTCCTGTTCAAACTTGAATTTATCGCGAATGCTGGTACTGGTGTCGATCAATACCGCTATCGCCAGGGCCTGATCGGTTTCACGGGTAAAGTTTGTAATTTCTTGTACCTTGTTGTTCTCATAAACCCTGAAATTTTCTTTATTGAGATCGGTTACCAGCTTACCCTTTTTGTCTCGGACCGAACAGGAGACATTTACCAGTTCAACATCAACCCTGAGTCGCTCTTGGGTTCGATCCAATTTGGGCTGGGAACTTATGGTAGACTGAGAAAAATCGGTGGTGGCCGCTAAAATGAATAGGGCCGAAAGAAATAAATGACGGACTATTTTCTCTTTCAATTGCATTCCCAGCACATCTCTCCGAAGCCATTGAGTTTTTATGCAGCGAAGATTATAGAGCCCCCCACACTTCCCGTCAACTTCAAGGGCGGGTTGAGCTGGCAGGGTCGTTTTCAAAGCATCCTTAGACCATTAGAAAGCTGGCGGTCGTGATTGACGCAACTGCGACAGGAAAAGTCTCAGCGCTTCTGGCAACTCGGCTGAGAACCTCAAGGGGATCTGGCTACGAGGATGCAAGAATTCAAGCGAAGCAGCATGTAAGAAATTTCTATCCAGAGTAGGCAACCTGCCGCGATTTCGATGCAGGGTTATTTGAGCAGATGCGCCATAAAGAGTGTCGCCTACGATGGGATGTTTAATCGAGCTGAGATGTACCCGGATCTGATGAGTTCTGCCTGTTTTGATGCAGAGTTCAATCAGAGTAAATCCTGGAAATTTTTCTAACACTTGATAGTACGTGTGAGCTTCACGCGACCGTACTCCACGTGTTGTCATCTTGACCCTGTGGAAACGATCTCGACCAATTGGCCTGTTGATTTCTCCTGCGTTCCTTTCAAGATTTCCATGGACTAAAGCAATGTATTTCTTGACGACCTGTCGACTCTGGAATTGTCGAGAGAGTCTTTGATGGCAAGAATCGTTCTTGGCCACGACGATTAATCCGGAAGTTTGTTTGTCCAAGCGATGCACAATCCCCGGCCTGTCACTGCCTCCCCATTCAGAGAGTTCTTTGAAATGATAAAGTAACGCATTCACCAGGGTTCCAGAGCTAACGCCGGCACCGCCGTGAACCACCAGCCCCGCTGGTTTGTTAATGACTGCGAGGTCCTCATCTTCGTAGACAATTTCGAGAGGAATGGGTTCAGGGGCAAGCGAAGGACTAGGTTGTTGCACCCGAGCCATCTGTATCCGTTCCCCACCTCGGATCCTATAGCTGGTTTTTGCGGGCTTCCCCTCAATCAGAATCGTGCGCCGCTCGATCATCTTTTGAATCTGCGTCCGGCTTTTGTCTGGAAGCTTTTCGCTCAGGAATCTATCTAGGCGCTTATGGGCGTCGCTTTGTAGCGCGAGGATAGTGCAGATCGACCTTTGATTTGTTCCGTTGCACGGAGAAGACATGGAGCGAATCAATCCATGTGCATTTTGGCTTAAGCAGATTTCTCTTGCACGGCGGGCTTCAAGACAAAGAAAAGCATTGCGGCCGCTATCAGAAGAACCAGGCTAATAAATTGGGAGGTAGAAAGCAGACCGTTGAAAAGGAAACCACGGTCAGGATCTCCTCGAAGGAACTCAATCAGAAAACGAGCGGTGGAGTACAGAACCAGGTAGAAAATGAAAACCTGCCCGTCAAACTTCTTGGACTTCAAACTCAACCAAAGGATCACAAAAATAATTGCGTTGCAGGCTGCTTCATAAAGTTGGGTGGGATGTAGTGGAATCATCAGGGGGACACCAACAGTTTCGCGGCTATAGGGATTTTTGAAAATAACACCAATAGGCAGCTTGGTCGGCTTCCCATAACAGCAACCGGCTGCAAAGCAGCCCAGCCTTCCAATAGCTTGACCAACTGCAATACCAGGGGAAAATATATCGGCAACCCTCCAAACGGGTAGACGTTGATATTTAGTGAACAAGACGCCCACAAGGACCGCCACAATGAACCCACCGTAATAGACACCGCCAGATCGCAGAGTTGCCATGGAAAAAATCTCTCCAGGGTTCTGTGAGTAGTACTCAAAATCTGTAATGAAAAGCAACAGCTTGGCGCCCAGTAACGAACTAATGGCGATGTAAAGCCCCAAGTCATAGATCTTGGCCTTGTCCAAATGCTCTCTACTAGCGGCCCTGGCACTAATATAAAGGCCTAAGATGAAGGCAAGCGCCAGAAGAAATCCATAGGAATGGACCACCAACCAATGATATTCGAAGAGCTTTGGGAACACGATTATGTCCTCTGATTTGATCGGGGCTTTTCAAAAAGAGTGTTTAGCAAGAGCAAAGCAATCCCAAAGGAAATAGAAGTGTCCGCCACATTAAAGGTTGGCCAATGAAAGCTTCGGTAGTAAATCTCTATGAAATCGATTACAAAACCATAGTGAACTCGATCGTAAAGGTTGCCTGCTGCTCCTCCTAGGACCAGCATCAAGCCCAATTGTAATTTCCAATCTTTACTTGAGTGTCTTAAGGAGAACGCCAGGATAACAAGGAGGGCCATGGATGAAATGAATGTCAATAGGTGGGGGACCCAGAAAGAGTCGCTATTAGCAAAGAAGCCAAAGGCGACGCCTGTATTACGAGAATGAGTAAGATCCAGAATGCCGGGGATCATCGTTCTGAATTGATGAAGGGGTTGGTGTTTTTCTACCACAATCTTAGATAATCGATCCAGAGAAAATACGCTAAGGGCGATTAGAAAATAGAGATATCGGTTCATTCGACTGTTTCTGGTTCAGTAACAGCTTGGAACGACGGAGAACATGCTTAGCAGGAAGGCCCTTGAGCCTTTAACCTTCCATCTCTCTGAGCGCTGTAGAACATTTCTGACAAACGGTTTCGAACTCCTTGTCTTTTCCGACGTCAGTCGAGTAGTTCCAACAACGTTCACATTTCGTTCCATCAGCGCGCAAAACTAAGATGCCTAATGTCTCAGTCTCCTGAAAGTATTTTCCTGCAGCTAAGTTTTTGTCAATCTCAACCTGTGACACGATAAACAAAGTTGGTAAAAAACTCTGGTAGGCTCTCAAGAGCTCTAGATACTTACTTCCTGCGTCTAATTTAACTTTGGCCTCCAGCGAGTTACCGATGAACTTGTCCTTGCGAGCTCTTTCCAGGACTTTCAATACCTCGGATCGGATTTCAATAAGCTGGTCCCAGTGCTCTAGCCGTTCCAACATCTCTTGGGAAAGGCCCTCAATCAACTGCTCTGAGGGAACAAAGTGGGCCATGTGGACGCTTTCCGATCGGTCTCCAGTTTCAGGCAGGTATTGCCATATCTCGTCACAGGTGAAACTGTAAATGGGAGCCAGAGCCCTTGTTAAGGCGTCCAGAATCCGGTAAAGGGCGGTCTGGGAGGATCTCCGCAACTTTGATTTTGGAAACGCCGTATAGAGACGATCCTTCAGGATATCGAAGTAAAAGGCACTCATATCGACAGTGACAAAATCATAGGCAGCGTGGTAAATGTGATGGAATTCAAAGTCTTCATACCATTTATAGATTCGCTTCAGGAGCCGAGAGGTTTGCATCAATGCCCATTGATCCACTTCGGAGAGGGCATCAAGAGAAAGTGCATCTTGAGGCGGAGAAAAATCGGAAATGTTGCCCAGGACAAATCGCGCCGTATTGCGAAACTTTCGATAGGCATCGGAGAGCCGGTTCAGCATATCCTTGGATATTCTGACATCTTCCTTAAAGTCACTGGCGGCAACCCAAAGACGCAAGATTTCAGCGCCGCTGGATTCGACAATGGTCTGAGGTTCGATGACATTGCCCAGAGATTTGGACATGGCCTTTCCTGCAGCATCTAGCGTCCAGCCATGTGTCAATACCTGGCGATAGGGAGCAATTCCACGTACGCCGACCCCTACCAGCAAGGAGCTATGGAACCAGCCCCGATATTGGTCGCTGCCTTCAATGTAGACATCGGCCGGCCAGGGGACATCCCGACGTTTTCCCAGGACTGCTTCGTGACTGGAACCGGAGTCAAACCAGACATCTAAAATGTCAGTTTCCTTGCGGAACTTTGTGGAACCACACTTGGGGCAATGAGTGTCAGGCGGAAGGAGTTCTTCCGGGTTCCGCTGGAACCAAGTGTCTGAACCGTTTTCTTCAAAGAGGGAGACGACATAATCGATGATCTTTTTGTCCAGAATTGTTTCATTACACTGCTCACAGTAAAAGGCGGTAATAGGGACGCCCCAAGCCCGCTGGCGGGATATAACCCAGTCAGGCCGATTGGCGATCATGTTGGAAATGCGCTCCTCACCCCACTCAGGTATCCAGCGTACTTGCTTAATGGCCTCCAAAGAATGCTTTCTCAGCCCCGCGTGATCCAGCGAAATAAACCACTGGGGAGTAGCACGAAAAATAACGGGGTTGTGACAACGCCAACAATGGGGGTAAGAGTGACTTAATTTTTCGACTGCCACTAGAGCGCCACGAGCTTTGAGCAATTCAACTATAGGTTCATTGGCCTGAAATACATTGAGGCCCTCGAAGTGCTCTGTTCCTTCTACAAATTGGCCACGGCTATTTACCGGACAGTAAATTTCAAGTCCGTAAGCTTTGCCGGTGATGTAATCTTCGTGCCCATGACCAGGCGCCGTATGCACACATCCAGTGCCTTGATCTAATGTCACATGATCGCCAAGAACAAAAAGGGAATTTCTTTCCAAGAAAGGATGTCTTGCCTGAAAACCCTCCAAATGAGAGCCCTGAAAATGTGCCAGAGTTCTTTCCGGCTTAAAGCCGCATTTCAATGCTGTGGCGTCGGCTAGGTCAGAAGCAACAATATAGACTACCCCTTGGGTTTCGATGGCCGAGTATTCTAAGTTGGGACTAAACGCGATTGCCAAATTAGCAGGTAATGTCCAGGGTGTCGTGGTCCAGATAATAACAAAAACTTCCTTACCCTTAAGAGCCGGATCGATGGATGACGGATCACTGTTCAGGGGGAACTTGACGTAGACCGAGGGAGAAGAATGATTCTGGTACTCAACCTCCGCCTCAGCTAGAGCCGTTCGACACGAGATGCACCAATGAACCGGTTTGAGTCCCTTATACACGAAGCCTTTTTCTACAAACTTTCCAAAAGTCCGAGCGATCGCTGCCTCGTATTCCCGGCTCATAGTTAAGTAAGGTGTTTCCCATTCTCCCAAAATACCCAAACGCTTAAACTCCTGCCGCTGCAGATCCACAAATCTCTCGGCATACTTTCGGCACTCCTGACGAATTTCAGTTAGACTCATGGAAGCTTTCTTTTTTCCCAAGGCTTGCTCTACCTTAATTTCGATCGGCAGACCATGGCAATCCCAACCTGGGATATAAGGGGCATTGAAACCAGCCATGGTTCGAGATTTCACAATGAAATCCTTCAGAATCTTATTCTCGGCATGACCTAAATGGATGTTCCCGTTAGCGTACGGAGGGCCGTCATGAAGGGTGAAAACCGGGGCACCAGATCGAGTTTGCCGAATCTCTTGATAGAGACCTGACTTTTCCCATCTCTCCAAAATTTGGGGCTCGGAGGACGGCAGACTCGCCTTCATTGGAAAATTAGTCTTGGGTAAGTTAACAGTGTTCTTTAGGTCCAAACTCTGACTCCCTGTCAGTGTTTTGAGCAATTTGCAAAGGTGCAAATTATAGACGAACTTAAAGCATTTGTCTACGAACCAGGACTGATGGGACTGATGGACTGATCGGTGGATTGGAACGAATGAGGCCTAAGAATGGGAGCACTCATGCACAGTGCTGCTAGTCAGAAGATCATACGGTGAACCATTTTGCAACGAGAAAGCCTGCCCTGTGGGTCTGGAGCAGGCTCACTGATCCTGAAGCTTACGTTTACTACTTTTTCCTCTTCGCAGGCTTCCGCGAGGCTTTCTTTACCACTTTCCTGGCAGTTCTGGCCTTCTTGGCTGACCGCTTGGCCTTCTTAGCTACACCTTTGCTAGCTGTCACTCTTGCGGCTTTTGCGGGTAGCTTGGATGACTTGGCCCTTTTGGCTCTCGGTTTAGATTTTGCTCGAGAAGTCGCCGCGCTCTTCCTTCGACGTACCGCTGAAGTGGCGGGCCTTGACAAAACCTCCGCCGCCGCTGGAGGTTCCATGGGCCGAACAACCGGAGTTTCCGCAGCTTGAGAAGGTGTTGTTCCACCGGCTTCCGCAGTCTCATTTGCAGTATCTGGGGTTCCGGCAGGTTTTTCCGTCTCTTCCATATTCACGCTCTATCCTCCTTAAAATGAAATTACATAAGGTTTAGATGCTCTCTTCCCCATCTAACTCTTGCAGCAAATCAATTCCCCTTGCCTATGCTCACGAACTTTCATGTTAGCTTCAGCTGAAATCGGGCTTCCAGCGGGAATCTCCCAACTCCACAGACCATTTCAAATCAAGAAGCCACCTTGTCTCTTTGCCAAGCGAAAGTACTTGCAATTTCCTTTGTGGTTAATTCTTGTCAGACTTGCCAAAAGATGTGTATATCTAAAATCCAAAATAGCAAAAAGTCAAGCTGAAAAATGACCGCAATCCCTTATCAGAAGCGAGATTGCATCTCCATTGGGAAATAGCGACGGAATCTGGAGCCCTAGATAGGCCGTATCAGGCATCAGTAGGCTAATTGGAGGGAGATTTCGGCCTCCCAAAGAAGGCGACTCCAAGAATTCCCCCAAGCGTGGTGAATACTCCACAGATGAATAGCTTACTTAAGATACCTAACAGGATTACAACTGGATGAAAGGGCTGGTTTAAAAGTTCAATGATCCAATGAAACACTTGCAAGCTCTCAGCGGGCAAATTGGGAGTGCGCTCAACCATATCCTGAAGCTGCCGCACTCCTTCAGGACCGTAAATGTAAGAGATAGGTAGGTCTAAGACTTCCCAAGAAAGTGCCCCAAAGATCCCGGCCAAAAAGCCCAATCGAGCCCCCCGCCCCGGCGTAATCTCAACCTCGCTCTCATGTCGGTAGAAATATACAGCCAGCACTCCTGAGGCCACTACCCATAGCCAACAACAGCACTTCACGAAAGGCAAGGCTGATGCTACGCCTAAGATTATCCCTGCCAACAAAGCAGGCTTGGTCAAGCTAGCTGGTCCGGATGTTGTTGGCGGTAAAGCCGGTAGCGTGTCATGAGAAGAACCAGTGGAATCGAGAGTCTTTGGGATTAGTGGTGGGGGGAGTTGCTCCTCTGCTATTTCGATAGGAGCATCTAGAGGTTTTATCTGGCTAACTTGAGTCCCACAGATAGGACAGAAGCGAGCACTTTCATCCAGAAGTTGCTGACAAGTCGGACACTGTTTAGCCATCAAGGCTGGGTTTTCTAAGAGGCGACATTACTGGCGTCCGAAGTTTCAAAATCTGCGCGAGATTTCGGCAAACAAAGCGTCGTTTATTTTGATCTTCCCAGCCTTTGTCATTTTGTTTCTTAGATCTTCCACGTAGGCTTGAAAGACCTGTTCTTTTTTCTGGCTCAGCAAAGACTCGCGAATGTTGTTCTTGACCTTGGAAAATTCTTCAGGGCTTATGGGGCTCCTCCCTTTCAATCGCACCACTACCTGTTTCTGACCAATCTGTACAGGCTGATTCACATCCCCTATGTTTGCAGAGAAGGCGAAACTCTCAATAGGAGCACTCGACCCCAGCTCAGAAATGGTCCCATTCCGAGTAAAGTCTTCACTGGACTTGAGGGTAACCCCATAAGACTTTGTCAGTGTCTCAAAGTCGGCCCCCGCTTTCACTTTGTCCACAAATTCCTGTGCCTTTGATTTGGCGATATCAACTGCCCTAAAGGCCTTAAAGTCCTGTTCCACTTTAGCCCGAACCTCAGTCAGTTCTGGTATGCGTGGAGCCTGGATCTCCATAACCTGAGCAATGACGAATCCGTTTGGAACCCGGACAGGCGAACCAATTTCTTTGGGTTTTAGCCCAAAAACTTTGGAGGATAACTCTGGAGAGCTTCCAATACTGGGAATGGCTGCTCCTTGGCCAAAATAAGGGGTTTCCTGAATCGGAAGAGCAAACTCCTTGGAAATCTGTTCCAAACTCTGATTGTTGCGAACACGGCTGAAGGCTTTATCAATCAATTCTTGTGCAGCCTGGTCCGCCTTTCTCTGTAATAGGCTGGGTCGAATCAAACGTTCCACCTCATCAAATGTTTGAGTATGGGCAGGCTGTTTCTCGAGCACCTTGATAATGTGGAACCCGAATTTTGTGGTCACCAAGTCACTGATGGTGCCAACGCTCAAGGTAAATGCAGCGTTCTCAAATGGCGGGACCATTTGGCCTCTTCCAAAGAATCCCAAGTCTCCACCATTTGAAGCCGAACCATCTTCAGAATACTTCCTCGCTAAAGCCGCAAAATATTCACCCTGCTTGGCCTGGCGCAGCACCTCGGTGGCTTTATTCCTGATTCCCTCTATTTCCTCGGGCGATTTCCCTTCTGTTTTAAAAAGTATATGAGCTGCTCGAACCCGTTCCGGAAGTTGGTAGTTCTGAAGATTTTGCTGGTAATAGCTTTTCAATTCCTCTTCAGAGACCTGCATCGTACCTATGGTTTTAGCGATTTCCAGCAAAAGATATCTTATTTTTCTTTGTTCCGGCACTCGATAAGTTTCCTTATTCCTGTCATAATAAGTCTTAAGATCGGATTCCCCTACCGGTACGGAATTGGTGAACAATCCAGGCTCGAATACCACATAACTCACCTTCGCCTTTTCATTCTTATTGCGATAATCCGCCTCAGCTTCTCTATCGCTCACAAAGAGAGCATCAGTAATCAGATTTCTTAGCTTGTCTTGAATGATCTCTAACCGAATTTGATCTTCAAACTCTTGAATTGTCATTCCATTTTGCCTAAGAATTGCTTCGTACTGGTTAAAGATAAAGTTCCCGTTTTCCAAAAAGTACGGCAGCGATAAGATTCTTTGCTGAATCTCATTAGACGTAGCATCGATTCCTAACCTCTTGGCTTCCGATAGCATCAGTTCGTTGGAAATGAGTTGATTAAGGATTTGCTGGTCGATCTGAAGCGTCTTCAAAAACTGACGATCGTAAGGTAACCGGTTATTTCTGAGAAACCTTTGATAGGCACTTCTGAAGCTGGCAGCGGGTATTTCCGATTTGCCAACCTTGGCTAAGACAGAACTATTGTCCGTGCCCCCCCAAACCCCTCCAGGCAGCCCCGGAATCAAATAGGCTACCAACCCAAAAATCAGAGGGGCCAACAACAATCCGAGGAGCAACTTCTTCTCTCGGCGCATAATGTCTAGAAGCATCTCTTTACTAAATCTCCTTGCTGAAGAATCCGTTGCCTGATAAAAGTTATCACTGTTCCAAGACTAGAAAGACAAAAAAGATAGATTATTATACCACCTCAAAGCAACGAAAAAATTTTTGCTGGAATTTTTGGTACAGGATTAGGTCAAATTTACCGAAATTACTAATGATTGAGTAATGAAGTCGGACTATGCTAGATTAAGAGCCTGCAAATGTCAGTCCTGTCAATAAATTAAACACGTCTTTATGGAATCCAGGGTCGGAAAAACTAAGAAATTAGAAGTATACTGGTTCACAGTTTCATACAAGCAATTGATTATTTGGATTTCTGCCATCACCCTCGTCGCAGCTCTCGGCGGGTTTGCCTTCTTCAAGGAATATTTAATAAGAAAATATAACCAGTTGATGGAAGTGGAAGGCGCTTCTAGAACGGGAAATACTTTGAAAAGTGGGCGATTTGTGAGCATCATTGGAACCGTAAAGGTCAAGAAATCGGATGCCATCCAATGGTCCAATGCGGATTCACAGACCGTCTTGGAGTCCGGCGACTATATTCAGACTTCTTCTGATTCTTATGCTCGCATCATCTTTCCTGAGGGTACTACGTACCTCATGAAGCCAGATTCTTTGATTGTAGTGCAGGAGAACTCAGAGGACCCACAGACCTCGGCCAAAAAGGTCGCGGTGCGAGTCACTTCGGGTTCAATTGACCTTTCAACGGCCCGCCGGGAGGTTAGCACGTCGACGTCTGTGGTTACCGCAGCATCCGCAACCGCCTTGGTAAACCAGGAGTCAAGATTAGCGGTAGAATCCAATCCCACCTTAAAGACGGCCCAGTTTTTGGTACATAAAGGTTCTGCAAATGTGGTCAGGGGTTCTGAGTCCTATCAGATCGGTCCTTATGAGAGCGTGACAGCTCAAGAGAGCAAACTTATCAAGGAAAAGGTAATGGCTCCTCCAGAACTCCTTACGCCCAACAATGTAAAGCCGGTTCTTGCGCGTGAAGGTGCGGCTACCAAGGTGGAATTCTCCTGGTCCCCAGCCGCAGGAGCCGTTTCCTATAAAATTAGGATTTCCGATTCATCAGTTTTCTCGAAAATTCTAAGAGAAGAAGTGGTAAAGCAGAGAACCAAATATATAACCTCCGGTCTGGACGAGGGCACCTATTATTGGGCGGTTAGTTCCATCGATGCCCAGAATAAGACCAGTAGAGAAAGTGATCCGAATAAGTTTACGCTAATAAACAGATCGTCCAATGACCGCGAGTCGGATTTGTTCCTTAGTGTTGATCAAGTACTACGGATTTCCAACATATTTGAGATCATAGGGAGAACTGATCCGGGGGCCACTGTGGTCATAAACGAAGAGCCGGTGCCGTTAATGTCTGCTGATGGGACTTTTAAGCACTTCACTTCTCCACTGCCTCATAAAGGAAAGAACATCATAACGATTACGGCGCAAGACAGGAGTGGTAATTCCAAAACTCTGAAACGCGAAGTTTACATTGACTAAATTGGGGCGTTGCTCTTTAACGACCCATTGTGGGACTGCAACCGGAATTCACTGGAACGAATCTAGCAGAATTTAGAAGCTGGCTTTGCCCACAAGATAAAATCTCAACTGATGTTTATAATTGGATCTTTCAAGGAGCCATTGAACTCATGAACTTTCGATCTCTCTTCCATTTGTTCTCGAGCGATCTAGCGATAGACTTGGGTACCGCCAACTCTTTGGTCTTCGCAAAAGGCAAAGGAATTGTGGTCAACGAACCCTCTATTGTGGCGATTAACAAGGTTACTGGGGACATCGAGGCGGTGGGGAAAGAAGCCAAAGAAATGTTAGGCCGGACCCCTGGAAATATTGTGGCTATTCGTCCCCTCAAAGACGGGGTTATCGCAGATTTCAAAGTGACTGAAAAGATGTTGAATTACTTTATCCAGAAAGCTCACGGCCGCAAGTTACTAGTGCATCCCAGGATCGTGATTGGAGTCCCCTCTGAGATTACGCAAGTGGAAAAGCGTGCTGTGATTGATTCGGCCTTTCGGGCCAAGGCGAGCGAAGTTTACCTGGTTGAACAAGCCATGGTTGCTGACATTGGCGCCGGATTACCCATTACTGAACCCTCAGGTAATATGGTAGTAGACATCGGAGGCGGAACTACCGACATTGCCGTTATTTCTCTTTCGGGAATTGTGTACAGTCGCTCCGTCCGGCTTGCAGGCAACGAAATGGACGAAGCCATCACTCAATACATCAAGAGGAAGTATAATCTCTTAATAGGAGAGAGAACCGCGGAACAGATCAAAATAGAAATCGGGTCTGCCTATCCTTTGGACGAACCATTATCTATGGAAATCAAAGGTCGGAATCTCATTGAAGGGATTCCCAAGACACTGGTGATCACCGACGACGAAATCCGCGATGCGCTCTCAGAGTGTGTTGGTACCATTGTTAACGCGGTGAGGGTCGCTTTAGAGCGAACCCCCCCTGAGCTTTCCGCTGATATTGTCGATAGAGGTATTGTTCTTACCGGCGGAGGGTCACTTTTGAAAAACCTGGATAAGCGAATCCGCGAAGAAACTAGTCTTCCTGTCACCTTGGCAGACGATCCTTTGTCCTCAGTGGTGTTGGGTACCGGCAAAATGCTAAGTGATTTTCATCTTTTGAAAAAGATATCCATTGATTCTTTTTAGGCACAAGCCATCGACTTTAGAGCCTTCGCCAGAGTTCAAGCAGTGATTAGCCTTCATGAAGCAGTTATTTAGATCCAGCAAGGAATTGATTCTCCTAATTATCGTGCTTTTTGCTCATTTGGTCCTTCTGTCCACACAAGCAACGCGAGCTCAAACGACACCATTGTTTAGAAGCTGGGCCATGGATGTGGCGTCTCCGATGCTGAAAAGTTTCGTGGGTAGCCTCACTTCTATGTCTAGATTCTGGTATGGCTATATTGACTTGCGAAAAACCAGGGAAGAAAACCTCTTGCTTAAGGTAAAAATGGCTGAATATCAAAGGGCTTTGATATCTTATGAGGAAAAGATCAAAGAGTTAGGTCGATTACAGGTGCTGGCTGAACTGGAATCGAACCTGGAAGTTCCTGCTGTCAGGGCGAGGATCATCGGTGGAGATTCTTCCCAATGGTACAACTCTCGAATTATCGATCAAGGCTTGGATGCGGGAGTGACTAAAGACTGCGCTGTTATTAGTACGGACGGAGTCATCGGAAGGGTCGTGCACGCATCAAAGAAAAGTGCCGTTGTTCAATTGGTTACCGACGCGGACAGCGGCGTGGGGGTATTATTGGAAAATAGTAGGGCCCAAGGAGTTTTGAAAGGTGGAGGAAAGAGAGAAGCCTCCATCGATTACATTGGAACTAGTGAGAAAGTGGTGGCGGGTGAAAAAGTGCTGACCTCCGGACTTGACCAAATCTATCCTAAAGGGCTGCTGGTCGGTTACGTGATCTCAGCTGCACCTACAAAACAGATTTTTCAGAATATCGAAATTACCATAGCCGCAAACATTCAAAAGCTGGAAGAAGTCTTGGTGCTCAGGAAGGAACCTCAGAGCTAAATGGTCAACTTCTTGCGTTCCTTGTCCGTCCTCGTAATCATCATGTTGATGGTGACACTTCAAGTGGTCCTGACGCGTTACTTTCCCCGATTAGGCATGCTGGATTTACCTTTAATTGCGGTGATTTATTTGACGATTGCTAAAGAAAACCTCCTCTGGACGATTTTTTCAGGATCTGCTATTGGCTTTTTGCAAGACAGTCTTTCTCTAAGTGCTCTGGGAATGAATGGCTTTACTAAAATCTCCATTGGCTGTCTTGCCTATCTGGCAAATTCCATATTTGCCGTGGATCGCGTGCTGACTCGCTTTGGGCTGTTATTTCTTTCCTCGATCCTGGCCACCTTGCTTTTTTTGCTTTTGCGAATTATGTTTTTAAACCGTAACGAAGTTATCGATGGTCAACGGCTGTTACTGAGTGGTGCCGTGAATGCCTTGGTGGGACTCCCTCTTTTTTACCTGTTTGACAAGATTGTCAAGTCCCCAAACGAGTAGGTATGGATCTCAAAGACTTTTACGAGGATAAGAAATTCGTCCAATCCAGAATCCCGTTTATTCAGGTGACGGCTGTTCTGCTGTTTCTCCTCTTGTTGATCGGTTTGTGGAATTTGCAGCTACTCAAGAGCAGATATTATATTGAACTGGCAGAAAAAAACAGGATTCGCTCCATTCCGTTGGCCGCCCCTCGAGGCAAAATCCTGGACCGGAACGGGCAGATCCTCGTGGATAATCAGCCTTCCTTTACCCTGATTGCCTTGCGAGATAATTTGCCCCACATTGAAAATTCGCTGGATCTCCTGGCCAGTGGTTTGAACTTAGATAAGAAATTCTTAGAGTCTCAGTTCGAAAAATATCGTCACCTCCCCAGCTATCTTCCCATCCCCATCAAAGAAGACATCACGATCAAAGATTTATCATTTATCAAGGCTCATCGGCTTGAGCTTCCTGGACTGGAAGAAATTAGCCTACCGAGAAGATTTTATCGGGAGAGGCAGTTGGCTTCTCACCTCCTAGGTTACGTAGGAGAAATATCAGAAAAGCAATTAGGCACTCCTGAGTTCGACTACTGCAAACCGGGTGACATTGTGGGTAAAGCCGGTGTAGAGCGAGTATACAATCAAATCCTCACCGGAATGGATGGGCAGAAAAAAGTAGTGGTCGACAGTCGCGGCAAAGAGGTTGCCGTACTGGACTCCATTGAACCAGTGGCTGGAAACGACTTGCGCCTGACCCTCGACTTGGATATTCAGCGTGCTGCCGAAAGGGCATTTGAAGAAAGGGCAGGTGCCGCCATTGCTCTAGATCCGCGCAGTGGTGAAGTTCTGGCTCTGGTGAGCCGACCCGCTTTTGACCCCAATAGCTTTGCCTCCCGCATTAGCAAGAAGGAGTGGGATGACTTGATTAATGATCCCAAGAATCCCATGCAAAACCGGGCCATCCAAAGCAGGTTTCCGCCAGGGTCCGTATTTAAGATTTTCATGACAATCGCGGGACTCCAGGAAGGGATACTGACACCAGAATATACGGATTATTGCTCGGGATCGACCGTAATGTACGGGCGGCCCTTTCATTGCTGGAAGAAGGAAGGCCACGGACGCGTCAAGCTGCATCAGGCCATCATTAATTCTTGCAATGTTTTCTTCTATCACTTGGGGCAAAAATTGGGGATTGATAAGATCGCTTATTATGCTCAAGGCATGGGATTGGGGCAAAAAACTGGGATAGATCTACCTGGAGAGGACACCGGCTTGGTCCCTTCATCGGCCTGGAAAAAAAAGGTCCTTAAAGCAGAGTGGTACGCAGGCGAAACCATCTCGGTGGCCATCGGACAAGGTTATGTCTCCTTGACTCCCATCCAAACTGCCCGCGCTTTTGGGGGATTAGCCCTGGGAGGTGTTTTTAAAACTCCTCATGTGGTCTCAGGAAATGAGTTAAAGCGTTGGGGGAAAACCGTCAATGTTTCCTACGAGAGTCGGTTTGATCTCAGCGAGGAGACAATTGATATTGTAGGTCGTGGATTATGGGGCGTGGTAAATGAGTGGGGGACTGGCCACCGCGCCGCCATCCAGGGTTTTGATGTTTGTGGTAAGACCGGTACGGCTCAAGTGATTGGCAAAGATCTAAAGGTTTCCGTCGACTCAAAGGCAGAATTTGAAGATAATGCATGGTTCGTAGCTTTTGCACCGCTTCACTCAGTGGAGATTGCGGCTGCGGTCTTTGTGGAACATGGGGGGCATGGCGGTGAAGCGGCAGCTCCCATTGTTCATGACATGTTTCAGGTCTATTACGGCAAGAAGACAAAGCCCAAAGAAGGCCAGCAAATGGCTATGAGTCAGGAAATTCTCCCGAATTCGAATTAATCCCGTGTTTGGAAAATTCTCTTTTTATTTCAAGGATTTTGATTGGTTTATTTTCCTGCTGGCACTGGCTATCGCAGTTGTTGGTGTTGTGGAGATCCATAGCGCTACCCAATATAACAGAGCAGAAAAATTCTACGTTAAACAAATCTATTGGATAGTCATCGGGCTGGTAATGATGCTGGCGGTCATGAGCGTGGACTACCACACACTGGCCGAAACGGTTCCTTATTTCTATATCATTGCCATACTCTCGTTGATCGCTGTGCTGCTTTTTGGTCAAAGGATCTCAGGAAGCAAAAGCTGGATCTCGCTGGGAGGAGCGTTCTCCGTTCAACCCTCGGAATTTGTCAAGATCGCGGTTATTCTTTCCATGGCCCGTTTTCTCTGTGAAATTCGAACGGAATTTCTTACAGCCATTCATATTGTGAAAGCTTCATGTATTGTAGGCCTCCCAGTGATACTGGTGCTGTTGCAGCCCGATCTAGGTTCCGCGCTGACCTTTATCCCCATTCCTTTAGTGGGCTTATTTCTGGGAGGATTAAGACCAAAATGGATCCTGCTCTTTATAATTTTGTCTGTCTTGGTCGTGGGGCTGGGATGGTATAATCTCAAGGGCTATCAAAAGGAGAGGATCTATACCTTTCTTGAGCCAGAAAGAGATCCGCTGGGGGCTGGTTATCATTCGATCCAATCCAAGATTGCAGTTGGGTCAGGAGGCCTCTGGGGAAAGGGAATTAATAAGGGAAGTCAGACGAAGCTGGGATTCCTTCCCGAACGGCACACAGATTTTATCTTTTCGGTTGTCGGGGAAGAACTAGGCTTCGTCGGAACAGTCGTTATTTTGCTTTTTTACCTGCTTATTGTCATGAGGTCCATCCATATTGCTCAAACTGCAAGAGACAAGCTGGGTATCTACATTACGTTGGGCGCCGTTAGCGTACTGTTATTTCATATTTTGGAAAGTGTCGGAATGGTTGTCGGCCTTATGCCTATCACAGGGATCCCGTTGCCTTTGTTGAGTTACGGAGGATCTTCGGTATTGTCCACATTTATTTTCTTGGGCCTTATCATTAACGTTCGGATGAGACGATTTGTCTACTAGTTTGATTGACTCTCGCTTCTTCAATCCGGAAAAGTTATTTAAGTTTGACTGTTTCGCAACAAATTTCATGTGTTTCAGCGTGGTCCCTTTTTCCCATGTGTAAGCAGGGGCCCCTCAAATCGTTTTGATGACTATGAGACACAAAAAGAGCTTGGCCGGTAGCTCTTCGTGGGGGTTTTGGGCCCCCAGGAGGAATATAGGGCATTGTTTTTGGGTTAACGATCAAAATCTAATCCGATTTCGTCGATTCAACAGGATTGATATCAGCAGGATTGATAAAGGATCACCCACGGATTTCCCCACCCGATCAAGCTCCTCTGTGATCTCACATTGGAGGAGTCGTACATGTCAAAGGAATTAATTATCTCAGTCTCGCCGCAGGAAACCAAAGCCGCTATCCTCGAAAACGAGCAGGTAACGGAAATTTATATCGAGAGGAACAAAGAGCATGGCATTGTTGGAAGCATCTGCAAAGGCAGAGTTACCAAAGTGCTCCCTGGAATGCAATCAGCTTTTGTGGATATCGGTTTAGAGCGAGATGCTTTTCTCTATGTCTCGGATTTCTTCGAAGACACGGAAGAATATGACAAAATCGTTTCGACGGCTGAAGAACAAGTGGCTAAATTGGAACAAGCGGTCAAGGAACCTGGTCCTGCTGGCCCGGAAGTTCCGCCAGCCGCTTCGGAGGGGGGCGTACTGGGTCCCAATGTGGTCAAGTACCATGATCGTCGAGGGCGCTCGCGAAGGTCTCGGCGAAATCGTCTCAGAGGCAAAAGGTATGATGAAGTTTCTCCGTCTGAGCTTCGTCCGAACATCCAGGAAAATGCCGTGGCGCAGCCCACGCCCAAATTGCAAGAGTTTCCCTCCGTCCTTCCCGGTGAATCCCTCGCCAAATATCAGAAATTAGCTCCCAGCCCAA
>Ga0066710_100000502_pt1 | contig 24002 bp, 17 predicted proteins | sample GraSoiAngelo_159_FD_79666 | JGI IMG/M metagenome (GOLD analysis project Ga0066710, IMG submission 79666) | Grasslands soil microbial communities from the Angelo Coastal Reserve, California, USA - 14_1009_16_40cm | ecosystem: Environmental > Terrestrial > Soil > Grasslands | place: USA...
AGCCGGTGCAACGCCGGATAGAGCGAGCCCTGCGGAACCTGGACCACACCGCGCGAGACCTGTTCCAGCCGTTGCGCGATCGCGTACCCGTGCACCGGGCCGAGCGCGACAACTTTCAGAATCAACAAATCCAGGGTGCCTTGCCGAAGATCGGATTTCTCTTGCATGGCATACCTCCGACTCCTACATATCTATCACAGGATGTAGAAGAGCAAGGTATGAGCCGGTCCGGTCCTTTGGAAATGTGGATGGGTCACGGCGAGCTCGGAAGAAATCTTCCCCTTTCCACGCAGCGGGACACCACTAAACGAGGATAAAGCTTTTAGCAAAAAGTCACTTACTTCGAATCCGCGGCCGAGGATGACTTCCCTGCTCGGTTTGTGCGATTCTTCTCCCGCACAGAAGTCCGAGGATGGAGAGTGATGCTGAAAAAATTCAAAGAGTTGACTGAAAAAGAAATTCTGGCGATCGCGATCGCCGCGGAAGAGGAAGACGGCCGGATTTACGGGGAGTTTGCGGACGCGTTGCGGGAAGAGTATCCATCAACGGCGCAAATGTTCGAAGAGATGCGCGCAGAAGAAGTAGTACACCGCGACCGCTTGTTTGCGATGTTCCGGCAGCGTTTCGGCGATCACATTCCGCTGATCCGGCGGGAAAACGTGAAGGGATTCCTGCAAAGGAAACCGGTGTGGCTGGTCCGGCCGCTGGGCGTGAAGATCGCCAGGAAGCAAGCGGAATTGATGGAGATGGAGGCGAGCCGGTTCTACGCGCGCGCGGCAAGCAGGACGACGGACGTGTCGACGCGGGAATTGTTGAACAAGCTTGCGGACGAAGAGAGAAAACACACACAGACTGCGGGCGAATTGGAAGAAAAACATCTTACGACGAGCGCGAAAGCCAAGGAGGATGAATCACACCGCAAACTATTCCTGCTGCAGGTGGTGCAACCGGGCCTGGCGGGTTTGATGGATGGATCGGTATCGACGCTGGCGCCGCTCTTCGCGGCGGCCTTCGCATCGCACAAGAGCTGGGAAGCCTTCTTGGTGGGACTGGCAGCTTCGATCGGCGCAGGAATCTCGATGGCTTTTTCGGAGGGGCTTTCCGACGACGGCTCATTGACGGGGCGGGGGTCTCCCTGGCTGCGCGGCGGGGTAACCGGATTGATGACCACCGCGGGCGGAATCGGACATACTCTTCCCTTCCTCATCAACAATTTTCATGTTGCAATGCTGGTGGCAGTCATCATCGTGGCGGTGGAGCTCGGGGTTATCAGTTACATCCGTCACCGCTACATGGATACGCCGTTCCTGCAGGCGGCCTTCCAAGTGATTGTCGGCGGCGTGCTGGTATTTTTGACGGGTTGGCTGATCGGCAGCGCTTAGAGAGCAGTTTTGGTTCTAAGTTCTAGGTTTTCAGTTTTAAGTTTCAAGAGGTCACGCCAAGAAACAGCAGATGTGACCTTTGGAATGCTGGGGTCCAAGAGTAAAACACGCCAGTACGCTTTAATTTCCTTCGCAAGTAGAAATTTAGTCGAAGCCATGGAAGAGTGAAGGCTTGTTCGACGGATGTGAAGGGTCAGTCTGTCTGCGGCGCAGGTACGGGCGTGGGGGCATGGGTGAACGTGCGCCGCAGCCAGGATTGCAGCCGGTCCATGTAGATGTAAACGACCGGCGTGGTGAAGAGCGTGAGCATCTGGCTGAGGATGAGGCCGCCGACGATGGTGATGCCGAGTGGCCGGCGAAGTTCGGAGCCGACACCCGCTCCAAGCGCGAGAGGCATGGCACCGAGAAGCGCTGCCATGGTGGTCATTAAAATGGGCCTGAACCGCAGCAGGCAAGCCTTGTAGATCGCTTCGACAGGCGACAATCCCTCTTCCCTTTCCACTTGAACCGCAAAATCAATCATGAGAATGGCGTTTTTCTTGACGATGCCGATCAAGAGGATGATGCCGATGAGGGCGATGATGTTCAAATCGGACCTGATGAGCTGGATGGCGAGGAGCGCACCGATTCCAGCAGAAGGAATCGTGGAGAGGATGGTGATGGGATGAATGAAACTCTCATAGAGGATGCCGAGAACGATATAGACGGCGGCGAGAGCGGTGATGATCAAGACCGGCTGATTGGACAGCGAATCCTGAAAGGCCTGGGCAGTGCCTTGAAACGTAGCGTGAACGGTATTGGGCACGCCGATTTCGCGGCGAGCCTGCTCGATGTGCTCGACAGCGGGACCGAGCGAAGCGCCCGGCGCGAGATTGAAGGAAAGAGTAATGGCCGGGAAGATGCCCTGGTGGTTGACGGAAAGCGCGGTGTTGGACGGCTCGTAGTGTGCGAAGGCGCTGAGCGGAACGAGTTTGCCGGATTTGGAGGGCACGTAAATTGATTTGAGCGCTTCGGGACTCTGCTGATGCTCGGGAGCAACTTCCAGCACGACGTGATATTGATTCAGGCCTTTATATATGTTGGAGACCTGGCGCTGGCCGAAAGCGTCGCCGAGGGTGTTGTCAATGTCCTGAACGGCGACGCCGAGACGGCTGGCGGTGTCCCGGTCGATGACGATGGAACTTTGCAAACCATGCATCTGCTGGTCGGAGTTGACATCGCGGAGTTCGGAGATTTTTTGGAGGCGCTGCATGATGATGGGAGCCCAATGTGTGAGATCGTCGAGATTGTCGGCCTGCAGGGTGTATTGATACTGTGCACCACCCATGCGGCCGCCGGAGCTGAGGTCCTGAACGGCTTGCAGATACAAAGCTGCGCCGGGAATTCCGGTAGTCTTGGAGCGGATCCTCGCGATGACCTGGTCGGCGCTCAGCTTCCGCTCGTCGAGCGGTTTAAGTTGAGCGAACATGCGCGCGGTGCTGCCACCGCTGCCTCCTCCGGCAAAAGCAGTGACGGTGTCGACGGCAGGATCTTGCAAAACAATGTCGGTCAAAGTGCGCATCTTCTTCGACATGGCGGCAAAGGAGAGATCCTGATCGCCTAGAATAGTTCCATTGAGGCGGCCGGTGTCCTGCTGCGGGAAGAAACCCTTGGGCGTGTGGTAGAAGAGATAGCCATTCAGGCAAACCGTGCCGATGGTGACCAGCAAGATCAGAAACTGGTGCCGAAGAACCCAGCGCAAGGAGAGATCGTAGGTCCGGAGAAGACGGTTAAAGGCGTTTTCGGAAAAACGATAGATCCTGTTGTGTTTGCCCGATTCATGGCGCAGGAACCGGGCGCACATCATGGGCGTGGTCGAGAGAGAAATCAGAAGAGAGACGCCAATAGCGACGCTGAGAACGACAGCGAACTCGCGGAAAAGCCGGCCCACGATGCCGCCCATGAGAAGAATCGGAATAAAAACAGCCACAAGCGAGGTGCTCATGGAAAGGACAGTGAATCCGATTTCGCTGGCGCCTTTCATGGCCGCTTCGTAGGGTTTCATGCCGCTTTCGATGTGACGAGTGATGTTCTCGATGACCACGATGGCATCGTCAACCACGAATCCGGTCGAAATCGTGAGGGCCATGAGCGAGAGATTATCCAGGCTGTAGTGGCATAGATACATCACGCCAAACGTGCCGATGAGCGAGAGCGGAACGGCGACGCTGGGGATGATGGTGGCCCAGGTGTTCCGTAGGAATGCGAAGACCACGAAAATCACGAGGATGATGGAAATGATGAGGGCGACTTCCACGTCATGGACGGAAGCACGAATAGTGGTGGCGCTGTCCATAGCAACGCTCAGACGGAGGGCAGGAGAGATGGAAGCGCGGAGTTGCGGCAGAATGGCCATGATGCGGTCCACCGTCTCGATCATGTTGGCGCCTGGCTGGCGGAAAATGCCGAGCGGAACGGACGGTTTTCCGCCTGAAAGTCCCAGATTGCGGCTGTCCTCGACCGAATCCACGACTTCGGCTATGTCGCGCAGACGCACCGGAGCGCCAACATGTCCGGCGACTATCAACGGCTGGTATTCATAAGCCTTAAATAGCTGGTCGGTATCGGCGATGGACCAAGTTTGCTTGGCGTCGGAGAGCGCGCCCTTGGCGAGATTGGCATTGGCGGCCTGCAGCGATTTACGAACGGTTTCCAGACTGATTCCGTAGCTGCTCAACTGATAGGGGTTGGCTTCGACGCGCACAGCGGGGCGTGAGCTACCGAACACGCGCACCTGGCCGACGCCTTCGACTTGCGCGAGCTTCTGGGCAAGGATGGAATCCGCAGCATCGTAGATCTGCGCAGGCGGAATGTTATCCGAAGAGAGGACCAGCAGCATGATGGGAGCATCCGCGGGATTGACCTTGCGATAGGTGGGCTGGCCGGGAAGATCGGCGGGAAGCTGGCTGCGAGCGGCGTTGATGGCGGCTTGAACGTCGCGGGCGGCAGCGTTGATGTCGCGATTTAGATCGAACTGCAGAGTAACGTTTGTAGACCCGAGGCCGCTGGAAGAAGTCATCTGGGTGACGCCGGCGATGCGGCCGAACTGGCGCTCCAGCGGCGTGGCGACAGCGGAAGCCATAGTTTCCGGACTTGCGCCGGGAAGGCTGGCGCTCACAGAGATGGTTGGAAAATCTACGTGCGGGAGCGGCGCGACAGGCAAGAAACGAAATGCTACAACGCCGGAAAGAAAAATGGCAATGGTGATCAGCGACGTGGCGACGGGCCGTCGAATGAAGGGCGCGGAAAAGTTAGAGGAAAAGTTCACCCGTTAGTCTCCGTGGGCCGGCTCCTCGATGGGATTGCCAACGTGAAAGGCGAAGCGGCGCCCAAGCCAATCGAACGCGAGATAAACAACCGGGGTGGTGTAAAGCGTCAACAATTGGCTGAGTATGAGGCCGCCGACGATGGTGATGCCGAGCGGACGGCGCAATTCAGAGCCCACGCCCGCGCCGAGCGCGAGTGGCAAACCGCCGAGCAGTGCGGCCATGGTGGTCATCATGATAGGCCGGAAACGAAGCAGGCAAGCTTCGTAGATGGCGTCGAGCGGGGCCTTCCCTTCCTTGCGCTCGGCTTCGAGGGCGAAGTCGATCATCATGATGGCGTTCTTCTTGACGATGCCGATCAGCAGGATGATGCCGATCAGCGCGATGACGCTGAATTCCGTGCGGCAGAGGAGCAGCGCGAGGATTGCGCCGACGCCGGCTGACGGGAGCGTGGAGAGAATGGTGATCGGGTGAATGTAGCTCTCGTAGAGGATGCCGAGAACGATGTAGACAGTAACGAGAGCAGCCAAGATAAGGATGGGCTCATTGGCAAGGGACTTGAGGAAGGCGGCCGCGGTGCCTTGGAAGGTGGCCTGGATACTGGGAGGCATGTTCAATTCCTGTTTCGCGCGGTTGATGGCGTTCACGGCGTCGCCGAGCGCCCCATTGGGAGCCAGATTGAACGAAAGAGTGACGACCGGAAACTGGCCCTGATGATTGAGGGCCAGGGCGGAGACGCCGGGATCGAAACGCGTGAAGGCGCTGAGCGGGACCTGCGTGCCGTTGGAAGATTTTACGTAAATATTTTTCAGCGAATCGGGATTCTGCTGGAACTGCGGATCGACTTCCAGAACCACGTGATACTGGTTGAGTTGAGTAAAAATTGTGGAGACTTGGCGCTGGCCAAAGGCATCGTAGAGCGTGTTGTCAATGTCGGCGGGAAGAACGCCGAGGCGCGCAGCGGAGTCGCGATCGATGGTGATGGAAGCGAGGAGGCCGTGGTTCAATTGGTCGCTCGCGACGTCGCGAAGTTCGGGGAGCGATTTCAACTTGTCGATGAAGCGCGGCGTCCAGTACGCGAGCTCTTTGGCATCCACATCTTCGAGGCTGTACTGGAATTGTGTGCGGCTGACGCGATCTTCGACAGTCAGGTCCTGGACCGGCTGGAGAAAGAGCGAGACGCCGTCGACTTTGGCGAGTTCGGGCTGAAGCCGGCGAATGACCTCCGAGGCGTTGATTTTTCGCTGGGCGAGCGGCTTGAGATTGATCTGGATGCGGCCACTATTCAACGTGGTATTCGTGCCGTCGACGCCTATGAAAGAGGAAAGACTTTCGACCGCCGCGTCCTGGAGAATGACATCGGCCAGAGCCTGCTGGCGACGGGCCATGGACGCGAAGGATACGTTTTGCTGACCTTCGGAGACGCCAAGAATGACGCCGGTATCCTGAACCGGGAAAAATCCTTTGGGGACGTAAACATAAAGGAGAATTGTGCCGACGAGAGTGGCGATGGTGACGACGAGAGTGGTCGCGCGGTAGCGAAGCACAAACTGCAGCGTACGGCCATAAAATGCGATGACGGAATTAAAGGCATCTTCGGACTTGCGGTAGAACCAGCCTTCCTCCTCCTTTTTCTTGTGGCGGAGAAGCTTGGCGCACATCATGGGAGTGAGCGTCAGCGAAACAAACGCGGAGACGAGGATGGTGACGGCAAGGGTGACAGCAAATTCGCGAAAGAGACGGCCAACGATATCACCCATGAAGAGAAGAGGAATGAGCACAGCAATGAGCGAAACGGTGAGCGAAACGATGGTGAAACCGATCTGTTCGGAACCCTTAAGCGCAGCCTGGAGCGGCGATTCCCCTTCCTCGATGTAACGGCTGATGTTTTCGATCATGACGATGGCGTCGTCGACGACGAAACCGGTCGAAATGGTTAGCGCCATGAGGGAAAGGTTGTCGAGGCTGTAACCCAGAAGATACATCACGCCAAACGTGCCAATCAGGGAAAGCGGAACAGCGACGCTGGGAATAATCGTGGCGCGGAAGCTGCGAAGAAAAAGAAAAATCACCATTACGACGAGCGCGACGGTGAGCACCAGCGTGAACTGCACATCCTCCACGGACGCGCGAATCGTTGTGGTGCGGTCGGTGAGAATATCCACCTGAACAGCGGCGGGAAGCGCGGCTTGAAGTTGCGGGAGAAGCTTTTTTACCCGATCGACCACGGCGATGATGTTCGCGCCGGGCTGGCGCTGAATATTGAGAATCACGGCAGGATTCTGATTGGCCCAGGCAGCTTGTTTTGCGTTTTCCACGCCGTCGACAACGGTGGCGACGTCGGTCAGCCGCACGGGCGCGCCGTTGCGGTACGCAATGATCAGCGGACGGTAGCCGTCCGTGGAAACGAGCTGATCGTTTGCGCCAATGGTGTAGGCCTGGTGAGGGCCGTCAAACGTGCCTTTGGCCTGGTCGACGTTGGACTGGCTCAGAGCGGTGCGCAAGTCTTCGAGACTCAGTCCGTAGGAAGCAAGTGCAGTGGGGTTCGCCTGAATGCGCACCGCCGGCCGCTGGCCCCCGCTGATGCTGACAAGACCAACACCGCTGAGCTGAGAAATTTTTTGAGCGAGCGTGGTGTCCGCGAGGTCTTCGACTTTGGGTAGCGGAAGAGACTTGGACGTCAGCGCAAGCGTCAGGATGGGCGCGTCGGCAGGATTAATCTTGCTGTAGATCGGCGGATTGGGGAGTCCTTGCGGAAGGAGATTGGAAGCGCTATTGATGGCCGCCTGGACTTGTTGCTCGGCGACATCGATGTTCAGGTCCAAGTTAAATTGAAGAGTGATCATCGAGCTCCCGAAGGAACTCGTGGAAGTCATCTGATTCAATCCAGGGGTTTGTCCGAACTGGCGCTCAAGAGGAGCCGTGACCGAAGAAGCCATTACTTCGGGGCTGGCGCCCGGATAAAACGTTTGCACCTGGATTGTGGGGTAATCGACTTGAGGCAATGCAGAGATTGGCAATTGCTGGAAAGCGACCCAGCCCACGAGGAGGACGCCGACCATCAAGAGGGTGGTGGCGACCGGCCGCAGAATAAACGGCCGAGACGGGCTCATCGCGGGGCCCCTCCAGCATAGCCCTTCGACGGGGTCCCGGTTTGTGGCGCACCTTGTGTAGGAGACGGAGATGTAGAGCTGCGACCCGCACCATTCGCGCCGGCCGAAGGACTAGGATTGACTTTGGTCCCATCCTGCAGCTTGTCCTGGCCATCGATGACGACGACATCACCGGGATTCAAACCGGAATTCAAGCCGACGCTGTTGCCAGTAGTTTGCGCAACGGTGACGGGATAAATTTTCGCAACCGTATCCTTGCTAGCGAGGTCTTTAGCGACAGCATAGAGGTAAGTACCCTGCGGGCCACGCTGAATGGCAGCAGTGGGAACTATGGTCAGATTGCGTTTGATGTCGACGAGAAGGTGCACGTTGACAAATTGATTGGGGAAAAGAGCGTTGTCGGCATTGCTGAAGACGGACTTGAGCTTATACGTTCCGGTAGTCGCATCAATCTGATTGTCGATGGTCTGAAGTTTTCCGCTGGCGATTTTGACGGTGTCTTCACGGTCGTAGGCATCGACAACGAGCTGAACGCCGGAACGGAGCTTGGCGTTTACCTGGGGGAGCTGATCCTGTGGCAGGCTGAAAATCACCGATATCGGCTGTAGCTGGGTAATGACCAAGAGCCCGTTGGTGTCAGTGGCATGCACGATGTTGCCGACATCCACGAGGCGAAGACCGATGCGGCCGCTAATCGGCGCAGTGATGCGGGAATAGGTGAGCTGGAGCTTGGCGTTGTCAATCAGGCTTTGATCCGAGGCCATGGCCCCATCAAACTGGCCAACCAATGCGGCCTGGGTGTCGAGCTGCTGCTGTGGGATGACGCCTTCTTTGAAGAGAAGCTTATAGCGCTCGAAATTGACCTCTGCATCTTTACGCTGAGCCTGGTCTTTGGCGAGTTGCCCCATAGCCTGCTCAAGCTGGACCTGGAAGGGACGCGGGTCGATCTGCGCAAGAAGATCTCCTTCGTGGACAAACTGACCTTCCTTAAACGCGACGCTGCTGAGCTGGCCATCGACGCGGCTGCGAACCGTGACGGTGTTGAAGGCGGTGACCGTACCAAGACCATTGAAATAGACCGGCAAGTCGCCGCGCTGAGCGGTAGCCACGACAACCGGCACGACCAGGTTGCCCGCGCCGAAACCTCCCTTGCCCCTGCTGGCCGCCGCGGGCGCGGCGGCGTCAGCTGTCGAGCTGGCGTTCCTTGAGTTGTGGTAATACCAGCCACCAAGAGCGATGACGCCAAACACGAGGACCCAGAGCCACCAACGGCTCTTGGAAGGCACTGCTGCGGCAGTGCCGCGAGTGCCAGGGTCGGGAAGGTCTATGGACTTGGTCTGGCCCATCCGTTCGCTCCTATCAGAAAGCGGTTGTGCGAGAGAATCTGCCGAAAGCAGGGCAATCGCAAGTAGATGCTGGGGGCTGCGGCGTCTAGTACGGGCAGCCTACCGGAAATCATTGCCTACGCCTACATAAGACGGCTCTTGCAGACGAATGGTTACGAAAGGCACCAAGGTCATCGCAGATGCCAGCCGGGGCGTCCCGCATGGGCAGGCTAGCATTGGAACACTCGAGATTCTGGCATTTGAGGCGTGCAGAAATGGCTGGGAGAAAGTAGACTGTCGCGGGACGGCGCTGGCTTCGGAAAATGGAGCCAGACTTGGATGGCTAGGAGAGAAAAACGATATGCTCAAGGGCTTGATCCTGGGGATTTTGCTGGGAATACTGTTGATAGTGGGAGGCGTTTACTACTACTTTGTCTCGGGGCACGCTCCAGTAGCCACTTCGGCACCACCTATGCCATTTGAAAAGACACTTGCGCGCCTTGGAGTGCATGCCTATCTGGATAAGCTGCCGCATCCAGAGCCCCAGGTACCGGCGGATGAAGCCAACCTGGTGTCCGGCGCAAAGGTTTACAAGGAGCACTGCGCGATGTGCCACGGCCTGCCGAACGAACCCAAGACCGCGGTCGCGCAGGGGATGTTTCCTGCGCCGCCGCAACTCTTTCATGGCGTTGGCGTGACAGACGATGACGCATGGGAATCGTACTGGAAAGTGCAAAACGGGATTCGAATGTCGGGGATGCCGGGATTCAAGGGCCAACTGACGGAAACGCAGATCTGGCAGGTCACCGTACTGGTGAAGAATGCGGACAAGATCCCGGAATCCGTGAAAAAGGAGCTCGCGGCAGGGGCGACTACACCGATGGAAATGGCGATGCCCTCAAGCACTCCAGCACCGAAGAAGAAATAGATTCGACGCGCCGAATTAAGCCGCCGGGCTATCGAATTCATTTGTTTTTCGCAATTCGGGAAAATACCAGGCCCACAAAGCGGTTACTACAAGAGTGCCCAGGCCACCCAGCACAACAGCAGGAACGATTCCGAACCAATGTGCGGTAAGCCCGGATTCGAACTGACCCAGTTCGTTGGAAGCACCGACAAAAATCATGTCCACAGCGTTCACGCGCCCGCGCATTTCATCGGGTGTGCCAACTTGAATGAGCAACTGTCGAACAATCACGCTAATCATGTCCGTGGCGCCCACGAGAAAAAGTGCGATCAGAGAAATGGTAAGGCTACGAGACAATCCGAAAAGGATGGTAGCTGCCCCAAATCCCGCCACGCACCACAGCATGGTTGCTCCTGCTCTGCGTCCCAAAGGTTTGTGCGCGATTAAGGCAGCCATTGTCGCGGCGCCAGCCGCCGGAGCGCTCCGAAGAATCCCCAGGCCCCAGGGTCCTGTATTCAAGATTTCCCTTGCGTAGACCGGAAGGAGTGCGACAGCACCACCCAACAGGACGGCAAAAAGATCCAGGGAAATGGACCCGAGGATCAGTTTCTCGTTCCGGATATAGTGAAAACCCGCAAGCATGGTCTTCCAACTCATCGTTTCTCCAGGATGCGGATTGGATTGCGCTTTGATCGCCAAAGTAGACATCGCGCCGAGGGCTGACACGATGAAAGAAAGAGCGTACACAGCGGCGGGCCCGCGAGAAGCAGCGTAGACGAGGCCTCCGAGTGAAGGACCCAAAATCACGCCGGATTGAATGAAGATCGAGTACCAAGCGACGGCATTTTGAAAATCCTTGCCGGAGACCAGCTGCGGAAGAAACGCACGGCTCACGGGTCCGTTGAAAGATCGAACGACACCGAGTAGTACGATCACGGCGAAGATGGGGTAGACGGAATGCACTCCGCGCAAAGTGAGGAAGAGCAGCGACCCCGAGCAGAGCGTAAATCCGCAATAGCAGAGCACGATTAGATTGCGACGCGGATACCGATCCGCCGCGTGACCGGAGACCAGAAACAAGAAAATCCCGGGAAGAAATTGAGCCAGGCCGACGAGGCCGAGATCCAGCGGCCTTTTCGTGATTTCATAGACTTGCCAGCCGACGGCGACTGCCTGCATCTCGGTGGCAAGAACGAGGAAGAAACGCGCCAGCTGGAAAAGAACCAAACTCGGATAAGTGAAAGCAATTCGCCCGGCAGCTTTGGAGATCTCGGGTTCGGCCATCACAGATTACTTTGCCACAAAATTGGAATGCGAACGAGGGGTCGAGCAACGACAAAAAAAGCGTGCGAGTCAAGAAAGTGGCGGCCCGCGCACCATGGGCGAATTGCGGTTCCGGGGATTCTTTATTGACCGAAAACGAGAATCGTGAATTGGCCTCCCAGAATCGCGGGCACGAAAAGGTGATGCGTCTTGGGATCGAGGCCCATGGTCTTTGAACCTGGGTTGGTTGCGAGGTTTTCGAACTATCCGTGACGCGTCCAGCGATCGTAGCTTTGCGCTCCTGCGCAAGAGAGGGCAGCCCGAGAGCAACAAGGGTGACTAGCGCCAAAAATAGCTTCTTGCCATCCGACATCTACACACCCTCCACTTGGAAAACCACGAAGCTCATAAAACGCCAGCGGTTAGGACACTGGGGCGGTATAAGCGGTCTGAATACGGCACGCCCCGTCCTTGGCCTCCATTTAGGGTGTGGATTGCTAATGAGAGATGAATGGCTATTCACGAATCTTTGAAATGAGAATGAAAGAATCTTCAGATTCAGAGCCAGGGTTGAATGGCAACCGACCTATTTCTGGGAAGACGGGGCCAGGTCAGTGGTTCGTAGCGATGGGTAGAGTAATCCGAAAGAGGGAGCCGTTGCCGAGGGTGCTCTGCGCTTCAATTCCCTTTTCGTCTTCGACCACCAGGATTTTCATCGGAACTAACTGCTTTCTCCGCAATGCGTTTATCATCCGCTTCCGCGACGTGAAATCAAGCCTCGGTAGGCTTTTTCGGCTGCAGATAGAAATGGATCGCGGGCGTAAAGATGAGCGAAAGCACCATCGAGCTCAGGATTCCTCCTACGACGGCGATAGCCAGGGGTTTCAGCATGGCGGAACCAGCACCGATGCCGAACGCCAAAGGAAGCATGCCGGCGACGGTGGCCAGCGCCGTCATGGCGATGGGACGCAACCGGCGGCGCCCGGCTTGGATCATGGCGTCTTCCGCGGAAAAGCCGAGGTCGCGGAAGTGATGCTCGGCGTCGAGCAGGAGAATGCCGTTTTTTGCGACGATGCCGATGACCATGATCATGCCCATGCGGGAAGCGACATTGAACGAGGTCCTGGTGATAAGCAGCGCCAGAAAACCGCCGAAGCTAGATAGCAAGGCAGAGGCCAGAATCGCGGTGGGCGCGGAGAAAGTGCGAAATTCGAAAAGCAGCACAGCAAATAGGAGTAGCAGGGCCAAGAACAACACGACCAACAAATCGCCGGAGGCTTTCTGCTCTTCGGCATACAGGCCGCCATATTCGATACGGATGGACGAAGGCAAATGCAAGTTGTCCACGGTTTTCTGTACGGCAGCGATGCCTGTGCCAAGGTCCACGCCTTCGAAACGCCCCGTGACTTGTACGAGGCGCTGCAAATTCTCCCGGCGAATTTCCGTCTGTCCGGGATCCATGCTGAGGGTTGCCAATGAACCAAGCGTTGCTGTACGGCCAGTCGAGCTGGTCAACAGCGCGTTACTCATGCTGTCGAGCGAAGAGCGGTTCTGATCGGGAAAGCGAACGCGAACGGCGTACGCACGGTCATTCAGAACGACCGGGGTGGCCGCAGGCTCGCCTTCCAGTACGGCCGCGGCGTTGATGGCGACTTCTTCAGGAGTGAAACCTGCACGCGCCGCAACCAGAGGATTTACCTGGTACGTGACCGCCGGGCCGCTGATGGTGTTTTCGACTCCGTTTAAGATGTCCACGACCGGGTGCGAGTTCCCGCCGATTTTGATTTTGTCGAGCGCATCCGCGACACGCGGCGCGGTGTCATTCAGGAGCTTGCCGTCCTGCGAAAAGAGCTTGATCACGACGGGCTCGGGCGCGCTGGTCAAGTCGCCGATCATGTCCTGCAAGAGCTGAATGAACTCCACTTTCGTGCCGGGTTCGGTTGATTCAATCTCGGATCTGATATCGGCGATGATATCGTCAATGTCTCGCTTGCGATCTTTCTTCAGCCTGACGGTGAAATCTCCGTTGTTTGCTTCGGTGACGGCGGCAAGCCCCAGCTGCATGCCGGTGCGGCGGGAAGTGTTCTCAACTTCCGGTGTGGACTTCAGAATTTCATCAATGTGCAGGAGGATGCGGTTGGATTCGGCGAGCGAGCTGCCCGGTGGCGTGAAGTAGTCCAGAATGAACCCGCCTTCGTCCATTGCAGGGAGAAAGTCCGTGCCGAGAAACCTGTAACACAGAACCGAAAGAGCGACGACCAAGATCGAACTTGCAGCTAGCATCCAGGGCCGCTTCAAAATGGCTTGCATCGTCTGCGCATAAAACTCCACGATGCGCCCGAAAAAACCCGAGAGATGCTTTTCTTCGGCAGCGAGAAGAGCAGCGGCGTCCGGACCGCCGGCGGAGGATGGCGCTGAAACTTCTTCAATATCTTTCCGGCGCACCAGGTAAAGACTCAGCGTCGGAGTCCAAGTCAAGGCCAGAAGAAGCGAAGTGAGCAAAGAAACAGTCATCGTGACGGCGAGAGCGCGGAAGAAGCTCCCGGTCACACCGCTAATAGAAATCAGAGGAAGAAACACGACAATCGGTGTAATGGTCGAGCCGATGAGCGGTATAGTCAGTTCCCGCAGAGCGCTCTGGATTGCTTGGAACCGGCTCTGGCCGGCATCCCGGTGCAAAACAATGTTTTCGAGGACCACGATCGCGTCGTCGATGACCAGACCGACGGCGGCGGCAAGCCCTCCCAGAGTCATCAGATTGAAACTCTGATTCGTCATTTTCAAAACTATGAAGGTGACGAGCAGAGTTATCGGTATGACCAGTCCGGCCACCAGGGAAGTTCCCCAATCGCGCAGGAACAGCACAAGGATGATCGAAGAGAGCAAAATTCCGATGAGTACGGCATCGCGGACGCTGGAGATGGAGTCGTGAACGATCGTGGATTGATCGTAAAACGGCTCGAGGTGAACACCCGGAGGCAAACTCGGGGTAAGTTGCTGGATGAGCGCGTGCACTTCGTTTGCTACATCCAGGGTGTTGCTTTCCGGCTGGCGATCCACGTTAAGAAGCACGGCCGGTTTGCCGTTCGCGGTCACCATCGTATAAACCGGGGCGACCGACGGCGAGATTTTCGCGATGTCGCCTAGACGTATGGGAACACCGGCTGAGGAGCTCTTGACGACAATTTGTCCGATCTGTTCCGGAGTGCGCACCTGCCCACTGATGAGACCCAAAACGAGCTGATGACTATGCTCGATCAATCCAGGCGAATCGATGAGATTGGTGCGCTTGATGGCGTCCAAGATGTCTGGGACCGTAATCCCGGCCGCAAGGAGGCGCGCCGGATCCGGTGTCACTTGAAATTCGGGAACGCGGCCGCCCTGTATGATGACGGTCGCGACGCCATCCAGGCGGTTGAGTCGCGGCTTAAGGTCGTAGGTGGCAATCTCCCACAGCTTGTTCGGCGGCACCGTGTCCGACGTCAGGCTGTAACCAATGATGGGAAAGACCGCGAAGGTCATCCGGTGTGTTTCCACCTTTGCCGTAGGAGGAAGATCCGCTTGCAATCGCGCAGCGACCGCGTCCACGCGCTGCAGTGTCAAAATCATGTCGGACTTCCAGTCGAAGAATAAATCCACTTCGGCGGAACCACGGCTCGTTATGGAAGTAACCTTTTGCAGGCCCGGCACGCTGTTGACTGCTTCTTCGATGGGACGCGTGATGGTGACCAGCATCTGGTCGATGGGCATAACCCCGTTGTCCACCCCCACCACGATGCGCGGGAAATCCGTGTTCGGAAAAACTGAAATCGGGATGGAAAGAGCGAGGTAGCCTCCCACAAGCGCGAGGCTGATCGTCAGGAACAAAACGGGACGTGAAAGGCGATAGAACCACGGTGTGCGTGAATTGTGCTGCTTACCCGACGACGCTGCGCCGCTCACGACCGAAGGAGAATCCATGCGCAGTTACTCCTTGCCTTTCACAGGAGCTTTTTTCGGTGGTACTGCCCTTTCATTGGCCTTAGTGGCCTTTACGGAATTGCTGGACTTGTCAGCCTTGTCGACCGGTTCGCCTTTCCCCGCGTCTTTTTCTTCTTTGTCGGCCGCTTCTTTTTCGTCGGCGCCAGGCTTCTCAATTTTGATCTGCGTGCCGTCAGGTACTGCGTATCCGCCCGTAGTTATGACCGGATCTCCGGGATTGATGCCACTGGCGATTTGTGTGAGGTCTGAGTTGCGAATGCCCAGCTGAACCGTCTTCTGATGGGCCTTTTCATCCGCTCCAGCAAGTAGAACGTAATCCGCTCCTTCAGAGTTTTTGAACACCGCGGCAGTCGGTACCACAATCGCGTCCTTCGCAGTCTTCGCGGTCATCGAAACTTCGACCGTCATGCCGGGCTTAAGAGCCGACTCGGGCTTCGATGCTTCCACCCAAACTTCGATGGTCGTGCTTCCGGGATCGAGAGCGGGGCTCACCAAACTGACGCGTCCTTTGATTGGATCGTCAAGGCCCGGAAGCTTCAATTGCGCAGGACTCCCAGCTTTCAGCACGGCGGCCTGGGATTGCGCGATGTGCGCTTTCGCGATGAGCCGCGAGGTGTTCATCACTGTGAGCAAGGGTTGATTAGCGGTGGCGAGGTCTCCTTCGTAAAGCGGGCGGTCGGTCACGACGCCGTCAATGGGACTTCGAATTCGCGAGTAACTAAGCTGTGCTTCCGCACCAAGCATGTGGCCTTCCGCGGAAAGGCGTGAGCCCTGAGCGGCTCTAAGCGCCTCCTCTTTGCCCAAACGCTGCAAATCCGCGAGCTGCTTCTGTGCCTGTTCGTTCTGGCTGCGGGCTTGCAAGAACGCCACTTCCGCCAAGTCCAGGTCGCGCCGGGGAATCGCGCCTTGTTGGAAAAGTTCTTTTCGGCTGTCGTAGACTTTTTGCTGCGCATCAAATGCTGATTTTGCGGCCACGGCATCAAGCTCAGCCTTTTGAATCTGCTGTGGCAGGCTGGCACCCACCGTAGTTTTATAGGATGCATCGGCCTGCTCGAAATCTCCTTTGCTGGCATGCACCGCAGCTTCCAAGTCCTTGTTTTCCAATTCAGCGAGCAACTGGCCCTTTTTTACGGGGGAGCCGCGCTGCACGAGGAAATGCTTCACCGTCGAAGTGATCTTCGGCGCGACTGTGGCTTGTTCCAGAGGGTACACCACTGCTTCCGCCAAAATAAGCTGCGCGATCGGCCCGCGCTGGGCAGGCCTGATCTGCACGGAGACCACTGGCTCCTTTTCTTTTTCGGCCGTACCGCAGCCGCCGAGCGTGAATGGACCGAGAGCGGCGCAGACCAGCGCCATCGAATTTCGGGCCACTTGTGATAGATAATTCCTCGTCAGTTTCATGGAGTTGTCAGCACTCCCGTCAGAGTTTGGAGATTGGCGAGGGCCACGCGATAGCGAACCGCGCCGTCTTGATAAGCGGTATTTGCCTGGACAGAAGTATTCTGGGCGTCCACGACTTCCAGAATCGTCGCTTCGCCACCCGTGTAACGAAGCATCGTGAGCCGCAGGCTATCTGCTGCGAGTTCAGCGGAACGATGGAGACCGGCAAGTTCGTTCAGGGCCGTGTCCGCCTCGGCGTACAAGGATTGGATCTCAGCAAGAAGCTTGCGCTGCGCCAGAGAAAGCTCCCGCTTGGCCTGCGTGCGCCTCAGCTCAGCCTGCTTGATGCGGCTCTGCGTGGCGCCCCAGTTCCAGATGGGAATGTTCAGAGTGGCCGCAGCGGAAGAACCCAGATTCGAAACACCATTCGGACCGTTCACGGCGAACTGCGCGGCATCAATGCCATACCAATAATCGAGGCTCAGCGACGGCAAATAGGCGGCTCGCGCGGCAGTGACGTCCGAGCCTGCCGCCCGCACGGCCTCGAGCGCGGCGCGAACATCCGGGTTGTCGCGCGCGGCCTGCTGCTGCACTTCCGCAAGGGTGGGCAGCGGGACAGGCGAATGGAGATCGTCCGCAACCTCATAGTTCTCGTTGAAATCCGGGAAAAGCAAAACCGCCAGGTCAAGCCGAGCATTGAGAAACATAAGCTGCGCTTCCTGCAATTGGCGGCGACGATCGTTCATCTGCAATTCCGCTTTGATTACATCCGAATGCGCCACCTCCCCGCCTCCTTGGAGGTCCTGCGTGAGTTTGAAGAAACGGTTGCCCTCCTCAGAAGCCTTTTGCGCCGATTGCAGCTTTTGCTGGGCGGCTGCGAGTGAGTAGTAGCTCTGGACGACGGTGACAACTAGACCGCGAGAAGCGATTTCTGCACGCGCGCGAGAAAGGGCTGCGGCCGCCGAGGCGCGGCGGAAATTTGATATACCTGCGAGGTCAATCGCTTCATGGATGCTGGCCTGGCTGGCGTATTCGTGAACAGCGTTGTTGGCGATATACCTCACAGGGTTACCCGGGCCGTTGCCCGAGGTATAGAGCGCCTGGTTGTTGTAGGTCACGCTAGGAAGCAATGCGGCCGCCGCTTGATAACGATCCTGTCGCGAAATCGCGGCATCGGTTTGCGCAGCCTGAAATTGCGTGCTATTTTTTCTCGCCAAGGCAAGCGCATCTTGCAGCGTCAGGCGACGCGGCTGCGCTGAATTAGCGGGGGCCTGATTGGCAGCTGGAGAGGAGGCGCTGCTCGCGTACGCCTCCGTGCCTTGCGATCTCGCGCTCCCGGCGCAAAACAACACACCGGCCGCAATAAAGACAAACGGCCGAGCGATGATGCAATGCCATTTCATAGATCGTCACTCCTGAGCCGGGCTCGCCCCTGCTCCCGGCTGGGAACAATTCACGTTAGCGGGATAAAGATAAACACACGATTAATGCGCCGATGCGGCGCTCCACTGTTTCGCGGGTAAATACGTGGTGAAGGTACTTCCTATCGAGTCGGAGCGCGTCAGCTCCAAGCGCCCGTGATGGGCCTCCGCGATCCAGCGGGAAATGGATAGGCCCAGGCCGGCGCCGCCACCATCGTTTTCCGCCCGGGAACGGGCTTTGTCAGCGCGGAAAAAACGCTCGAAAATGCGCGGCTGTAAGTCCGCGGGGATGCCTCCTCCCGTATCCATGATGCTCACGGCATATTCCTCACCAGCGCGATGGCAAGTTATAGTGACGCGTCCGCCCTCCGAGGTGTATTTGATCGCGTTGTCCAGCAGATTGAGGAGCATGCGGCGCAGCAGCGATTCGTCGGCATGGATGGGCGACTCGGATGCTTCCTCGAAATTCAGAGAAATCTTTTTTGCGAGCGCTAGCGTTCTGGCCGAGTGCACGCACTCGCTGACGAGTTCATCGAGATAAAAATCGCGTGGTTGGAGCGGATACTGCCCGGCGTCCGCTCGCGTAAGCGTGAAGAGATCTTCCACGATATGCGTTAGCCGCTTAGCCTCATGGTGAAGCACTCCCAACGATTCCCGATAGTCCTCTAGCGAACGTACCTGCTGCGAAAGAGCGACCTCCGCTTCGCCACGCAAAATCGCAACCGGGGTCCGCAATTCGTGCGACGCATCAGCCATGAAGCGCTGCTGACGTTCGAAAGACTGGCTCAGACGATCCAGCAAGCTGTTGAACGACCGCGCCAGGTGCCCCAGTTCGTCCTTATCATTCTGTACCGCCAGCCGTTCGTGTAGATTGGAGGCGCCGATGCGCCCGGCTTGGCTGCTCATCGCCACTACAGGCGCGAGGCTCTTGCGCGCGAGAAAATAACCACCCAAGCCGGCAAGTACAATAGCAATCGGGATGACCCATGCAAATGTTGCGCTGACCTCTTCGAGCATCTCTTGCTGGGCATGAAGCGATTGCAAGATCACCAGCGTGCCGGATTTTCCGTCCGACGAAAAGTGCCGCGCAAACGCCCGGTAGCCGGCTTTGTTACCCTGGACCTTGCCAAAAAAGCGTTCGGAGCGCGAAGAAGCGTCGAGAAATCGTTGAAATGAGTCCGATGACAAAAGTCCAACCGGCACGGCATCAATTGCGGGAGCCGCCAAGGGTACGTCTTGCGAGCTGATGACGAGGTTTCCTTTCGCGTCAAAGATCGCGAATACGTGATCACGAAAACGGTGCTCCGTAACGGCCACCTGGCCCGCCAGCTTGAAGGCATCCGGGCCGCTCTGGTCGTTGATCTCCGCGTCCAGCGTGGTGAGAAATGCGTTGGAGAGTTCCGCCAGGTTCACGTCGGTCCGTTGAACGGTGCTCTGCCAAAAAATGAAATAGGTGATTAGAGACAGCGCAACCAGCACAACTGCAAGCACGGCGGTGTACCAGAGCGTGAGCCGTACGCGAACCGAATCAAGCATGGCTCTTCCGGACCGGAGAAGTTGCCTTGGAGCGAGGTCTTGGTGAAAAACTTTCGTCTACGGCGTCAGTAACATCCGAATCGATCGAAGGGCCAAAGAAGTAGCCGGCGCCACGGCGAGTATGGAGCAAGGGCTTGCTGGAATCGGCGTCAATTTTCCGGCGCACGCGATTCACGTACACCTCGATCAGATTCGAGAAGGGATCAAACGTCTCGTCCCACACGTGCTCCGCGATTTCCGCGCGCCCCACGACGCGGCCGGCATTGCGGGCAAGAAATTCAACCAGCGCGTATTCCTTCGCCGTCAACGATATACTACGCCCCCCGCGGGAAACGCTTTGCGCGGCCGTATCCAGGACGAGGTCGGCTACAGTAATCTTCGCAGGGCGGAGCTCGCCAGAGCGGCGCAGCAAGGCACGAAGGCGCGCGAGCAATTCGCGAAATTCGAAAGGCTTCGTCAGGTAATCGTCTGCGCCGTGGTCCAGTCCAGTGATACGGTCTTCCACTGCGTCGCGTGCGGTCAGCATGAGGATCGGCATGCGCTGGCCAGATTTTCGGAGCTCGCGGCAAACTTCAAAACCGTTGCGGCCCGGAATCATGACGTCGAGAATCACCAGGTCGTAAGTATTGATTGCCGCTTGATACAGCGCGTCTTCCCCAGTCGCGGCAATATCAACTGCATAGGCCTGTTCCCGGAGGCCCTTGGCCACAAATCGCGCGATGCGCGCGTCGTCTTCGACGAGCAAAAGCCGCATGCGAGCATCATACGGCAGGTGCCAGGAAAAGTGAGATACTTGCTGACGGCGCGTGACTCAAGGCCGCCGCTCCTGCCGAGTTGATTCGCACTCCAGGGTCAAGGCGCAAGTTCCCGGTTCATCGGCAGAGTCTGCACCCAAAAAAGCCCCCCAAGCATCGAAATAGACATGAAGTTCAGGAAGGTCGAACCCGAACAATTTGATTGCGCGAGGACCGCCATGCGGCCCTTCGGCTGCATGGAGCTTTGGGCCGGTAATGAGAGGGCACATCGCTCTCTTGATCTGGCAGGGCTGGAAAGCGATGTCATCGCCGTGCCCTCTGGCGGCGACAAAGGCGGCGATCTTTCTGCGGTGTTCTCCTGCAGCGATAATACGGCCCGCGTGGTTCTTGCAGATTGCGTCGGTCATGGCTATACGGCCAGCGGAGTGGCCCGGCATGTTCACCACCTTCTGCATAAATTCCAAGACATTCGAGATACGGCGGGGTTACTCGCGGCGCTCAATGACGCCTTTACGCTTTCGAACGAAAAAACGGATGGCCCTCTGCGGTTGACGACGGTCGTCACGGGAACCTTTGACGGCACAAGCGGCGAATTTAACTTTGCATATGCGGCGCACCCGCGTATGTTTCTCTGGCGCGAGCGTGAGAGTCGATTCCTGGAGCTGGGGGAGGGGCTCGAAGGCTTCCCGCTGGGATACATCACTGGTGAGACCTACAGCCAGCAGAGCGTGCGGCTGAACCACGGCGACATGATTTTGGCGTTCTCAGATGGCGCAACCGAGGTGCGGTCGCCCGTAGGCGAGCAACTCACTTCAAGAGGTTTTTTGGGCCTTGCCGAAAAAACTTTAAGCAAATTGCCTCAGCCAATCGTGCTCCAGGATTTTTCTCGTGCACTGATCGAAGGTGTGCATCTTTACCGCGGCCACGAAGGTGACTTGGAGGACGACATAACGCTGCTCACACTTCGGCGCGCGGCCTAGCGGAGCCGCCTGCGAAGCAGCAGTGCAAGTTGCGGCATGTTCGGCGCTATTTCGCGGGATGGGACGCGAAGTACTGGCCCAGGCTTTCCACAACTTCTTTCACGCCCCGCTGGACATTCTTGTCCAATGCTGCAACGACGGACAGCACGTCCTTCCCGCCCGTCGGTTCGTCGTGGGTGTAATAATGAGTCCAAACGGTCGCGCCATTCTTCAGGTCACGCATTTCCAATTCCAACGTGACTCGCGCTGACATCTGGCCCCCGGTGACTTCTTTGAAATCATAAAGGTGCCCGCGGAGGGCAAAGTCCCCCGGTACATTGCTGCGCCGGTAATGGACAGCTCGATAGCGGCCTGACGCCCGCAGCTCTCGCAACAGGATTTCCTGGATCATTTCCGTAGGAGGCTCAGCCCAACGCTGATACTCATAGGTGCCTAGTTGCTCGGGACCGTTGCCGTAGACGATGCGATCTTCACGATACAAATGTGAGGTCATCAGCGCGCCCAGAAGCAGCGTAACGGGAACCGCGTCCGGCTTCTCGACACCCCCCGCATCTGACGGGACCGTAAGCTGGTAGTACTTGCTCGGCCGCGTGGCGCCGCAGCCGCTGAGCAATCCAACCATCAGCGCGACGGCTATGATTAGGGCTCTTCTGGCCACTCCAAGAACTGTTTCTTCGTGCTCCGCTGGCGCTCTTTCCAAATATCGCAGTCCCATGTCGCCGCGCGCTCGGTTCATTGTGGTTCTCCCGGTTTGTGCTCGCGTGGGCTGGTCGACCGAATGAGCGTGTAAGGTCTGGTCTTGATCGTGTTCGTAAATTCCTTCAGATTCTGGCTCACGTGGCGCAGGTTTTCGAGCAACTCATCAATGTTGTCGGAGTTTACGTCAAGTATCTGATCGAGGCGCCCGGTTAGATCTGTCACCGTTGCAAGCGACTGGCGCAGTTCGATCACGGCTTGGCGAATGTCTGCACGATTCTCTCCGATCAGGGAATCGACGTGATTCAGCGTCTCATTGGCCTGCGCCGAGGTTTTCCGAAGATCCTGGAGCAGCGGCTCCAACTTCTGGGTGGCAGAGTTCAAGTTCTGTACCGTCGCCTTTACCGAGCCACGGTTTTCCGCGATCATTCCGCGTGTGTCGGCCAGCGTCCCCGCAAGGTTGGCGCGATTCGAATCGCTCAGCAAATCGTTGACGCGAGCCAGTGTCACCTTCAGCTCGCTTGCACGGTCATTGAGCGTCTTGAGAAGTTGCTGCGCCTGGGGTGCAATGTCGTTGATCTTTGCCGTGAGCGCATTAAAGTCCACGTAGGGGTCGGACGGCAGGATGGTCCCGGTCGCGGCGAGCGCGGCTTTTTCGCTTCCCGGAACAATTTCCAGATGATTGTCTCCCAGCGGACTCAAACTCATGATCTTCACATGGCTATCCGTCTTGACAGGCAATCCTGATTTCACGCTGAAGGTTATCTCGATGCGCGAAGAATCTTTTGGGTCCAGCTGCAATTTCTCGACGCGGCCGACTTTCGGCCCGCCCGCATAGCGCACGGTCGCGCCGGGTTCCAGTCCGCCGGCAAAAGGAAAATAGGCGCGGTACGTCGCGGCAGTCCTCCCAAACGCGCCAGTGAGGGCAAAAATCGTGGCCACCAGCACAACGCCGGCGACCAGGACAAACGACCCCACCATGGCTTGCTCGCGTTTCGATTCCATCACGCACCTCTCTTCCCCGCTGCTTAACGGCCCGGATGGCGGTGTTCTTCCGTCAGCATTTGCAAATAGTCCAATTCCTCTGAAACTGCCGGTTCGGCAATGCGGTCGAGGAACTGTCGCACGCGCGAATGCGTGCTCGAACGCATTTCCTCCGCGGACCCGATGGCCACCACGTTGCCCTTGTCGATCAAAACCATACGGTCGGCAATCAGGAAGGCGCTGGCCAGCTCGTGCGTGACCACGATGATGGTCATGTGAAATGCCTGTTTGAGCTCGAGAATGAGCTGATCCACGCCGGCAGCAATAATAGGATCCAGCCCCGCGGAAGGCTCGTCGAAAAAAAGAATCTCAGGATCCATGGCCAGCGCGCGAGCCACCGCAGCTCGCTTCTTCATTCCGCCGCTTAACTGTGATGGCATATAGTTTTCGAACCCGGATAGACCCACCTGATCCAGTTTCAGCCGCAGAATGATTTCGATGGTCGAATCTTCCAGCTTGGTGTGCTCGCGCAGCGGCAGCGCCACGTTTTCTCCAACTGTCATCGAGCCAAACAGCGCCCCACCCTGAAACGACATTCCGATTTTCTTCCGGATTTCGTCCATTTCCTGCGATGAAATCGCCGCGATATTCTTCCCTTTGAGCCAGATCTCACCCGAACTCGGCCTTTCCAGCCCCACCAGCGTGCGCAGCAGAGTGCTCTTGCCGGAACCGGACCCGCCCAGAATCACCAAGGTTTCGCCGCGCATCACGTCAAAACCGATGCCGTGGAGAATTTCGCGTTCGCCGTAACTGACGCGAAGATTCCGCAGCGAGATCATCGCCTCGGGCTGCGTGGCCGCGCTGTTCGTCTGCTCCACCTTGGTATTCCGAAATCTACCTTTCACTCATAAAGAAAAAGAGCGCCGTAAAGATGAGGTCCACCAGGATCACCAGAAAAATGGAAACTACCACGG
>Ga0066710_100000503_pt1 | contig 23999 bp, 21 predicted proteins | sample GraSoiAngelo_159_FD_79666 | JGI IMG/M metagenome (GOLD analysis project Ga0066710, IMG submission 79666) | Grasslands soil microbial communities from the Angelo Coastal Reserve, California, USA - 14_1009_16_40cm | ecosystem: Environmental > Terrestrial > Soil > Grasslands | place: USA...
AATACCGTATCTTCGGACATCCCCGGTTTCTATTGCGTGGACTGAACGGCGCACGGACGGAGATGAGTCTGGCAGTGATGGTTTATAACCTGAAGCGAATGATGAAGGTCCTCGGCGCAAGCCAGCTGCGCGCCCGCCTAGCCGCCGTTTGAGCGATACCGCAAAGTCCCTGCCTGCCTCAGTCCAGCATCACAACTACAAACAAAAAAGCGATGTCCCAGATCTCGGAACATCGCTTCTTTCACATTGCGCCCAAGTTTCGTAACAGTCTGAGTGGGCCTTCACCGCTTCATTGCTCCGCGAATTCATTTCGGAGTCGGCGGATTCGTCATCGGGGGGGCGGTAGGACAAGGATTCGCGGTGCCCGATGTCGTAGTCCCTGGATTTGCGCTCCCAGGCTGAGCAGTGGTAGTTCCTGGCGTGCTCGAATTTGTCGGAGGTTGTGATCCAGGTGTTACGGTCGTCGACGTACCGCTTGTACCCGGCGTCACGCACGGGTTGACAGTCGCTCCTGGTGCTGCGCCCGGAGTAGTGGTTGCATTCGGAGTCGGAGAAACCGTGGATGGAGTCGGAGAAACAGTCGACGGCGTTGGAGTAACGGTCGACGGTGCCGGCGATGCGGTCGACGGCGTGGGAGTGGCAGTTTGCGGAGTTGGCGTCGCGGTGCTGCCCGGCACCTGCGTGCTTGGAGAAGTCGTTACGGTCGTGCCAGGATTCGCATTTGGAGTTGTGGTAGTGCCCTGCTTTTGTCCCGCAGTCGTGCTAGAAGGGTTGCTGGTGGAACCTGTAGTTCCAGCTTGCCCTGGCGAGGCTTGCCCCGCTGAAGAAGGAGTTGCGGTTTGCGCAACTTCCGTCGAGCTCTGCATAAAAGCAGTTGGCCCGCTCTTCGAAGTTCCGCAATGATCCGCTACTTTGGTTACGCCGCTTACCTTGAAAGAATTCGACACGCCGCTGGAGCCATATCCGGTATTCCCAGTCGCCATGCTCCCGGCATTTCCCGTCTGCGAGCTGCTGATCGCGCCGGTGCTGGCATTCGCGCCCGCGCTCGCAGAACCTGCGTTCGCCGATCCCGACGCGTCAGAAGATCCGGCATCCGCAGAGTTGCTCTTGCTCATCGACTCACCCATGACCTCTACTTGCTCTCCAACATGCATGCGGAGGTCAGTGGTATTTCCCGCCAGGTGGTAAACCATTCCGGTCTGCTGATCGGTGAGCGTGTACTCGCCGCTAGTGGGCGAGCCGGCCAAACATCCTCGCAGCGAGGTCTGATTGGCCGCTACGGCTTTATTGGACATGGTTTGATCAGACGCGCTGGATCCAGCCTGGCTGGACGCGGAGCTGTTTGGGCTGCTCTGATTTGAGACGGAACTCTGGCTGCCCTGCGTCGCCTGACTACTGGAAGAACCTGTCTGCGATGTGCCATTAGGAGATGTGCTTTGGGCCGCAACCCAGCTAGCTCCCAAGAGCAATGCGGATAGCATAGTTGCTCTTGCTTTCATGATGTCTATCCTCCGGAGATTATTTTTGATCAGAGTGAGTCTAGATTCGCAAAGCAGCCGGCGGAATCCGGTATTATCCTTAAGTTGGTAGGAGGCTTAGGGTAGAGCGGTTTTCCCTAACTAGCGGAAAGAATTACAAGTTGCTAGTTTTTGAGAGTGTAGAGAGTACTGGTGGGCCTGCTAGGATTCGAACCTAGAACCAACACATTATGAGTGTGCTGCTCTAACCGTTGAGCTACAGGCCCCGAGTGGGGAACTGCCACAGACATTGCCGGAATTCGCACTTCCAACGTTTCCCCACAATAGCGTGAGTCGCCAGCTCTCAGCAAGCCAGTCTTACTTCCCACGTTGCCGATTCGGGCAGCGATTCTCCTTCGGAAAGTGTGACGGCTGTCACTGCGCCGGATCTTGGTTGCCATCAATATAGGAAATCCGCGAAGCGGATAGGGGAGCCGCGAACCGGCGCAAGAACGCAGCCAACGGCATAGGCAAGCCGCAAAGCGGCGGAAGAATGCAGCCCACGGCGCAAGCCGTGGGTCTGCTACCACGAAGGGAGAGCCCCAAGGGGGCGAAAGACTCTGCCTCATACATCTGCCAACATCCTGTTTGCATATAGTTTTCAGCACACAAGGCCGGCTCCCTCTTATCAAGCCAGAATTCCGCCACGATCTGTTCGCCTACCTCGGAGGCATTATCCGAAATGCGCGGAACCGCACCGATCGTCAACGGCACTGCGGATCACGTTCATGTGCTTCTACGTATCCTGCCTGTCCATTCTGCTGCGGAGATCGCTCGTGTGATCAAGACGAACTCGTCAGGGTCGGTTCGAGCGAAATGGAGCTCGAACTTCGCCTGGCAAACCGGATATGGAGTTTTCAGCGTCAGCGAATCGAATGTCGCGGCCGTGACAAAATATATTGCCGGCCAGGAAGAACATCACAAAAAGCATTCATTTCAGAAAGAGCTTTTGGCATTCCTAAAAAAGAACAACGTGGTGTACGACGAGAAATACCCTTGGGGCTAGTTTCTATCGCCCCTTCGGGGCTTGTCGGTTCTTGTACGCCCATACCCACGGCTGGCGCCGTGGGCTGCATTCTTGCGCCGCTTCGCGGCTGACTTCACCAAGATTCTTACTTTCTTGGGGCTGTTTCTCTGGTCCTTCGAAGCTTTTGTTTTCGATTGCCCACGGCTGAGGGCTGCATTCTTGCGCCGCTTCGCAGGTGGCTGACTGCAACGGCGTGAATACTGTTCGGTTCCGGACAGTTCCCCCATTACGACCGTGACCTATTCGATACCCGAATACAAAGGTAGCATTCCATAGTGGCCGAGAAATCAAAACTCGAATGGTGGTTCACAGGATCGATCCTTCTACTGGCGATCTCCATCCTGGGGTTTGCCTACCTCTTCTGGGAAAGCTATTTAGTTACCAAAAGATAAAATCATCTGCGCAGCTGCGAAACTCGAGCTGAAGCTTCCAGATCAACCACAGTTGGGATTCGCCGTGCGCCCTATCCTGCCACTTGAACCGGCGGCTCCGCCGCATCCTTGGCAGTCGGAGCTTCTTTGACCGGCAACTGCTCACGCGCCGCCTTGAGCAGTTCCGCATTGACCTCCGCACCAATCAAAATGGCGGCGCTGCTCAAATAAAACCAAAGCAACAGACCCGCGACTGCGCCCAGTGTTCCGTAACTCTTGCTCAAGTTTGCAACATGTTCGACGTAAAATCCGAAAGCATACGATGCACCGATCCAAGCTGCTACAGCCACGAATGAACCCGGCACGGTACGCAGGAACTTCCGCTGCTCAACGTTCGGAGCCAGGTAGTAAGCCATTTCAATGGCAATCGTCGAAAACGAAATGGCAAGAACCCATCGAAAGTAGAACCAGGACTGGGTGAAGAGCGGATGGATTCCCATTCGATGCGCCAGTTTCGCGCCTAGGACGGGCCCCATAATCATCGCCGCCAAAACCACAGCCGCCAATATTCCCAGCAGGAACGTCAGGCCGACCGCCAGCAGCCGTGTATGCCAAAACGGACGTCCTTCTTTCACGCCGTAGGCAACATTCAAAGCTTCGATCATGGCCGCAGAAGCTCCCGAAGCCGTCCAGATGGTGCCAATGATTCCGAACGATAAGAAGCCGGAATTCCTGGTTGCCATGAGATCGGAAAACACTTTACTGACCAGCGCCATGGAATCGGGCGGAATGAAGTAAGACATCCACAGCAACACTTGATCGAACAGATGCGGGACGGGAACGTAGGCCAGCCCGCTAGCCAGAAGAATCAGCAACGGTAACAACGCCAGAAAATAGTAGTAGGCAAGACTCCCCGAGAACGCGAGCAGATGCTTGCTATCGATGTCGCGGACCGCCCGTCCAATAGCTCGCGAAAAGTTTCGAAGGCTCATGTGTCTAGTCCTAGGCTGCTCCCGTTAGATGGCATTCCCGCCCTCTGGGGCGACGTCATTTTCGCAATGACCGACTGACAGTGATATAACCGACAGCGATACCGACTGATAGGGATAGTGAAAACCAGCCGCGAAGCGGCGCAAGAATGCAGCCCACGGCGTCAGCCGTGGGTGGTCGGTAAAATCGACAAGCCCCGAAGGGGCGACAGAAAACACCCCTAATAACAACGTGGCTTACGATGAGAAATATCTTTTGGGGCTAATGCCTGTGTCCCTTCGGGAGAGCCAGGCTGAATTAGCGTGTGGTTTGTTCTCCCACCCAGCCTTCCGTCTTCGCCTTGTCCACCAGCCACTGCTGCAATTCGCGCTGCAAAGCAGGATGAATTTCCACGATGCTCAGCCCAACCAGGCCGTCGGTTGCCGCCCAAGCTAGTTTAGCTTTGAATTCCATGGCCGAAGACGCGCCCGGCAGATCGAAAGACACTTCGACCGTATTGCCATGGGAGAGAGGCGCCGGCGACTTGATGGCCAGCCCGCCGGAACTGATATTGACGCTGGTGGCTTCTATCTGCACTCCATCCACTTGGAGAATTACCGGAACTTCCAGGGCTACACGAAAATAACGCTGCTGCGGAGCGCTGAGCGTGCCCAGGAACGTCTGGGAGTCGTCACCTGTCTGTTGTTTTTCGTACTTCGCCAATTTGCGTCGCAAGGTACGGCTGGAAATGCCCAGTTGCTCGGCCGCCTTCGCCTGGTTGCCGCCGGTACGCGCCAGGGTCTGGAAGATCATTTGCTTTTCCATGTCGTCCAGATTCCCTTGAAACGCGGCAGGGCTGGAAGCCTCCGGAACGCCGCAGACGGAGGCTGGAAGATCGCTGGCGCGGATTTCCAGAGTGCCCGGCTTGGCGTGCATGGCCGCTTTGAAAATCACATTCTTCAATTCGCGCACGTTCCCCGGCCAGGCATAATGCAGTAGCGCTTGCATTGCTTCATCGCTGAACTTGGCCGCCGGAGCATGCTGAAGCAGAAAATATTCCGCAAGTGCGGAGATATCCTCCCGACGCTCTCGTAACGGTGGCACCTGCAATTGAAACTGAGTCAGACGATGATAAAGATCCCGGCGGAATTTGCCGCCCTGTACTTCCTGTTCCAGATTGCGATTCGTAGCCGCGATGACCCGCACGTTCACGGTCACCTTCCGGCTGCCGCCCAGGCGATAGTAGGCGACTCCATCCAGCACCCGAAGTAGTTTTGCCTGAACCTTGCCGTCCAGTTCCCCAATTTCATCCAGCAACAGGGTCCCCTGGTCCGACATTTCAAACAGCCCTGGCTTGGTGACGTCCGCTCCGCTGAAGGCGCCCTTCTCGTAACCGAACAATTCGCTTTCGACCAGATGTTCGGGGAACGCGGCGCAGTTTACGTCCACAAAAGGTTTGCCGCAACGAAGTGAGTGTTGATGGATGGCCTTGGCCACCATCTCCTTGCCGCTTCCCGTCTCACCCACAATTAATACCGCGGCGTCCTGCTGGGCCACCCGTTCCACCATGGCCATGAGCTTGCGCATGATTTCGCTGCGAACCACCGCAGTGGTCCCGTCTACGAGTTGCATCTCGGCGGCCGGTTTCATGGGCTGAAGGCAAAGGCGCAGTATCCCGCAAAAAACGCACCAATCCCCGCACTTTCTTAACATGCTATGGAAGCGAGTGGAAAGTTACTTCAGTGTGGCGGAATCAAATCAGAACGTTGGCCAGGAGGCGAGATAATCCGGATTGCATGAGAATTCTAATGTGCAGGATCGAGCTGCTATCGGTCACCACCTGGTGGTGACGCGCGGCCGCCCCGTTCACGCGGCCAGACTCGCTCCTAGCTACCCCATACTGCGGACGCGGCGGAGACAAGACTAAGCGCCAATATGGCTGCCGACAGTAGAAGCAGCACAATCGCAGGTTTCTTGAGTTGGTTCATATTGTGTTCACCCCTGATTCAATTTCATTGGGAGGGAGAAGCCAGAGCCCTCGATTAGCTGCCCCAAACTGCTGAGGCATTGCACGCGATTGCCAGTAACGCGACCATCGCCGGAACCAGTAAACCGTAGATCAATTTGCTCGTTCTGTTTTTCATCTTGCCCATCTCCTAAAAGTTCGAATCCTTCAGAACCTGAAAACACAACGCCGGTCCGGCCGCTCACAGCACCAAATCGTCGTCTCCGTTGCCATCAACACTCAGCGCATCATTACCTGCGTCGGTTGCGCCGACCATAGAACCCCAAACAACCGAGCTGCCCCAGATTACGCTGCAGCCATCGAGTGTGGCGTTGCCCCACACTACCGAATTTCCCCAGACCACTGAGGTCCCGCTAACCAGGCCGTTACCCCAGATCACCGAACTTCCCCAGATTACGGAGTTGCCCCAGACCACTGACTTACTCCACACCGAAGAAGCATCGGCTACGAGCGAGACTGTCCCGGAAGCATCTCGCACCGCGATCGGCGACAGCGCAGTACCCGTCACAGCGTCGCTATTTCCCAAGGCGCCGAGAATGTCGAGATACCCCGCGCCCACCGTGAAAATATCGTATTGATAATCCTCGATGACGTTTCCGACCGCTAGTTTCGAGCTCACGGGAAAAACCTTATCCGCCGTTTTCATCAAGCGTGCTTTAACCAGGTCTGGAGTGAGAGAGCCGTTCTGCTCCAGCATCAGGGCAGCGGCTCCGCTTACCACAGGGGTGGCCATACTGGTTCCGCTTAGAATGAAATACGATTTCGGGCTCCAAAAATAGCCTCCATAAGTCGTCGGGGACACTTCATTAGTCGGCAACTTCAGATCCAGCGTGCTTCCAGGCACGAGCAGGGACGCGATGCGGTTACCGGGAGCAACCAGGTCAGGTTTCACCACGTGATCCAACATCGTGGGCCCCTTCGAACTGTAACTGGCGATGACATCATCTGCCGGGTTGGCAGTGTTCTTCGCATTCATCGCACCGACAGTAATTACATAGGGATCGTTGCCAGGAGCTGCAATCGTACCGTAGCCGTGCAGGCCGTAATCGTTTTTGCGGCCACTGTTGCCAGCTGCCACGACTACGATCAATCCAGCTTGCCACGCCGCTTCCACTGCCTGGCAGAGCGGATCCTGCGTGTAGCTTTCAAATACCGGCCGTCCCAGCGACAGGTTAACGATACGAATGCCGTATGCATCTTTGAGGGCGATTGCACGTTGCAAGGCCGCGACCACGTAGGAATCCTGTCCTCGGCCATTCACGTCGAGCACCTTCAAATTAACCAGCTTGACGCTAGGGGCAACACCGTAAATTTTCGCAGGATTGCTCAGGCCGCCTGATTGCGTTCCATTGCCGGCGAGAATGCCGGCGACGTGCGTGCCGTGTCCGTACTGGTCACTGGCATTCGTTCCCGGAACAAAACTCTCGTTGTATACAACCCGCGATTGGCCTGTGACCGGGTTGCGCAGATCAGGACGATTGCTGATACCACTATCGATAACCGCGACTGTCACTCCGGCGCCATCCCAGCCATAACTTTGGGCCACGTCCGCGCCCACCGTGGCTTCGGTATAGTCAGACGCCCCATCTAACGCACGATTCGGCGAGATATAAGCAATCTCGGGATCCTTGGCCAGCATCCTGATTTCGTTCACACTAAGATTAAACAGGGCACCGCGAATCACATTCAGCCGATGGCGCAAAACTCCGCCCAGCGCCTTCACAGTTTGTATACGGCTGTCCGATGGAGAATGCTTGAACTGCACGATTACATCTAAGCGTTGGTTCGAAGATCGATTTTTAAGCCCAGCCAGGATTGCGGACAGTTCTGGCGATAATGGGCTACTGACACTTGAGCCCCCCTTATCCCAGGTGGACAACGAGCTTCCCTGGCCAAATCCGAAACTAGCCGTGCCCAGCAGGACCACGAGTACTACAGTCAACGTGGTCCACTTGCCTAGGGTGCTGGCGGTGAAGCTCCGTTCGTTTCGTTTCTTTGGCTTCATCTTTAACACTCTCCCCAACACAAGACAGCCAACTCCGGGAGGATTGCTTCACTGTTCGAATTGCAGGTCTCATTCCAACCCAGGTTTTCGCTAACTTGTTCATTTGAATGATGGAATTGATCATTGCCTGACTAGTCCTCTGGACAACTTGTCCACCTGCTCGCATGTCCCTTCTGTACCATGAAAGGCGTCAACCTGCTGAATCAAATCCTTAAATCGCGAAGCCTGCAAAAAGGACAGTTTGTCCGTGCCAGGAGTAGGGATTTCGCCGGGGTTAGATCGAAGACTAGTGGTTACCAAAGTTTCGGCTTTTCAGCGTAAGTTATTGTCCTGAAGCAGGTTAAGCTGCTATCACTTACATGGCACAGTAGCCGGATTCCCTACAACTTTGAGACGCATAAATGCGGAAAGACGTGGTTAACCGCTCTCAGAATTGGAGAGGCTTGACCCCGGGCGCCAAGCTGCTCATCAGTCTTGTCGTTGCGGCTGGCACCGGTGTGCTTCTGTACGGCGCCATACATCCAACCAGCAAGAACATCGCTCAGTTCATTTGTTACTTGTTGATCGCCATTCTGGCGTCACGACTCAAAGTCAACCTGCCGGGAATTACCGGCACCATGTCGGTGAATTTCCTTTTCATTCTTTTGGGAATTTTAGAGCTGAGTTTTACCGAGACGCTCGTCCTCGGCACCGCCGCCATCATGGTGCAGTGTTTTTATCGTGACCGCCCCAGCGCGATTCAGGTGACCTTCAATATCTGCGCCAGCGCATTTTCTATTGCCGTGGCCTACGACGTTTATTACGTAGCTTTCAGCCATTGGCCGGCAGGCACTCATCCTCTGGTGCTGATCGTAGCCGCCAGTACGTACTTTGTAGCCAACACCGGTTCCATTGCCGCGGTCATCTCGCTCACTGAGGGCAAATCGCTAAAACGAATCTGGGTGGAATGTTATTTCTGGTCGTTCCCCTATTACCTGGTTGGCGCGGGGCTCGCGGGCCTAGTGGGCTGGTTGAATGGAAAGTTTGGCTGGCAAGCATCGCTGCTGGTAGTGCCGGTCATTTACCTGATCTACCGTTCTTACCGCCTCTATCTGGGCAAACTCGAAGACGAGAAGCGGCACGTCGAGGAAATGGCAAACCTCCACCTGCGAACCATTGAAGCTCTGGCTCTGGCCATCGAAGCCAAGGATCACACTACGCACGATCACCTACAGCGCGTGCGAGTGTATGCCATCGAAGTGGCAAAAGAGCTGGCCGTGAGTCCCGGAGAAATGGAAGCCCTCCATGCCGCCGCGCTGCTACATGACATTGGCAAACTCGCAGTCCCCGAACACATCATTTCCAAACCAGGACGATTGACGCCGGAAGAATTCGAGAAGATGAAGATTCATCCCGTAGTCGGGGCTGAAATTCTGGAGCGGGTACGGTTCCCTTATCCCGTAGTGCCGATTGTGCGCGCCCACCACGAGAAATGGGACGGCACCGGATATCCCTTCGGACTCAGAGGTGAAGAAATCCCGATTGGTGCCCGCATCCTCTCTGCCGTGGATTATCTCGACGCCCTGGCCTCCGACCGCCAATATCGGCGTGCCCTGCCGCTGGAAGAGGTGATCCAACGTTTGGCGGCGGAATCCGCCAAATCGTTTGATCCTAAAGTAGTGGACGTCCTGCAGAAGCGTTATCTTCACCTGGAAAAACTGGTGGAAGATCAATTTGGACATGAAGTCGCGTCCAAGTTGTCTACCGACATGAAAGTCGAACGCGGACTGGCGCCGGCCGCAGGATTTGAAGACATAACGGTTAAAGACCTACCCGGGCAGGAAGCCAACTTCCTCTCCTCAATCGCGGCCGCGCGACAAGAGGCTCAGACTCTATTTGAGCTCAGCCAGGATTTGGGAGCGTCACTGAGCTTGGGTGAAACTCTTTCCGTCTTTTCCGTGAAATTGCGGCGTCTGGTTCCCTACGACGCAATTGCCATTTACGTAAAGCGCAACGCCGAACTGATTCCCGAATATGTGAATGGCGATAACTTCCGTCTGTTTGCATCGCTCCGTATCCCGCTAGGTCAGGGGCTCTCCGGATGGGTGGCACAAAACAAGAAGCCGATCATCAATGGCAACCCTTCGGTCGAGCCGGGATACTTGAACGATCCAACCAAGTTCAGTACCCTGCGTTCCGCACTCGCGATTCCCCTGGAAGGTTTGGCCGGCGTAGTCGGAGTGCTTGCCCTTTATCACGCGGAACGAGATGCGTTTACGTCCGATCACTTGCGCATCTTGCTCGCCATCAGCTCCAAGATGGCGCTGGCGGTTGAGAACGCGCTGAAATATGAGCAGGCGGAAAGTTCCGCCACCACTGACTATCTGACTGGGCTGCCCAACGCGCGCTCACTTTTCCTGCAACTCGACCGCGAGTTAGCCCGCTGCAAGCGTGACACATCTTCCCTCACAGTCATGGTCTGCGACATGGACGGTTTCAAACAAATAAACGACCGCTTTGGCCATTTGGAAGGCAACCGCGTCCTTCGCCTCTTCGCGGTGGCTTTGAAAGAGAGCTGCCGAGAGTACGATTACGTGGCTCGAATGGGCGGAGACGAATTTGTAGTCGTCGCTCCCGGTCTCCCGCCGGAAACGGTGGCGAAAAAAGCCGATCAACTGCGGGAACTGGCCAAGCATGCCGGCCACGACGTTTGCGGCGAAGACATTCTTTCACTCAGTGTCGGGCAGGCGTTGTATCCGAAAGACGGACAGGATGCCGAGGAACTGCTGGCCGAAGCCGATCGCCGCATGTACATCGAAAAACAGCAGCAGCCATCGCGCAAGAACCGCCGGCTTTATCCTCGCATGAAATGCCGCGTCACCATCGAACTGCAGGCCCATGGCTCGGAAGCCCCGCTGCTCGCCAACTTGACCGACATGAGCCTGGGAGGCTGCTTCGTCGAAACCAGCGCCATCATGCCCGCAGGTTCCAAGCTCAAACTGACTTTTTCTATCGATGACGGCAAGATGCAGGCCGAAGGCAGCGTGGTGCGCATCGATCCTGGATCCGGAATCGCTGTCCGCTTCAACGACATGAATCGTGAAGAGCGCGACAACATGCATCGTGTCCTGAAATTCGTTCAGAACAGCACGAAGTTCTACGACAATCGCTACCTCAGCAAGCTTTTGAATCGGTGATTCGGCAATTGCTCATCCCCATGGGAGACACACTGCACCTTGTCCGGTCTGGTAAAACTCGTCATCAAGATCCTGGCAGTCGTCCTGCTCGGCGGTTTTCTCGGCGCAACTTTGGTGCGGCTGGCTCCCGGCTTCGGGGTTGACGAAGAAGAGCTGGACGCACGTCTCAGCCATCAAAGCATTCAAGCCCTTCGACAGGCGCAATCAACCGATCAAAATCTCGCCATTTTCTATTTTCATTATTTGAGCCGCGTCCTCCACGGTGATCTGGGAACTTCGCGTACCCTGCAGCGTCCGGTATCACAACTTCTAGCCGAGCGTATGCCGGAAACTCTCAAGTCAATCGGTCTGGGACTGGCCTTCGCTTGGACATTGGCTCTCTCGCTGGCAATCGCAATCGTGATGTCACGCGCCTGGTATCTCGATTTCGGCGCCAGCGTCTTGGCTGGAACATTGCTCTGCCTTCCAGCCGCGGTATTAGCTTTGCTGTTTGTCCTGGCACAAGCGCCGGCACGTCTCGTCCTCGGATTGATTGTTTTTCCGAAGATCTTTCGTTACTCACGAAATCTGTTGGCACGAAGTTCATCCCTTCCCCATGTATTGACCGCGCGAGCCAAAGGATTGGGCAACATGCGCCTGCTGGTTTGGCACATCCTGCCGCTGGCAGCGCCACAACTGCTCGCCCTGGCCGGAGTCTCGGTCAGCATCGCGTTCGCTGCAGCCATCCCCATCGAAGCCCTCTGCGACCTGCCTGGTATCGGACAGCTTGCATGGAAGGCCGCGCTGGGACGCGACGTCGCCTTGCTGATCAATCTCACCATGATCGTCACGCTCATCACCCTCGTGGCAAATTCCGCTTCCGACTTGCTAGGTCAATCCTTTCACCGGGCATCCGCATGAAGTGGGCCCGTTCCATCGCAATTGTGTTCCTTGTGGTCGTCTCGGCCGCATGCCTGCTGGCTGACTTCGTGGCACCGGCTTCCTACGCTCACCAGTTTCGCGACGTTCCCGCAGCGGCCGCTTCGCACCAACATCTCCTCGGCACGGACGATCTGGGACGCGACCGCTTCTCTCGAGTGCTTTACGGAACTCGCGTGTCGCTGCTACTAGCCCCGGCCGCCGCTCTGCTCTCCACTTTACTGGCGGCCCTGATCGGCGGCATCGCAGGTTTTGGTGGCGGTTGGTTGCAACGCTTTGTCATGGCTGCTACCGACCTTTTTCTGTCGCTGCCCTGGCTATTCTTACTGATTACAGTCCGCGCGCTTCTTCCCTTAAACGTGTCCCCGGAAGTTTCCGTAATGGTCACCTTCGCTTTATTGGGATGTCTGGGTTGGGCAGGCGCCGCTCGCGTGATCTGCGCCGACGCCCGCTCTCTCTCGCAATCAGACTTTATTCTGCTGGCGAGGGCTTCAGGCAGCAGCGGCTTTCGTCTGCTCTGGCGGCACTTGGTGCCCAACCTCAAACCAATTCTCTACGCACAGTTCTGGATATCTGTGCCCGTATTCATTCTCACGGAAGCAAATCTCGGAATTCTGGGTCTTGGCGTGGCTGAGCCTCTCCCCTCATGGGGAAGTCTGTTACGTGAACTGGAAAGCTTTTCCACCATCGCCCTCCAGGCCTGGCAGTTTGCACCACTGCTTTTGTTCATCGCAACCGTCAGCAGCTTTCATCTGGTCCTGACCAAAGAGGAGTTAGCAGCATGAGAAAACCTCTGACACATCTTGTTCTGTTGATCGTAGCGCTGCTTGCGGGTGACTCGGTTGCGCAATCCGGCGGAGAACTACGCTTCTGTCTACGTTCCGAGCCGAAAACGCTAAACCCGCTGCTCATGTCCGACGATTCCTCTGAGACCATCCGCTACCTGACCGGGGGCGTCCTCCTCCGCGTAAATCGCCTGACTCAGGACCTCGAACCGGAACTGGCCACTGCCTGGAAATTAACCAATGCAGGCAAGACAATCACTTTCAAGTTGCGCGAAAACCTCCGCTTCTCAGATGGAACAACATTCTCAGCCGACGATGTGGCCTACACGATTCAACAGCTCATGGATCCAGCCGTGCACTCCCCGTCCGGGGACGCATTCCGCTCTGGCGAAGGCAAAGTGCAAACGCAGGCCCTGGCAAACAATCGAATCGCAATTACTTTCTCCGCTCCCATTGCAGGCCTGGACAAGCTTTTCGATCAGGTCGCGATCATCTCCGCCAAATCTCCGCAGAAAGAAATGGCTGTCCTTGGACCATACTACGTAGCGGAAAACAAAGCTGGTGCCTACCTGATCTTGAAGAGAAATCCCAACTACTGGAAGCGCGACTCCACCGGCAGGCCGTTACCCTACATTGATGCCATCCGCCTCGACATTCAGCAGAACCGTGATATCGAGATGCTCCGCCTGGTACGTGGCGAAATTGACTTCATTAACTCACTCGATGCGGAGTATTTCGACAGGGTGATGTCCGAAAATCCCACGATGGCGCACGATGCCGGTGCCTCCCTCGATGCGGAGTTCATGTGGTTCAATCAAGTCCCCAGTTCTCCCCTGCCCTCGTACAAGAAGACCTGGTTCACTTCCACCAATTTCCGCCGTGCCATTTCGGAAGCCATCAATCGCGACGACCTGGCTCGCATCGCCTTCCGCGGACGCGCTCGCCCTGCTGTAGGCCCGATATCCCCGGCGAATAAATTCTGGTTCAACTCCAAGCTACAACCTCACCCCTTTGACCAGAAGTCCGCGCTGCAACGTCTCAGTCTGGACGGATTCCACCTGCAGAATGGTGCGCTGCGTGACCGCGAAGGACACGTCGTCGAATTCTCCATCATCACCAACTCCGGCAACAAATATCGCGAACGCATGGCCACCATGATCCAGCAAGACCTGACTGCCATCGGCATCAAGCTGAACGTAGTCACCCTGGATTTCCCCTCGCTGATTGAACGCATGACCCGCACCTTTGACTATGAGGCCTGCCTCCTAGGCCTGGTAAACAACGAACTCGATCCCAACTCACAAATGAACGTCTGGCTCAGTTCGGCCGAGAACCATCAGTGGAATCCCAGCCAGAAAACTCCCGCCACGCCGTGGGAAGCCGAGATTGACAAACTAATGCGCGCGCAAGCCTCCACACTGAACGCGGCAAAACGCAAGGAATTCGTCGACAAAGTCCAGCAGATCGCGTGGGAGCAGGAACCGTTCATTTATCTGGTGAACAAAAATGCGCTCTCAGCCGTATCGCCCTCGCTGCACAACGCGCATCCGGTCGTACTGCGACCCCAGGTTTATTGGAATATCGATCAGCTCTCGCTGGGCGCCGAGGTGGCAAGGAACCGATGAGCGACCCGCTCCTCTCACTTCGTCTGTCTGTCGACTATCCCGGTAAAAGCGGCGTGCTCCGCGACCTTTCGCTGGAAATATCCCCGGGGGAAGTATTAGGCCTTGTAGGCCAGAGTGGATGCGGCAAAAGCACGCTCGCCCTCGCCATCTTAAGACTCCTTCACTTAAAAGGCGCCGCCGCAGAAGGCGCAATCCATCTCAATGGCCGCGACCTGATGACCCTCAAAGAACGAGAAATGAGAGCACTACGCGGCCGTGAAATTGGCCTGGTGCTGCAAAGTCCAATGTCCGCGCTCAATCCCGCGCTACGCATCGGCCGACAACTGGAAGAAGCATGGAACGTCCACCGCCAGGGCAGCCGTCAGGAATGCCGCAAAGCTCTAACGGAAACCCTGGAAAATGTCAGCCTGCCCGCGGAAGAAGATTTCCTGAAACGATATCCCTCGCAACTCAGTGTCGGCCAGGCCCAGCGAGTGCTGATCGCGATGGCCGTTCTCCATCGCCCGCTACTGCTGATTGCCGATGAGCCCACCAGCGCCCTCGACTTGATCACGCAAGCAGAAATCCTGCAACTGTTCGCAGCCCTCAACCGCAAATTTGGCATGAGCATTCTCTACATCTCGCATGACCTGCTTTCCGTAGCCACAATCAGCCATCGAGTGGCGGTCATGCATCAGGGACAGATTGTTGAGTGCCGGAGTGCCGCAGACATATTCCGCGAGCCCGCGCATCCTTACACGCGTGATCTCATTCGAGCTCTTCCAGTGGTTCCGCGTTTCGCAGCGGCTGCGGGAAGTAGTTAGGTCCTACTTCCGCCCGGGATGAAATTCCCCTTTGTCGGAGAATTGCGAATAGGGCCACTCGTTCTTCTTGGTCGGAGCAGCCACCACTACCGTCGGAACCGCAACGTCCGGTTCCCGTCCCCAGTCCGCTGGTTCGGGACGGATGCACCAAACGTTTCCCGGTTGATCCAAGGCCAAACCCACCAGCCAATACTTGCCCCCCGACCCCAGCGGAACGCAGTTCGCAACCCGGGCCGTAGTACTCGTCCCGCCCGGCAATTCGTCCAGTTGTACTGGAACACCCGCCTCCAATGGTGTAGAAAGCCGCACCCCGCAGCCTTGCGGATTCACCACTAACGTGTAACAACGTTCCGACGTTCGAACAGCCGTATCCAACCGGGTCAGACGCAATGGGATCTGCGTCCGGATTCGAGTACAGCGGCGAGGTGAGTCATGCGGATTGATTGTCGATTCCATACTTGTGGTTATCTAAAATTCTACGTCCGAATTCAGCCCGCTTTTGCATCTCAGCCTGATCAAAGGGCACCAAAGTAACCACTCTAGGCAAGAAAATGGAATGTAGCCGGAAATCTGACCGGGCCAGCTCACACCGCAAGCGGCTGAATCTGGATCAACGGTCCGTGAGTATGGGCGTGAGCCTGTCGCAGCATGTTCGCGGAGAGAATCCCCGTCCGCTGAAATGACTTCTCACAATCCGCGGTTGAGGGTCCACGCATACTGCCCTCCATATATGCCAACCCGGGGCAACGCGTGCAGGTTCCCACATGGCTGCATGTCGAGCATACCGGCAGGTCCTTGGCTCGGATGGAGCGAACTTCATTCAGTTCCGGCGAATTGCGCCAGATATCGATAAACTTCTGCCGCCGCACATTGCCGCTCGGCAGCGGAAACTGCACACAGGGAAAAACATCTCCGTACGGAGTGATGTAAGCCGCCGTATGCCCAGCGCTGCACGGATAGCCTTCCATGACATCTTCCCCCGGCCGCGGCGGAGGCGCGCAGAACTCTTCGACATTCCCGACCAGATCTTTGTTATGGAAGACCGCCTTCAGCTCTGAACCCGGAATCCGCAAATTTAGGATGGAAGTATCGCCATCAATCTTCGGCGTGATCGTCGGATCCAAAGTGTAGGTCACACCCAGTTCCTTGGCCAATGCCTGCACTCCGGCATGCTCGCCCATGTTCACGGTCATGAGCACATTTGCGATCGCCACTTTCAGCCCTTGCGATTTCAGCAATCGAATTGCTTCAATGCTGCGTTTTAACGAGCCGGGCAATTTGGTGATCGCGTCATGAATCTCAGGCCGGCGCGAATAAACACTGACTTGCACCTGCTCCACACCCAAATCCCGCATCCGCCGCGCTTCCGATTTGCGGATCATCACTCCGTTGGTCTTGATTCGGACGTTGAATGCCAGTCGCCGCGCGTATTCCAGGATCTCGAAAAAATCACGCCGCATCAGAACTTCGCCACCACTGAGAGTCAGGAAAAAAGTCCCAGCCTCAGCCAGTTGTTGCAGAATATCTTTGATCTCGCCGGTGGTCATCTCGCCGTGATCATCGTGATCCAGATAGCAATGAACGCAGCGTTCGTTACAGCGATACGTGACGTCGAGATGGACCCCCAAGGGAACTCCCAATTCGAGGGCGCGCTCGTTCATCTCCTGCATCAGGCTCATGCTGCCTCCACCGGGCCAGCAGACATATCGAAGGGATGATTGGACACCAGTAGAATTCCGTGATGTGAGAGCTCACTCACGAACTGTTCCGCATCGCGGCGAGCAGTTTCAAGGTCGACTTCAAATTCGTCGCAGACGTTTCGAACAACAATTTCCGTAAGCGGAGTACGTCCGTCCGCCGCCTGCCAAATCGCGGTCGCAACCTCATTCAGAGTGAAGAACGTGGAATCCACCGAGGACATCACCATCATTTCCCCGCCCAGCACGCGGGCAGCGATCTGCGAGCTCCTGCCGATGTATTTCTCACTCATACGATAAGATCCCAAACGCGGGTATCCGGAACGAACGTTAGCCGCCGCACCGACACGCGATCCACGAAATCACAGGCAGAACGAAAAATCATTTCAACCAGCTCCGCATCTTCCGCGAAGAACAGGATATTGCGCAAGAGACATCGAACCGCTTCCGCCGTGTTTACAACTTCAATCTTGTTTTCGGACCCTTTCCCCAGCAGGAATAAGGTTGCCACCGGCGCCGAACAGTTCGTGCCCACGCGGGCAAGTTCGCCGGCGAAGGGAGTACCGCAGGCATGATAACCCCTAGCCTCGCGGCGCACGTAGGAAATCTCATCTGTCAACAGAACTACATCAGGCGGCGCTAGTCGCGAGATAGTTGTCTTGCCCGCTCCCGAAATTCCCGAAAACAAAAATGCCCGACCATCTCGGATCGCGCTGGCGGCATGCAGCAGAAATCCGCCATTCCCGGCTAGGATCAAGCTGTGCACGATGCGCAAGACCGAGTCGACAGAATAAGGATTCGCCGACTGCCGTATGTATCCGCGACCTGCCCCGGGATCCCACCGCGCCCGGAAGTCCCCCCGCCGGAAGTGCCACAGTCCATCCCGCATTTCGACCTGCGCGTCCTCCTCAGATTCCATTTCACCGGAAGGCGTCACTAGCTCCACTTCAAATTCGAGCGTAGGACGGGAGAGGAAGCCGATGAAGCCGCCATACCGGTCGATCATCATTTCGCGGAAGGAAGAGTCGTGAGTACGGAACAGAATCGGCGTGCCGCCAATTTCAATCGCAATCTCGTGCTGTTGATTCAACCTTTTACCTGCTCCCCTTTTTCAGGCGGCACAGCCGTTGCCCTCTTGAGCTATCAAGCGGCGACTCGAAGGCCACGCCCGCGTATGCCCGCAGCGTTGCCCGCATTAAAAGGTTCCAATGGCAAAGCAACCAGGCAGTGAACAACTGTAAGGGCGAAAGCTTCCGCCCAGGCATGATCTGGGAACCCTGGCGATGAATCGCGGTAACTTTCCCCAACAAATGCCTCTTCTCCACTGGAGGATCTTCCTCGGGCATGCAGTCGCCACGGGTGATGAGAAATGTTTCTTCGCCTGACCGGCACTTGCGCGTGACGCGATGAATAAAAAAACGTCCGCCACGAGCGTAGAGCACGAGATCGCCCGGCTGCACTTCCTCAAAACTATGAGATTGAATGGTAAGGCAATCGCCCGGCCACAAGGTAGGAAGCATGCTGACTCCACTGGCTCGCAGTTGCAACCTTCCTGTGGATTGGAGTACCTCTTCCGCCAGACCGTATTTGCACGTTTCCCGGAATGAGGCATCCATGAAACTGCTGTCAGGACCTCTTTTTGTTAAAGCGACACTGTCCTTGATTGGCGTGCACTTTGCCGCAGGCCAGCGCCAAAGTTTCAAACACCCGCTCGTATCGAAACTCCGGCTTGGAATACGGCTTCTTGGCTGGACTTGGGAGGGCGTTTTTTCGCTCTGCAGAAGGTTGGTTCTTCTGAGTCATAGACAATCCAAACTTGCTGTCGCTCATTTCCTACAGCTCGCCCCCGGAGCTTGGCAGGCAAACGCAGTGTACAACAGACCGAAATACATTGCTAACCCTTGCTGCTTGGTAAGATGCCGAACTCTGTGCAAATAATGATGAGCAACTGGAAAGACCTAAAGAAAATGAAACTCAATAGAAGGAAAGCGTCCCTTCTAGCCTGGCCCGCCGCAGCGCGCAAGAAAAGATCCACAGACTCATTGGCAGCAGAACACAGGAAAACAATGCCAGGATAACGAGTTCGGTCCCCAAAGAAAAAAAGCCCGCTCCCTGGAGTAACGCTAGACGCATCGCTTTCAGCGAATGCGTGATGGGTATAAGGTCAGCCAGAAGCCGCAGAGGCTTCGGTAGCGTAGTCACCGGAAATAACGTGCCCGTCATGAACCATATACCTGACCCCAACAGCCAAACTAAAGCGGAACCTTTCTGAATGGCCAGTTGCAAGGCGGCCGCCAGAATTCCGATCGCTACTGCGATCACCACAGACAGACCAAAGATGACGATGCATCCCGGAATATTTGGACTTGCCGGAAGCGAACCCGCCAGCAGTAACCCTCCTCCGAGATAGAACAGCAGTTGCAAGGTATTTCCTGCAAAGGCCGACATCGCGCTGAGAAAGACCAAGACCGGCGCCGGAGTCGAAGTCGTCATCAGGACCTCCAGACTGCCCGTCTGCTGCGCCTCTTGCACGATGTGCAGAAAAGCGTTGATTCCCACGACCAGAAATGTATAAAGACCGGTCCCGACTAGAAGAAAAGAGAAATACTCTACGCCATCCGGACGGAACCCCGGGCCCACCGCCCGCGAGAGATAATAAAAAGCAGCCAATTCAGCCAATGCCCCAGCGGCGCCGACCAAAAACCCAATCCGGTAACGAATCGCAGTCAGAAGATCACGCCGCGCAATGGCCAGCATCTTGTCCAATAGCCCGGCCAGTTTCATTACCATCTCCGCGTCACCAGTTCCATCGTCTCATCCATTTCGCCGGTGGCTTGAAAATAGAACGCACGCAGCTCTTCCACATCTCCACTCAGCCTCCCGGAAGCCGCAAGCGCTCCTCGGTGTAGGACAGCAACACTGTCACCGACAGCAGCAGCCTCGCTAAAACTGTGCGTGGCGAGCATCACCGTACATCCCTGTTCTGGCAATTCCCGGACCAGATTCCAGAAGTGGTTGGCGGCCGCTGGATCCAGGCTGCGCGTGGGCTCATCCAGCAGCAGAATCGACGGTTGCTTGATGAGCGCGCGTGCAATGCCGAGCCTCTGGTACATTCCGCTGGAGAATTTCATGACCAGCGTATCCGTAGCTTCCACCAGACCGGTGCGCTCCAGGGTGGCCTGAATCCATTCCGCGCGCGAGGATCGTGGAACATCATCCAGGGCAGCGAAGAAGTCGAGGTTCTCCCGCGCCGAAAGCCGAGGGAAGAAAGACCTTTCGTTGGCAATCGCAAATCCAACCTGCTTGCGAACTTGATTGGGCCGAGTGCGCGTGTCGGCTCCTTCCACTAGGACGTGGCCGGCATCCGGTAGCAACATGGTCGAAACCAATTTCAAGGTGGTGGTCTTTCCGCTACCGTTGGGACCAAGCAGAACCAAAACCCTTCCCGAACCCACGGTCAGAGAAATGTTATCCAAAGCGCGAGTTTCTCCCCCACGCTCTCTTCCCATCCAGTTAAAAAGCGCGGGACGATGGCGAAAGATCTTGCTGACGGATTCAAGGACGATGCTGTCCATGTTTCGCGAAACTTTGGCTGGAAGCTTTGTATTATAGTGGGCCTGATCCCATTCCGTTGGCAAGCTGTTTTCTTAGTATGTCTTCCGCTATTACGGCGCAATCAGTCTCGCCTGCAATCCCCGAGCTCCCGCTAGCTTCTGTATTCAATCCGGAATTCGACTTTCTGCTGGCTTGCTGTGCGGGCGGTTCGCGAACCGAACCTGCGGAACGAATTCGGGAAACTCGCCCGCTGAATTGGAAGCGTCTCATTGATCTTGCTGAGCATCACGGCGTCATTCCGCAGATATATCGCTCGCTTGCGGATGTGCAGGAGCCATCGTATCCGGATTCATTGCGCCAGGCGCATGAAACCAGCGCGCGCAAAACTCTCTGGCTCACTCGTGAACTGTTGCGCATTCTCGCAGAGCTGCGCTCGTGCGGTATTGTTGCTTTGCCTTACAAAGGTCCTGTCTTGGCGGAACTTCTTTACGGCAATGTCACGCTGCGCCAATTCTCCGACCTGGATCTGCTCATTCAATCCTCCGATTTGCCGCGAATCAAATCTGCTTTGGCGAAATTAGGTTACGAACCAGGCGTTCAACTCACACCAAGCGAAGAGCGGGAATATGTTGAGTCGGGATACGAGTACGCGTTCGATTGTGCGCATGGTCGAAACCTGGTGGAAGTGCAGTGGCGAATTCTGCCGCGGTTTTATTCCGTCGACTTCGATATCGAAGGCTTCTTTGACCGGGCGATCACGTTCTCTCTAGGCGGAACAACGTTACGAACCTTGTGTGCAGAGGATTTGCTGCTTGTCCTTTGCGTTCACGCGGCGAAGCATGCCTGGAAGCAGCTTTCGTGGCTATGTGATATCGCGGAACTGGCGCGTTCCCCGCAGATTGATTGGCGTGCAGTACAGGAGCATGCCAAGCATCTCGGCATTCAGCGGATCGTAGCGGTTACTTTCTTCCTCGCGCACAAGCTGCTCGAGACGCCTTTGCCGCAGTTTGTTCAGGGCAAAGTCCAGAAGGGTCCCCCGTCCAAGCTCCGCTTGGGTGGGTATTTTACTTCAATCGAAAACCTCGCAAATGAAATCAGTCCAATGCTCGCCGGGGAAGCCGATTACAACCCAGAATCTATTTCTTATTTCCACCTGATGATTCGTGCACGAGAGCGTAGGCGGGACAGAATCAAATTTCTCTGGCGTTTGATTGTTACTCCGAGCGTTGGAGAATGGTCCGCGATTCGACTACCATGCCCGCTTTTTCCTCTCTATCGCGCGGTCCGCATTTTTCGGCTGCTGTCGAGATTCTTGCCTAGAGTGATTTCCCGTGAAACAAGTAGATCAGGTCGATGACCAGGATAATCACCACCATCAGTTCCAGCACAAACGCCCGACTCTGATGGAACTGATCGACCATAAATCGATAGAGTTCCTCCGCCGTCTGCAATTTCTGTGTCACCAGATTCTTATAGTCCGGAACGCCGACTTTGGCGGCCGCCAGCTTGTAAAGACGGGCAGAAAACATGTCGCTGAGAAACTTGATGGCATTGTCCGCGTGCTCGGTAAGTTCGGTTACATCGAGCAAAACCGTGTGTAACTTGGTCGCGGCCCGAGCCAGCCGCCACCGCGCCAGCATGCCTGTTCCCTTGTCCAGCGAGGCGTAGACACCTTCCAACTCACGAGTCAGTAACTCATCATAATGACGGAACTCGAGCAACTGCGAGTTAGCGTATTCCAGCAACTGGATGGCAGTCTCCGCGCCCACCGCGCTGTCATATAGAAAAGCGGCGTTCCAACTAATCACCGCCAGGTCATTTGGATAATAAGAAATGCGTGACTGCAGGATCTCGTTGCGCTCGCCATCGGACAGCACCGCAGTTTCTCCGCGAACAATCTGCGCGATGCGTTCGCCCTGCGTGGCTACAAGATCGTTGGCGCTTGGCGACCCGGTAATTTCGCGCACATGGAAAATAAAATAATCTTCGCTCAGCCACTCCGGATACGGTTTCACCAGCGCCGGCCGCGCCCGCTCCAGTTTCTGGTGCGCAATCTTCGACGCATGGCGTTCGAAATCGATGTCCCAAACCCAGCGGCTACCCAGCCGAACCAGCGTGTCCCAGTCTCCTGAAAACGGAAGCTCGAAAACCACGCTGAGCACTCCGTAATCGTAGTACTTGATCTGCCCTTCCAGCCGCTCGCCCGTTTCCAAAATCAAAGGCTCAATCGGCTCAACCACCGGCGGACGCTGATACCGAACATACCCCGGCGTTGGATGTTTAAAGCTCGGCTGCTCCAGCGTCCGTGCCCCAAAAATCTGCCGCAGCTGGTCGAGCTTGATCTCCTCGCAAACGTCGAACTGGATAAGCACCAGAACCGCGCCGCGCAAGGCCAGAGCCTGGGTGTCTAGTTTTTCGCTTCTAGTTTCCAGTTCCGCCTTCCCGCGATCAGTCACCGCAAGGGATGCTTCGTTTTCCCGCATCATGATGATATCCATTGTTGCAGATTCCCCGTCCGGTGACGAGCAGGTGTTGGGCCCATTAGAATCAGTAAGATAGCGCAATCTCCAGGATTAGCACCTATCTCCCACCTGAATTATTCCGCAGCGGCAAGTCTCACAACTGGCCAAATGCTAATTGCCAAGTGCCAAATGCTGAGCTCTGAGTTACAGAGGTAATTAGCCCCACGCAATTTTTGCCTCTACCATATCCAAATCGAATCATGGCTGCTATCCGAAACAGCGGTTTTAGGAGGCATCGATGGCTACTGCAACCATGGCCTACGGCGAACGCCGCTTCGGCGCCGCGTATACAGCGCGGGTTTTCCTGTCCTTAGGAGTACTTGGATTACTGATCGGCCTCTGGATTGATGACCCCAATTTCTCAGCACATCCTCAGCTGACGTGGATTTCCATCGGCCTGGTGGCCGCAGTTGCCGCGCTATGGATTGTCCTGGGCAAAACCGTTCTGATCATTAACGTTTCCGGCGTCCGCCACGAGTCCGCATTCGGCCAGAAGGAGATGGCGTGGAGCCAAATCGCAGAAACCCGCTATCGTGTGGTCCCCATCCACATATACGGACATTTCGGACTGATCGGCGCCTTGATCGCCATGTCGAGCAAGTCGGGCCGGGCCCAACTTACACTGACCCTGATCAGCAACGATGGCAAAAAACTCAAAGTCACCTCCAATTACCGCAACGCCAGCGAGGCGATTGGACTCATCCTTGGGAAAATCCTGCCCCCCAAAGTCCAAAGTGTGAAAGCGAGACTACAACGCGGCGAGACAGTCCCCTTCGGTGGCATCGGCCTTTCCGCCACAGCGGTCACCTGGAAAAAGAATTCCATCCCGCTATCCGAGCTCACCAAAGCCGAACTAGTCCGCGGCAACCTGCAACTCAAACGCCAGGGAAAATGGCTAACCGCAATCAGCGTCCGTTCAGACAAGGTCCCCGACGTCCTAGCTTTCTTCGAAGTCCTGGAATCCCTGGCCCCTCAGGTGAAGTCCACCGGAATCGACCCCCTA
>Ga0066710_100000506_pt1 | contig 23946 bp, 23 predicted proteins | sample GraSoiAngelo_159_FD_79666 | JGI IMG/M metagenome (GOLD analysis project Ga0066710, IMG submission 79666) | Grasslands soil microbial communities from the Angelo Coastal Reserve, California, USA - 14_1009_16_40cm | ecosystem: Environmental > Terrestrial > Soil > Grasslands | place: USA...
GTGCGACGGCTCGTCGAGGCGACGAACGTCGAGCGGCTGATCGGCGACTGGCACGACGAGCTCGCAGGCCGCGGCCCGTTCGGGCTGATCTTCTTCGGCCCGCTCGACGACCTCGACACCGTCGTCTCGCTGCTCGAGCCGGGCGGCTTCCTCGCCAAGGACGACCTGACCCCCGGCCGCCCAGGCCCCGATCCGGTGCGGGAGGCCCTCTTCGGCCACCCGCGGCTCGTGGCGGCGGAGGTTCAGGTCGTCCCCGAGATGACGGCGATCGTCGCCGTGCGGCGGTAGCTACGGGTCGATCCGCACCACCTGTCCCGTCCCGATCTGGTCCGCATTGATCGAGACGTAGAGCTTCCCGTCCGGGCCGAAGGCGAGCGAGCCAGGCGCGTTCAGCGGCGGCGAGACCACGGTCTTGCTGCAACCCGCGCCCACACGCACGACGTCGCCCGGCGTCGCGAAGAACACCGGCCCGTTCGAGTGCTGGAGGACGTAGAGGTTGCCGTCGGGCCCCCAGGTGAGGTCGATGATCGTCGTGAAGCCGCCGCAATGGATCGTCGGCGACTGCCCCGGCACGACGCGGTAGACGTTGGCGTTGCCGGCGCAGAACGGCGCGCCCGTCAGCTCGCCGACGTAGTACGCCCCGTCCAGACCGACGGTGACCGAGGTCGGCACCGAGTCGGTGAACGGCGGGAAGCCGGGAAAGACACAGGACGGATGCGGCGGGACGGTCGACCGCGAGGGGAAGACCGCGATCGTCGAGATACTCGCGTTCGCGCCGTCGTCTTCCGCTTCTGCCTCGTCGTCGTTGCCGCCGCCGGCGACGCGGAGCAGGTCGTTTCCGCCGGCATCGGTGAGGACGATCCCGTGCTTGACCGAGGCCAGCAGCCCGTACGGGTTCGAGTCGACGGGGCCGTTGTCGGGATTCGCCGCCGCCTCGTACGCCGAGATGTCGTGCCCGAGCCGCCAGCGCCCGTTCGCGTTCAGCTTGGCGAATGCCAGATGGCCGAACTGCTGCCAGACCGCGCTCGGGGGCGTGTTCCGCAGCGCCGGATCCTCGCCCCAGCCGATCGTGAGCACGGCTTGGCGGCCGTGCACTGCGAGGTCGTGCGGGCCGGTCGCGGTCCCGGCGTCCATTCCTGCGACGGTCGCGTACGACGGCAGCCCCGTGACGACGTCGGACTGGACGCCCCGCCAGAGCCTCGAGACCCTGCCCGACGGGCCGTAGCACTGCAGCTCGCCGCGGAGGACCTGGCACGGGCCTTCCCCGCCCTTGCCCGACTGCGCCACGTAGAGCGCGCCGTCCTGGCCGAACGCGAGCCCGCGTGGATTGTCGAGACCGGTCATGACCGGCGTGGCCGTGGCCGCGAGCGCGCTGCCGGTCACGACGAACGCGATGGCCGCCGCCGCGAGAACAACGATGCGATTCACCCTCATGGAAGACTCCCTCTCCCCCCGAATGGGCCTAGCCGAAAAAGGCCTTCGCGACGTCGTACCACTCGGGCGGCACCGTCTTCAACTCCGCCGTCGCCTCGTCGAGCGAGATGTCGACGATCGCGTCCCCGTGCAGTGCGGCCATCCGGCCGAACGATCCCGACTCGACGAGGTCGGCCGCCTTGAGCCCGTACCGCGTCGCGAGCACGCGGTCGCGCGCCGTCGGCGTGCCCCCGCGCTGCACGTGCCCGAGCACGGTGACGCGCGTCTCGTAGCCGGTCAGGCGCTCGACCTCGCGCGCGAGGGCGTCGCCGACTCCGCCCAGCACGACGTGTCCGAACTGGTCGGTCGCCCGCGCCTCGCCGGCGACGGCCTGGTGCTCGCCGCTCTCCCAGGTGAGCTCGTAGCCCTCGCTGACGACGACGATCGAGAAGCTCTTGCCGCCGGCGTGCCGCTTCTGCAGCAGCCGGCCCGTGTCCTCGACGGTGATCGGCTGCTCGGGAATGAGGATCACGTCCGCGCCGCCGGCGATCCCGGAGTGGACGGCGATCCAGCCCGCGTGGCGGCCCATCACCTCGACCACCATGACGCGGTTGTGCGACTCGGCCGTCGTGTGGAGCCGGTCGATCGCCTCGGTCGCGATCGAGACGGCCGTGTCGAAGCCGAAGGTGTAGTCGGTGCCGGAGAGGTCGTTGTCGATCGTCTTCGGGACGCCGACGACGGGGGTCCCGTTCTCGCGGTAGAGGCGCGCCGCGACGCCGAGCGTGTCCTCGCCGCCGATCGCGATCAGCGCGTCGAGCCCGCCGCCGTCGCCGCCGAAGCGCGAGAGCACCTTCTCGACGCCGCCCTCGACCTTGTACGGATTCGTGCGGGTGGTGCCGATGATCGTCCCGCCGCGGGGGAGGATTCCCGAGATCTCGCGCGGCCCGAGCGGCACGAACAGGCCCTCGACCATCCCGCGCCAGCCGTCGCGGACGCCGACCACCTCGTGGCCGCGTTGCAGTGAACGGCGCGTCGCCGCCCGGATGACCGCGTTGAGACCGGGGCAGTCCCCGCCGCCTGTGAGGATGCCGATGCGCGCCAAGCCGGTAGTCCTACCAAGTCCCGCCGCCGTCTACCATCCGTCCGGGCCGAAGTGGCGGAACTGGCAGACGCGCCGGACTCAAAATCCGGTGCCCCGTGAGGGGCGTGTGGGTTCGATCCCCACCTTCGGCACTCGTCGATGACCTTCGAGCGGTTCGAGAGCGCGCTCTGGCAGACCGCGTCGCTGCTCCTCGTTGCGGACGGCGAGGCCGTCGCGGTCGATCCCTGCATCAGCAGCGCCGAGGTCGCCCTCATCGCCGAGCGCGCGCGTGCGCTCGGCGCCCGTGTCACCCACGTCCTCGCGACCCACGCCGACTGGGATCACGTCTGCGGGATCGCTGCCTTTCCCGACGCCGTCGCCGCGATGGGCGAGCCGACCGCGGAGCTCGTGGCGAGCGGCGCGGCCGGCGCCCGGGTTGTCGAGCGGGCCGCGAAGTACGGGATCGACGTTCCCGGTCCGCCGCGCGTCGACCGCGTGCTCGCCGTCGGCCGGGCGCACCGGATCGGGCCCCTCACCGTCGAGGCACTCGCGCTCCCGGGTCACACGCCCGACGGGACCGCGTACCGCATCCGGCAGCTCGACCTGCTCGCTGTCGGCGACCACCTCTCCGCAGCCGAGTTCCCCTTCGCGTCGTCGACGGTCGACTACCGGACGACGCTTGCGGCGCTGATCGACCTCCTGCGAACCGACCCGCCCGCGCACGTCGTCCCGGGCCACGGTCCGATGCTGAGGTCGGAGCAGGCGCTGACGATCGCGGAGGCCGACCTCGCCTACCTCGACGCGCTGCGCGAGGCCGTCCGGGCCGGCGGCGCCGAGGCGGGCCGAGCGGTGCCTCTCCCGCGGCCGGCGCCTCCGGACCTGGCCGAAATGCAGGCGGCCAACGTCGAGGCCCAGGTCGCCGAGCTTCTCCAGGGCTAGAAACGCCTTGCAACGTCCGGAGGGGCGGGGGATACTCCCCCGCGCACAGCGCTACATCCGCGGAAACGGGTCTGAAAAACCTGAGGAGGGAAGGGTGAGAAGAAAGCTCTCGTTCTTGGCGCTCGGTGCGGTCGTCGCGGCCGCCGCCGTCATCGTGGGCTATTCGGGTACGGCGCGCGGTGCGGCCCGCGCAATCAGTCCGCTGCCGTCGTCGTCCTGCGGCCCGGTGGTCTACAAGGGTTCCGGCAGCCCGGACTACATCATCCCGTCGGACCTACCCCTGCAGGGGGCGATCCGCCATCAGACGTTGCAGATCTCGCGCGCGATCCTGTGGGCGCTCGCGGATCGCGGCTGGAAGGCCGGCCAATACAAGATCGGCTACCAGTCCTGTGACGACTCGACTGCGCAGACCGCCGGTTGGGACTCCGCCAAGTGCGCCACCAACGGGCGTCTCTACGCGAGCAACAAGTCCGTGATCGGCGTCATCGGGACGTTCAACTCCGGCTGCGCGAAGATCATCGTCCCGATCCTCAACCGCGCCGGCGGCGGCGCCGTCGGGATGGTCAGCCCGGCGAACACGAATCCCGGACTGACGAAGAAGTGGGATCCGGGCGAGCCGAACAAGTACTACCCGACGGGGCAGCGGAACTACGCGCGCGTCGTCGCCACCGACGACCTCCAGGGACCGGCCGACGCGCAGTTCGCGGCGTCCGTTCTCCACAAGAAGAAGGTCTTCGTTCTCAACGACAAGCAGACGTACGGCTTCGGCGTCGCCTCGACGTACCGCAAGGCTGCTCCGAAGCTCGGCCTCAAGGTCGTGGGCTTCCAGGGCTGGGACGCGAAGCAGTCCAGCTACGAGGCGCTTGCGAACTCGATCAAGGCCTCGGGCGCGGACATCGTGTTCCTCGGCGGGATCGCCTGCAACAACGGCGCGAAGCTGATGCAGGACATCCGCTCCGTCAATCCGAAGATCCAGCTCCAGATGCCGGACGGCTTCAGCGATCCTGGTGCGAACGGGGCGGTCGCCAACGGCGCGTACATCAGCGTCGCCGGTGCGCCGCCGAAGTCGCTGAAGGGTGCCGGTGCGACCTTCGTCAAGAGCTTCGGCAAGCAGATCGGCGCGACGCCGAACCCGTACGCGGCGTACGGCGCGCAGGCGATGCTCGTCATGCTCGACGCGGTCGCGAAGTCGGGCGGGAACCGGGCGCAGGTGACGAAGTCGCTGTTCGGGATCACGATCAACAACGGGATCCTCGGCAACTTCACGATCAACGCGCAGGGCGACACGAACCTGACGCCGATCACGATCTACAAGCAGGCCGGCAAGAACCTCAACCCGGTCAAGACGATCGTTCCGGCGTCGAACCTGATCGGATAGCGCCGAGCGACAGATGCAGGACCGCCGGGGGAGGCCACGCCTCCCCCGGCGTCCATCGCAGCCAGTGGCCACCCACGCAGAGACAGACACGCGCATCAGGCTCAGGCGCTCGCCGACGTCGTATCTCACGACTGCGGCGGCCACCATCCTGCTCGGACTCCTCGTGGCGTGGCTCGTCGTCAACCTCGTCAAGTCGCCGTCGTACTTCTTCACGATCTCGTTCATCGGCCTCACGAACGGCGCGGTCTACGCGCTCGTCGCACTCGGCTACACGCTCGTTTACGGAATCCTCGAGCTGATCAACTTCGCGCACGGCGACGTCTTCATGCTCGGCGGGATGTTCTCGGCGACGATGATCATCTCCGTCTTCAACCTGTCTGCGCACCCGTCTACGGGACCGATGATCGCGGCGATCGTCGTCTCGCTCGCCGTGGCGATGGCCGCCTGCGGAGTGATCAACGCGACGATCGAGCGTGTCGCATACCGGCCGCTGCGCGGTGCGCCGAGGCTGGCGCCCCTGATCACCGCGATCGGCATGTCGTTCATCCTCCAGGACGTCGCAATCGCCTGGAAGGGCCCGAGCTACATCGCGGTGCCGCAGATCCTGCCGACCGGGCGCGTCTTCACGATCGGCGGCACCCATTACACGTGGGACAAGTTCATCGTGGTCGTGATCACGGTGCCGGTGCTGATCGCGCTGATGTGGCTCGTGCAGAAGACGCGCCAGGGGAAGGCGATGCGCGCGACGGCTCAGGACCGCGACGCCGCCGCGATGATGGGGATCAACGTCGACCGGACGATCTCGTTCACCTTCCTGATCGCGGGTGCGCTCGCCGGCGCGGCGGGACTGCTCTACGCCCTCTACTTCGGACAGGTCCGGTACGACACCGGCTTTCAGCTCGGGCTGATCGCGTTCACCGCTGCCGTGCTCGGCGGAATCGGGAACCTGCCCGGCGCCGTGCTCGGCGCGCTCTGCATCGGCTTCATCCAGGCCTTCAACGAGGGGCTGCGCTGGCACTCGCCGGGAAGCGACTGGACGCAGTCCATCGTCTTCTCGATCCTGATCCTGATCCTCGTCTTCCGCCCGGAGGGGCTCCTGGGCGAGCGGACACCGGAAGGGGCCTGACCGGTGCGGCTGCGGATCCGCGGTGTGGTCTCGGCGGCGTGGTGGCGCGCGCTCGCGGCGGTCGGCCTCCCCCAGGAGCGCTGGCGCGCGCTGCCGAAGCTCCGGCGTCGCGCGGTCGTCGCTGCTGTGTGGCTGGCGATCGGGCTCATCCTCGTCGCGCTGTTCGGCGTCTGGCGGACGTCGGCGCTCGTGATCGCGGTCGTCGTCTACCTGCTCGCGTTGCCCTGGTACCGCCGGTTGACGATTCGAGGGAAGCCCATCGGGCCGTGGGTTCCGACGGCGGCCATCCTCGTGATCGCGATCACGTATCCCTACTACATCGGCGACCTGCCGCAGTTGCCGATCTTCGGGCCGTTCCCGCAGCTCTCCACGATGGTCGTGATGATGATCTTCACGATGATGGCCCTCGGCCTGAACTTCGTCGTGGGGTACGCCGGACTGCTCGACCTCGGCTACGTCGCGTTCTACGCGATGGGCGCGTACATGGCCGGCTGGTTCGCGTCGAACCAGTTCGCGAAGCAGAACGTCGACTTCGGCGCGGTCGGCCTCTACAAGGGCGCGACCGGATTCCACTTCTCGATCTGGCTCGTGCTGTTGATGGCCGGGGTCGCGACCGCCGTCGTAGGCGTGCTGATCGGCCTCCCGACGCTGCGCCTCCGCGGCGACTACCTCGCGATCGTGACGCTGGGCTTCGGCGAGATCCTCCCGCAGATCGCGCGCAACGGGGACAACCTGTTCGGCACAGGCTTCAACCTGACGAACGGGACGGGCGGGATCACGCCCATCGACGGGCCGGGCTTCGGCAACTGGGCGGGGCAACATCTGCATCTGCCGGCGAACTACCTGACCGCGACGAACCTCGACCGCGTCTTCTTCTGGACGTCGCTCGTCCTCGTGCTGATCACGGTCTTCTGCAGCGCGCGGCTGCGAGACTCGCGGCTCGGCCGCGCGTGGATCGCGATCCGGGAGGACGAGGTCGCAGCTGCCGCGATGGGCGTGCCGCTGATGCGGACGAAGACGTGGGCGTACGCGACCGGCGCGTTCTTCGGCGGCGTCGCCGGCGCTTACTACGCCAGCTACAAGAGCGGCGCGTTCCCGGACGACTTCTTCTTCCAGATCTCCGTCTTCATCCTCTGCATGGTGATCCTCGGCGGCATGGGCAACATCTGGGGGGTCATCTTCGGCGCCTGCTTCCTCGCGTACCTCGACCGCGAAGGGCTCGCGAACGTGGGCGCGTGGATCAACGGACATTTCGGCACGCACCTCGACGTCCCGCTCTACGAGTTCGGGATCTTCGGAGCGATCCTCGTGATCGTGATGCTCTTCCGGCCGGAGGGGCTGATCCCGAGCTCGCGGGTCGCCGAGGAGTTCCACGAGGGCGTCCACGACGAGCCGCTCTACGACGTGGTCACGGAATGAGCGACGACGTCCTCCGCACCGACCGGCTGCGCAAGGAGTTCGGCGGTCTCGTCGCCGTCGACGACGTCGACTTCACGGTGCCCGCCGGCTCGATCGTCAGCCTGATCGGCCCCAACGGCGCGGGGAAGACGACGTTCTTCAACATGCTGACCGGCGTCTACGTGCCGACGGCCGGCCGGATCGAGTTCGACGGCGAGGACATGACGGGGAAGCCGCCGCACGCCTACACACAGCGCGGCATCGCGCGAACGTTCCAGAACATCCGGTTGTTCCAGAACATGACCGCCCTCGAGAACACGCTCGTGGGGATGCACGTGCGGTTGAGCGGGAATCTCTTCCAGGCGATCCTCCGCACGCCCGGCGTGAGGCGGGAGGAGCGCGAGGCGCGCACGCGCGCGAGCGACCTGCTGGAGTTCAGCGGCCTGCGGCGGAAGGACAGGGAAATCGCGCGGAACCTCTCCTACGGCGACCAGCGGCGGCTCGAGGTCGCGCGCGCTCTCGCGTCCCAGCCGAAGCTGCTGCTGCTGGACGAGCCGACGGCCGGCATGAATCCCCAGGAGACCGCCGACTTCACCGCGTTCGTGCACCGGTTGCGCGAGGAGCAGGGTCTGACCGTGCTGATGATCGAGCACGACATGAAGGTCGTGATGGGCATCTCCGACCGCGTGACCGTGCTCGACTACGGCGAGAAGATCGCCGAAGGCACCCCGCAGGACGTCCAGAAGGATCCGCGCGTGATCGAGGCGTATCTCGGCAAGGCGGCAGTCGGATGAGCACGAACGGCGGCGTCGTGCTGGCGCTCGAGGATGTGCGGACGTCGTACGGCTCGATCGAGGCGCTGAAGGGCATCTCGCTCGAGGTGCGCGAGGGGGAGATCGTGACCCTGCTCGGCTCGAACGGCGCGGGCAAGTCGACGACGCTGCGGTCGATCAACGGGCTCGTCCGGCCGCGCTCGGGCCGGATCGTCTTCCGCGGGAAGGAGATCACGAACGCGCCGGCGCACGAGATCGTCCGCGACGGGATCGCGCAGTCGCCGGAGGGCCGGAAGCTCTTCCCGCGCATGACGGTGCTCGAGAACCTCGAGATGGGCGCGTTCCAGCGGAGCGATCGCGGCGGCATGGCGGAGGACATGGAGCGCGTCTTCACGCTCTTCCCTCGGCTCGCCGAGCGGAAGAACCAGAAGGCCGGGACGCTCTCCGGCGGCGAGCAGCAGATGTGCGCGATCGGCCGCGCGCTGATGGCGAGGCCGAAGCTGCTGATGCTCGACGAGCCGTCGATGGGCCTCGCGCCGATCTTCGTCGAGCGGATCTTCGAGACGATCGTCGAGGTCAACCAGCAGGGGACGCCGATCCTGCTGGTGGAACAGAACGCGCTGATGGCCCTGGACGTCGCGAACCGCGGCTACGTGCTCGAGACCGGCAAGATCGCGCTGGCCGACGACGCGGCGCGGTTACGCGAGAACGAAGACGTCCGGAAGGCGTACCTCGGCGAGACCTAGCCCCAACGGACCAGCCCGGCGTCAGGTCTTGCATTGACGGTCCAGCCATGTCCGATGTTCCAATGCAAGACCTGACCCCAGACGGATGACGCCGGGACGTGGCCGTTAGAGGATCTTGCTGAGGAACTGCTTCGTGCGGTCGTGCGTCGGCGCGGTGAAGAAGTGCTCGGGGGTGCCGACCTCGATGATCTGGCCCTCGTCCATCATCACGACCCGGTCGGCGGCACGGCGCGCGAAGCCCATCTCGTGCGTGACGACGACCATCGTCATGCCGACCTCGGCGAGCTCCTGCATCACGGCCAGCACCTCTCCGATCGTCTCCGGGTCGAGTGCGCTCGTCGGCTCGTCGAACAGCATCAGCGCGGGACGCATCGCGAGTGCCCGGGCGATCGCCACCCGCTGCTGCTGGCCGCCCGAGAGCTTTCCGGGGTAGACGTCGCGCTTGTCGGCGAGGCCGACCCGCGCGAGCAGCTCCTCGCCGACCCTTGTCGCCCGCTCCTTCGCCTCGCCGCGCACCTTCAGCGGCGCCTCGATGACGTTCTGCAACGCGGTCTTGTGCGGGAACAGGTTGAACCGCTGGAAGACCATGCCGACCTCGCAGCGCTGCTTCGCGATGTTCTTGTCGGAGTCCTCGACGAGTTTCCCGTTGCGCTCGCGGTAGCCGATCAGGTGCCCGTTCACCTCGATCCGGCCGCCGTCGATCGTCTCGAGATGGTTGATGCAGCGGAGCAACGTGGATTTCCCGGAACCCGACGGCCCGATCACGCACACGGTCTCACCCTTGGCGACGTCGAGCGACACGCTCTTCAGCACGTGGAGCCGGCCGAAGTGCTTGTCGACGTCGACCGCGCGCACGCAGAGATCGTTCGAGCTCACCGCGCGCCCCTGCCCCAGGCGGCGACGGGCGTCCACGCGGCGGCGATCCGCTCGCGCCAGGAGAGCTCCTCGCCGCGCTCCGAGACCGCCAGCTTCCGCTCGATCCACGCCTGGATCACGCTCCATACGGCCGTCAGCACGAGATACCAGAACGCGACGCTGAGGAAGTACTCGACCGGCTTAAACGTCTGCGACAGTCCGATCTCGGCGTTCTGGAACAGCTCCGTGACGCCGATGAACGCGACGAGCGACGTCGTCTTGATCATGTTGTTGAACTCGTTGCCGAGCGGCGGCACGATCACTCGCGCAGCCTGCGGCAGGATGATCCGGCGCATCGCGAGCCCGCTCGGCATCCCGAGCGACTTCGCCGCCTCCATCTGGCCCTTGTCGATCGAGTCGATCCCCGCCCGGAAGATCTCACGCATGTACGCGCCCTCGTTGATCCCGAGCGCGAGGATCCCCGCGAACGCCTTCCCGTCGAGCTGGAACACCCCGAGGTTCACGCTGTTCGGGATGATCGTGACGCCGAGGAGCAGGTTCGCCCCGTAGAACACGAAGAAGATCTGGACGATCACCGGCGTCCCCCGGAAGATCAACACGTAGAGACCGGAGAGGAGCCTGAGCGGCGCGAGGCGGGACATCCGCATCAGCGCCGCGATCAGGCCCAGGATGACGCCGAGCAGCTGCGCCGCAACGGCGATGTAGATCGTCCGCCAGAGCGCCAGCACGAACTCGTGGTCCGGATGGAATATCCGCTGCCACAGGACGCTCCAGTCGAGCGAAGCGAGCAATGCGCTCCTACTTCTTCAACGCCGTCGCCGTCATCTTCCACCTGGCGAGGATCTTCTTCATCGTGCCGTCCTTGTACATCGCGTTGATCGCCTTCTGGACGCCGCTCTTCGTCGCGGTGTCGTCCTTGCGAATGGCGATGCCGACGAGGATCGGGTTGATCGGCGCGCCGCCGAACCCGAATGCCTTGTCCTTCTGGATGTAGTACGCGACGACGGGGGAGTCGCCGAAGTACGCGTCGACGCGGCCGGTCTTGAGCGCGGCCGCCGCATCAGTGTCCTTCGGGAACGGGGTGACCTTGATCGCGCTCTTGCCCTGCGCCTTGAGCTTCTTGCTCGCCTCGTCGAGGAACGTCTTGTTCGTCGTGCCGACCTCGACGGCGACGGACTTGCCCGCGAGGCTCGCGAGACTGTTGATGTGCTCGGGATTGCCCGCCTTGACCATGATCGACTGGCCGACCTTGATGTAGTCGACGAAGCTGACCTGCTTACGGCGCTCGGGCGTGTCGTTCATGCCGCTGATGATCGCGTTGCACTTCTTCGCGAGCAGCGCGGCGATGATCCCGTCGAAGCCGGTGTTGTCGACCTGGGCGGACATGCCCATCCGCCTTGCGACCTCTTTGCCGATGTCGATGTCCGAGCCGGCCGGCTTGCCGCCCTGGTAGAACTCCTCCGGCGGATAGGTGACGTCGCTGCAGAAGGTGAGCTTTCCGCCCGCAGTGGCGCCTGACGCTCCGAATGCTCCCAGCGCGAGCGCCGCGATCAGCGCGCCGAGCAGGGAGAGAGTGCCACGTCGCATTCCTCGTCCTTTCGAGTCGCAGTGAAGTGATGATCGTATGCCGGTTCAGACGCTCATTACAGCGGAAGGTTCGCGCAACAGATTTTGTCGCGCAACAGATCTTGTTGCGCTAGTCTGGAGACATGCCCGTGGCGACGGCCGCCAAGGTGGAAGCGCTCCGCATCGACTTCAAGTCGGCGGCGGCGCTCGCGGACATGCTCGGCGTCAGCCGCTCGCAGGTGACGCGCTGGCTGCGCGGCGCCGGAATCGATCCGCTGAACGCCGAGCGGGTCGACCTGCTCGAGCTCGTGTGGTCGAGTCTGCTCAGGGTCTACGAACAGGAGGCGGCGCTCGCCTGGCTCTTCGGCGTCAATCCCGCGCTGGGAGACCGTCGCCCGATCGACCTCGTCCGGGCGGGCCGCGCCGAGGAGCTGATGCGGGCGATCCGCGCCGAGCGCGCCGACTCGTTCGCGTGATCCTCTGGCGGTGCTTCGCCTGGAGCCCGCGCGCGCGGGCGGACGAGCAGGACGGACCGCTCTGGTTCCCGCGACTCTTTCAGGGCGACGGACGCCACGACAATCCGGACGCGTACGGCTGCCTCTATCTGGCCGACCGCGAGGCCTCGTGCGCCGTCGAGCAGCTCGCGCGCTTCCGGACGCAGCGGCTGCAGCCGGCGCTGCTGCGCCGCCGCGGCCTGCCGCTCGCGCTCGCGGCGATCGAGCTCGAAGACTCGGCCGAGGTGCTCGACCTCGACGAGCCGCGGACGCTGACGCGCGAGCGGCTCCGCCCGTCCGCGGTCGCCACGCGGCGCCGCGAGGTGACGCAGCCGCAGGCGCTCGCGCTGCATCGGGCCCGCCCGCAGGTCGTGGCGCTCCGCTGGTGGTCGACGTTCGAGGCGCTCTGGTCGAACTACACGGTGTTCGACCGCGGCGCCGCCACCCTCGTGGCGCGCGACGTGCGCGAGCTGACCATCGAGGACTCAGCCGTTGTCGAGGCCGCCGATCTACTCGGACTTCGCATCTGAGGAGAGGGCATCCGCGGTCTCGCGCTTCCTCTCCTCGTCCGGAATGTCCACGTCGGTGCGGCGCCGACCGCCGAGTCGCGGCGCGACGCGCGTCGCGACGTCGGCGGCCATCGCCGAGCGGAGAGCGCTCCCGCGTTGCCGCAGCAGCGGACGTACCGACTCGGGATCGATCTCCTTGCCGGCCGTCTGTGCAAGTGCCTGCTGCAGGTCGAAGTACGCGTTGCGGGCCGTCTTCGAGAGAAAGAGGCCGCCGCCCTCGAAGTACCAGCGGCGAAGCGCCACGCCCAGCCGGCGCACGTCGTCGGGCCCGAGCCGCTCGTTCGGTGGCGCGTAGCGCGCGAGAGGCTGGAGCGCCTTCCAGAGCGTGCGGTACACGTCGATCCGGGACTTGCGCAGATCGATGTCGTAGTCCTGCTCCAACGCCTTGCGCGACTTGTAGGCCGTGCCGGCGACGCCGGCGGCGAGTCCCGCGGCCGCGACGACGATCTCCGTGGACACGCTCACGCGCCGAACCTACTCCGGCCACCGGCCGTTGCTAGCCGCCGACGCGGAGCGGGAAGTACGGCGGCGAGAGCAGAAAGCCGATCCGCGCGCCTTCACCGGCCTGCGCGCGGGCCATGTCGAGTGCGGCGCCGACGCCGTGCGCCGGGACGAACCCGAGCTGCCGTGCCGCGACGCCGTCGCGGCAGCCCGCGATCAGCACCGTCCCCAGCCGGTCGAGCGCCGGGCGGCACGACTCCCAGTCGCGGAACGGCAGCAGCGGATGGCAGGCGCGGCCGCTTCGATACATCTCGAGCCCCCGCGCGTCCTCGGCGGCGGCGCGTTCCGCGTCGGCGAGCAGCTCTTCGCGGGTGCCCGGAGCCCGCAGGGCGTTGAAGAACGCGCGGTACGGCTGCTGTGTCGGGTGCGCGAAGTGGCGGGTGAAGCGGTTGAGCAGCACCGCCGTCCCGCCCGGCGCGACCGGAAACGCGTTCCGCCAGAGTCGCAGCGCGAGGCCGAGTCCCATGTACGAGGCGAGCAGCGGGTTGGGCCGCTCGCGCGGCAGGTAGGGCGTCACGCGCGGAACTCCGACGACGAGTGCATCGAGCGGCCGATCGAGCTCCGCGTAGCGCAGCTCGACCGCACGCAGCAGCGCCTCCGCGTGCGCGACCGACGGCGGCCCCGCGAACGCTGCCGCGACCGTGAGCTCGATGGGGACCGCGCGCAGGATCCGCTGGCGCACCCCGCCCGGCACCGCGCCGAAGAGGTGGCGAAGCGGCGAGGACGCGATCCGCTCCAGCGCCTCCGGCTCGTAGGGGTAGCCGCGCAGCGCCCCGCTGACGATCGGATGGTGGAGGACGATCGACGCGCCGACGAGCGGGACGCGCCGGGCGAGCGCGCGCTCGAGCGCGACCGCCGCCGCCCAGCCGGGGGAGCCGGAGGTCTCCAGCAGCGACGTCGACGCGACTGCGCGCAGTGCCTCTGCGCCCCCCGCCGCAAGCAGCGTCGCCGGGCCGCCGTGTACGACCGTCTCCGCGGCGGTCACGACGACGACGAGCTCCGTGTCCACGAGTGCCGGGTTGACGCGCAGCGGCCGGCCCTCGTGCTCGCCGATCGTCACAAGATCCGGATCGGCGACATCGTGGACGACGACCCGTCCATGGAAGCGGCGCGCGGTCTCCGGAGTGACGAGCGTCTCGACGTCGCGCTGGCCGGCGCGCCGCGCGAGGCCCGAGGTGACGAGGATCGTCTGGTACCCGGTCTCGATGCCGAGCCGCTCGAGTTCCTCGATCACGGCGACGACGGCGAGCTGGCGCGGATCCTGCGGCGAACCCGGTAGCGGGAGCGCCGGCGTCTCGACGAGGATCGTCGCGCGTGCGCGGCGGCCGACGAGCGCTTCGAGCGGCTCGCCCTCCAGCGGGAAGCGCAGCGCGTCGCGAACGGCCGCAGCGACGTCGGCCACGCCCGGACCGGGCGGCGGTGGACGGAGCACGACGGCGTCGTCGGGCGCGGTGACGATCACGAGCCGCGAGCCGGAGAGGAGCGGAATCCTGGGCAACCGCGGTAGTCAACCAGCCGCTCGTGCGGGAGACTCCCGCGCAGTGTCGTCGTCGGCGCGATGGATCGTCTCGCTGGCCGTTGACAGCGGCTTCACGTATCTGACGGTCGCGCCCTACGCCGCTCTCTAGACTCGGGGGAGATGTCTCCGAAGACCCTCACCGGCCTCGAGCTCGACCTCGACGACGGCCCCGCGCGCGATTCCGAGCTCTTCCTCGTGGACGGCAACAACCTCGCCTACCGGGCCTTCTTCGCGCTGCCCGAGGAGCTCGCGACGACCGAGGGCTTCCCGACGAACGCGCTGCTCGGCTTCACGAACATGCTCTTCAAGCTGCTCGCCGACTACCGGCCGCGGGGCGTCGCGGTCGCCTGGGACACGCGGCCGACGCACCGGCACGCGGTCGCCGAGGCCGCGGACGTCGTCTACAAGGAGGGCCGGAAGCCGATGCCGGATCTGCTCGCGGAGCAGTTCCCGCACTTCCGGCCGATCGTCGAGGCCTTCGGCTACCGCAACCTCGAGTTCGAGGGCTGGGAGGCCGACGACGTGATCGCCACGCTCGCAGCGCGCGCCGACGAGGCCGGGATCAAGACGACCGTCGTCTCCACCGACCGCGACGCGTTCCAGCTCGTCTCGGACAACGTGTCGCTGATGATGACGCCGCGCGGCGTCTCGGACGTGCACGTCTACACGCCGGGGCGGGTCGAGGCGCGCTACGGGATCCGGCCCGACCAGATTCCGGAATTCATCGGGCTGAAGGGCGACGCGTCGGACAACATCCCGGGGATCCCGGGGATCGGGGACAAGACCGCGGGACAGCTGATCGCGCAATACGGGTCGGTGGATTCGGTGATCGAGCACGCCGACGAGCTCTCGCCGGCGCGGCGCAAGAACGTGCTCGAGTTCGCCGATCAGGCGCGCAGCGCGAGGGAGCTCGCGACGATGCGGCGCGACCTCGACGTCGACTGCGACCCGTCCGAGCTCGTCCTCCGGCCGCCGGACCGCGCGACGCTCCGCGAGACGTTCCGCCGCTTCGAGTTCCGCAACCTCCTGAACCGGATCGACGAGCTCGACGCGGCCCTGCCGGCCGCAGCTCCGGCCAGGATCGAAGGGACGAAGGTCGCCTGGTCCGAAGGAGCCATGTCCCGGGCTCTGACCCAGGGACATGTCTCGCTGGCCGTTCGGGACGGGCGCTTTGCGGCCGCGACCGAGGAGGGCGTGGTCGTCGGGCCGTGGCGCGACGAGGACGGCTCCCGCTTCCGCGACGCGCAGATCGTCGCGCACGACTTCAAGGCACTGCCGCGGCTCACGGTGCTCCCCGCCGAGGACACGATGATCGCGGCCTACCTGATCGAGCCGTCGCGTCCCGAGTACGAGCTCGACGTGCTCGCCGCGGAGTACGGCGTCGAGCCGATTCCGGACCCGGAGCCGGCCGACGAGGAGAGCGCCGCGCTCGTTCGCGCCGCGGAGATCCCGCGGCGGCTGGCGGCGCGGCTGCGCGAGCGGCTCGCCGAGCGCGGCTCGCTCGAGCTCTACGAGACGATCGAGCTGCCGCTGACCGCCGTGCTCGCTGCGATGGAGGACACGGGCGTCAAGATCGACGAGTACCGGATGGGCGAGATCACCGCGCGCCTGTCCGATCGCGTCGAGGAGCTCGAGGCTCGCGCGTACGAGCTCGCAGACGAGGAGTTCATGCTCGGCTCGACACAGCAGGTTGCGCGGATCCTCTTCGAGAAGCTCGAGTTGACCGCGGGCCGCAAGGGCAAGACCGGCTACTCGACCGACACGCGCGTCCTGCGCTCGATCCGCCACGAGCATCCGATCGTCGAGGTGATCGAGGAGTGGCGCGAGTACTCGAAGCTCGTCAACACGTACCTCGGGCCGCTGCCCGCGTTGATCGACCCGCGCGACGGCCGCCTCCACACGACGTTCAACCAGACCGTCGCCGCGACCGGGCGGCTGTCGACGAGCAATCCCAACCTGCAGGCGATCCCGATCCGCACCGAGCTCGGCCGGGAGATCCGCAGCGCCTTCGTCGCCGAGCCCGGCCACCGCCTCCTCTCGGCGGACTACTCGCAGGTCGAGCTGCGCATCCTCGCGCACGTCTCGGGCGAGCCGAAGCTGCGCGAGGCGTTCGCGCGCGGCGAGGACATCCACGCGACCACCGCGGCCGAGGTGCTCGGGAAGGAGCAGGCGACGCTGACGAAGGACGAGCGGAACATCGCCAAGATGGTCAACTTCGGGATCATCTACGGCATCTCCGCGTTCGGCCTCTCGGAGAACCTCGAGATTCCGCGTGACGAGGCCCAGCAGTACATCGACGCGTACCTCGCGCGCTTCCCGATGGTGCAGGACTTCATCCAGCGGACGATCGAGCAGGCGGAGCGCGACGGCTATGTCACGACGCTGCTCGGGCGGCGGAGGCCGGTGCCGGAGATCCGCGCCTCGAACCGCCAGACGCGCGGGCTCGGCGAGCGCCTCGCAGTCAACTCCGTGATGCAGGGCACCGCGGCGGACATCATCAAGGTCGCGATGATCCGCATCCACCGGCGGCTGCGCAGCGAGGGCCGGGGCGCGCGGCTCGTGCTGCAGGTGCACGACGAGCTGCTGCTCGAGGTGCCGGACGCCGAGGTCTCGACAGTGAAAGAGCTCGTCCGCGCCGAGATGTGCGGCGCGTATCCGCTCGACCCGCCGCTCGCCGTCGACGTCGGCGTGGGGGACAACTGGCGGGAGGCGAAGGACTAGAGCAAGTCGGGCAGGCGGTCCGGGACGATTCCGATCCCGGGCCGCAGCGTCTCGATCAGCTCGGCGGCCGCGTCGAGGAGGACGACCAGCGGCTCGAGCTCGTCGGCCGGCAGCTCGACGGAGACGCGGACGGGCGACCGCGCGGTCGACGAGAGGACGAGCGCGCTCTCGCCGTCCCGGACGACCGGCGTCAGGTCGAGGTACTCGTCGCGGCTCGGCCGGCGAAGGCCGCCGGCGGCGACGCGCAGCCGCCCAGCGAGCACGGCGGCGTAATGGCCGGGAACGCTGACCGTCGCCTCGCCTCCGACGAGCCCGATCGCCGTCGTCCACTGCGGGTATCCCTCAGGGCGCCCTTCGTGTCTGATGACGGCGACCGCGACGGATTCCGTCGCACCGATCCGATATCGCTCCTCCACGCGAATCAGGCTACCGGCCTAACCGCCGGCCGTTCCCGGCGTCCCAATCCAAAAGGGAATTTCGGAGGTACGTGGCTATACTGACCGGCTGCTCATGGCGAATGAGACTTTGAACGACCCCCGGCTCGAGGAAGGCGTCTGGACCACCGGCCCGGACGGCGAACTCGTCCCGGACTACGACGCGACCTTCCCGACGATCAACGAGGGAGAGGTCGTCCACGGCACCGTCGTCCGCGTCGACAAGGACGAAGTGCTGGTCGACATCGGCTACAAGTCGGAAGGCGTGATCCCCGTCGCCGAGCTCTCGATCCGGCGCTCGGTCAACCCGGCCGACGAGGTCACGATCGGCGACGAGATCGACGCGCTCGTGATGACGAAGGAGGACGCCGAAGGCCGGTTGATCCTCTCGAAGAAGCGGGCGCGGTTCGAGCTCGCGTGGAAGGCGATCGAGACCGCCGCCGAGTCCGGCGACCCGGTCAACGGGCGCGTGATCGAGGTCGTCAAAGGCGGCCTGATCCTCGACCTCGGCGTGCGCGGCTTCCTGCCCGCATCGCTCGTGGACATCCGCCGCGTCCAGGATCTCGACGAGTTCCTGGGCAAGGAGCTCCGCTGCAAGGTGATCGAGCTCAACCGCTCGCGGAACAACGTCGTCCTCTCGCGCCGCGCCGTCCTCGAGGACGAGCGGAAGGAGATGCGCCAGGCGATCCTCGACCGCCTCAACCCCGGCGACGTCGTCGAGGGCACGATCTCGAACATCGTCGACTTCGGCGCCTTCGTCGACCTCGACGGGATGGACGGCCTGATCCACATCTCGGAGCTCTCCTGGTCGCACGTCAACCACCCCTCCGAGGTGCTCGAGATCGGCCAGACCGTCAAGGTCAAGGTGCTCGACATCGACCGTGAGCGCCAGCGGATCTCGCTCGGCCTGAAGCAGACGCAGAGCGACCCGTGGCAGCAGGTGCTCGAGAGCTACCACGAGGGCGACGTCGTCGAGGGCCGCGTGACGAAGGTCGTCACGTTCGGCGCCTTCGTCGAGATCCTCCCGGGCGTCGAGGGCCTCGTCCACATCTCCGAGCTCGCGCAGCATCACGTCGAGAACCCGCGCGAGGTCGTCTCGCAGGGCGATCCGGTGAACGTGCTCATCCTCGAGGTCGACGCCGAGCGGCGCCGGCTCTCGCTCTCGCTGAAGCGCGTCGAGGAGGGAATGCAGGTTCAGCCGCGCGCCGACGGCGGCGAGTCCATCCACACGGCGCCGCGGCTCGACCTGTCCGAGGAGGTCTTCAGCGACCGGCCGGCTCCTGTCGCGGAGGCGGAGGCCGGCGAGGTGGAGACGGCCGACGAGCCGGCGCCGGAGTCGGACGCGGCCGCGGAGACCGAGCTCGAGCAGGAGTCGCCGACCGAGGCTCCCGAGCCCGGCGACGGCGCCGCAACGCCGGATCCCGAGCAGCAGCAGTAGTCCCGTGTCGCGACCGGTCACGGTCGCCATCACCGGCGGCATCGGCGCGGGCAAGACCGAGGCGCTGAGGGCGTTCGCGCGGCACGGCGCCGCGGTCGCCTCGAGCGACGAGATCGTCCACCGGCTGCTGGCCGAGGATCCGGAGGTGCTGGAGGCGGTGCGCGGGCGCTGGGGCGACGATGTCATCGACGATGGCCGGATCGATCGGTCGCGTGTCGCCGCGCGCGTCTTCGCCGACCGGGCCGAGCTCCAGTGGCTCGAGGGCCTACTCCATCCGAGGGTCGTGCGGGAATACGAGGCGTGGAAGGCGGAGCAGACGGGCGCGCTGACCGTCGTCGAGATTCCGTTGCTCTACGAGACGGGAGCGGACAAGCGGTTCGACCGGGTCGTGGCGATCACGGCGCCGCCGGAGGTGAGGGCGGAGCGGCGCGCGTCGATGAACGAGCGCGAGGCGCGGCTGCTCCCGGACGAGGAGAAGAGGGCGCGGGCGGACTACGTGTTCGTGAACGAGGGCTCGCTGCAGGAGCTCGACCGATTCGTCGCGCAGGTGGTGAAGGAGCTGACACGGTCCGGCGGCTGACGATCGTCGTCGCGGCGCTCGCCCTCGTCGCCGGCACGTTCGTCTACCTGCAGCGCGCAGAACCCGGCTGGTGGGCCCGGCTCTGGTATCCGCTCAAGTACGAGCAGGTGGTGCGCGGCCACGCCCGGAACTACCGGCTCGATCCGGCGCTGCTCGCCGCCGTGATCTACCAGGAGAGCAAGTTCCGCGCCGACGTGAAGTCGAGCTCGGGCGCGATCGGCCTGATGCAGCTGCTGCCCGGAACGGCGAAGGGAATCGCGGTGCACACCGGCGGCTCGAAGTTCGTCGTCGCGGATCTGTACAACCCCGAGCTGAACGTCCGCTACGGCTCGTGGTACCTGCGCCATCTGCTGGACAAGTACCACGACGAGAAGACGGCCCTCGCCGCGTACAACGCGGGCCAGCAGAACGTCGACACGTGGCTGAAGACCGGCGGCGGCATCCGCTTCAGCGAGACGCGAGCGTACGTCGACCGGGTGGAACGCCTGAAGGGCATCTACCGCCGAGCGTACGGTCTCTAGTCCCCGCGGGACATGTCTGGGGTCAGGTCTTGCAATGCAACATCGGCCATGTGTCCGAACCGCCAACGCAAGACCTGACCCCGGCCTTGGCTGGGTCGGTCATGGCCGCTTAGATGGCTTGGGGGAAGCGGAAGAAGCGATTCGGGTCGAACCGCTTCTTGATCTCTTCGAGGCGGGCGAGGTTCGTGCCGTAGTACGCGTGGCGCCAGTCGGCGAGCTCGGGGTCGATGTAGTTCTGGTACGCGAAGCCCGATGCGTAAGGACGCATGTCGGCGTGTGCGGCGCGCAGCCAGTGCAAAGACGTCCCGCCCGCGTAGTACTGGGCGGAGAAGAGCGCGTCGCGGTGGACGAACGCGGTCGCGTCCGGGGCCGGGCGGTTCAGCGCGCCGCCGTACGAGTCGAGTAGGATCGACCCCGCTCCCGGCCGCTCCATCGCGCGGCGCAGCGCCGCGACGCCGGCCGGAGGAAGCGGCGTGTCGAAGTAGTCCGACTTCGCCGCGAAGCTCGATCTCCGCGGCGTCCGGCAGGCCGCCGTCGACTCGCCGAGACAGCCGGCCCACCGGACCTGCGCGTCGCGGTAGGTCGACGTCCCCGTCCGCAGGCTGATCCCGGCGACCTGCTGCAGCGGCGCGAGGTCGGTGCGGAGCTGCGACTCGGGCCCGAGGAACTGCCCGAAGACCTGGACGTGACGCGTGCCGCTGAGCGAGCAGATCGAGAACAGCCCGTCCGGCGCGTGCGGCGCGGACGCCTGCCACGCGGCCACGATCTGCTCGGCCTGCGCCCACGGCCAGCTCGCCACGAACCAGGAGACGTTCGAGACCGGGTGGACGCGGAACCTGAACCGCGTCGCGACCCCGAAGTTGCCGCCGCCGCCGCCGCGGCAGGCCCAGTAGAGACCGGGATTGCTCTTCGGGCCACACTCGCGGATCCGTCCGTCGGCCGTGACGACGCGGAGCGCGAGGACGTTGTCCGAGGTCGTGCCCCAGGCGCGCGACGCGAATCCGACGCCGCCTCCGAGCGCGAGACCGCCGACCGCGACGGTCGGGCACGAGCCGTGCGGGATCGCGACGCCGCGGGCGGCCAGCGTCGTCATCACGTCGAAGAGGAGCGCGCCCGCTCCGACGGTCGCCGTCCGGCTCCGCATGTCGACGGAGATCCCGTTCAGCCGCCGCAAGTCGACGACGACGCCGTTCGTCGTGGAGTACCCGCCGTAGCTGTGTCCGCCCGAACGCGCCGCGAGGCGCACGCCGTTCTTCCGTGCCCAGAGGATCGTCCGGCTGACGTCTCCCTCGCCGAGCGCCTGCACGACCGCGAGCGGACGGATCGCGTCGTATCGCATGTCGACGACGAGTCCCGCACTGTTCGGCGGCGTCAGCACCGGCCCGCGAACCGTGCGGCGCAACGCGGCGACGCGCGGATCGACCGCGCCGAGCGCGACCTCCCAGTCGAGAGCCGCAGCCGCCGCGATCGCGCCGGCGGACGCGCGGAGAAATCCGCGCCGGTCCAACTCAGGGAGTCTGAACGGCCGGCGGCGGCTCGGTCGTCGTCGGCGGCGCGGGAGCGGGAGCCGCTTCCGGGGGCCCCGAGAGCAGCGGGCAGCCGGTCGGCGTCTTCTGGTTGAACACCCAGAAGCGCTGGGTCCGATCGCCGGCGTTGCCGCGCTCGTCCGCCGCGACGACCGTCAGCACGTACGGCCCGTTCGGCAGCGTCCTCGTGTCGAGACTCGGCGTGAGCTGGAACAGGAACCGGCCGGGCATCGAGCCGAATTGCTGGACGCCGAACCGCGGCGCGTTCTGGTAGCTCCCGCGCGCGTAGACCGTCCAGAAGTCCTTCGGCGCCGGCAGCGTCGTCCGGAAGTCCACCGCCGTCGTTTCCGGAACGACGACCGGCCCGCCGACGCGCTGCAGCTTCCATGTGACGACCGCCGGGGCGACGGGAAGCCCGCCGAACGTCCCCGACACGGGGAGCGAAGGACGGTCGGACGCCTCCGCCGCGACCGAGATTCGCCCGCAGAGGCCGAGCGGCTCGGCGAGCCTGCCGTTCGCGTCGCGGATCTCGACCGACGCGACCGTCGGCCGCGTGCGGTCGGTGTACGGCGTCAGGTGATCCTTGAGCAACGGATTCGTCGCCTTCGTGCCGTCGATCTCGGTCAGGTGCACGTGCCCGTACGGCGCCTGCACATCGCCGATCTCGCTGATCCGCGTGGTCACCTTCTCGCCGTCGACCACCGTCGGAATCACGTGGTAGTACTGGAACGTCCGCCCGTCGAGTGCCTCGACGGAGACCGCGGTCGCGTCGATCAGGTGCGCGATCCCGGAGGCGACGGCGTAGACGGTCGTCCCGTTCGGCGCCGCGATGTCGACGCCGTTGTGGAACGAGAACGCGCCCGGCCCGTTGATGCCGTCCTCGAAGAGCGGCAGCTCGAACACCGTGCGAGGGTCGCCGAAGTTCGCGCGGATCGGGTGCTGCCGGTCGAACGGCCGCACCGGCCAGGGGTACCCGGCCAACGCCGAGCCCGTACAGGCGAGGGCGAGGGCGACGGTGAGCGTGAGCAGGAGAAGACGACGCATCGGATCGGCCGCAGAATGGGACGCCCAGTCGATGCCTCAGGTTAGCCGCTTCCATGCCGAATCCTGTTTCAGGTGCGTGAGAACCGCGCGAACGCGCTAGCCCTCGGCGCGGCGACCGAGCTCGTTCGACTTGTGCGCGAGGGCAACGAAGCCGGCCTGGAGCCAGTCGTTCGCGCCGGCGGCGGCGAACGACCACGTCAGGAGCCGGCCGAAGCGGGGCGCGAGGATCTGCGTCGACGCGAGGCCCGCCGCGCACCAGGTGCCGATGCAGCGGCTGCAGGTGACGAGCTCGCCGATCGCCTGCCGGAGATCGCCGGAGGGCACCGGCTCCTCGTCACCGCCGTGCGCCTCCCCCTCGACGAACGGCTCGCGGAGGAAGCTCGTGACCTCGTCGCGTGAGATCGTCCGGGCCGCCTTGAAGGTCGCCAGCGAGAGGACGGCGAGGTCGATCGACGTGTTCTCCCGCGGCTCGCGGTCGAGCAGCCGCGCAACCGCTCCGGCCGCGGCCAGCCCACCCCCGAAGAGGGCCACGATCCCGGCGTACGACCGGTACGGCGGCGGCGGCGACGGGGTCCTGCGGCGGTCTGTGACGGCAGCCATCGACGCTACCCTGTCTCGATGGCGGAACTCAAAACATCGAGCGCGTACCGGCCGACCGGCGACCAGCCGACGGCGATCGAGACCCTGGCCGAGGGCCTCGCCGCCGGCGACCGCTACCAGACGCTGATCGGCGCCACCGGCACGGGCAAGACGGCGACGATGGCGTGGACGATCGAGAAGATCGGCAAGCCGGCGCTCGTGATCGCCCACAACAAGACGCTGGCCGCGCAGCTCTGCAACGAGTTCCGCGAGTTCTTCCCGCAGAACGCCGTAGAGTACTTCGTCTCGTACTACGACTACTACCAGCCCGAGGCGTACGTCCCGCAGGCCGACCTCTACATCGAGAAGGACAGCTCGCGGAACGACGACATCGACCGGCTCCGGCACGCGGCGACGTCGAACCTGCTGACGCGAAGGGACGTGATCGTCGTCGCGTCCGTCTCCTGCATCTACGGCCTGGGCTCGCCGGAGGAGTACAAGGAGCGCGTCGTCCACCTGGAGGTCGGCGAGGAGCACGACCGCGACCTGATGCTCCGGAAGCTGATCGACATCATGTATGCGCGGAACGACACGCTCCTCGGCCGCGGCAAGTTCCGGGTCAAGGGCGACGTCGTCGAGGTGCAGCCCGCCTACAGCGAGACGGCGCACCGGATCACGTTCTTCGGCGACGAGGTGGAGCAGATCACGCACTTCGACCCGCTGA
>Ga0066710_100000511_pt1 | contig 23901 bp, 19 predicted proteins | sample GraSoiAngelo_159_FD_79666 | JGI IMG/M metagenome (GOLD analysis project Ga0066710, IMG submission 79666) | Grasslands soil microbial communities from the Angelo Coastal Reserve, California, USA - 14_1009_16_40cm | ecosystem: Environmental > Terrestrial > Soil > Grasslands | place: USA...
ATCTGGTCAGTTACGAGCTATGCCCAAGGCTTATCACCGTCACCCGTCGTGATCTACGTCGACGACGCCGTCATCTCGCAGACTCGGCCCGGCCAGTAAAGAGGCTGACCATCGCGCCCGTCTACTCGTAGCGTGGAGGCCACCAGAAGCGAGTACCTGAGGCGCCGCAGAGAATGACGGGATGCCCCAGCTCCTCGAAAAATATATCATAGTGCTGGCCGGTGTGGATGATCGTGAAGCCAAGATCGCCGCCTAGCTTGCGCCGCGCGCGCACGATCCGGGCGATCTTCATGAAATTCGGCCTTGCGCCGGCGACGATGGCAATCGTCTTCATCGCAGTCGTTCCCGATTTGAAACGTTCGACATTAATGTCAGGATGGCCGTGTGAGCTGATCAATAAGCTGCTTGGTTTGGCGGATGTTGCCTCGGCTGGATGCGCCGAATACGATTGACCGAATATTGGTCTGTTTACAAACGTATTCCAGCGCCTCCTTCGCCGGAATCGCGCCAGAAGCAAAGACCGACATGGCTATCGGGCGAAACCGGCGCGTCGCGATCACTTTCTCATATGCCGCGATCCCGCCGCACATACGGAAACCGATCTTGTTGATGTTCGTGCAAACGATCGGATTCTCGATCGCAAGAGCGTCAAGCACATCAAGCAGTTTTGGCAGATTCATGGTGATGAACCCAGCCTCGGCGTTGTAGCGGTTCTTTACGTGGTCCGCAAAGATACAGAACGCCTCGTGGAACCCGAGACCAAGCAGCAGATCGGTAACCACATTTTGAAGAAATATGACAGGAGTCCGCAGGCCATCGAACATCTTCATTTCAGCATCGATCAGCAGTTCGCCAAGACCTTGCGGGTCTTTCTTCGCCACTGACATGCCGCCCTTGAGGACGGCGCCGATGGCGCCATCCTCGGGAAGAAACCGCTTCAAAGCGCCGATCATGCCGTAGTTCGTGACTGCATTCGCATACTTATAGGCGTACGGCATGCACGGGTAAAATTGAAAGTTCTGGTAACGCCCTCGATTGTTACGCACGTGATCGCATATGTCGCCGATACGCTCATGAGTTGTACACATGAAACCCGTGATCCCCTCGTCATACGCCGCGTCCAGCACATGAATGATCGCCTCGATGTCTTGAAACTTGATTGACTGGGCACGCGCCTTTTCCTCGGACATGTGGTTCACGCCGAAGAACTGATTGTCCCCGAACAGAATTCTTTCCATGTGCCAAGCCGAGACTGTAGTTAGACAGATTGCGGGCTATCGACGAGAAAAGATGCGCCGCAGGAGACCCTGCGTGCCTCCCGAGGCAAGCTTCGCCGTATCGGGTGCGTGAGCGCGCGCGCGAGCTGTCCCGGAATCCCGGAGAATCATAGCCAGAACGTCGTCCGTCCGCGCTGCCGAAGCAAAAGGACTTATGTTTTCTCCCCAGCCGTTTATTTTGATGCACTGCAGGAAATGATCGATTTGTGCCGAGTACTCTTCCCCGCGAAGATAGAACCACACGTCTTTAGTCAACTCGGTTGTGTAGCGTACGTTCCATCCCTTGTTAAGCCCGTACGACGGGTTTCCGGCGTCACACAGATAAATTTGCAATTCCTGGCGATCACCAGTGATTCGGCCCTTTGTTCCCCAGACTGTCACCTTCGCGGTAATCTTCCGGTACGAGTCGTCACTCCAGTTGGCGGCGACCTGAGCTGTCATCCCGTTGCCGTAATAGAATGTGCTGTACACTTCGTCTTCCACGTCGCGGGAGAACAGTTTGTTCAGCACCGAGCCGCCCACAGCATCGGGGGCTCCGACGAGGTAATTCACCAGATCAACCGCATGACTGGCATAATCGTACAAGCATCCGCCACCTTCCTCCCTGCGAGTTCTCCACGTGGAGCCTTGGGGGCGCAGCACCACCGAACCATAGACCTCCGATCTGATGTGGTGAATTTGTCCGAGTACGCCAGCCGCGAGCAAGCGCTTCATTTCCTGGAAAGAGGCGACGAACCGATAGTGATAGCCGACCTGAGTCACCAGGCGTTTTTGTTCCGCGATGCTGACCAACGTCTTGCCTTCAGCTGGATCTAGGCTAAAGGGTTTTTCGCAGAAGACATGCATATTGCGGTCGAGGGCCGCCTTCACCATCTCCCCGTGAAAGCGCGAGGGAGTGGCGATGAACAAGGCGTCGGGCTTTTCCTGATCCAATAGCGCGAGGAAATCGGCGTAACACCTGACGCCCGTGTATTTCCTCAATACATCCAACACGTAGGCCGCGCTATCACAAACGGCGACAAGCTCGGCGTCCGGATGGGTATTGATGATGGCGTGATGGGAGATACCCATCTTGCCCAGACCGATCAGCGCGACACGAATCATGAAGTATTCTCAATCTTGCGAAGTAGCTTGGAGACTGCGCTGTCAGCCATTCACGATGACTGATTTGATCATGTCGTAGGCTTGGCGACCCTTCTGCAAAAGTTCCCGGTTGGGATGGCGCCGCGCAGAGTGCTCAAGATATTGGAGCGCTTCGACCGCGGTCAAATCGGGCCGATGGAGAAATGCATTGCGGGCCACCAGGTAGCGATCCACGTCGAGCAACTCGTCCTGATAGACCGAAATAGTCGGAATTCCGAGTACCGCCGTCTCGCGAGTCATTGTTCCGCCCGCGCCGATAAACAAGTCACAGTCCGGCGCGATCTCCGCAATGTCGAGCGCCGTAGCCACCACACGAATGCCGCCGAAGCGCGGCTGAACGTAGTATTTCGCCTGTTCCTTGTCACGAGGAAGCAACGTCACGTTGACTTCGTTTTTCAAACCGAGCAGTAATTCGTCGAGAAAGTTGACGCGCCCCCTGTAGTACTGAGCAGCCCACGGTTCCGGTCGAACGTAAACGGACCGGCGGGGCTTGCCCCCTTTCATGCCCTGCGATTGAGCTAAGACCTGGCCCAAGCGGTGAAGATAGATGCCCTCCTTCAGCCCGGGGTAGCGAACGACCTTTCGGGGGGAGGCGCACTGCTTTCGCAGATGCTCCGTCGACAGGAACTCCGGAACCATGATCGTGGATGCCGCCAGAAAGGACGGAATGTTCCCGAGCGCATGTTCATTGTCGTTCATATAGATGGAACGCACGCCGAGGAGCCGCGCCACCACGGGTGAGTGAAATGAACTTTGGGAAAGCGCGACGTCTATGTTCTTGTCCTTCAGATAGCGCCAAAGCTGGCAAATCCGGACGGGGTATCCATAAAGCTTCGCGAGACGTCCGGCACCGTAGTGCTTTCCGACGACCATGTGCTTGATCCCGTCGAGCTCGAGCAGGTCAATCGTGCTCGCAAGCGGTCGGGCGGTGACGATGATTTCATGCGAGCGACCAAGATCGTGGATCATTCCGGAGAATAGATTGATATGGGGGGAATTGGAGATTTCGAGCCAGATCTTCATCGAACTCTAGCCATTCGTCTCGTTTCACACGACGCTCGTTCGGCTCGACCAGAGACAAAACGATGCGAGCGCAAACAACTGCCGGCCTCTGTCTCGCTTACCATTCACGTGCTCGCGCCAAAGGTCCTGGACGGCCTGCCTGTTCAGCCATGCCCAGTGCGCGGCCGAGGGATTAAGTAAGGTGTCAGCTATCCGGTCCTTCCAGACGGTGGCGGCCCATGTGCTAAACGGCACCATGAACGCCTTCTTCGGACGGTTGACGATGGCGGGGGCGAGATGCCGGGCAGCAGCGAGCTTGTGCGCAATCTTGCCGCCATGCAGCGATAACCGGTATTGAATGGGCAGGGATTCCACGAATTTCACGAGGTCGATATCCAGCATCGGCACCCTCGCTTCGAGGGAATGAGCCATGGAGATCTTGTCACCGTATAGGAGGAGGTCATCCGCGAGTCCCATACGCGTATCGATCGCCATCATGGCTTCCACACCCGAGACCTCGGTCGAACCGAGCCAATCCAGCCAATAGCGAATCGCGCTGGCGGCACAGCCCGGTTCGGGCGATCCCACAAGCTGACGGCGCATCTCGGGGAAAAACAGCGCGTAGGCCCGCTGGAAGCGTTGCGCGCGGTCGGCGATCGGGATGGAGGCCGCAGCGCGCTCGATGAATTCCGGCACCTTGGGCACACCGCGCAGGAGGGGTCGGAACAAGGCGAGCAACGAGGGAAAGGGAAGACGCTCGTGCCAGATTTCCCCCTGGTAGCGGCGGTAGCCTCCCCAAGGTTCATCGGCGCCTTGCCCGGTCAGCACCACGGTCACGTCTCGGCGAGCGCGCTGGGCCAGGTACCACATCGGCAGCACCGAGGCGGTCCCAAGTGGCTCCTCCACGGCCGAAACGCAGTTTTCGAAGGCATTCCACAGGTCGCTCGCCGTGACTGTGACGGGATGGTGTTCAAGCCCCAGCACAGCGGCCGTTTCGGCCGCGTCTGTCAGCTCACACGCATCGTGGCCCGCACCATAGCCGATGGTGTAGCTCGGCAACTTTCCAACCTGTTCCACTGCGAGCGCTGCCACGAGCGCGGAATCGACCCCACCGGAGAGAAAGATTCCAAGGGGCACGTCCGAAAGCAACTGCCTCTTGACCGCCCGCGATAGCAGCGCGTAATAAGCCTCCACTGCGTCATCGAGCGTTCCCCGGAACCGCTCCGATGGATATCGCGTATAGCATCGCAGATCGTCGTGCCTCGTTTCCAGTTCCCTCACGAGAAAGTGCCCCGGCGGCAGCCGCTTAATTCCCTCGAGCAAGGTGTTCGGCGAGGGAACGAACCTGAGGGTCAGAAATGCCCGAAACGCCTGGATATCCAAGCGCGGCGCTTTGTTGGCGAGAGGGAGAAGCGCCTTTATTTCCGAAGAAAACGCCAGACCGCCGTCATTCGCCAAGGAGTAGTAAAGCGGCTTCACGCCAAACGGGTCACGCGCCAGGTAAAGCCTCCCGGCCATTACGTCGAGCGCCCCGAACGCAAACATTCCGTTCAGGCGGGGTAGCGTGTGCTCCAGACCCCAGGCGGACAGGCATTCGACCAGCGTTTCCGTGTCGGAATGCCCGCGCCAGACGACATGGAGTTCCTTCCTGAGCTCCAGGTGATTGTAGATTTCTCCGTTGAAAGTCACCCACCATCGCCCATCCTGGCTGCGCATGGGTTGGTGGCCGGCGGGAGACAGATCCAGTATCGAAAGTCGCGTATGCCCCAGCCAGGCGTGGGCCGTCCCGGCCCGCAGCACTTCCGAACCCGAACCGTCCGGGCCTCTGTGGCGCAATGCGTCGAGCGCCGGCCGGGGGACGTGAGCGAAGGGAGAGTTAGAGATCAGTCCTATGACGCCGCACATGCTCTAGAGGATCATCCTGCTTGTTCGCGATTCACGAAGCGCTGGAAAGAGCTTGTCGCTTGATTGGATGGACTCGAATGCCGAGTTCCCGATACAGCGATTCGAGATCCCCGATCACGGTTTCAGTGGAAAACCACTTGCGGACGTCGCGGTGGGCTGCCTCTCGTAGTCGGGCTCGCAGCGCATCGTCCGTGAGTATCGTAACGATCGCTCGGGCCAGCACCTCTGGTTCCCCAGGGTCTACCAGCAGACCGTTAACGCGATCCTCTATCACGTCAGGAATCCCTCCCACCGAGGTGGCTACTACAGGTACTCCGCAGGCCATGGCCTCCAAAACACCGACGGGCAGTCCCTCGTAGTAAGAGGGCAATACGAAGACATCAGCCTCCCGCAGCAGATTGTCTTTCTCAGCGCCATCGACCCAGCCCGGCCAGCGAATCGCCCGCCCAACGCCCAGCGATCGCGCGAGGGTCATCATGGAGTCCATGTCGCCGGTGCCGGCAAGCACAAATGTGGCCTCTGGCACAGAGCGCAGAATAATCGGAATCGCCCGCATCAGATCGAGAACCCCTTTGTCCTGGTGCAGCCACCCGAGAAATAACACCTCGCGTGCCGGGCGCCGCAACGGCCGGACCAAGATCGAAACGGCTACGGGATTACCGATGATCGCAATCCTCGCCGTCGGTTCGATATTGCGCACCTCGTCGCGCCAACGCTGGGTGAGCACGACGACGCGCGCGGCCTTGCGCAGGACGGCTCGCACCCAGGACTTCGCGAAGCCATTACAACCGCGCTGGTAGAAAACAGGAAAACGGCCGTCGTGGAGATGGAACAGGTAGGGAACCCGGAAAGCAGAAGCCAATGCGCAGAGCGCCGCCTTGCGCCAGAAACTCCCGTACGCGGCGCTATGCACGTGGACCAGGGCAACACGCCTCTGCACGAGCAGCAAGAGCACTCTACACAAGGCGGGCAGCCACGACCGGAGCTGGATGAAAATGCCCCGCCCGTTGTAGGTGGAGACGTAGCTTACGGGCCACGCCTCGAAGATTCCCTGCGCCGCATACGCTCTGACAACCTCAGTCATTCCACCGGGATAAGCCATGCTCGGGCCGAGCATCAGTATTACGTGCCTGTCCACATCTTCCCGGCGGTCAAGGCGGCGCGCGAAACTCATAACAATGCCGTCAATACTTCACAATAGGAGCGAATCATTTCACCGTGAGAAAATCGCTCGACAACGATCTGCCGTGCTTTGTTTCCCATCATCCTCCGGCGTGTGTTGTCGTACAGCGAGCGCAAATGGCCAATAAACGCCCTGGTATCGCCAACGGGAAAAAGAAACCCGTTCTTGCCTTCGATGACCATCTCGCTCGCGCCGCCAAGCTCGCTGAGCACCACGGGACGTCCCATGGCCATGATCTCCAGAGCCGCCACGGAAAACGTCTCCATAGTGCTGCATAGAACACCGACGTCGAACGCGGCAATATAGGGGCGCACGTCTTTTTGTTCTCCTGCGAAAATTACCGCATCGGACAGGCCCCGGGCGCGGACGTACTGCTGCACGGCGCTCTGATTCGGCCCGCCGCCCACCAGCACAGCTTTGACAGGGACACCCTCTTGCCTGAATTGGGCAACGGCGTCTACAAGCTGGGTATGATTCTTCTCTGGCCAGAACCTCCCGCAAAGCCCGATGACATATTCAGCGTTGTCCAATCCCATCTGGCGCCGAGCAGCGCCGCGCATTGTTTCAGCCTGCTCCATGGAAAAGAAGTCAATATCTACGCCGTTATGGATGACACACTCGGCTTTGGCACGCACGCCGCGCGAACGCCAGTATGCGGCCTGACATTCGCTTATATAAACCAGCATATCCGATAGGCCGAAGAAAATTCGCTGGCATCGGTTCTTCACCCGCTCCTTCAGGGTAGGCACCAGCGTCGTGTGAAAAGTAACCACTACCGGTATTCGCTGCCCTGCGAGGCGTCGGGCAAGGTGCGCATACATCATGGAGTACTCGTTCACCGCCACGAGAACATCGGCACGACGGTCGTTAATTATCTTCGCCAGACGCCTCATGGCTCGGAAATCGATGAAACCCCTGGAATCGCACCAGAAGACTGCGGCATCGGCATTGGGCACCAGTTCATCGCCATAACGCGGGGGGAGCCGCTTAAGCGCCACAACATCGCAACGATGGCCCAAAGCAATCAGCGCATTGGCGAGGCTGACAGTATGGGTTTCTGCGCCACCCCTGCCAAGAGTATTCAAGATGAACTGACAGTGCATATCGAGTTGCCGCAAGTGCTTATTGAGTCAAGCCCCGTTGATTGCGCGACGGTAAGTGTCACACGTCATATCGGCGATGCGTGGCCAAGATAGCTTTTCTTTCGCGAATCGGCCGGCACCCGCGGCGAGCGAATCGCGCAGTCGGCGGTCGACTAGAAGCTTTCCCATGGCATCCCCTAGCGCTTCCGCATCTCGCGGGGGGACAAGCAATCCGGTCTGGCCATCGATGACGACTTCGGACACGTCGCCGGTACGGGTTGCAACCACCGGCCGTGCAAAGGCGAATGCCAAAGCGCATACGCCGCTTTGGGTGGCCTCGGTATAGGGGAGGACCACGGCGGTCGCCCGGCGGAACAGGTCGGGCACTTCCGCGGCCGAAATGTATCGGTCGATCAGTTCGACCCAGGCGGTCGCTCCAATTCGTCTCCGGTGCTGTTCCAGGTCACTGCCGCTTCCTGCCACGATCAGCCGGAAATTATGACCTCGACTGCGCAGAATCTCGCACGCGTCCAGAAGGTAACGTAGACCCTTATAGGCCTCGATGCGGCCGAAGAACAGAAACGTGCCCGGCTCGTCTCCCGAAATGTCGTCGCTCACGTTTGCCCTGCCGAGCGTCCCGTGAGGGATTGCATCAACCCGGCCGGCAAGACGTCTATCGAGTTTTTCACTTTCGGCTTGGGTTCGCGTTCCATGGACTATCAGCCGGTTGGCCTGACTGCGTAACCATTGACCGTACACTCTCTCGCGCCAATATTTCCTGGAGTCGCGCCCGGAGTGGGGAGCAAGATCGTGCACCGTCAGAACAATCGGAAAATGTCTGCGCAATGACCAGATCGGCAATACCAAGTAGGTAAGGTAAGTCTCTTGGATGTGTAATATGTCCGGCGAAAAATGCCGCACCATCCTATATATCGAAAGAACGGTGCCCAGAATACGCGGGTCGCGCAACCTGCGATGGTCGACTGCTCGCACGATTACCCTTTCCTGAACCAGTGCGCGCAAGTCATCCGCCAATTCGTCTTGAGCATTATCTGACCGAACCAAGAGCAGGACCTTATGTTCCTGCGACAGCGCGAGCGCAAGCCGGCTAGCGTATTCGGCGAAATGGAATGCCAGCAGCGCGATCCTCACGGCGTTCACCCGAATGATGTTCATCCTGCGAGATTGTCAAGACAACGGCAGACTCATCGGCCTTCGATCAGGTGCTGTACCTTTGCCAGCGATTCATTGGCGAAGAACAAGAAATTGTTGACATACTTGTCTTCTTTGTTGACGTTGTCGACGATATTGGAAACATCCTGGTGCTCATCCGCTCGGAACGATGCGATCGGCTTCAATCGATTACCGCGGAAAAAAAACCCTTGGTAACCCAACTCCTCAAGAAAACCCGTGACTGTGCTGACCGAATGGCGCTTATGCCGCTCCTCGATTTCGATGATCAGCGACGGGTGATCGCGAACAAGAATGCGCTTGGCCCCATGCAAAACGGCGTCTTCGTGACCCTCCACGTCGATCTTGATGCACCCCACAGGCTCGATGGCTTCGTAGTCATCAAGGCACCGCGTCGGCACCGTTAGTACCTCGACCGCGCCCAATTGTTCGACGGGGTTTGCTCGTTCGATGCTGCTCCGTCCGGTGTCGGCCACCACGACCCTGAGCTGCGCCTCGCCCGCACGATCCGACAGCGCCACGGTTTCCACGTGCAAACGGGGATCCGGGCGGGCGGTCAATCTATGCACGAGGTACGCCGCTGCATGCGGCCGGGGCTCGAATGCGTAGCATTTCCTCGAATGATTGAGCAGGTGGACGGTGTAACTTCCAATGGACGCGCCGATGTCGATCGAAACCTTGCTTCTATCGCACAGGTAGTGAAGCAGCCGCAGCTCGAGGTCGAAACAACCGAACCTCCACGCCAAATAACGCCAATAAAAAGGGGCGGGCAGCAGATGTTTCAGGCCGCTGCTGACAAGCGCTTTAAGCGTCATATCGGGTCAAACCTGAAGTGGGAACACAATACATTCGCGACGGCCATCATCGGCTGACCGCAATATGGCAGTCGCCTGCCATATGCCGCTTGCGCAGGATCCATTAATGGCCCCTGCTGAACAGGATTCGTGCCGTACCGCTGACCGTCCCATAGACACCGCTCTTTTCCGATTCGCTCAGCAGGTGCGTCCAGGCGGCAATTCCGTATGCCACGAGAAAGCACCCGATTCCGGAGACAGCGCTCCAGAACGAAGTGAGGGAAAACTGCGCCACGACGACGTTGCTCGCCCACGCCAGCCCGACTCCTGCCGCGGTAATGATGAAGATGTCACGGCCGAACGGGAACGCTCCCAGGGAGCGGCGGGCTAACAGGGCCCGCGCGATATTCGCGACCGCCACCGAGGTACAAGTCGCGACGGCTGCTCCCAGCTGGCCGAACGCGGGCACCGCAAACCAGCACAGGAGCGTGGCGATGATCAGCCCTGCCGAGAGGACCTTCAGCTCGAAGAGGTGCTTGCCCGTCATCGACAGGGCCCAGCCGGAATTTCCGAAGATCATTAAAACAAACTGGCTGACTGCGAGCCAGCCTACTACGGCCTGGGAGGCTGCAAACGACGGGCCGAATAGCAGCGTCAGCTGCGCGCCCCAGAAGAGAAAGATCACGAAGATGGGCAGCGTAGCGAGGGTAATCAACCGGGCGCTCAAAGACATCACGTGCACCACGCCAGCAAGGTCTCCGCGAAAGTAGCGCTCGGCGACCAGCGTTCCGAGGCCCTGGGTAAAAGCCGCGGCGAACACCCCCATCAGCGCGAGCAGCATCTTCACCAGCGAGTACTGTCCCAGATCCTGTGCGGTGGTGAAATAGCCCAGGATCAACAGGTCCACGGTAGCGGTCAGCGTGGCAACGAGCACTCCCATTGCCAGGATACTCGAGTAGCGCATCACTCGAAACGCATCGACCCACGACTGCGGCTGGGCAGGAGTGCCATCACCAAAGTCCCCGCGCGCGCGCGTCGCTAGGAACACCGAAGCCAGGAAGGACCCCAGCGTGGTTCCCACGACTACGGCCCAGAGACGCCATCCGGCGAGAAACAGAATCACGATTACCGCCAGGCGGATGGTCGGCAACAAGACGCACTCCGCGAGTACGCTCGGAGACAGCTTGAGAATGCCGCGGTACGCTCCTGCCAGTACCGCCATGTCGGTCGAGAAAGGAAGCGCCAGCGCCAGACACAGCAGGATTTCCGCAAAACGGGAATAGGGATAGACGTTCGCCTCGAGAACCCGGCCCACGCCGAGCACGACAGCAATCACCGGCAGCAGGGCGAACAGGCTGGCGATCAGGCGGACCCGCCGCAGCACGACGACGCGCGCGGCGCGGTCCCGCGCCGTGTTGGTCTCACCGAAGTAGCGCTGGAGCCCGATTTCAAGCCCCATGCGCGTTAAGCTTCCCGTGACGTCAACCAGATTACGGGCCAGATTGAAAATCCCGTAATCCATTGCGCCGATGACGCGGGCGACGATCAGTCCTGACATGAACGATACGCCCTGCTGGTATATGGTTCCAGCGGCGACGATCGAAGCACGACTGATCAGCTTGCGCGGTGTGGTCTTGTCCGTGCGGTTTTCCATCCAGGATCATTACGCCTTCCGGGCACCATGCGGACCCTGTAGCGAGCGATGCCAGACTACGGCAAGCAAGAACGCGAGAGTTGCCGCAATTCTTTCGTCGTTGACGGTGTAGAGTGTCAGGAACGTCGCGCCGAAGGTAATAAGCCCTGCAAGCGCGGCGATGCCCTCGGTACGAGCATCTGAACTCGTATGGTTGCTGGCTACGACACTAATCACTCGCCTTAGCGCGTCGCCGGCCACCAGCAGCGCCGCGAGCGACCCGGCGATACCACCTTCGTAAAGGATGCTGAGATAACCATTTTCCGGTTGATTCGGGACGTACGAAATACCCGCCTGACCGCCAATACCATAATAGTTAAAAACGCCCGGGTGCGATGCGATGAGATACGATTGGAAGCTGCCGAAACCAATACCCGTCAATGGGTGATCGGCAAACATGTCCCAAGTGTCGAACCAGATCATGCGGCGGATGTCGAACGCCGCGCGCGTGGTCACGAAGCGCTCCGCAACCGCCGCAGGGACAATGTTCAGCCACGTCTCCATGGTCGTTGTCAGCGCAATAACCATTGCAACGAACGTCACACTTACCACGATCACCAGCTTGGTGGCAGCGTTCCATTTATTGAATGCAAAGAGAGTTATTCCAGACACAAATAGGAACGCCAATATGGCGCTGCGGGAAATCGTCATGACTAGCGCGACCGAGCCAATCGCGATCGCGACCCAGACTACAAGACGCATCCTCATGCCACGAAACCGGCCGCGGACGGATAGGAGCAAAAGGAATGTGATGATGCAAGCGAGAAACGCGCCGGCGCTTTGCGGGTCCTGAAAAAATCCTCCTGCCCGCCATATCTCCAAACCGGCGGCGTAACTCAATTGATTCAGGTTGCTGCCCCGGAGACTCAGATTCACGTGCAGAAAATGGTCGACGAAGAGGCCGATGGCCACGAAAATCAAGACGATCGAAAATAGGAGAACAAGGCGTTCGACCCCCCCGCCGCGCCTGAGCTCGTTAAGCGCGAATAGAAAGAAAATGTAAACCGCAAAATTTTCGATAAATGTCTGCAGTGAGGTCAGCGGAAACTGGGAAAAAACGACACAAGGAATGGAAAGCAGCCAGGCGATCAGCAACGACGTTGTCGGGAAGAGCGGCTCGCTGGCTTTGGAAGAAGCAAACACGTTTTTCCCGATCAGCCCGACCATGAGCGCGATCATGACCACATCGAAGATCGTGAGGCCGAGACGTCCCGGTGGGACGATCGCAGACGCCAACGGAAAACTGACAATCAGCGCCAGAAAGGCAAACCGCAGCGGCTCTCTTCGCCCAATCACTACCATGCCCCCGACGACAATAAGACCGAAGACGGCGACATAGTAAATGGCGCGGTAGCCAGCCAGGCTGCCGACTAACGCCGTAACCATTCCTACCAACACGGCGGTGACCAACACCACGACCGGCAGTACTAAGGAGCCTGCGGTCGCGCTAAGGATATTGGCCCTACGAATACTCGTCATTGAGAGTTTCCCAGGCGTGGCGCCGTTCCGAAATCAGCCTGAGTAGTCATTCAGCAACGTGCCGCCAACGAGCACTCTTCTTGCCTCGGATCCCAGTTCCAGCATCATTGCATTGGCGAACTCCTGTTGCAGCGCGTACCCGCGTTCTGGGTCGCTGCTGATGCTCGATATGCGAAACAAGATGCCATCCGGAATCTGCCTCTTGATCGCATAGGCGAGCTTGATCTCTTTTGCTTCCCAAAAGCTGGTTGCCAACTTGCCTCCGATCACCATCCAGTACGTGATCGGCTCGACACGCTGCTCCTTCGTGGCCAACAAACGGGCAACGGTCATCTCGCCAAACGGCGTCTGCATGAGTACTGTGATCTTGTCGCCGACGGCAAATCCCTGGGCGTCGTAGCATCCTTCGGGCAGATGGAGATTCAAATTATCGGACTGATCTGCCCCGTAGGCGATTGAGAGCATGATTCGCTCGCCAGCGGTGTTCACATACGTGCGCGTCAATATCTGATTGTAAAATTTGTCGAGTGCCGCCAGAACGTCGGGGCTGACCCCAATCGGGATAATGCTCTTATCAGTGTTCCAATTTCCAAACCGCTCGGGTACGAGGGATTCGAGGTTGACTGCAGGACGAGAATCAGCTATCCGCTCTGTCGGTGCCGGAAAAGAGCTGAGGCCCGTAGTAGCGAGCATCGCCAGAAGAACGGCTAGCCCTCTGAACGTGTCTCGGGTCACGTGGCGCCCGGTCGAGAGAACAGTTTCACGGTGGCCTGGAGCAAGCTGTCGACACCCAGGAGAAGCAAGAGCGCGGCGCCGAACAGCAGCATGCCGGAAAAATCATGGAAAAACCCTTGCCCGGCCGCATCGCCGAAATGGTAAGTAATCACGATCAGCAACATTACCCGCACCACGTTGGCCAGGAACGCGATGGGGACAATGCTCGCAATGAGAATGCCGTTGCGCCACCATTCCTTGTGCCGAATTAGGTACAAGTAAAGCAGCCCGACCGCCGCGAGGCTGAACATGGAATTAAGCCCGGAGCATGCCTCGGCCACCAGCAAATGGTACTGCCCGACGATGATTACCGTGCCGCCGCGGGCGATCGGATAGCCAGCGTTGTAGAGCGCGGTGTCGGCGAGCATCGAGACCCACTGCCTGAGCGGTGAGGTAAATGTGTCGACCACGAAACTCGGAAGCGGGACCATGAACGCGAGGAACAACAGCGGAAACCACGCCATGCGCACGGCGGCCATACCCCGCATCACCGCCAGGGCACCCGCGATAACGGGAATTTGTGAGCCGAGTTCGAACAAGATAATGTCCTGAGAGCGGCCCAGAACATAGATCAGAAGTCCGAGAATCAGCATGCCCCAACCGGCCCAGGGAGCTGGCCGGGCCGGCCCGGTTAGCAGGCGTTCACGCTTTTGCCACAGCAGCAACCATGTGACGGCCAGAACGATAGGGGCATGGGCGTGGTCGTCCAGTTGCCAAAGCGTCACCGCCAAGCTGTAGTAGGTCGGGATGTAGAGGACCAGCAGCCCTGCGATGACCGGCAGCCATTCGAGGCCGGCGCCGCCGCGGGGAGGATTGGCGTCAAGCATCGCAGACATGTTGAACCGCCTAAAATTCGTTCAGCACGGCGCCGACGATGGTGGTGCTCGCTTGGGACACCGTATCCGACACGCCGCAGACCTGCCACCTCCGGGCCGTGTTCTTGCGTGCGACGATCATCGCAGCACCAGCGCGCACGGCAACGGTTTGTGCGTCAGCGTAATGGGCCGCGGCTGGGGAATCCAGAAGAACTACATCGAACTTCTTTTCCACTTCCCGCAATACCTTCCAAAACGGCGCACGCGCCAGCAGCTCGTGCGGGTTGGGCGGCTGGGCGCCGGCGGGCAGCACCGACAGATCGAGCAGACCGGGAATACGCTGGATCGCATCCGGCCCGGCACGCTCCGAGAGCACTGCCGACAAGCCCGCGCGATTGTCGAGGCCGAAAAGGGTGTGCTGGCACGAGTTGCGCAAGTCGGCGTCGATCAACAGCGTGTGCGCGCCGAGTTGAGAGAACACCACCGCGAGATTGGCGGCGAGGAAGCTGCGGCCGTCCTTGCGTTCGGCGCTGACGATGGCCAGCGCCTTGTGGGCCGGATTGCCATCGAACCAGCGCGTCATGAGCTGACTGCGCAAGGCGCGCAGCGCTTCCGACTGGTGGCTGAACGGAGCATAAGCGGCGACCAGGTCTTCGCTGACCTTGCTTTCGCCGCGTAGCAGGTAGGTATGGTTGAACTGGCGCGAGAGCGCAAATTCGATGTCGGCGTGCGTCAGCAGCCCGAGCTGGATGGCGGCGTCGCCGAAGCGCAGGTTTTTTTCGCGCTGAAGGCGCACAATGCGCGCGGCGCTTTCGAGTGTAAGCCGCCCTGCTTCGACCAGAATGTTGCCGATCGAGCGATCGGCCTGGGGAAGGATGCTCTCGGTGGCGGCGGAAATGAGGTTGTTTGCTCCCACGGCAGTTCCTTATCGCCCCTCAAGCGCGGGCTTGCGATAGGTGATTGCAAGCGTGCTTTGCTTGCTGGCTGGTCCGATGACCCCCAGCACGGGCAGCTGCAACATTTCGGCGAGGTCGTCGGCCGAGCGGATACGCCGGTCGAGAATCTCGAGCACCAGCGCTGTACCGATACCGAAGAGGGTGCCCAGGAAGATGGATAGCAAGGTGTTGAGCGGCATTTTCGGAAACGAAGGCTCGATCGGCTCCGATGCCGGGGTGAGCACCGAAACATTGGTTTGCCTGGACTGGCTCTCAAGGTTGGTCTGGTTAAACCGTTGCGAGACGGTATCGTAGGCTTTCTGCGCCGCCTCCACGTCGCGCGCGAGGACGGCGAGCTCATCGCGCTTATGCTTGAGCTCGAGCAGTAACTTCTTCTGCGCCGCGATGGCGGCCTTGAGCTCGGCTTCCTTGTCTTTGCCGACGGTCCTCGAGGCGGAAAAGCCATTGGCGATATGCCGCGTCTCCGTTTCCAGTTTCTGTTTGAGTGAAGCGAGTTCGGATTCCATGCGCTGGTACTGTGGGTGGTTCTTGCCGAGGTTGCCGGCCGTCTCCTGCAGCTTGGCCTCGAGGCGAGCGACGTCAGCCTTGAGAGTCTGGATCAGCGGATTCTGCATCACCTCCGGCAGCGCGCTCGCGGCGCTTCCGGAGCGCTGTTTGCTTTGGGCGTCGGCAGTCTGCCCCTGTACGATGGTAAGCTGGGCGGCAAGGTCGTTGAGCTTGGCCGTTTCGATATCCAGCCGCTCATCGCTGGCGACAATGCCGTGCACCTGCTGGTGTTCGGACAACCGGGCCTGGGCTCTCTCCACGTTGTCACGCAGCGCCTTGCCCTGTTCCCCGAACCAGAGGGTGTATTGTTTGGCCGGCTCGACCTTCAACTCGATGTTGGTATCGATGTAGGCTTGCGCGAAGGCATTGGCAACCGCTTCGGCGAATCGCGGATCCGCCGCACGGTAGCTGATGCTGATTACGCTGCTCTCGCGTGAAGGTCTGACGTCGAGTCGTTTCTTGAGTGCGTCGGCGAGCCAGACTTCGAGCTTGCCCTTGCCATCGGTAGCCTCTTGCCATTCCTCTCTTGCCCCCGGGTTCTCGTCCAGCTTGAGCATATGGACGACTGTTCGAGCCACGCGGTCGCTCTCGATGATATTGACTTGCGTCGCCATGTAACCGGGCGTCACCAAAGCGGGAAGCATCATGCCGGCGATCGGGTCAGGGGACTTCACGTCAACCACGACGGCGGCCGTCGCGGTGTATTGCTTCGGCAGCATCAAACTGACCCCAAGCGTCGACGCTACAGTTGCGAACAACGCTAACAACACGACCTTGTAACGCGCCAGCAGGATACAGAATAACTGTTGCAGGTTCATGGCGTGTCCTCAGAAGATGCTTTCGCGCACGTAGAGTACGTCATTCGGCCGGACCGGATCGTCGAGGTTCGGGTTGAGCGTCTCGACGGCGCCGCTCGCCGCGCGGCGGTACAGGCGGAGAGCGCGCTCGGTGCCGCGAACGGTGAGGCCGCCACCCTGTGCCAGGGCCTGGCGGATTGTCATGTTGCGCTCGACGCGGTAAGAGCTTGGACGCTGCACCTCGCCGTAGATGTAGAACATCGGCGCCCGTTGAACATATATCACGTCGCCGCCGGCAACCATCAGATCGCCGTCCAGATTCTCGTTGATGAACATACCGGCGATGTCGATTTCCCTACGGAAAGGCTTGCCGTTACGCTGGCCAGTGAGTATGGCGACATCCGCCCCCGTAGGCGCGATGCCGCCAGCGGTGGCCACCATCTCCGAGAGCCGGGTGTTGAAGGTCTCCAGAGGGAAGCGGCCCGGATGGTTTACTTGTCCGAGGACGGAAACTTGGCTGCCGCGGTTCTGCACCAGGAGGACGTTCACCTGCGGCCGCTTGATAAAGCCGCCGGCCTGCAACGCCTTGGCGATCGTCTGTTCGGCGGACGCGATCGTCATGCCGCCGATTCCGAGGACACCGATCAGAGGAAACGTGATGTTTCCATTTTCGGTCACCCGCGTTTCCAGGGTGAGGTCGGGATTTTGATAAACGAAGATGCGGATCGTGTCGCCGGGGCCAAGCCGATACTCGGGGAACTTGTCCTGCGCCTGGGCGCCGAGGCCGCCCAAGCCCGCGAGGGCGAGCAGGAACGGGAGCAGCCAGCGCTGGGGGCTCATGGGTTTCCCGCGGCGAGGCAAGAGTGCGCAGCGCTCATCGGAGCCCGCGCACGCCCTTGTCCAGGTTGGGCGCCGACAGTGGCTTTGCCGCGGACGCCGCCGCGGCAACCGGCGCTGCGGTGATCGCCGCCGGCGGGGGCTCGGCTCGGGCCGGTGTGTTGGAAACCTCGCCGACGTACTCGATGCGGGCCGTTTCCTTGAGCTGCTTCATTTCCCTGGCGGTGGCTACGATCGAGCGCTGGTTGAACAGGAACTGCTGGATGAGCGGGGTAGCCGTCGCCTCGTCCAACGGCGCCGCCTGCGAGGCTATCAGGCGGATCACCTGCGGGCGGCCGCCGCTCTCGACAAGCTGGATGTCACCGTCCTTCATCGCTTGCACTTTAGGCAGCAGCTCCAGCGGGATGTGCTCGGCGTCGCGTACGCCCCGATTGGCGGTGAACTTGGCGTCGCGGGACTTGAGCCAGGCGGCGATCTCCGACAGGGAGCGGGCTTTGGCCACTTGTTCGCGCAGCCCCGCGGCGAGGCCTTCGCTCGGCAGCACCACGAGTTCTTCCAGAGTGTAAATACGCCGCTGCGCAAACAGCTCGGGGTGATCGGCGTAGTATCGCTTGACTTCCTCGGCCGTGGGCCTGGGCTGGGCTGCGGCGATCTGCTCCAGGTAGGCGCGGGCGAGGACTTCGCTGCGGGCAGCTTCGACCGCTTGCATGACCCCGGGCGAGCGATCGAGCTTTTTCTTGATCGCCTGCTGCTTGGCGAGGGCCTGCTCGATGAGTTTATCGAGGATCTCGCGTCTGGCCTGCTCCGCGGTCTCCAGCGTGACGTTCTGGCTGCGGGCCAGAACTTGGTTGATCTGGTGCACGGTGATCTCCTCGGCATTGACTTTGGCCGCCACTTGCGTGGCTGTCTTGCCTTCCGGCTGCTTTCCGCATCCGCCCGTGACGCCGAGGGCCAGCAGCACGGGAAGGAGTCCAAAGTGGAGGGGAACAAAGTGGCGGGGAAGATTCATGTGTTCTCTCGACAATACAAAACGTTGCGGCAACAGCCCCGAATCCGGAAAGTGCTATTTAAACCACCCGAGGGGTCACCAAATGCAGGTGCAGCATAGTCCAAACGTACCAGGGCTGTGCTCCGCTAGCAGGACTGGCCGGTCCTTCCCGAGTTCCCTGCGGCGACATCGGCGGGCCCGGGCTTATGGGCGCGCTCGCCTCGCCGGGATATGTCTTCTGGCGACCGTGGTACCGAGGGCTGCCGGACTAAGCTATGTCCGTGGTGTCCCTGCGCAATAAGCCGACACGAGCGACCACAGGCCCGTGAAAATCGCTCTTGACGTGTTCCAAGTTGGCGCCCGCCAGGCCGTGATTTATTGATCGCGAGACGGATAAACACGCAGGTCCGGACACTCCATCTGGACCATGGCGGCCACGCGAGGCGCTACACCACGGAATTCGAGAATATCAAAGTTCTCGACGAATGGAGTAGACCATGCTGAAAATTGTGAGGCGACTTTACGCGGCAACCCTGATCGTGATTTCCATACTGCCCTGGATTCCGCCCCAGGCTTCCGCACAAGTACTACCTGTGCTAACGCCTCCACTACCTGTGCTAACGCCTCCGCTGGGCAGCTTGGTGGTGACGATGACTTCCCCAGCTTCCGGGTCCACCATCACCGGCAAGGTTCCGGTCAGCGCGAGCCTAAGCAGCGTGGGTTCCTTGGTCGTCGCAGGTGTCCAGTTCAGGCTCGATGGAGTCAATCTCGGCGTGGAACAAACGAGAGCGCCGTATACGGTCTCCTGGGACACAACCACTACGATCAATGGCTTTCATATCCTGACCGCGGTTGCGCGAGATGCGGCTGGCATCGAGTACGCCTCTGAGCTGATCAGCGTAGCGGTGTCCAACGACACCACCCCTCCGACCGCAGGGCCGATCGTGACGCGTTTTGAGGAAACGGATCCGTCCCTGATCTACACGGCAGATTGGAGTCAGAGTCACAGTGACAGTAGGCCCTGGAGCGGCGGGACCGCCGCGTTCTCCGGGACGGCGGGCGCGCAGGCCACGTTCACATTCACCGGGTCGTCAATCAGCTGGATCGGCTTCCGTGGGCCCCAGACCGGGATCGCTCGCGTATTCCTGGACGGAGTCTTCGTGACCGAGGTCGATACGATGTCCAACTCCGAGGAAGTCCGGGTACCCGTGTTCGCGGCAACTCGCTTGGCGGACGCGAGCCATACGTTGACGATCGAAGTGACCGGCCGGAAGCACCCGTCTTCGACGTCCACCGTTGTCGTCGTGGATGCGTTCGACGTACCCGCACGCACGGTTTCCCGCTTGCAGGAAACGGATCCTGCCGTGATTTACACCGCGGGTTGGATTCAGGGCGATCCCCATAGAGCATGGAGCGCCGGGACCGCCGCGGAATCCGCTACGCCGGGCGAGCGGGCCACGTTCGCTTTCGCCGGGACGTCGATCAGCTGGATTGGCGGCCGCGGGCCCATCACGGGGATCGCCCGGGTTTTCCTGGATGGAGTCTTTGTTGCCGAGGTCGATACGTATGCTCCCAACGATCAAATCCAGGCGGCCGTCTTCGCGGCGACGGATCTGGCCGAAGCGAGCCATACGTTGACGATCGAAGCGACGGGCCGGAAAAACGAGGCCTCGACGTCCGCCCTTGTCATCGTGGATGCGTTCGACGTTACATCGTCGGGAACGCGCTTCCAAGAGACGGATCCGTCCGTCACCTACGGCCCGGGTTGGGTTCTGGGCGTTTGGGACAGAGCATACAGTGAAAGGACCGCTGCGGAATCCGCTACGCCAGGTGCGCGAGCCACGTTTACCTTCACCGGCACGTCGATCGGCTGGGTTGGCGGCCGCGGGCCCATCACCGGAATCGCCCGCGTATTCCTGGATGAAGTCTTCGTGGCCGAAGTTGATACCTATTCCCCTACGTTTGCACCTCAGAAAACCATCTTCACATTACCGGGGCTGTCCGCCGGCACCCATACTTTGACGATCGAAGTGACGGGGCGGAAGAACCCCGCTTCGACGGAAGCCGTCATCGTAGTGGACGCCTTTGACGTCAACCCGTGAGGTAGGCCGATCGCTGCGGCGAGCTCTCGAGCCTGAATCAGCGCCGGACGGACGGTGGAGAAACGAACAGCCGTTGTTCCATCATGGGTTGGACACCGTGATGGTGACTGGCGCCGAGGTGGTCCGGTTGCCTGCTGCGTCGCGCGCCACCGCTGTCAGCGTGTACGATCCGTTCGGGATGTTGTTAGTGAACGCGGTGGCCGTGTAGGGGGGGGTGGTGTGCTCCGCGTCGAAGTTGATGCCGTTGTACTGGAACTGGACACCGACTACGCCGACGTTGTCGGAGGCGTCGGCCGTCACGGTGATCGTGCCGGAGACAGTGTCCCCGGATGCTGGTGAGGTAATGGCGACCGTCGGGGGGCTGAGGTCGTTGAAAACCGTGACGGTGACTGGCGCCGACGTGGTCCGGTTGCCCGCTGCGTCGCGCGCCACCGCCGTCAGAGTATACATCCCGTTCGGGACGGTGGTCGTGTCCCCGGTGACCGAGTAGGGAGGGGTGGTATTCTCGGCGCCGAAGTTGGCGCCGTTGGACTTGAACTGGACGCCCGCAACGCCGAAATTGTCGGAGGCACTCGCCGTCACGCTGATCATGCCGGAGACGGTGGCCCCGGAGGCGGGAGCGGTAATGGCGACCGTCGGCGGGCTAGTGTCGGAGACGGTGATGCTGCCGTCGGCTGCGATCGTGATGGTGCTGTCGCCCAGGGGCACGGTCCACACGCCGTCCGCCTTGCTCGCGCTCGCGACGGTCGGCGTGCATCCCACGTTGAGCAGCGCAATGAACTCGGCGGCGCCCAGCAGCTCGACGCTGTGGAAGTTGCCGTGCCACTGAAGGAATCCCCCGCTCGAGGGATTGACGGTGAAGAGGTTGGTCTGCGCGAATCTCATCGTCGGCCCGGCCAGCATGTCCACGCATAGGCTCTGGCCATTGACCGCAACGGAGATCCGATGGTCCGAAATGACATTCATGGAATTCACCGCATGGATGTTCCACTCCCACTGCCGCGGGATACTGGAGGCCAGCCTGTCGTACACCAGAACCAGGTTCGGCCGCAGGTACGCCATCGAGCGCTGGGCTTCGCTGAGCGCGCCGCCGTAGGCCGGCGTGGCGTCGCCCGTGACGATGTCGTACCCGGATTGGTGCTCGAAGCGGATGATCGCACCGGGACCGAGCTGGCCGCTTTCCTCGAAGATGACCTGCCCCTGGCCGCCGTCGAAGGTGATCGCGTTGTGCGCCCGGGTCTGCTTGTACCACTGCCGGTAGTGTGGCGAATCGAAGCCATCGTAGTAGCCGGAATCGATCGCCAGGGCTTGTCCCCCGGCATTGACGACGAAGCTGTTCTGGTCGGCGTGACTGTGGCTGGCGGAACCGTATGGGCTGCTCTTGAAATAGACCGAGACGCGCGACCGGTCCTCGAGGCTGCCGTGCATGGCCGCCCAGCCGATCGACGGAAACAGAGCGGCGTTGGGTGTGCTGGCGGGATACGGCGCCGGGCCGGGATCGGCGGGCGGAGCCAGCAGAAGCTCCACCCGCGTCTGGTCCTCGCCGGTGAGCTGCGAGGCGTACCAGCGCCCGAGCAGGCTCGGCGCAAACAGCGTGTAGGCCTTGCCCGAACGCGCCCAGCTCTCGGTCAGCACCTGCTCGGCGCCGTCGCCGAAGGCGCCGGCTGGAGTACCCGGTGCCAGAAAGTAGGCAATGAAGCGCGCATAATTGCGCACCCACGCCTTCTGCGCGATATCGACGCCGACGACCCAGCGCAGCGTATTCCAGGCAATCAATGAACCGTCCGTATCGAACTGCGCGTAACTCGTGCCGTTCGCGAAGCCGCCGTCCTCCCCGCCCCACGGGCTGGTCCAGTTAAAGGCCAGCGGCAGCGTGTCGCGCAGCCAGCTTTGCGCTTCGGGAACATCGCCGGCGAGCACTGCGGACATGGCCCCAAGGTGGATCAGCGTTTGGTTGCCAAGGGAATCGTAGGGATAGATCGCGACGCGCGCGCGGCTAGAGATGATGTCGTTGTACATGTCGGTGGCGCGAGCCAGTATCGGAGCTAGCAGCCGGTTTTTTTGGTCAACGTCAAGCCGGAGGTACAGCCAGTCGTACGCGAGCGTGAGCGTCCCGGCGATTTGGCGGGAGGCCTCGATCGCGTTTGCATAGGACGTCGTGCCGCCGGGATTCCAGGACGCCAGATTCAGCGCGCGGCGCACCGCGTCGGCCAGGTGTTCTTCCTTGTGGGAGATATGCCAGGCCAGCGCCGCCGCGAGCGCCTTCCTGCACGCGAGATCCGTCAGCTCGACGATGATGGGTATCGAAGAGGTCGGGGGCGGCTCGGCCTGAACGGGTTCGGCAAGCCCGCTGTCCACTTGGGAGAGCAACAGTCCGAATTCGGCTTGCCGCTGGCTGAGCATAGTCAGCGCGGTCGCGGTGTCGGGCAATGCGCGCGGACGCAGTTTTGACGTTGCGCGGTTGAAGAGAACGCTCCAGTCGGGAACCAGGAATGGTACGGCAGCCGCGTCCACCGTGAAGCGGCGCGACCGGCTGATCTGGATCCCGCTCGAGTTGGTCACCTGCACCTGCCACGTGTAGGCTCCGGCCGGCAGGACTTCGTCCCAGTTGATCCAGTTCTGCGGCGCCGTTAGGATCTTCGAGTGGCCGTCCGGGTAAGTAAGGGTGACTTGGTACTGTGCATCGGAGCTCAGGTCGGGCCAGCTCAAATCGGGAGGGCTCTGCTCAACCCGGGCGCAGTCGGCGGGGCGTACCCGTGCCGACGAGCTGCTCAAGGGAATAGACACTATCCAGTCGGGCGTCGTATCCGGCACGCAGCTCTGGGCTTGGGCCGACAAAGGAAAACCCGCCGCCAGGAACAGCGTCATGGCGACAGCTCCAATCGCCGCGGCTATGGACTTGCGAACTACGGTGATGGAAGTACAGACGAGAAGGCCCTCCTTCGCTTGGGTGAGCGGATACCGACAATTTTGCAAGGTGCGCCGCCAATTGTGCTTCAATCATATTTTGGGAGCCCAAGCGATCTAAATGCGCCAATCGGACTATCGCAAAGAACGGCCGCCGCGCTCGTGCCGCGACGGATACGGAGGTGACAGACAGTGCTCGCGACGCCGTCGTCAACGTAAAAGTTGGCGGGCGTCAAATATCCCAATTGTGCGCACTATCCGACGACGCGCTCGCCCACAGAACGTCGTCAACGCTTCGAGATGACGACGTCGTCGACGTAGATCACGACGGGTGACGGTGATAAGCCTTGGGCATAGCTCGTAACTGACCAGATGGTATTGCCATCCGGGTAGCGGGTCCTCACGTTCTCCATATGGTATACCTCGACGC
>Ga0066710_100000512_pt1 | contig 23882 bp, 15 predicted proteins | sample GraSoiAngelo_159_FD_79666 | JGI IMG/M metagenome (GOLD analysis project Ga0066710, IMG submission 79666) | Grasslands soil microbial communities from the Angelo Coastal Reserve, California, USA - 14_1009_16_40cm | ecosystem: Environmental > Terrestrial > Soil > Grasslands | place: USA...
CCGCGTCGGTCAGCCGGGCCCGGGCGCGGACGATGCGACCCTCGACCGCGGTCGCGCCCGCCAGGGGAAGGTCCGAGCCGATCGGATCGGAGCCGCCGAGGACCTTCCGCGCCGTCTCGGCGAGGAAAGACGGCGAGGAGCGCTCGTCCTCCCACGGGTGCTCGACCGGCTCCCAGCCCTGGCCGCCGATCTCCTCGCCCAGGAGCCTCGGCATCTCGATCGCGTTGGCCAGTACCCATCGCCGGCCGCCGCGGCCGAGCAGCAGCGCGCCCGCGCCGGCTTCGCGGCTGCCGTCGACGCGGTTGGTCGCTCCGCCGGTGATCCAGGCGAAGTTGTGCTGGGCGCCGAGGATGACGCCGGCCAGGCCGGCCTCGCCGAGCAGCCGCTCGACGCGGGCCGACTTCTCGTCGATCTCCCGGCGGTCGGCGGCCACGCGTCCTATGCTACTGGTTCACGCCGCTGGCGAGGAAGCCCCCGTCGACCGTCAGCACCTCGCCGCTCACGAAGCTGGCCGCCTCCGAGGCGAGGAACACCGCCGCCCCGGCCAGCTCCTCGACCCGGCCCCACCGCTTCATCGGGGTGCGGAGGAGCAGCTCGCGGCCCCGGTCGGTGCCGTCCAGGAGCTTCTGGTTCAGCTCGGTGCGGAAGACGCCGGGGGCGATGGCGTTCACGCACACGCCGTAGGGGGCCCATTCCACGGCCAGGGCGCGGGTCAGGCCGGCCACGCCCGACTTGCTGGCCGTGTAGGCCGCGACCTCGTGCAGGCCCACGAAGGAGGCGAGCGAGCCGATGTTGACGATCCGCCCGTAGCGCCGCTCGACCATGGGGCGGCCGAAGACCTGGCAGGCGCGGAAGGTGCCGGTGAGGTTGGTCTCCAGGATGTCGTCCCACTGCTCCTCGGTCATCTCGAGGCTGGCCACCCGCCGCGTCTTGCCCGCGCAGTTGACGAGGACGTCGACCGCGCGGAAGGCGGAGACGCACGCGGCCAGCAGGCGCTCGAGCGACGCGCGGTCGGTCACGTCGCTCGGCTCCCTCAGCGTGCGCCGGCCGCGCGACTCGACCTGCGCGGCCACTTCGTCGACCAGCTCCCTGCGCCGCCCGGTGGCGACGACGTCCGCCCCCGCCTCGGCCAGGCCCAGGGCCAACGCGCGGCCGATGCCGGAAGTCCCGCCGACGACGACCGCCGTGCGTCCTGCTAACGGTAGGTTCAATGGAAGAATGAGCGCACTGCAGGGATTTCTCCGGCGCGAGCGTTGGGCGCGCGCCGCGGAGCGGACTGTCTGTCCATCCGAGTGTTCGGCGCGCGCCGCGGAGCGTTTCCTTTGCCGTCTGGCGGCGGATTCATTCCGCCGCCAGACGCTTGACGACGCCGAACGCGCAGCCGAGCGCGCCGCATCCGGTTAGAAGGTGACCCGGGCGCCGAAGCGAACCAGGCGGGGTCCGGTCGCGCCGTCGCCGGGGCCCAGCGTGCCCGTGACCTGCCCGAACGTGGCGGTGCCGAAATCGCGGCCCGGGTTGCCGAAGTGGGGCGTGTTGGTCGCGTTGAACGCGTCCACCCGCAGCTCGACTGCGTAACGGTTGTTGGCCTTGATCCGCTTGACGACCGACGCGTCCAGGTTCACGTAGGCCGGACCTCGGGGGCCCGCGTTGCGGACCATGTTGCCGAACGTGTTGGCCGGCGCGGCGGAGTAGACCGAGGTGTCGAAGTAGAACTGGCCGGGGCCGATGTTGCCGAGCACCTTCTGCTCCCCGTTCAGGTTGGGCCGCTGCTGGTTGCCCGGCGCGCGCAGGCTGGCCCCGCCGGAGCGGACGTCGACCGGCGTCCCCGACTGGGCGATGAAGATCCCCGCCACCTGCCAGCCGCCGAGGATCGCGCCCGCCGCGCCCTTGGCGTCCTTGAGGAACGGCAGCTCGTAGACGAAGCTCGACACGAACGAGTGCGTGCGGTCGAAATCCGAGAGGCCGTAGCTGAGGTTGATGTTCGCGGGCGTGCTGATCCCGCCCACGTCGTTGACGTAGTCCTTCGACCGGCTGAGCGTGTAGGAGTTCGTCCACAGGAGGCCGTTCGAGAACCGGCGGTCGAGCTTTACCTGCATGGAATCGTACTTCGTGTCGGTCTTGATCCACCCGTTGGACGTCGCCGTGCGGTTGAAGCGGGCGAAGTAGGGCCGGCCCGCATTGTCGAGGCCGGGGGTCATCCCGGCGTTCAGGTCGAAGCGCGCGAGGACGCCGTGCGCGCGGTTGGCGACGTAGGCGATCTCCGCCGCGAACTTCCACGGCAACTGGCGCTGGAAGGCGACGTTCCACGCGTGGATCTTCCCCTCCGACAGGTCCAGGGGGACGACGTTGTACTGCTGGTTCCGCAGCAGGGACGTGTTCGCGAGGATGATGCCGTCGGACGGGATCGAGGCCACGATCGGCGGAGGGAAGCCATCCTTCATGAATCCCGCGGGCGAGAAGGAGTTGGGACCGTTGAACTGGTTGTTCTGCTTCACCGGGAAGTTGTAGGCGTACTGGTTGTCGGGGAACGGGATGATGCTGACCCCGTAGCCGGCGCGCACGACCATCTTCTCGTTGATCCGGTAGGACAGCCCGGTGCGGGGGGCGAAGTTGTCCTTGGCGGTCTTCACCCCCAGGTTCGCGGGCACGGCACTGTAACCGGCCACCCGGAGCGTGTTGGTCTCGGGGTCGAAGTTCGAAAGCCCGCCCTGGTCGACCAGGCCGACGAAGGGCGTGTAGTACTCGTGCCGGAGGCCGAGGTCCACGGTCAGCTTGGGCGTCACCTGCCACTTGTCGTGGATGAAGGTGAAGATGGCCCAGTGCTGCGTGCCGGGATTGGTGACCTTCAGGTCGCGCGAGACGTTCGAGGGCAGGTCGAGCAGGAAGCTGGCGAAGGCGTTGGCGTACCCGTTCAGCGATGCGCTGTCGGTGGGCGAGCCGGTCTGGGCCGCGCCGAACTGGTAGCGGCCCCGCGAGCCCCCGAGGTCCTGCACCTGGAGCAGGAAGTCGCGGTTGTGCCGGACGTCGAAGCCGGCCTTGAACGTGTGGTTGCCGCGGATCTTGGTGAAGGTGGAGGCCACGTTGTAGGTCTTCTCGGAGCGGTCCCAGGGCAGGCTGGGCGAGAAGCCCAGGATCGGGTTCGCGGCGCCCACGCCCGTCAGCTCGAAGCGGGTGAGGCCGCTCGTGAAGTCGTCGATGTTCGCGCCCGCGATCCCGATGTCGCTCGACGTCGTGAGCCCCGCTCCCTGCGCGGTCGCGACGTTGTGGTAGTAGATGAAGCCGGCGCGCGTGTCGAGGATCGCGGTCGACCCGAACGTGCGGGTCCAGTTGAGCGCGGTGCTGAAGGTCTTGTTCGTCCCCGTCCCCGCGAAGCCGTCGTTGGACGGCCCGCCGTAGATGCCGTAGGTCCCCGGGTCGAAGACCACCGGGCGCTGGAAGCTGAAGCGGTACGAGAGGCTGTCGTGGTTGCTCGCTTGATAGGTGAGCTTCACGTCGGAGGCCTCGGTCGTCTTCTCCCTGACGCCCAGGAACTGGTAGTTGTTCTGCCCGAGCGCGGCGGCGAGGTTCGGGGCGGGGAGGAAGGACAGGAGGCTCCGGGCGATCGGGCTGATGCGGTTGGCGGGGATGACGTTGCCCGGGAAGGGCTGGCGTCCGGTGCCGTCGGGGTTGCCGGTGGCGGGGTCGTAGATCACCGTGGGCGACCGGCTGAAGTCGCCGTTGCGGTAGTCCATCGGCGGGATGTTGTGCAGGTTGACCTGGCCGAGGTTGTCCCGCGTCCCTTGATAATCGCCGAAGATGAACAGCTTGTTCTTGATGATCGGGCCGCCCAGGGCGGCGCCGAACTGCTTGTAGCTGGTGGGGGCCTTGGTGCCGGAGAAGTAGTTCTTGGCCAGCGTCGAGTCGCCGTTGCCGAAGAAGAAGGCGACGCCCTTGAGCTGGTTCGTCCCCGACCTCAGCGTCACGTTGGTCACGGCGCCGCCGGCCCGACCGAACTCGGCGTCGTAGTTGCTGGTGCTGACGCTCACCGCCTCGATGGCGTCCGCGGAGGGGATGAGGACGGTCAGGAGGCCGCTCTTGTGGTTGTCGTCGATCCCGTCGAGCATCACGTTGTTGGCCAGGCGCGTCTGCCCGTTGACGTTGGTCGAGAGGCTGTCCTGGGAGTTGAAGAACTGGGAGTGGGGGCGGAAGGGCCGGGTGGCTCCTGGCACGGTCACCAGCAGCCCCTGGAAATTCCGGTTGAACGAGAGGGGCATCTCGGTGACCTGCTTGCTCTCGATGATCCGGCCGGTGTCGGCGCGGTCGGTCTGCAGCGGGGGCGCCTCCTGCACGACCGTCACCGCCTCGTTGAGGCTGCCGACCTGCAGCGTGAGGTCCACCCGGACGGTCGTGTTGACGTCCACCCGGACGTTCTCGCGCACTGTCTTCCGGAAGCCGGACAGCTCGGCCTCCACGCGATAGACGCCGTCCTTGAGGTTCGAGAAGACGTAGTTGCCGCTCGCGTTGGTGGTGGCGCTCCGGCTGATCCCGGTCTGGACCTCGGTGACGGTCACCGAGGCGCCGGGAACCGCCGCCCCCGTGCTGTCGATGATCGTCCCGAGCAGCGTGCCGTTGACCGCCTGCGCGCTTGCCGGGTCGGGCCGGACGAGAAAGAGGGCCGGGGCGAGGACGATCAGGATCGCAGCGCGGGACCGGGCGAGCATGGATAGCATCGTCATGATCGACTCCTGCGGCGAGCGCGCGCCGAGCCGGCGCGGGCAAGAGGGAACCATATGTCACGAAGCCGGAAGTGGACCTTGGTACCACGCGACCCGCGGGCAGTCAAGGCCGTGGTGCGACATGGTCTACGAAGGCGCCGGTGACGCGCCGGCGCGGCGCCGGCGCTTGACCCCGGCGGATGCGGCGCGTAGCCTACCCGGACTCGCGGAGAAACACACATGACCCTCTCGACTCGTGCCCTTTCCCTCGGTTTCGCGGCGGTCCTGCTCGGCCCCGGCCCCGGCCGCGCCGCCCCCGGCCCCTGGAAGAGCCTCTTCGACGGCACCTCCACCGACGCGTGGCGCGGCTACAACCGTGATTCCTTCCCGAGCGACGTCTGGAAGGTCGAGAACGGCGAGCTGAAGACCGTCGTCGGCGCCAAGAACCCGGTCGACATCATCACCAAGGACAAGTACCGCGACTTCGAGCTGGAGCTGGAGTGGAAGATCAAGCCCGGCGGCAACAGCGGGATCATCTACCGCGTGGCCGAGCTGCCCAAGCCCTCGGAGACCTGGCATTCCGGCCCGGAGATGCAGGTGCTCGACGACGCCAAGCACAAGGACGGGCTGGACCCGAAGACATCGGCGGGCGCGCTGTACGCGCTCGTCGCGCCCACGGGCAAGACGCTGAACCCGCCCGGGGAGTGGAACAAGGTGCGGCTGGTGGTGAAGGGCAGCCACGTCGAGCACTGGCTGAACGGCAAGAAGGTCGTCGACGCCGACCTCGCCAGCCCGGAGCTGAAGGCCCTGATCGCCGCGAGCAAGTTCAAGGCCTACCCGCAGTTCGCCCAGGAGCGCGAGGGCCACGTCGCCCTGCAGTTCCACGGGGACGAGGTGGCGTACCGCAACATCCGCATCCGCACCCTGACGCCATAGCGCCGGAAGCGTCGAGAAATGTCGGTCTGGCCCAGCCGTCCGCCGCCCACCGCCCGCGAAGAGGCTCCACGGCCGCCTGTCGGTCCTGGAGGGGCCGAGGCTCCGCCAACGTCCGGCGCGCGGAGCGGAGCGTTTCCCCCGTCATCTGGCGGCGGATTCAGTCCGCCGCAAGATGCTTGATGGCGACCAACGCGGAGCGGAGCGCGCCGCATCCGGTTTACGAAGCGCGTCACTTACGCGATCTGTCCCCGGCGCAGTGGAAGTCCGGCATCGCGGCCTGGCTCGGCTGGCTCTTCGACGGCCTCGACATGCATCTGTACACGCTGGTGGCGGCTCCGTTCGTCATGGTGCTGCTCCACGCCGCGAGCCCCGCCGACCCGATGGTGCGGGAGAAGAGCTCGTGGATCCAGGCCGCGTTCCTGGTGGGTTGGGCCCTCGGGGGCGCGTTCTTCGGCCGGCTCGGCGACAAGCTCGGCCGCGCCCGCGCGCTGAGCCTCACGATCCTGACCTATGCCGCCTTCACCGGCCTGTCCTTCGCCGCCCAGGCGTGGTGGCAGCTCCTGATCTTCCGCTTCGTGGCCGCGCTGGGGATCGGCGGCGAATGGGCGGTGGGCTCGTCGCTGCTCTCGGAAACATGGCCGCGGCGGTGGCGGCCGTGGATCTCGGCCGTGCTCCAGGCGGGGGTGAACATCGGCATCCTGGGCGCGTGCCTGGCCGTCTACCTGCTCGCCAGCCTGCCCACGCGCACGGTCTTCCTCGTCGGCATCGTGCCCGCGCTGCTCGTCTTCTGGATCCGCCGCAACGTGCCCGAGCCCGAGGAGTGGCGCAGCGCGCGCGCCCGGGCCCACGAGGGGGGCCCCGGCATCGCCGACCTGTTCCGCGGCGACGTCCTGCCGATCACGCTGAAGACGGTGGGCGTGTGCGCCCTCTCGCTGACGGCCTGGTGGGCGTTCATGTTCTGGCACCCGCAGCACCTGCGGAACCTGCCCGAGCTCGCCGCCTGGGATCGGGCCGACCGCGAGCGCCTGGTGAGCAAGGCATTCTTCATCTTCATCTTCGCGTCCCTGGTGGGGAACTTCGTGGCCGGCGGCCTCGCGCTGCTCATGGGCTACCGCCGCGCCATCGCCGCGATGTGCTTCGGCCTCGCCCTGTCCATCGTCGGAACCTTCGGCGTGCCCCGCGGCCACGAGTCGCTCGTGTACTTCTGGTTCCCCCTCGCCGGCCTCTTCGGCGGCGTCTTCGGCCTCTTCACGATGTACATGCCGCCGCTGTTCCCGACCCTGCTGCGCACGACGGGGGCCGGCTTCTGCTACAACATCGGCCGCATCGCCGCCGCGGCCGGCACCGTGTTCTTCGGCCTGTTCTCCCAGGTCGGCAGCTTCCGCTTCGCGCTGCTCTACGCGGCGGCGCTGCTGGTGCCGGCGACGATCCTGGCCCTCCTCGCCCCGGACCTGCCCCTGGACTGATCCCCCAACGCTGGGGCACCGAGCCTATTCGTATCTCAAAGCCACCGTTGGATCGATTCTTGTCGCCCGTCGCGCGGGAATGTAGCTCGCGAAGAGCGCCACTGCGGATAGCAGCAGCGAGACCGCGGCAAAGGTCAGCGAATCCAACGGCGTGACGCCATAAAGCAGGCTTGCGATGAGTCGCGCCAGCACCACGGATCCCAGCAATCCCAGGCAAAGTCCGGCGACAATCAATGCTGCCGCTCGACCGAGGACGAGCCGCAGCACGTCGCCTTCCGTTGCGCCGACAGCCAGACGAATGCCGAACTCTCGTGTCCGTTGGATCACCAGGTAATTCATCACGCCGTAAACGCCAATCGATGCGATGACAAGAGCAAGGATGGAGAATACGGCTAGCAGGGCGGTTCGGAAACGTGGCTGCCCCACTGACGCGGAAACAAGCTCCTCCATGGTCTCGACCTGATCAAGCGGCACGGCCGGGTCAATTGCGGAAACCGTCTTGCGCAGAGCTGTCGTCACGACGATCGGATCGAGCGCCGTGCGCACCACGATTGTGGTTCTCGCCTCGTTGTTGGGCGCCTGCGCAAAAGGCACATACAGCTCGGGTCTAGCTTCAGCGTCCAAACCTTCATGGCGTACATCACCAACGACGCCGATCACCGTGCGCCAAATCGGAGGTCCGAACTGGAGCCGTTCTGTCACCGGATTTCCCTGGCCCCAATAGCGGCGCGCCATGGATTCATTGATCACCACAACGAGAGGCGCGTCTTCGTTATCAGCGGAAATGAACTCGCGCCCGCGTAGCAGCGGGATGCCGATGGTTTCGAAGTAACCGGGGCTCACCGGCCGATACTTCGCCAGGTTGTATTCGCCCGTGCGCAGAGCCGGCCGCCCTTCAATGACGAAGCCCCAGCCATTATCGGTGCCGCTCAGAGGGAGGTAAGCGGCCAAGCCGGCGGACTGGACGCCGGGCGTATTCCGCACGCGCTCGAGCAGTTCGCGCTGAAACGCCGCGATCCGGCGGGCATCCGGATACCGCGACCCAGACAACGACAGGCGCGCGGTCAGGATGTGCTCAGTGCGAAAGCCGGGCGACACGTGGAGCAGAGTCCAGAAGCTTCTTGCCATAAGCCCGGCCCCGATCAGAAGAACCAGGGCGATCGCCATCTGTCCAACAACCAGACCACTCCGCATCCGCGACTGGGTGCCGCTGGCGATGCGCGCGTTCTGTTTCAGCGCTTCATTCGCGTTCGCGCGCTGGGCCTGGAACATCGGTGCCAGACCGAAGAGAATTCCGGTTGCCAGCGAAATCAAGCCGGTGAAAACCAGCACCCGGGCATCGACCGCAATGCCGGACGCGCGAGGCAAATCTGCCGGCACGTGAGGCGACACCGCCCGAATCGCCGCTGACGCCAGAAACAGTCCCATTGAGCCGCCAGCGATGGCGAGGAGAACGCTCTCGGTGAGAAGCTGCTGCCCCAGTCGGCGTCGGCTTGCCCCCAGCGCCACCCGCAACGCCATTTCCTTCCGACGCGCGGCCGCGCGGCTGAGCAGCAAGTTGGCCACGTTGGCGCAAGCGATCAACAGCATCAGGCCCACCGCACCGAGAAGGGTTCCGAGTGCCATTCGAACGTTCGTCGTTACTTGCTGGATGAGGGGGACCGCGGTGATGCCACTCCCTTTGTTCGTCTCAGGGTAGCGGCGCGCGAGATTCGCCGCCACTACGTTCAGGTCGGCTTGGGCCTGGGCCAGGGGAACATCCGGCTTGAGCCGGGCAAAGACGCGCAAGGGATGCGTGTTGCGTTGCAGCTTCTCCAGATCGAGGGCCAGCGGTACCCATACATCAAATTGATTTCGTGCCTGGAAGTCCGAGGCCTTGGCCACGAATTCGAACTCCCGTGGAAGCACGCCCACGACCGTGTAGCTGATGTCGTTCAACGCGACGCTCCGGCCGAGAATGTCGGGCTGCCCCCCTAGGCGATGCAGCCACGTGCGGTAGCTCAGGATCGCGACGCGATCCCGGCCAGGGCGGTCCTCATCCTCGAGGAAATCGCGGCCCAGCGTGATGCGAGTCCCAAGAAGCGAGAAGAGATTCGGTGAAACGCCAGCTCCAGTCAAACGAGCCGGCTCGCCTTGCCCGGTGAGGACGAAGGTGGGTTTCGGATCCATCGCCGCAATTTCGCTGAAGGAGCGACTCTGCTCGCGCCAATCGACAAAGTTGGCAGGAGCTACCGGGCCGAGGGTCTCGCCCCGCGGGGGTTGCTCCCACAACATGACAATGTGGCCCGGATCTGAATAGGGGAGCGGCTTCAACAGTACCGCGTCACAGACGCTGAAAATGGCAGTGGTGGCCCCAATGCCCAGCGCCGATGTGAGCACGGCGGCCCCGGTGAACGCCGGATTCTTCCGTAACATGCGGGTGGCGTAGCGCAGATCGTTGGCGATCGTTTCGAGCCACGTCCATCCCCACGTGGCGCGCACATCCTCTTTTACCAGTGTCGTGTTCCCAAAGGCTCGTTGCGCCGCATAGCGCGCATCTTCAGATGACAATCCGAGTTCCCGCTGCTCCTCAGCCTCCAGGCTCAAATGGGAACTCAGCTCCCGGTCAAGATCGTGCTCCCGCTGCTTTCGTCTCCAAAGGCGCATCTCAGCTCCCCTCAACCGGCCACATCACGCGAGCGATCGCGTTGGCCATCTGCTTCCATCGCGACGCCTCCGCCAATAACTGCCTGCGCCCCGCTGCGGTCAGCCGGTAGTACTTGAGCTCGCGTTTGGAGTCGCTGGCGGCGAGCTCCCATTTGGCCGCAACCCAGCCCTTACGCTCGAGGCGATGCAGGGCCGGATACAAGGAACCGTGCTCCACTTGCAGCACGTCGTCCGTCGTGCGCTGTAGATGCTTCGCGATCTGATGGCCGTGAGCACGGCTCGTTCGCAGGGTGCGCAGAATGAGCATGTCCAACGTGCCCTGCACGAGCTCGATCCGGCCGGGGCGTCTTTCAGGCATGGGCGGTAGAGGGTCGACCCGGGATCATACCCCACAGGGTAGACGATCTACCCAGTGCTTGGTTGGTTGGCGTCGGAGGTTCGCCGCGTGACCGGGGACGACGAGGGCTGGCCTAACGGTGGTTCCCGGTTGACATCCCACGGGTCGGCGGCGCACACTCCTGTGGGGACACCACAGGAGGACTGGCTTGGCCGAAGACCGGTTCGCGATCCTTCCCGGCACGCTCGACCTGATGGTGCTGAAGACCCTGGAAGCCATGGGTCCGTTGCACGGCTACGGCCTCGCCCGGCGCATCGAGCAGGTGAGCGGGGACGTCCTCCGGCTGAACCAGGGGACGATCTATGCGTCGCTGGTCCGCCTCCTCCAGAGGGGCTGGATCTCGGCGGCCTGGGGTACGTCCGAGAACGGCCGGAGGGCGAAGTTCTATTCCCTGACCAGGACCGGGCGCAAACGGCTGGCCCGCGGGCAGGACGACTGGGAGCGCATCGCGGGCGTGATCGGCCGGGTGTTGCGGCTGGCCGGGCGGAGCTGAGGGTGCTCGAGCGGCTGCGGAGCATCGGCGCCCGGATCCTCGGGTCGCTTTCCATGCGCGGCGTGGACGCCGACTTCGAGGAGGAGCTGGAATCCCACCTCGCCCTCCTGACGGAAGAGAACATCCGACGGGGGCTGACGCCGGAGGAAGCCGCGCGGGCCGCGCGGCTGCGCCTGGGCAACCGGACCCAGCTTCGCGAGAGCCACCGCGAGCTCCGTGGCCTGCCCGTGATCGAGACGTCCTCCAGGACCTGCGCTACGCGTCCCGGACGCTGGCCCGGAACGCCGCCTACACCACGGTCGCCGTCATTACGCTGGCCCTCGGCATCGGCGCCAACGCGGCGATCTTCTCCGCCGTCTACGTCGTGCTGCTCAAGCCCCTGCCCTTCCCGGACTCCGAGCGGCTCGTCGCGATCTGGAAGAAGAACCCGCCGCGCGGATGGGTGCGCAACCCGATATCGCCGGCGGAGTTCCTCGCGTGGCGCGACCACCGCCAGGCCTTCGAAGACATGGCGGCCTTCACCCAGACGTCCTGCGTCCTGAACGGCGGAGGGGAGGCCGAGGAGGATCCTTGCGAGGTGGTTTCGAGCAACCTCTTCCCTCTCCTCGGCGCGTCACCGATCCGGGGCCGGCAGTTCTCACCCGATGAAGACCTGCCGGGAGGGCCGCGGGCCGCCATCCTGAGTCATGGGCTGTGGCAGCGGCGCTTCGGGGCCGACGACCGCGCGATCGGCCGCGCCATCCAGGTCAACGGGGCCAGCCACACGGTCGTGGGCGTGATGCCGGCCAGCTTCTCCCACTCGTACGAGACGCCCTACGGCGCGGTTCCCGAGCTGTGGGTGGCCGGGATTGCGCTCCTCCCCACCCGCACCTGGAACGACTACCTCGGGGTGGGTCGCCTGAAGCCGGGAGTCGGCCTGCGGCAAGCAGAGGCGGAGATGGATCCGGTTTCGGTGGGCCTCGGGCAGGCCTATCCCGAGCTCAGGGGGTGGCGCGCCCAGCTCATGACGCTCCGCACCATGGCGTCGGGCGACACGCGGTCGACACTTCTCGTCCTGATGGGAGCGGTGGTGTTCGTGCTGCTGATCGCGTGCGCCAACGTGGCGAACCTGCTGCTCGCGAGGGGAGCGACGCGCGCCAGCGAGCTCGCCGTACGGCACGCCCTGGGGGCGAGCCACGGACGCTTGATCCGCCAGCTCCTGACGGAGAGCCTGCTGGTCTCCCTGGCCGGCGGCGTCCTGGGAGTCCTGCTGGCGACGTGGGCCAGCACGGGGCTCGTGGCGCTCGCTCCGTCCTACCTCTTGAGATCCGCTCCCGGCCTGGCGAAAGCCGTCGTCGATTGGCGGGTCCTGACCTTCACCCTGGCCGTCTCGCTGGCCACGGCGATCGTCGCGGGTCTGGCCCCGGCGATCCACAGCACGACACGGCAGACCTCGGAAACGCTGAACGAGGCCGGCCGCGGCTCCGGGCCGAGTGCTCGCGGGAGGCGTCTTCGCGGCGTGCTGGTCGTCACGGAGATCGCGCTCGCCACCGTGCTCCTGGCGGGAGCCGGGCTGATGGTCCGCACGCTCGCCCGGCTCGGCCGGGTGAACCCCGGCTTCAATCCCGCGAGCGTGCTGACCTTGAGGGTGCGGCTGTCCGGACCGCGCTACGCCGGACCGGAGGCGCGCACGGAGTTCTGGCGCCGCGTGGTGGCGTCGGTCGAGACGCTGCCCGGGGTGGAGTCGGCGAGCGTGTCGCGCGGGCTGCCCATCGGCGATTGGGCGGGGCAGTTCTTCACCACCGCCGACCGGCCGGACCCTCCGCCCGGGCAGGTGCCCGACGCCAACTACATCGTCGTCGGCCCCGACTACTTCCGCGTGATGCAGATCCCCCTCCGAGGAGGGCGCGCTTTCGACGAGCACGACACGACGAGCGTGGAGAGGGTCGCGATCGTGAACGAACAGCTCGCCCGCGAGTGCTGGCCCGGTCAGGATCCACTGGGGAAGCGGCTGCGGATGGGATCGCCGGCCAGCCAGACGCCGTGGCTGTCGGTGGTGGGCGTTGTCGGCAACGTCCAGAGCCGCGGGCCGGAGGCCGGCTTTCATGCCGAGGTGTACGTTCCTTACCGGCAATTTCCGTGGGTGCTCAGCCCGGAGCACCTCGTGGTGCGTACCACGGCGACGGTGAACCCGGCGAGCCTGGCCGGCGCGGTCGTCCGGGAGGTGCATCGCGTGGACAAGGACCGGCCGGCGGCGGACGTCAGGACGATGGAGGAGGTGGCGCTCGAGCCGACGGGGGAGCGGCGCATGGTGATGGCGCTGCTCGGAGCCTTCGCGGGGATTGCGCTGGTTCTCTCGGCGATGGGCGTTTACAGCGTGCTCTCGTACTCGGTCGCGCGGCGCACGCGCGAGATCGGCGTGCGGGTGGCGCTGGGCGCGCGGCGAGGCGACGTGCTCCGGCTCGTCGTCTTCGACGGAGCGCGGCTGGCCGCTCTCGGCATCGCGGCCGGGCTGGGCGCGGCGCTGTCCTTGACGCAGGTCATGGCGGGTCTGCTGTACGGCGTCCGCGCCACCGATCCGGCGACACTCGGCGCGGTGGCGATGTTGCTCGCGGCCGCTTCCCTGGTGGCGGGCTACGTGCCGGCTCGGCGCGCGACCGCGGTCGATCCGGTGGTGGCCCTGCGGTATGAGTAGGGCCGAGCGCGGAAGTGCGCAGCAGCTCTGCGCGCGACGCGTTCCTGTCCGACGACGTCGCGCGCCCGCGGCTGGCGAGACGCGCCGTTTCGCCCCCGCCGAGGTCCCATGACAGTATCGGACGCATGGTCCGCTCATCCTTCCGCGGCGGCGCGTGGCTGATCGCGGCCGGCACCGCGGTTCTCATTCACGCCGTAGCCGCGTCGGAAGAGGCCCCGGCTCCCCTCGGCTTTTCCTTCCACGAAGTCTCGAAGCAGGCCGGGCTCGACGCGGTGACCGTCTTCGGCGGCCAGGATGTGAACCGCTACCTGCTGGAGACCACCGGCTGCGGGGCGGCTTTCGTCGATTACGACGACGACGGATGGCTCGACGTGTTCCTCGTCAACGGGACGACCCTGGAGGGCTTTCCCCGGGGCCAGGAGCCCATCAACCACCTCTACCGCAACCGGGGCGACGGCACCTTCGAGGACGTCACGCGCAAGGCCGGCCTGGCCGCGAGCGGCTGGGGCCAGGGCGTCTGCGCCGGCGACTACGACAACGACGGCCACGTCGACCTGTTCGTGACCTACTACGGCCAGAACCACCTCTACCGCAACCGCGGCGACGGCACCTTCGAGGACGTGACGGCCAAGGCCGGGCTGCTCGACAAGCGCGTCCGATGGGGGACCGGCTGCGCGTTCCTCGATTACGACCGGGACGGCAAGCTGGACCTGTTCGTCGCGAACTACATCGACCTCGACCTCGCCACGGCCCCCACCCCCGACTCCGGCCTCTGCCGCTACAAGGGAGTGAAGGTCGCTTGCGGCCCGCCGGGCCTGCCGGGGGGCAAGAACGCGCTCTATCACAACCGGGGCGACGGCACGTTCGAGGACGTCTCGGACAAGGCGGGCATCACCCGCAAGAGCGGGACGTACGGCCTCGGGGTGAGCACGCTCGACTTCGACGACGACGGCTGGGTGGACCTCTACGTGGCCAACGACTCCAACCCCAGCGCCCTCTACCGCAACAACCACGATGGCACGTTCACCGACATCGCCGTGCCGGCCGGTTGCGCGTACAGCCAGGACGGCAAGCCCCAGGCCGGCATGGGCGTGGCGGTGGGGGACTACGACCGCAGCGGCACGATGGACGTCTTCAAGACGAACTTCGCCGGCGACACCTCGACCCTCTATGCCAACACCGGGCAGGGCTTCTGCGAGGACCGCACGTTCGCCTCCGGCATCGGCCTCAACACGCGGTGGCTGGGCTGGGGGACGGCCTTCGTGGACTTCGACAAGGACGGCTGGCTGGACCTCTTCCTCGGCAACGGCCATGTCTACCCGGAGGTGGTCCAGCTCAAGACCGAGGCCGGCTACCGCCAGCGCAAGGTCGTCTACCGCAACGCGGGCGGACGGTTCGAGGACGTGAGCCAGCGCCTGGGCCCCCCCGTGACCGACGCGAAGGCCGCCCGCGGCGCCGCCTTCGGCGACTACGACAACGACGGTGACGTCGACGTCGTGATCAACAACGTCAACGACCGGCCCGACCTCTACCGCACCGAATCCGATCCCGCGCGGCACTGGCTCCTGGTCAAGCTCGTGGGGACGAGGTCCAACCGCAGCGCGATCGGGGCGCGGGTGCGCTGCGCGGCGGGGGAGGTGACCCAGGTCCAGGAGGTGCGGGGCGGGGGCAGCTACATCTCGCAGAACGACCTGCGCGTCCACTTCGGCCTGGCCGACGCGGCGCGGGTCGATCGGCTGCAGGTGCGCTGGCCGAGCGGCCTCGAGGAAGAGTGGACCGGCCTCGCGGCCGACCGCATCGTCACCTTGACCGAGGGCACGGGGCAGCCCGGTGAGCGGCGGTAGAATGGCGGTCCGGGAGGTCGCCGTGCTCCAACATCGTTCATTCCCGGCGCTCGGCCGGCGTCTCGTGGTGGGGGCGATCACGCACACGGCGCCGGGCGCGCGCGTCGTGGTCGCGGACGCCGAGGGCACCGCCTACCTCATCGATCCGCGCGGGGGACGCATCCTGGCTCTCCCGAGCGCGCGGTGACCGCGGCGCCGATCCTCCTGCTCGCGCTGTCGGCGACGGGGACCGGCCAGGCGCCGCCGGCCGATACCCGGGGAGCCGCCCTCGCCGAGGCGCGGCGCCTCGTCAACGCGGGCCGGCCCGACGCGGCCCTCGAGGCGCTTCGCCCGCTGTCCTCCGACGACCCGCATGTCGCCGTCCTGCGCGGCGTGGCCCACTACCACGCGAACCACCCGGTGCAGGCGATCGAGGTCCTGGCCCCGGCGGCGGCGAAGCTGCCCGAAGGCTCGCTGGAGCGCCGGGAGGCGGTACAGGTCCTGGGCCTGGCCAGCTACCTCGCCGGTCGCATCGCCGAGGCCATCCCGTACCTCGAGCAGACGCGCGCGTGGGCGGAAGGCAACCCGGAGCTGGCCTACGTCCTCGGCATGGCGTACGTGCAGACCCGCCAGCCCGACAAGGCCCGCGCGGCGTGGGCGCGCAGCTTCGGCGTCGCGCCCGATTCCGCGGCCGCGCACCTGCTGACCGCCCAGATGATGGTGCGGGCCGAGCTGGACGAGCTGGCCGAGCCGGAGCTGAGGCAGGCCCTGGCCCTCGATCCCCGCCTGCCCCACGCCAGCTTCCTGCTCGGCCAGACCGCCCTCTTCCGCGGCCGGCTCGACGAGGCGGTGTCTCTGTTCAAGCGTGAGCTGGAGCTGAACCCGGGCGACGCGATGACCCTCTACCGGCTGGGCGACGCCTATGGCCGCCAGCTCAAGTGGGACGACGCGCTCGCCGCGCTGCAGAAATCCGTCTGGCTGAACCCCTACTTCAGCGGCCCCTACATCCTCCTCGGGAAGGCCTACATGAAGAAGGGCGACCCGGCGGCCGCCGAGGGCATGCTGCGCCAGGCGATCGCTTACGACCCCAACAACAAGGCCGCCCACTACGTGCTCGGCCAGCTCCTCCAGCAGTCGGGGCGGGCGGAAGAGGCGCGCCGCGAGCTGGAAACGGCCGAACGCCTGCAGGGCGCGCTCGACCGCTAGGCTGGGGGCCCTTGGTCTTTAAACGCAGAGGACGCAGAGGGGAACGGAGAGGACGCAGAGAACGGACAATAGAGGACGGACAGCGACACACGGGAGAAAGATCGGCGAGCGCTGTTTATTTCTGTCTTCTCTCTGCGTTCTCTCTGTTCGTCCTCTGCGTCCTCTGCGTTAAAGAACCGGTCCAGGCCGAGGTGCCCTGGCCGGTGACCTTGGTGGACGTCGCGGAGCGGGCGGGGTTGCGGGCGGCTTCGGTCTACGGCGGCCTCGAGCGGAAGCGCTTCATCATCGAGACCAACGGGGCCGGCGTGGCCTTCCTCGACTACGACAACGACGGCTGGGTCGACGCGCTGGTGTTGAGCGGCACCCGGCTCCAGGAAGGGACGCGACGGGAGACCGCCTGGCCGCGCGGCGAGGCGCCCACGAACCGTCTCTACCGCAACAACCACGACGGGACGTTCACGGACGTGACCGACCGGGCCGGCCTGCGCCGCACCGGCTTCGCCTCGTCGGTCTGCGCCGGGGACTATGACAACGACGGCTGGCTCGACCTCTTCCTCACCTACTTCGGCCGCAACGTCCTCTACCGCAACCGCGGCGATGGGACATTCGAGGACGTGACCGAGAAGGCGGGCCTGGCGACGAAGGGCACGCGCTGGGGCTCGGGCTGCGCCTTCCTCGACTACGACCGCGACGGGCGGCTCGACCTGTTCGTGGCCAACTACCTCTCGTTCGACCTCGCCACGGCGCCCGAGCCCGGCACGGGCGCCAACTGCCTGTGGAAGGGGATCCCGGTCAACTGCGGCCCGAAGGGGCTTCCCTTCGACACGAACCTGCTCTATCACAACCGCGGCGACGGCACGTTCGAGGACGTATCGGAGCGCTCCGGCGTGGCGAAGGTGGCCGGCCGCTACTCGATGACCGCCGCCGCGGCCGACTTCGACGGCGACGGCTGGCCCGATATCTATGTTGCCTGCGACTCGACGGCCGCGGTCCTCTACCGCAACAACCACGACGGCACGTTCACCGACGTGGCGGTGGCCAGCGGCGTCGCCTACGGCGAGTATGGAAGCGCCCAGGCCGGCATGGGGGTCGCGGTGGGGGACTACGACGGGGATGGCCGGCTCGACCTCCTGAAGACCCACTTCGCCGACGACGTGCCCGCCCTCTACCACAACCTGGACCGCGGCCTCTTCGAGGACGTTGCGGTGGCGGCCGGGCTCGGCGTCCTGAACCGGTTCGTGGAGTGGGGGACCGGCATGCCCGACCTCGACAACGACGGCCGGCCGGACCTGCTCTACGTCACCGGCAACGTGTATCCGGAGATCGAGCGGCAGCTCCCGCAATACCCGCACCGCGGCCCGCGGGTGGTGTTCCGCAACCTCGACGGGGCCCGTTTCGAGGACGTCACGTCCGGCAGCGGCCCGGGGCCGCTGGCCGTCCATTCCAGCCGCGGCGCCGCTTTCGGCGACTTCGACAACGACGGCGACGTCGACGTGCTGATCATGAACATGAACGAGCCGCCGTCGTTGCTCCGCAACGACTACGCGGGCCCCCATGGCTGGATCGAGATCAAGCTCGAGGGCACGCGGTCGAACCGGGCGGGCATCGGGGCCACCGTCGTCGTGGAGGCGGGCGGCCGGCGGCAGGCGCGGGCGGTGCTCAGCCAGTCCAGCTACTACTCCCACGACGACCTGCGCGCCCACTTCGGCCTCGGCGCCGCGTCCCGCGCCGACCGCGTCGAGGTCCGCTGGCCGAGCGGCCAGGTGGACACCCTGCAGGACGTCGAGGGCCGGCGGGTGGTGACGATCCGGGAAGGCGGGCGTTGACCGCCGGCGGCGCGGGCCGCGCGTCGCCGTGGAACGCCGCCATCAAGGTCCCGCGCCCGGCCCCGCTGGACGTCCTATCGGCGGCGTCCATCGCGGCCATCGTCCTCTATCTGTTCGCCGACGCCGTCCGCGGGCGGGTCTTCTTCGAGCGCGACATCCATCTCATCTGGCACCCGCAGGTGGTGGCCTTCGTACGCGCGGTGGCGCAGGGCTCCTGGCCGGTGTGGGACCCGTACTCGTCGTTCGGCGAGCCGACGTGGTCCTATCCGACGCAGGTGCTGTACCCGTTCACGTGGCTGCACCTGCTGCTCGGACCGGGCGCGGTCTACACCGTCAGCGTCATCGCCCACCTGATCTTCTCCGGCCTCGGCCTGTACGCGCTCGGCCGGCGATTGGGGGTCTCGCGCCCGGGCGCCCTCGGCGGCGCGGCGGCGTGGATCGCCACCGGGCCCGTGATCTCGGTCGTGAGCACGCTCAACCTGCTCATCGGGGCGTCGTGGCTGCCGTGGATGTTCCTGGCCGCGGACGTCGCGCTCGCGACCGGCCGAGCCGGGGCCGCGTTCCTGTGGGGGGCGACGCTGGCTGCGCCACTGCTGGCCGGATCCGAGGTGGCGCTCATGGGCGGAGTGGGCACGGCCGCGTATGCGCTCGGCAGCATCGACTGGCGGCATCCGTCGGATCCGTCCAACCGCAAGCGGGTATCGGCCGCCGGCCTCGCCCTGCTCTTCGCCCTCGGGCTCTCCGCCGGACAGTGGCTGCCGACGCTCGAGCTGACGGGCCGCACCGCCCGTCAAGCCCTCACGCGCGAGGTCCGCACGCAGTGGTCGCTGCATCCGGTCGACCTGGTGCAGGTGCTGCTGCCGGTCTTCCCCCGGGACCTGCCGCTCCGGACCGAGGGCCGGGTCGAGATGGACGAGCTGCAGGCGCCCTTCCTGGGCTCGGTCCACCTGGGGATCCCGCTGCTCGCCCTCGGCCTCGCCGCGCTCGCCTCACCGTCGCGAAGCCGGGCCCTGTTCTTCGCGCTCGCCGGGCTGGCGGCCGTGCTGTTTGCCCTGGGCCGCTACAGCGTCGTCTACGATCTCGCCGTCGCTCTCGTCCCTCCGCTGCGCGCGATCCGCTTCCCCGTGAAGACGGTGCTGCTGGCGGCCTTCTGCGCGTGCGTCCTGGCGGGGATGGGCTTCGACGAGTGGCGCGAGCCCCGAGGCGGGCGCGGGCGGTGGCTCGGCGCCGTGGCCGCTCCCTCGATCGCGGCGGCTCTGGTGGCGCTCGTCGTCACCCTCGTTGTCGCGCGCCGCGCGGCGGTCGTGGCCGCGTTCGTCCTTCCCGCGGCCGGAGGCTCGTCGCTGGCCGAGCTGCTGAGGCCGACGCTTCACCACCTGCTGGCCGCACTCGCGGCCAGCCTCGTCGCGGCGGCGCTCGCGATCTGGCGCGCGGGCGCGCGCGCTCGAAGCTCGCTTCCCGCGGTCGCGTTGGCTCTTCTCGCCGTGGCCGGCCTGGTCGGCGCCCACCGCAGCCTGAACCGGACCGCGCCCGGCGAGCTGTACCGGTATCGCCCGCCCACCGCCGACGCAGTGCGTGCCGCGGGATGGCCGCGCGTCTACTCCAGGGAGCGGCGGGAGCCGGCCGCGGCTTCATGGACGGAGAAACGGCCTCCGGCGGGTCTCTCGGTGCCGGTGGCGGTGGCTTTCACGCTCCGGCTCTATCTGACCCCGCCGGTGGCCGCGGTGTGGGGGATCGCCAACAGCTTCGGTCCCGACGTCAAGCGGATCCAGCCCGCGCCGCTCTCCCAGATGAGCGCGCTGCTGAGGTCGGCCGAGGGAACGCCGCTGCACCTGAAGCTCCTGCGCCTGGGAGCGGTGACCCATGTCGTCGCGCTCGACACGCCGGGCCTCTTCGGCCTGCGTCCGCTGTCGGCGCTCACCAGCCTGTTCGGCGACCCGGTCTACGTCTTCGAGGTGCCCGACCCGTTGCCCCGCGCGTACGCGGTGGGGAGGGCGCGAGTGGCCGACGGCCCGGCCGCGCTGGAAGCGCTGGCCGATCCTGGCTTCGATCCGCGGCTGGAGGTGATCCTGCCCGCGGGCGAGCCCGTCTCCGCGCCGGATTCTTTATTCACCGGATCGGCTCGCCTGCTCGAGCTGCACGCCGACCGCGTGCGCGTCGAGGCCGAGACGAGCCAGCCTGGCTACGTCGTCCTCGTCGACACCTACGACCCGAACTGGACCGCCACCGTCGACGGCCGGCGCGCGACCGTGCTGCGGGCCAACCTCGGCTTCCGCGCCGTGGCGGTCCTCGCCGGCCGTCACCTCGTGGAGTATCGCTACCGGCCCGCGACCATTGTCGTGGGCCTGGCGATCACGGTTTGCGCACTCCTGGCCGGCGTGGCCTTGACCGTCGCACGCTTCGGTGAGGTCAGCAGCGGGATCGCACTGACCTGATTTTTCTTGCGACGTCGATGAGTTTCGGACCCGGCTCGCTGACGTGCGAAATGGATTCCGGTGACCGCTCGCTCCACGACGGCTCTGTGGCTACTTCTTCGCCCTCTCCAGGCCCATTCGAGCCGAAGTCCTCTGGCGCGCTGACCGGGCCGTCGAGCGGCGCTCCAGGGCCCTCCCAGGGCCTCGCCCGGAGCACAAAATCGCCCGTGATACATGAGGGTCATGAACACGAACATCCTCGCCACCGCAGCCGGGTTGTCGGATCGGGATCTCCTCGCGCGCCTCTACGCGCTCGCGGGCCGGGAGCGCCAGGCATCGGTCGAGCTGGTCGCTCACCTGACTGTGCTCGATGGCCGACCGGCCGTCTACGCCGCCCTGGGCTATGGGTCCCTTTTCTCTTATTGCACCCAGTCCCTGCGGCTGTCGGAGGACGCCGCCTGCAACAGGATCGAGGCCGCCCGGGCCTGCCGGCGCTTCCCGGTGATCCTCGACCTGCTTGCCACAGGAGAGATGACCCTCACCTCCGTGCGGCTGCTTGCGCGGCACCTCACGCCGGAGAACCATGAGGCCGTCCTCGCAAGGGCCAGTCGTCGCAGCCGGCAGGAGATCGAAGCGCTCCTGGCCGAGCTGGCGCCGCGACCTGACGTCCCGACCCAGGTGCGCAAGCTCCCCACCTTGACGACGCCAGCCTCGTCGGCTCCGCCCGCCCAGGCGACAATCGGCGCGGCCTCCGAACCGACCCGTCCGGTCGCCCCTACCTCGGCGGCGTTCATTCCAACATCCCGTCCGGTCGTCCAGGCCACCTCTCCAGAGCGCTACCGGGTGCAGTTCACCATCGGCCCGGAGACCCACGACAAGCTTCGGCGCCTTCAGGGACTTCTCCGGCGCGAGATCCCCGACGGTGATCCGGGCGCGATTTTCGACCGGGCGCTCACTCTGCTGCTCGAAAGCGTCGAGAAGAGGAAGATCGGGGCGGCGGTGAGGCCGCGGCCAGGCCGGTCTATCCGTCCTGGGACGGATAAACCAGCCCGGGAACGCCCTCTGGACTCGCGCGGCATCCCGCGAGAGGTCAAGCGCGTGGTCTGGCGGCGCGATGCGGGCCAGTGCGCCTTCGTCTCTGCCACCGGGCGGAGGTGCTCGGAGCGGACCTTCCTGGAGTTCCACCACATCCGTCCCCATGCGAAGCAGGGACCGGTCACCGTCGCGAACATTTCTCTGCGCTGTAGGCGTCATAACCAGTACGAGGCCGAGCTGGTGTTCGGGCCTCACCAGCTTCGATCTTCCGGCGGGACACCGGCTGCTGGTCCGTGATCGGCAGGTAGCGAGGCGAGGAATCATTCGAACAGGTTGCTGAACGATCCTCGGGCGTTGAGCATCGCGCGGAGAGTCGCACCGGCGTACGGGGGTCTGGCGCGCCCGGAGGGATTCGAACCCCCTACCCCCAGGTTCGAAGCCTGGTGCTCTATCCGAGTGAGCTACGAGCGCGCTCGCTCAGCATAGCAGGCGCCGCGCGTTTTGCCCAAGCAGCTCGGCAACCGGCCTCGCTTACTCGTCCCGACACGTGGGGCCGGCGCATGCCTTGAGCGCGGCAAGCCGCCGGGCGAGGCGCTCCACGCGCGCGGGAGCCGCCGTAGCGTAGACATTGCTCATCTCGAAGGGGTCGTGGAGCAGGTCGTACAGCTCCCGCTCGCCTCCCTGGTACTCGACGTAGAGAGAATCGTCCGACCGCAGCGCCGAGTACGGCGGGACCCCGCCTTCCTCGGCCGTCCAGTGCTCGACCAGGAAGTCGGTCCGCCACCGGCCCTGCGGCGGCCTCCGGCCGTGGAGAAGGGAAACGAGGGACCGGCCATCGACGCCGGCCGGCGCCGCCGCTCCGGCCAGCTCGGCCAGGGTCGGCGCAAGGTCGATGTTCAGGACCGGCTCCTCGCGCGCCCCGGGGGGAACGCCGGGTCCGCGGACCACGAGGGGCACGCGGATGGACTCTTCGTAGGCGTCCCCTTTGCCGTGGTCGAGCCGGTGCGCGCCGAGCTGGAAGCCGTTGTCGGAGGTGAGGAACACGTAGGTCGAGTCCAGCTCGTCCTGGGCGGCGACGGCCTGGAGGAGCCGCTCGACCGCCTCGTCGACGGCGAGAAGCGTGCGCAGTCGCCGGCGGTACAGATCGTCGATGCGGTCCACCACCTCGGGCGAGAAGCGGGGCTGGGCGCGCACCCATCCCGGCTTGGTGCTCACGTCTTCCTCGTCGAAGGAGGGCGGCCGGGGCGCGCGGAGATCGGCGAAGGCCAGGTCGTGCCGCGGGGCGGGCCGGTCGGGCTGGTGGGGGGCATGGGGCGCGAGGTACAGGAAGAAGGGCCGGCGGCCGCCGAGCGGGCGTCGAGCCACGAAGTCCACTGCGCGGGCGGCCAGGACGTCGCTCTGGTAGTCCTCGGGCGCGTGCCCGTGGCGCTCGAGCCGGCCGCCGTGGTTGGCCACGTAGTCGTAGTACGGCTCGGGGAAGAAGAGGCCGAACCATTCGTCCCAGCCCGGCGGGACGTACCGCCGCTCCGGTCCCGGATACCCGTTCAGGTACTTTCCGACGAGAGCGGTGCGATACCCCGCGGCCTGCAGCCAGGTGGCGAAGGTGGCCGCCTCCTTGCCATCCTGCCGGAACTTCTTGAAGCCGCCGAGCGGCGGCGCGTTGTCGAGGGCTCCGTGGTTATGAGGGTAACGACCGGTGAGGATGGAGGCCCGCGACGGGGTGCACACCGAGTCGGTCACGAAGGCGCGGTTGAATGTGAGGCCGCGGTCGCCGAGCAGCGACTTCACGCGCGGCATGTGCGCCAGGTCCGCCGCCGCCATGTCGTCGGTGACGACCAGGACGATGTTCGGCTGCACCGGGGAGGGCGGGGCGGGGACGCCGGTCCTGGGCACGCGGGCGCAGCCGACGCCCGTGAGGACCAGCGCGAGAGCGTAGCGGGATGAATCTCGTGGCACCGATGCGGCCGGAATGATCCGCAGGGAGAGGGTAGGCCGGCAGCCCCTCAGCAGGAATCGTACCCGCCCCTCGAGGCGCGGCAAGTCGCTCAGGACGCGAGTCTCTGGGCGGGCATGAAGGGGATGGCAGGGCTCGCGTGAAACGCCTTGATGAAGGAAACTTTCATCGCGGACGCCTGCCGCTCGGCCCCGGGATCTGATCGCTGGACGCTCGGAGCGCTAGAGTCCCACCACGCGAAAGCGCGCGGAGCGAATGCGGTAGCGCTTGTTGATCCCGATCGCCAGCACCGTCATGCGCTCGATGGTGCGGGCCGCC
>Ga0066710_100000515_pt1 | contig 23842 bp, 21 predicted proteins | sample GraSoiAngelo_159_FD_79666 | JGI IMG/M metagenome (GOLD analysis project Ga0066710, IMG submission 79666) | Grasslands soil microbial communities from the Angelo Coastal Reserve, California, USA - 14_1009_16_40cm | ecosystem: Environmental > Terrestrial > Soil > Grasslands | place: USA...
GAGGCTGGAGCGGAGAGAGGAGCGGGAGCCGGCGTGCAAATGGAAGGCGGCGAAAAGGGCTTGCGGCAGCCAGAGGAGTTGAAAGAAGAACATGTACCAGCTGCGGAGGAATTGACGCGGACGCGTGCTGAGGAATATGCGCATCACCGAGGGATGAGGGGCGTTGAGGACGGCGAGCTTAGCGATGCGTTGTGGAAGCTGGAGGGCAGTGCTCCAGGCAACGGCGGCACCCCAATCATGTCCGGCAAGAAAGATTTTTTCCTGGCCGAGTTGATCGGCGATGGCGATGACGTCGGAAACGAGTTCCGAGAGCGCGTAAGAAGCAACGCCGGATGGCTTGCTGCTGAGGTTATAGCCGGGCGCGATGACTCGAAATCCGGCCGCGGCCAGCGGTTCGATCTGACTGCGCCAGCCATAGCAAAATTCTGGGAAGCCGTGGAGGAGAATGACGACCGGGCCGTCCTTCGGGCCGGCAGCAATCGCATGGAGACTTACAGAACTCTTTCGAAAAGTGATTGTATCTAGCGGAATTCCCAGAGCAGCCTCGGCGGGGTAACCCCTCGCGAACGCATTGATTTGCTTCTCGAAGTAATTCCTTTTGTCAGGAAGGTCTTCCCACTCGCTGAGAAGTCCCATCAAGTGTAAGAATTCTTTGGATTCGGCAGCCCAACAGCTCAAGTTGTAAACGATACGAGAAGCGCCCGGAGCAGAATGGATTTGGCCGCTCACAATCAGATTGCATACTCTCAAAATGAGAAGTCTCGCGGCTTCCTGCTGGGTCATAGGCTGTATCCCAAGTTCGAGGAGGGCACGTTCGAGCGCGTGGCCGATTTCAAACCTGCAAGTTCGCGGAGGGCAGGGCCATCCTGGCTGTTTTGCAAGGCCCACACCGCGAGACCGCGAGATCAGGCATACCCGGGGCGGGAAAATCCTGGTGATACCACTCGAGGGCAACCTGGCGGATGTCAAATGCGGCCGGTTCCACGGTGACGACTCAGAAGCCAGGCGCGCCAGAAGTGGCGGGACGCATTTCGGGAGCGTTGACGCCGAAGCGGAGACGCGCGAAGTAGGTTTGGCCGAGGGACATCGCGCCGGTGTAGAGGTAGCCCCAGACGAAGAGTAACAGGAACGGCACGGTGGCGTAGTTTTCGTTGAGAATGGCGTAGATCACGGTCGAAGAAAAGTACAAGCCCAAAAGAATTTCCCCGTAGGGCATCCAGCCGGCGCTGTTCTTGTACAATTTCCTCGCGAAAGTACCCTGTTTGCCTTGGATATTGAATTTGGGCGTGCGCGCAAATTCGCTTTTCTTGCCGAGGAGCGCTTCGATCACCGCTTGCGCGTTGCGCACGGAAATGCCTATGCCCGTGGCCATGACGAACGGCAAATAGAGAAAAGTGCGCCGCCACGTTTTGGGACGAAGCTCTCTTTGTGCCACGAGATAGAAGCTGGAGATGGAACAGGTGGAGGCGAGGAAGAGTGGTAGGTCGATCACCAGCATCTGAAACCAGCCCTGATAGAAACGCACGATCATTGCGGGCAGCAACATGGTGGAAAGCAGGATCATCAGCGGGTAGCTGATGTTGCCGGTTAGGTGGAAGAAGGCTTCGGTTTTGACGTGCCAGGGCGCGTCGGATTTCAAGACTTTCGGCAGGATTTTCTTTGCGGTTTGCATCAGGCCCTTGGCCCAGCGGGCTTGCTGCGCTTTGAAGCCGTTCATGTCCACGGGAAGCTCGGAAGCGCACTCAATGTGCGGGAGGTAGAGAAACTTCCAGCCTTGGAGTTGCGAACGATACGAGAGATCGGTGTCTTCGGTGAGCGTATCGTGCTCCCAGCCGCCGGCATCGTCGATGGCTTTGCGGCGCCAGACGCCGGCGGTGCCGTTGAAATTGAAAAAAGTGCCGCGGCGAGAACGCGCACCGTGCTCGACAACGAAATGGCCATCGAGAAGAATAGTTTCAACGTTGGTGAGCAAGGAGTAGTCGCTGTTGAGATAAGTCCAGCGTGTCTGCACCATGCCGATTTTGCCGCCGCCATCGGGATTCATGAAATAAGGAATCGTGCGGCGCAGAAAATCGGGTTCAGGGAGGAAGTCGGCGTCGAAGATGGCGACGAATTCGCCCTTGGCGGCTTTCAAGCCGTTTTCCAGAGCGCCGGCTTTGTAGCCTTCGCGGTTGATGCGATGGATGTAAACGATGGGCATGCCCTGAGCGGCATGGCGTTCGGTGCAAGCGCGAGCGACGTCGCGGGTTTCGTCGGTGGAGTCGTCCAGCACCTGCACGTCCAGGAGTTCGGGCGGGTAGTCGAAGCGCGACACGGCTTCGACGAGACGCTCAATGACGTAGCGCTCGTTGAAGATGGGCAACTGAACGGTAACGCGAGGCCAATTGGTCACCGGAGGCGGAGCCGGGGGAGTGTTTTTCGAATAGGCGAAGTAGTCGTACACCAGCCAATAGCGGTGCAGGCCGTACACCGCAAGGACGAGAAGGACGATGAAATAGGGAATCATCATCGCGAGGTCGAAGGCATTGGCGTGGTAGATGCCGGTAAAGGTCCTATCGGTGATCTTGTGCCAATAGTGGCTGACGGGGTTCTGCGCCACGAGAGATGCCGTAAGTGAAAGTGTAGTGTTCACGTAGCTGAGCTGATCCAAAGTCCGCGCGTGGCAACTCGCGCCGGCATCGGGAGACAACGATTATAAGGCGGGGTTGCTACCAGTCAATGCGCCCGAATCAGCCGGAGCTGGCAGAAAGCCGTTACGGAACGAGAACGATTTTCCCCGCGGCCCCGGGCTCGAGGATTTCTTTGTGTGCGCGTGCCGCTTCCGCAAGCGGTAGCTCTTTGCCGACCACCGGGCGCAGCGTGCCGTTTTCGAGGCCGGCAATCAGGCCAGCATGAATGTCGGCTTCTTCCGCGGGCGTGATGGCCCAGAGCGTGAAGCCGCGGGCGGAGGCGCGACGCAGCATCAGGTCCCGCGGGTTAATCGTGATCTCGCCGCGATTGCCGATGATGATCACGCGGCCATTCGTGGCTAGAAGCTTCAAATCGGTCGAAAGGTTCACGTTGGCCAGCATTTCAAGAACAATGTCCACACCGCGGCTGCCAGTCGCCTTCAAGATCTCTTCCTGATAGCCCGCCTTGCTGTGATCGAAAACGTGATGCGCTCCTTCGCGCTTCACCAAATCGATGCCTTTTTGTGTTCCGGCCGTGCCGAAGACGGTGAGGCCCATGGCGCGCGCCATTTGCACTGCCGCGCTGCCGACTCCGCCGCTCGCTCCGTGAACGAGAACTGTTTCCGACGCGCGGGCTTTCGCTGAATGGTGCAGAGCATGGTACGTCGTGCCATAGGGTACCCAGACCCCGGCACCCTGCGCGAAGTTAATTTTACCGGGCAAGGAATGCACTTGTTCTTCCAACGCGAGAGCGTATTCCGCGTACGCGCCGGTGACGGTTTTCGCGGTGTAAACGCGATCGCCCGGCTTCACTCTTTTGACGCCATCGCCGATCGCCTCAACAACGCCTGCGCCGTCAGAGCCGGGCGTGTAGGGAAGCGGCGGCTTCACCGCGTAAGTCCCCGCACGCATATACGTGTCATAGGGATTGACGCCGGCGGCGTGGATGCGGACCAGAACTTGCCCTGCGGCGGGTTTTGGCGTCGGCACCTCTTCGAGCTTGAGAACCTCGGGACCGCCGAATTGATGAACGAGAATGGCCTTCATTGTTTTTCTCCAGCGAAAAAGTCTGCGAAAAAGAAAAATTGCGGAAAGCCACAATCCAGGCAGATCAGAAGTGGTCATCGGCGACGACCGTGGCCACCTCTTTGTCGATGAGCCCCGCGGACTGCGCCCAAGCCGTGGTCTGCCAATTGTCTTTGCCTTTTTTCAGCGGAATCCAGGGCGGCAGCGTCTGGTTCAAGTAATTAGCCAGCGCATAGATATAGGGCTCATACATTTTGCGAAACGTGGTGAGTCTGCGGTCAGCCTCTTCTCCGTCATGGAGTTTCATGCCGTGCTGGGCGAGGATGTCGCGAACTTGACGCAAGTCCTGCGCAGGCAGCCGGTCGTGCGGCAGCGGCTTGGGCGCGGTGCCGAATACTTGTGAAAGGTCGACGACGGCGTGACGCGCAATCGCAAAAGTAAGTTCAGCCTGTTTTTCACAGCCGCCCTCGATGCCAACGATGACCAGCGCGCAAGTGTCCAGAATTGCTGTGAGCGAAGCGATCCACGATTGATTGTCGTGCTGCGAGCGAAAATAGGCGAGCACCGGATACGACAGATGGCTCTCCATCAGCTCGGCGGACCAAAGCTCCCAATCCTTGAGGAGCACGCCGAGGGCTTCCTGTCCGCCGACGTAGCTGTGGCGGCGAAGTAGTTCGCCGGCGGTGGGAGGCGTGCCGGCGCGGGAATCGAGGAGTGAGATATTCACCTCGCGCTTGGAGAACGAGCCGTAGATGAAAGGCAAATAGCCGATGACGGCAGCAAGAAATCCGAAACCAAAACCGGCTTCGGTGACAACCAGGGCGCGGGACAAGCCGGAGCGCGGAATGACGTCGCCCAAGCCGAGGGTGAAAAAGGTCGTGCCGCTGAGATAGATGTCCGTCAGGAAACCGCGCTGGCCGCCCGTCATGACCACCGCGGAGCCTGCGCCATATTGCATGAGGCCGAAGCCAAGCACGAGGCCAACGGCCCAAACCCCGACGAGAACGAGAAGCGAGAGCGGGCCATAAAAACCCAACAAGGCCTCACGGGTTTTGGGCTTAGGGATGAGGCAGATGACGAATCTCCACGTTTTCCAGGTCGAGCGGTAAAAAAGCCGAGCAAGGCGGAACTTTCGCGTGACGCGGCGCGGGAGAATGATGGCCTCGAAGGCGTCCCACAGGACGATCAGAAAGATCGCGACACCTACAGCGAACGCTCCGGGAGCTGGAATCATGTGCGGCATTGTACCTGTTTGGCCCTCTCGATGAGAACTTCGGTAAGAACGTTCCGTGAGGACGTCCGATGAGTATGTCCGGTCAAAACACCTGGGTTCTAGGATTCCAGCCGGGCGGTGACGCTAATTTCTGCCTTGAACAATTTCGATACAGGGCAGCCGGTTTCCGCGGCTTTGACGGCCGCGTCGAACTTGGCTTTGTCCGCCCCCGGAACACGCGCGACGAGGTCGAGATGGCTCTTGGTGATGGCGAAACCGTCGGGGAGCTTGTCGAGGGTAATTGTTGCTGTGGTCTCGAGCTTGCTTGCCGTCATGCCGGCGTTTCCGAGTTGCGCGGAGAGCGCCATGGTGAAACAGCCGGCGTGAGCCGCGGCGAGCAGTTCTTCCGGATTGGTGCCGACCGCATTCTCAAATCTCGTGCTGAAGGAATATTGCGTTTGCTTGAGCACGCCGCTATCTGTCGAAATCGAGCCCTTCCCATCCTTCAACCCGCCTTGCCAAACCGCGGATGCTTTGCGCTGCATGATTTCTCTCCTTTTGGCTCTTTCGTTCTTTTTGAATCTAGAGAATTCGATTCCGGAGCTTCTTGGAAGGGTATATTCAGAAAATGACCTTGTCGAGAAGGCTTTGTCTGCGGGCATGAAGGCGGTCCTGAAGAATGTTGCCCACCGTCTGTGGCCTCTGCCTGCGGGTCCGTGGGTGATGGCGCAAAGCTGGCATGACCTGCTCTTTGCGCATTGGCCGGTCGCCGCCGCAGTATTGCGCCCGCTTCTTCCTCCGCAATTGCAAGTCGATACCTTCGAAGGGCTTGCCTGGCTTGCCGTAGTTCCATTTCGCATGGCCGGTGTACGGCTGCGCGGGACGCCTGCGATGCCAGGGCTCTCGGCATTTCCCGAACTGAATGTCCGTACTTATGTAACGTACCGCGGAAAACCGGGCGTGTGGTTTTTCAGCCTGGACGCGGGTAACTCCCTGGCTGTGGCCATCGCGCGGGCGTGGTTTCATCTGCCGTACTTCCGCGCACGGATGAGCTGCTCAGAACAGAATGGCGCGGTCGCGTACGCCAGCCATCGGGACCACTCCGGAGCCGCTTCTGCGGGATTGCGAGGGCACTACCGTCCGGTTGGCCCAATCTTTCTTCCTCAGCCGCACACCCTCGAACATTTTCTGACGGAACGCTATTGCCTCTACGCCCTCGACGGCAGCGGCCGGCTCATTTGCGGCGAGATTCATCATCCCCCGTGGCCGCTGCAGCGCGCCGAGGCAGAATTCGAGCGAAACACCATGACGGAGCCTTTGGATATTTCGCTGACTGCAGAGCCGCTTCTGCATTTTGCGCGCAGGCAGGATGTCCTGGTGTGGCCACCACGAAAAATTTCATAACCGGCACGATGGTCTACCACTTGTGAAAGATAAAAACGCGGCGACCACGATAAAGGCGAAGCCGACCCGGTAATTCCATTTGAGTTTGTCGCCGAGGTAGAGAAACGAAAAAACCGGGAAGACCGAAAGGGTGATGATCTCCTCAAATGGTCTTCAGTTGTAAAAGGATAGGAGCCGATTTGCGGGCACCTGAAAGCAGTATTCGAAGAAGGCCATCCCCAGCTAACCATGATTACTTTCCAGAGTGCCTCGCTTCGGTACTTCAAGTGGCCATACCAAGCGAAGGTCATGAAAACATTAGAGATAGCAAGTAATAGAATCGTTCGCATTCGAATGACTTCCAGACGCGAAAGGATTCGCTGAAGTTACAGTTTGAAAGCGCGGTCATGTCTCGAGATTCGAGGCAGCTTGGTCACACTGCCACCAAAGCGCCATCGAAATTATCGCGAGGAACGGCGACTCTTCCTGCAGTGCGAAGACGTAACCCCCGTACTTCTCCGAGAAAAGTTTGCCGCCGGGCTCACACGTTGAGCGTAAGAGATACCAGGTCGGGCCGCGTGGTTGGTGGCAGTGGCGGCAGCTTCGAGCGGTCGACAGGATGATAGAGCGTATCGCGTTCGATGGGCACCCGGCCGGCGGCCAGGATGAGGCGTTCGAGGTCATTGCGCGACGTGAACTCGGACGTTTTCGCGCCGGCGTCGTGATAAATCTTTTCTTCAACCACCGTGCCATCGAGGTCGTTCGCGCCGAAGCGCAGTGCGATCTGCGCGATGCTCGGCGAGAGCATGATCCAATACGCCTTGATGTGATCGAAATTATCGAGAAGCAGCCGCGACACGGCGATGTTGCGCAGGTCGGCGTAGCCCGTCGGCTTCGGGATGTGCGAGAGCGCGGTGTTGTCCGGATGAAACGCCAGCGGGATAAACGCAACGAAGCCACGCGTCTCGTCTTGCAGCTCGCGCAGCTTAACGAGGTGGTCGACGCGCTCTTCTTCCGTTTCCACGTGTCCGTAGAGCATCGTGGCGTTGGAGCGCAAGCCGATCTCATGCGCCTGTCGCGCGATGTTAAGCCACATCTGTCCGCTGACTTTGTGATCGCAGATAATCCTGCGCACCCGCGGATGAAAAATTTCCGCGCCGCCACCCGGCAGCGAATCGATGCCCGCTTCTTTCAATTTGATCAGCGTTTCCCTGGTTGACAGCTTCGCGATGCGCGCGAAGTAGCCCACCTCGACCATTGTGAACGCTTTCAGGTGCACGCCCGGGCAGCGCTGCTTCAGTCCGCGAATCATCTCCAGAAAATATTCGAACGGCAAATCCGGATGCAGGCCGCCCACGATGTGGAATTCCAGCGCGCCTTCCCGCGCGCCCTGTTCGGCGCGGGCATAAATTTCCTCCAGGGAGAAGTTGTACGCGCCTGGCGCGCTGGGGTCGCGGCCAAAGGCGCAGAGCTTGCAATGAGCGACACAAATGTTGGTCGGATTGATGTGGCGGTTGACGTTGAAATAAGTGATGTTGCCGTGCTGCTTCTCGCGCACGTGATTCGCTAGCCAGCCAACCGCGAGCAGATCCCGGGAGCGGTACAGTGTGATGCCGTCATCGAGAGAAAGCCGCTCGCCGGCAAAAACTTTTTCGGCAATCGGCTTCAACTGCTGATCGGTGATTGCGAGTTCGCCCATTTTGAATCCGTCGAAAGCTTCAAACGCGCCAAACTGCCGCCGCAGCGCCCCAGAACACCAGGAACAGCATACTAATATAGCCGTTCACGGTGAAAAACGCAGCGTCCAGCCTGCTGAGATCATCTGCTTTAACAAGAGAATGTTCGTAGCCCAGCAGGGATGCGACCACGGCAATGCCCGCCCAGGCCGGCCACGGCAAGCCCAGGCCGAACGCCAGCCATCCGAGAAGCGCGATCACACCGATGTGCATTATCCGCGCGATCAGCAGCGCGTTGGCGATCCCGAATTTCTTGGGCACGGAGAAAAGCCCGGCGCGCTGATCGTACTCAACATCCTGACACGCGTAGAGCACGTCAAACCCGCCGACCCAAAGCGTAACCGCCGCGCACAGGATGAGCATGCGCGGATCGAGACCGCCCGTGATGGCGATCCAAGCGGCGGCGGGCGAGATGCCCAGCGCAAGCCCGAGAAAGAGATGTGACCAGTTTGTGAAGCGCTTGGTGAAGGAATAGAAAAAAAGAATGGCGATGGCCAGCGGGGCCAGTTTCAGAGCGAGCGGATTCAATTGCCACGCCGCGATGAAAAACACTGCAACCGCAACCAGCGTGAAAAGCCACGCGAATCGCAACGTGAGCGCGCCCGTCGGCAGCGCTCGCTGTTTCGTTCGCGGATTCTCGCGATCAAAGCGAAGATCTGCGATGCGGTTCATGGTCATGGCCGCGGAGCGCGCTGCCAGCATGGCGGCGATGATCCACAGAATCTGACCGAGCGAAGGCCAACTGCGGCGAGTTGCACGTGCCGCCAGCAGCGCACCCGTCAGCGCGAAAGGCAAAGCAAATATGGAATGCTCGAACTTGATCATTTCGAGTACGGTTTTGATGCGGCTGGCCATTTCTGAATTGCTTGCCACGTCAGGCCTCCGCTTTTTTCGATGCGGGCGTGCCCGTCCAGCGGTACATCTTCTCCTGCGGGAGATGGATTTGTGCCAGGACGCGGCAAACGTATTGCGTCACAAGATCATCGATCGTTTTCGGATGATGATAGAAAGCAGGTACCGCCGGCATGATCACCGCACCGGCCTGCTGCGCCCGCAGCATATTTTCGAGATGAACACGATTGACCGGCGTGTCGCGAACGCACAGAACGAGTTTTCGCCCTTCCTTGAGCATCACGTCCGCCGCTCGCGCGACCAGATCGTCGCTGATGCCATTGGCAATTGCGCCGAGCGTTCCCATTGAGCACGGAACGACCACCATGGAGTCCACCGCATAGCTCCCCGAAGCGATCGAAGCTCCGACATCTTTATTCGGCAGGATGTCGATCTTGGCAACCGCATGCCCGAGAATGCGGCTCGGGAGTTGCTTCAAATCGCCGGAAGTAATGCCAAGCTCTTCGGTAAAGAGCCGCTGGCCGGCTTCCGTGACCACTAGATGTACGCGCGCCACGCGCGGGTCCTCTTCAAGCAACACCAGCATCTTTTGCGCCAGGATCGCTCCGCTGGCGCCGGTCACACCTACGGTGACAATTTGTTTTTGCGTATCAGGCATGTTTTCTACGCGGGTAGAATCAGTCTCGCAGTGGTGCTGAGGCAAGTCAAGTCAAGCTAAGGCAATCGTCCTCTGCGATGATAGAATTCGCGGCGGCCGGAGTATATGAATCAGCTTGAACTGCTGAAAATTCTGGAATCCGTGAAAGCCGGCGAGCTTGCTCCGGACAAGGCCCTCGAGCGCCTGAAGCATTTGCCATTTGAAGATCTCGGCTTTGCCAAGGTGGATCATCATCGCGCGTTGCGGCAGGGTTTTGCTGAAGTGGTTCTCGGAAAAGGCAAGACGCCGCAGCAAGTCGCGGAAATTGTGCGCGCCATGTTGCGGAAGAAGGATTCACGCCACAACATCCTGGTGACGCGGGGCGACAAGAAGATTTTTGCAGCCGTGAAACGTGCAGGCGGGAAAGACGCGCGCAACGCGAAGTTTTCCGAATTGTCCGGAGTCATCACCATTGAGCGCAGCCAGGAGATCACCGGCAAGGGAACCATTCTCGTGGTTTCCGCAGGCACCAGCGATATCCCAGTTGCGGAGGAAGCGCTGCTCACCGCGCGCATGATGGGCAACCGCGTTGAACTGCTCTACGACGTCGGCGTTGCAGGTATTCATCGTTTGCTTGAACACCGCGAGAGCAAGCTGGCTCAGGCCCGTGTGATCATCTGCGTCGCCGGAATGGAAGGCGCGCTTCCCAGCGTCGTCGGAGGCCTCGTGGCGGTGCCCGTGATCGCCGTTCCCACTAGTGTTGGTTACGGCGCAAGCTTCGGCGGTGTCGCCGCCCTCCTCGGCATGCTCAATTCCTGCGCTTCCAACGTCACCGTCGTCAACATCGATAACGGCTTCGGTGCCGCTTGTGTCGCCTCCTGCATCAACCGTTTGTGAAATTCAAATTTTAGTTGCTTCACGGAAACCGAAAATGGGGAGAAAGGAAACACCGGTCAGGGAGACGACTTGGGGAGATCGCCTGTACTTCATTATCCCCGGCTTGCTATTGATTGGCCTCGCGATTGTGGCTGTGTCCCAGGGGGTTTGGTGGATACCGGGATTCAGTCAGAAATTTGGCCAGCCGCGAATTACACCTGCTCTTACATTCGGCGGGTTAGGAATAGTCTTGCTTGTAATTGGTTTGTTCCCCTGGAACCATCTCCGTAAGAATCAAAAGACGCCAAGGCGTGGAGCTCAGCCAGTCAACCATTCAGCCGTTCACGAGAACTTTCATGACGCCGGGTCGTTGCGCAAGCCGAATAGCCGCTGGTGCTTCGGCGAGCGGAAATGTCCGGGTGATGAGCGGCCGCGTGTCAATTTTGCCGGAGCATAGGAGAGCAACCGCCTTCGCGAATGGCCCGCAACGAGAACCGACAATGGTGATCTCCTTGACGACGAAGGGCCAAGTTTCCACTGGCACCGCCCCTTTAAATGTGGACTTGAGCACAAGTGTCCCACGCGGTTCGGTCACTTGCTGGGCATACGCCAGGCCACTCGGCGAACCGGTAGCTTCGACAACCAGCCGAAAGGTTTCTTTATTTCGCTTCAGATCGGACATATCGCCCCGGACTTTCTTGGTTTGAATTTCGGCGCGGCGGGCGAGCGCCAACTTGTTTTCGTGCTTGCCATACATCACCACGCGCGGAATGGCCGTGCGCAACACGCGGGCGATCAATTGCCCTAGCTTGCCGTCGCCGAGAACGGCAGCAGAGCGAAATTTCTTCACGTTGACTTGATCGAGTATTTCGCAAGCCGCAGCCAGCGGCTCAAGGAACACAGCTTGCTCATCGGTGACGTTCTTAGGAACAAGGTGTAAGTTCTCGATCGGCAGTGCCAAATATTCTGCAAACGCTCCGTCGTGGTTGACAATCCCCAGCACTGTCCGCCGCGCACAATGCGTTTTCAACCCGCGGCGGCAGAAATCGCAGACCGGTTTGAAGCCATACGCGGAGCAAGAAACGTTGATCTCGCCGCAGACCCGCCGTCCCATCCATGGTTGCTTCGTCGCCGCAGAAACGCCGCGGACGTCCGCGACTTCTCCGACAAACTCGTGCCCTGGCGCCCCCTTGAATCCGTGATAACCGCGCAGAATTTCCAAGTCAGTGTCGCAAATTCCCGCCAGCCTGACGCGAACGAGCGCCCACCCAGGCCGGAGCTTCGGCACCGACCGCGATGTTGCTTTCAGTTTTCCATTTTTCACGCGGAAGGAGAGCACAGTGCTGCCTAGATTGTTTGCTTCTTATCTTTGTGGGAGCGAGATTTCGCCGGCAGAGCCCTCCGCCCAGACGCCGCCATTTTCTCTATCAAATCGAACTTGGCCTCAAGCCGTACCAAACGGCGATCGAGGTCCATGTAGCCATCTGCAAGGTTCTTCACTTGCACCGTCAGCGATTCCATCCGGTCTTCGATCAACACAATCTTCCGGATGGTCGAAACGGCATCTCGCGCCCAGCTCACCTGCGGTTCCTGCGGTGCTTCAGGACGCGGTCAACGTAAGCGACGGTTTCGTCCAGGTTCTTGATCATCCGGTCCGCGGCTTGATTTGCCGCCTTAGCCAGATCGCGAAGCTCCTCTTCATTCTCCACCGGCAAGTCCAGGTACAAATCCACCGCGTCACGCACTTCTTGCGAGAAGGATTTTCCGCGCAGTTTCGCGCGGTGAGCGAGCCGCTGCTTCTGTACCGGATCCATATGAATAAGCGCCGTGGCCATCTAGTGCTCCTATATCACACCTATATCATATCACGGCAGGAAGTCAATTGCCGCAGTCCGGGGAGGTGGGATGGCAAGGCCGGACGTTTATTCGTACCGCAGGGCCACGATGGGATCAACACGCATGGCGCGTCGCGCGGGAATGTAGGAAGCCGCCAAAGCGACCGCAACCAGCAACGCCGCCACGCCCAGAAATGTCGCTGGATCATAGATACTCACGCCGAAGAGCAAACTCGTCAGGAAACGTGCCACAACAAACGCGCCTGTCAGTCCGAGCGCCACCCCGATCAGCGTCAATTTCAATGTCTGGCCAAGAATCATGCCGCGCACGGAGGCCAATTGCGCTCCCAGCGCCATGCGCACTCCAATTTCTTGCGTGCGCTGGCTCACCGTATAGCTCATCACTCCATAAATCCCCACGGCTGCGAGCACGACCGCAAGCACGGCGAAAACCCCAACCAGCGTGACCGAAAATCGTCTTGGGGAGATAGAGTCCGTGAGCAGCCCGTCCATAGTCATCACGTGAGTTACCGGCAGATTCGGATCCGCTTTGTGAATCACGTCTGTGACCGCAGCCGTTAGCGCTACTGGATCGGAAGCCGTCCGCACTACCACGTACGGGGTCCACCCTCCCACGAAGTAGACGTCAAAGGTTGGCTCAGCATCCAGCCCAAACTGGTGCACGTTTCCCATGATTCCAATGATGGTGCTCCAGCACGGTTTTGGATCGAGTGAGCAGAGGTTGATGCGCTTCCCGATTGCGTCGCCCTTGGGCCAGAAACGCCGCGCCATGGTCTCGTTAATCACGGCCCTCGGAACCTTCCAGTCGTCCTCCGTAAAGAATCGGCCCTCGCGCAGGGGAATCCCCACGGTGGAAAAATAGCTGAGGCTCACGGTTCGGAATTGCACAATCGGCCGCGCTCCTGCATTCGGGATGGGCTGGCCCTCGATCGCGAATCTCGACGCTTGGCGAAACTCGTTGCTCAAGGGCAGATCGTCGATGCCTGCCGCTTCCTTCACGCCCGGAAGAGCGCGAATCTGCTCTGCGATTTGCTCGAATTGTAGGGACTGCTTCTGTTGAAGCTGGATCCAGTCTTCCTGCGAAAACTTGCTGGCCTGCGTAAAGGGCAGCGCCGCTTGTTCCACCTCCATCGTCAGGATATGATCCACGCGGAAACCGGGATCCACCTCCAATAGATGTTGAAAACTGCGCAGCAGCAGGCCCGCCCCAACCAGCGGCACGAGCGCCATCGCGACCTCTGAGATCACCAGGACGTTATGTGTCCGGTGATGTCCTGGTCCGCTTGCCCCCTTGCTCCCCTGCTTGAGGACTCCCGCGAGATTCGCCCGGAGTGTGCGCAGAGCCGGAAGCAACCCGCAAATGATTCCGGTTGCCACGCAAACAACTGCGGTGAACGCCAGCACCTTGCTGTTCAGGCCGCTCTCTCGCAACACTCCTAGATCGGCGGGAACAAACGCCATCAAGGCGCGCAGACCGCCAACCGCGAGGAGCAGGCCTAACGCCCCTCCCACTAGCGCCAGCAACATGCTTTCCGCAAGCAACTGGCGCGATAACTGCCAGGAACTGGCGCCTAACGCGGTGCGCAACGCAACTTCCCGTTCCCTGCCCGCATTGCGTACCAGCAGCAGATTCACGATGTTCGCGCAGGCTATCAGCAGCACCAGTCCCACGGCCCCGGAAAGCACCAGCAGGATGCTTCGCAGCTTCGCCACGGACGGGTCTTCCATCGGGTCGACCAGCACGCCAAAAAACTTATGAGAATCCGGATACTTGGTGGTTTCCTGCTCGTTCAGCCTTTTCATTTCGTCTTGAGCTTGCGCCAGCTTGACGCCCGGTTTGAGTCGCGCAACACCGTTGAATGCATGATGAATGTGCTCGGTCAAGTCGTCGCCGTACTGGCCGATGGGCATCCAGAGGTCCGGCCAGCGCAGAAGACGAAAATCAACCGGCAACACGCCCACAACCGTATAGCCTTGGTTGTCCAGCGTGATCGTTCGTCCCACTACTCGGGGATCGCCGCCAAACCGGCTTTGCCACAGGCGATAACTCAGCATCACCACCGGAGAACTGCCTGCCCGGTCCTCCTCCGGAAGGAAGTAGCGCCCCGCTGCGAGATGTATTCCCAGCATGGGGAACAGTCCCGCGCTTGCGTAGCTCCCGCGCACGCGCTGCGGCTCGCCTTCGCCCGTCAAGTTGAATCCCTGAGAGATTTGCGCGTACCCGTTCATCTCCGAGAAGCTGGCGTTTTGCTGCCGCCAATCTGCATAGTCGCCCGGAGACAATGCGCCGCGCGGGACCTGCGGTGGATAGGTATTCCAGATTTGAACTAAGTTTCCCGGTTGAGGATAAGGCAGCGGGCGCAGCAGCAGGTTTTCCACCACACTGAAGATCGCCGTGTTCGCGCCGATTCCCAGCGCAAGCGTCAGCACAGCTACGGCCGTGAAGCCGGGATTCTTGCTCAGCGTGCGTATGCTGTAACGAATGTCTTGCAGCAAGCTTTCCATCAAATGATTCTTCGGCAATAACTTAAGGTGCTTTGTAAGATGAGATTTGTTACATTACCTCGTCTTTTTCTTCGACGCAACATTGTGCAGGAAAGATATCCGAGTAAATGAAGCCAAAGCCGGTCGAATCGAAGTCTAGCCGCGGTCCACGGCGCTCTCCTTCTAATGCAGAGCGGCGGACAGAGTCTTGATCAACTGCGGTTCCTGTTCCGGAAAAACGGTGCGGAGATCGAGGATGAGGCAGTCGTCTTCGACGCGGGCGATGACGGGGACGCCGGCGGGAGCGCGGCGGAGGCGCTGTTCGAGTTTCGTCGCGGAGTAGCGGACGCTGGCGATTCGAATGATCTTTGTGGGAAGAGATTGCGAAGGCGTGGAGCCGCCACCGGCCAGAGAAGTACCATCCGCGATTTCAATCTCGACTTCATCGAGAGGAAGTTCGGGGCGCAGCTCGCGAATGAAATTCTCCGCGCGGCGCTTCAGTTCCTGCGGAGTCGCGCGAATCATTCGAATGGCGGGAATTTCGTCCCAAGCCGCGCGAAGATAGGCACCCAGAGTGGCTTCGAGAGCGGCGATGGTGAGTTTGTCCACGCGCAGTGCGCGAAACAGCGGATAGCGCCGGACGCGCGCAACAAGCTCTTTTTTCCCGGCAATGATCCCGGCCTGCGGCCCGCCGAGAAGTTTGTCGCCGCTGAACAACACCACGGAAACACCGGCTTCAACGCTTTGCCGCACGGTAGGCTCGCTGACGCCGTATTCGGAAAGATTAACGAGACAGCCCGAGCCGAGGTCCTCCACGAGCGGCAGGCCGCTGCGCTGGCTGAGGGCCACGAGATCTTCGAGCGAAGGCTTATCGGTAAAGCCGGTGACCTTGAAATTCGAAGGATGCACACGGAGCAAAACGCGCGTCCTCTCGTTGATGGCGTTTTCGTAGTCCGCGAGGTGCGTGCGATTCGTGGTGCCGACTTCGCGAAGGACTGCGCCGCTCTGCTCCATAATCTCGGGGATTCGAAAGCCGTCGCCGATTTCGATAAGCTCCCCGCGCGAGACGATCACTTCGCCGCCGCGCGCCAGCGCGGCGAGTGTGACCAGCACGGCCGCAGCGCAATTGTTGACAACAATTGCGGCTTCCGAGCCAGTCAAGCGCGTCAACAACTCGGCGGTATGCACGTCGCGTTTGCCGCGCGCGCCCGCCTCGAGATCGTATTCGAGATTGCTGTACTGCGTGACGCTGCGCCGGAATTCGTCCACGACTGTTTCCGGCAACGGCGCGCGGCCCAGGTTCGTGTGCAGAATCACTCCAGTCGCGTTGATGACCGGCTGCTGCGAGCGCGAAAGAATTCTTTCCACTTGGACGGAGATGAGCTCTTCCACGGAAGCAGCGTCCACACCGACTGCTGTCCAATTCGAATCGCCCGCGATGCGCGCACGCAAATCCCCAAGCACAGCACGCGCAACGTCAACGACTAGGTTGCGGTCCACGCGTTTCGAAAGCGCCGTCAGCCGCGGTTGGGCAAGCAACTCATCCACCGACGGAATCTGCCGCAGCAATTCCGCCTGCTCGGCCGAAACCGTTTTCCTCCCGCGCGTTTCCATGCGGACATTTCAGCACAGTGCGGAGCGGCGGGCAATGCCGATGACCCTTCCCTGGGCGGGACGGTGATGCGACCGGGCGTGCTGCGCGATGCGCATCGTGGTGCATGCGTCCGGTTGACTCTGTTCCTCCGTACTCCTAGCATGGAGACTCGAGGGATTTCTCCACACATGACCACCATCGACGAGGAGCTGGGCCAGCTCGAACGGGACATCCGTCAGCTCAAGATCGAATACGACCAGTATTTCGGGGGAGGCAGGAAGCGTCCGCCCACGGAGATCGAATGGCGCATCGATATGGTCGTGAAGCGCTATGCGGAACGGGGCGGCGAGCTCAAATTCGCGCAGCGATTCCGTTTCAACAACCTCTCGCAAACCTACGCAAAATATAAGGATATCTTCAGGAAGAGAACGGCGCAGAAAGAAGAAGGAAAAGTCCAGCGGCACTTCGGCGCGGCCGCGAAGGAGATCGAAGCGGCCCGCGCTAAAAGAGAAGCCGAAGAGCACGCGACCGCAGCCGCGGCGGGTCAGACCAGGGCATTTCGCATTACGTGCTCTGAGCCGGAGCGTGAAACGGAAAAGGTCGACCAGTTGTACCAAGCGTTCCTGCATGCCAAGCAGACCACCGGCGAAGAGACGGAAAATCTGTCGCGCTTCAGCTTCAACGAATTCGTACGGAAGAAAACGAAAGAACTTCAAAAGCAGAAGAAATGCCGCGACGTCGAATACGTCGTGGAAGTAGTCGAAGGCCAGGTCAAACTGAAAGCCCTTGTGAAGTCGTAAGCTCTCCTCCACGTTTCCCACAGGGTTGGTACTTCCCCTATTTCCGCGAGCCCCTTACACTGTTGTGCTTTTCTTTTTGTGGAGGAATCCATGGCGCTGCAACGCGCGCTCATCAGCGTGTTTGACAAGACTGGAATCGTGGAGTTTGCGAAGCGGCTGGTGGCGCAGAAGATCGAGATTCTTTCGACGGGCGGGACCGCCAAGCTGCTCCGAGAAACAGGAATTGCGGTGCGCGACGTTTCCGATTTCACGGGCTGGCCCGAAATGCTCGGCGGACGCGTGAAGACGCTGCATCCGAAAGTGCACGGAGGGCTGCTTTTCCGGCGCGGGCACGCGGAAGACCAGAAGCAGGCGGCGGAACATGGAATCGCGGCGATTGATCTTGTGGTAGTGAATCTCTATCCGTTTGAAGCGACGGCGGCGAAAGCGGGACTGACGGCCGAAGAGCTGATCGAGAATATCGATATCGGCGGGCCGACGATGCTGCGATCGGCAGCGAAGAATTTCGAGAGCGTGACGGTGGTTACGGAACCGGTGGATTTTGAGCGCGTGGCGCGTGAAATCGAAAGCGCGGGCGAAACGACGCTGGCGACGCGGCTGGAGCTGGCGAGAAAGGTTTTCGCGACGACTGCGCGGTACGACGGCATGATCACGACGGAGTTGGAACGATTGTCGGCCGGCTCCGGGCATGCGGCCTTGGAAGCGAAACCGGTCCTGCCGGAGCGAGTGCACATCGCCCTGCGACGGCAGCAGGAATTGCGGTACGGAGAAAATCCTCACCAAGCCGCGGCGCTGTATGTGCCCGCGGGACGCGCGCCGGAAGGATTGGCGGCAGCCAAGCAACTGCAAGGCAAGGAGCTTTCGTACAACAATCTCGTTGATCTCGAAGCAGCCTGGAGCCTGGCCGCGGAATTCAAGAATCCAACAGCGGTGATCATCAAGCACAACAATCCGTGCGGGACAGCGGAACAGTCGACTTTGCTCGATGCGTATTTGAAAGCGCTGGCGTGTGACCCGGTATCGGCGTTCGGCGGCGTGCTGGCGTTCAACCGCGCGGTGGATGCGGCGACGGCGGAAGAAGTCGCGAGACTGTTTGTGGAATGCATCGCGGCGCCCGGCTTTGCGGACCGTGCAAAGCAAATCTTTGCGGCAAAAAAAAACCTGCGGCTGCTGGAGCTGCCTGCAGGGGGCCTGGAGCCGGAACCCGAGCTGCAGCTCAGGCGCGTTCTCGGGGGAATGCTGGTGCAACAGCCGGACCTCGGTGGGATCAAGGACGACGAACTGCGCACGGCGACGAAGCGCGCGCCAACGGCGGAAGAGATGCGCACGATGCGGTTCGCGTGGAAAGTGGCGAAGCACGTGAAGTCCAATGCGATTGTGTTCGCGAAGGATGGCGCGACCCTGGGCGTCGGCGCAGGACAAATGAGCCGGGTCGATTCCGTGAGAATTGCGGTGATGAAGGCGCAATCTTCGCTGGCCGGTACCGTGGTTTCTTCCGACGCGTTCTTTCCCTTTCCGGATGGAGTTGAAGAAGCAGCGAAAGCGGGAGCGACGGCGGTGATCCAGCCGGGCGGCTCGATGCGCGACGCGGATGTCATAGCCGCCGCCGATCGGTTTGGACTGGCTATGGTATTTACTGGCATGCGGCATTTCCTGCACTGAAATTCCGTGATCGGTTGTGCCCTAGCGGTGAATTTGTCCTGAAGCGCGCCTTTAGAGCCCAATTGAAAACGTTTTTCCGCTTAGCTGCATCCTACCTGTGGGGCACCCAAGCTCTGGAAACGTTTCGTATTTGGTTTTTGACCGCGTTTCGGCCGCATGGGATAATTTAAGTTTCTGGGGCTATCATGAACCTTTTGAGGATTACTCTTGCCGTAATATTGACGGGCGCCGCCGGTGCGGCTGCCATGACGCAGACGCCGCCGGATCGGGTGCCTGAAAAGAAGACCGATTCTCCTGCCGCGATGCAGGAGCAATTTGTCGACCCGAAAACCGCCCCTCCCGAAAAAGACTCCGCGCGCGCCGAGGCCTACTACAACTTCACGATAGGCCATATCTACGAACAGCAGTACGAAGCGACCAGCAACGCGGAATACGCCACAAAGGCGATCGAGGCGTACAAGAAAGCGTATGTCCTGGATCCGAAGTCGCAGGTGATCGGCGAACGGCTGGCGGAAATCTATTGGAAGGCGCAGCGGATTCACGACGCGGTAGCCGAAGCGCAAGAAATCCTGAAACGCGACCCGGACAACGTGCAATCGCGGCGACTGCTGGGGCGGATCTATTTGCGGAGCCTGGGGGATGTTAGCGCGAGCAGCGGCCAGTCGGAAACCGTGGGCCGCGCCATCGAGCAGTACCGCGAGATTAACCGGCTCGATCCTTCGGACACCGAGTCGGCGCTGTGGCTGGCGCGGCTTTACCGGCTGAAGAACGAACACGACAAGGCCGAGCAGGTTCTGAAGAGCATCCTGAAAAACGATCCGGAAAACGAGCCGGCGGTCGAGCAATTGACGCAGTTGCTGATGGACCAGGGCAAGTCTGCCGAGGCGGTCACACTACTGGAGGGAATCACCGCACATTCTCCCTCGCCGGTGCTGCTGGATCTGCTGGGCGATGCCCACACCCAGGCGCATGAGCTGGAGAAGGCGGAACAGGCCTACCGCAAGGCCGCCGAACTCGACCCCGCGGAGCTGAGCCACCAGCGCGGGCTGGGGCAGACCTTGCTGGCCGAAGAAAAATATTCCGAAGCGTTGAAGGTATACGAGAAGCTTTCGGACGTGATGCCGGACGATTCGGACGTGTATTTGCGGATCGCGCAGATTTACCGCGAGCTGCACCAGCTCGATAAGGCGGAACAGAATCTCGTCAAAGCGCGACAGTACGCACCGGGCAGCCTGGAAGTAATGTACAACGAGGCGATGCTGTACCAGGCGCAGGGGCGCTATGAGGATGCCATCCGTGTTTTGTCCAACGCGGTGACGGACATCAAGGGGCAGCCTCCCGCGGCGCCCTCGCGGCGGCGGTCGCTGGCCATCCTCTATCAGCAACTCGGGCAGCTTTATCGCGACTCACAGAATTATCAGGCGGCGATTTACACGTTCGATGAATTGGGACATCTCGGCGAAGAAGAAGATCGGCGGGCGCGGATGATGATCATGGACACATACCGCGCCGCAAAAGATTTGTCCAAAGCCCTGCAGACGGGCAAGGAAGCACTGACGAAATATCCGGCTGATCCCGCGATTCGCACAAGCCATGCGCTGTTGCTTGGCGAAAACGGGCAGACGGACGACGCAGTCAAGATTTTGAGAGCGCAGCTCCACGGCGATGCGGGGGATCGCGAAACGTATTTAAACATCGCCCAGGTGTACGAGCGCGGGCGGCGTTACAAGGAAGCCGAAGGGACGGCTCGCGCTGCGGAAGTGCTGCCGGGCCAGGCGCGCGAAAACGAAATGGTGTGGTTCCTGCTCGGCGCTATCTACGAGCGGCAGAAGTTTTTCGACAAGGCCGAGGAGCAGTTCAAGAAAGTGCTTGCCGTGAATCCGAAGAATGCTCCGGTGCTCAATTATTACGGCTACATGCTGGGCGACCTGGGGATACGGCTCGATGAAGCGGAGGCGTTAGTCCAACAGGCGTTAAAGGAAGACCCTTTCAACGGGGCGTACCTCGATAGTCTCGGCTGGATTTATTTCAAAGAGAACAAGTTCGGCGCTTCGGAGAGCACGCTCCGGAAGGCCGTGGAGCGCGAAAGGCACGACGCGACGATTCATTCGCACCTCGGCGATCTCTACGCCAAGACGGGCCGGGGCGATCTAGCCGCTGCGGAATGGGAAAAATCGCTGATGGAATGGCGTCGCTCGCTGCCCGCGGACATGGAGACCGACAAGGTCGCGGAACTCGAGAAGAAGATCTCGCAATCGAAGCATCGTGTGGCGCAAAAATCCACGACGAGCGACGCAAAGCCGTAATTCAGCGCATGCCCGAAGTCCGCATTCCCGCGTTCGCAAAAATCAATCTCCGCCTGGATATCCTTGGCAAACGTGCTGATGGGTTTCACGAATTGCGGACCATTTTTCAGACTATCTCGCTGCACGACGAATTGCGGTTGCGCGCATCACGCCGTCCAGGAATTACACTGAGCATCGAGGGGAACCAGCCGCTCTCCGCAGAACCGGTGGAGAAAAATCTCGCGTATCGCGCGGTGGAGGCGCTGCAACGCGAACTGAGAATCCGCGGCGGGGTGGAAATCGAACTGAAGAAAACGATTCCTGCCGGGCGAGGGCTGGGCGGGGGATCGAGCGACGCTGCAGCGGCACTGCTGGGATATCTACGGCTTACGAAGAAAAAGCTCGCGTCGGCGCGATTGATGGAAATTGCGGCGTCGTTGGGCGCGGATGTGCCCTTCTTTCTGTTTGGCGGGCGGGCGCTGGGCGTGAACAAAGGCGACGAGATCTATCCGCTGCCGGACATTCCGAAGCTGCATGTGCTGGTGGTCTCCCCGAAGGAAATCCATGTCCTGACGCCGGACGCCTATCGCTGGGCTAGGGCCAAGGCACTCGCGTTGACAAAATCCGCGGGAACCTCTAAACTCTTTGAGTTCTGTGCTCTATGCTGGAGCGAGCAGGGAAGCCGCCTTTCGAATGATTTCGAGGGACCGGTTTTCCGGCGACATCCCCGGCTTGATCAAATCAAGCGGGAATTGCTCCCAAGAGGGGCTGCAGAAGCCTCGCTGGCAGGTAGCGGTTCGGCGGTGTTTGGAGTTTTCCCGAGCCCAGCGATGGCGCGCCGAGCCGCTGTTGGGTTTCCGCACGACCAGACCTTCGTTTGCGAGACTGTCTCGCGCGACAGGTACGCTCGTTTGATGCGCATCGCAGAGTAATCTCGAAGCGTGTCGTGGATTCTGCCTCAGCGTCTCTTCGTGTCCATCCCATTGTAGAAGACCTTTCCGGTTCGGTTGCATGCCAAGTGGTGTGGCTGCTGAGTGGTCACACGGAGCGCGAGCGTCGTGAACGACGACCGATTTAAGATTTTCTCTGGGACCGCGAATCCGATACTGGCGGAGAGCATCTGCCGCCACTTGGATGTACCGCTGGGCAAAGCGCTGCTCGGGCGATTCAGCGACGGCGAGATTTATTTCCAGATTCTCGAAAACGTTCGCGGCGCGGACGTTTTCGTCGTGCAGCCGTGCCATGCCCCCGTGGACAACCACCTACTGGAGCTGCTGCTGATGATCGACGCGTTCAAGAGGGCGTCGGCATGGCGAATTACGGCGGTGCTGCCATATTACTGCTATGCGCGGCAGGACCGGAAAGACAAGCCGCGAGTTCCGATCTCCGCGAAACTGGTGGCGGACTTGCTGGAAACCGCGGGTGCGAGCCGGGCACTGACACTGGATTTGCACGCGCCGCAGATTCAGGGCTATTTCGACGTGCCCGTGGATCACCTGTATGGTTCGCCGGTGCTGGTGGAACACTTCCGGCACATGAAGCTGCCGAATCTGACGGTTGTTTCGCCGGATGCGGGCGGCGTCGAGCGAGCTCGGTTTTTCGCGAAGAAGCTGGATGCGCCGCTGGCGATCGTGGATAAGCGCCGCGTGGACGTGGATGTCAGCGAAGTGATGAACCTGATCGGCGACGTGCGCGGACGCAGCGCGTTGATCGTGGACGACATTATTGACACGGCGGGGACGCTGGTGAAAACGGCCGAGGCGCTGGCGCGCGAAGGCGCCACGCAAGTCTATGCGGCGTGTACGCATGCGGTACTTTCCGGTCCGGCGGTGGAGCGAATTGAAAAATCAATTATTACCGAAGTAGTAGCGACGGACTCCGTGCCGTTGAGCGAAGTCGGGAAGAAGATGGGGAAGATCAAAGTGTTGAGCGTCGCGGATTTGCTAGCCCGGGGGATTCGCTCGATTCACGAAGAGACTTCGATCAGCGAGCTATTTATTTGATTTTGTGGGGCAGACATTTCTGTCTCTCCGAGAAGAAATGGCAGGAAGAGGACAGGCAAGAATGCCTTTCCCACCTGGAATTCAAGAAGGGAAGAAGGACATGGCAGAGAAGATTGTAGTGGAAGTTTCGCCGCGCGCCGTGCGGGGCAAGAACGAGGCCCGGCGGCTCCGGTTGACGGGCAAGGTGCCGGCTGTGCTGTATGGCGGCAAGGGCGCGGCCATCACACTGGCGGTGAACGCCAAGCAGGTTAGCGCGATACTCCGGTCCGAGAGCGGCCACAACACACTTTTTCAGGTGGATCTTGGCGGGAAGCACGAGCCGGCAATCCTGAAGGATTGGCTGGTTGATCCCATCAGCGGAAAATTGCTGCATGTGGATCTTCTGCGCGTGGCCATGGACGTTCGAATGAAGGTGAAGGTTCCCGTGCACACATTCGGCGAGCCTTCCGGCGTGAAAGTGCAGGGCGGAGTTTTCGAAGTGGTGACACGCGAAGTGGAGATCGAATGTTTGCCCGCGGATATCCCGACGGAGTTCAGGATGGATGTTAGCGGGTTGATGCTCGGCAAACAGCTGCGCGCCAATGAATTGCCGCTCGACACGGCCAAGATGAAGCTGATCACCGAGCCGGAACGGGTGCTGGCGCACGTTGTGGCGCTGAAGGTGGAAGAAGAGAAGCCCGCGGAGGCCGTGGCAGCGGAAACGGCAACGCCAGCCGAGCCGGAAGTCATCAAGAAGGGCAAGAAGGAAGCGGAAGGCGAAGAAGGC
>Ga0066710_100000521_pt1 | contig 23738 bp, 11 predicted proteins | sample GraSoiAngelo_159_FD_79666 | JGI IMG/M metagenome (GOLD analysis project Ga0066710, IMG submission 79666) | Grasslands soil microbial communities from the Angelo Coastal Reserve, California, USA - 14_1009_16_40cm | ecosystem: Environmental > Terrestrial > Soil > Grasslands | place: USA...
ACAAGTGGGCGCAGACTCACGACGTGCCGAATCTTTACATCTGCGACGCCAGCATCTTCCCTAGCCCGACCGATAAGACCACGACCATGCCAATCATTGCCTTTACCATGCGGACGTGTGATCGCATGCTGAACAATTTCAAGCAGGGCATTCACAAGCGCGCATAAGAGGCAAAAGTTGCCTTGGAGTAACACCTTCCATGATGAAGCGAACAAGTTCGCGACAACGTGTTCTGCCATGGCGCCTGCTATTTCTGCTGACTTGCGTCTGGCAAGTGACGGCCCAGGAGAACCACAAGCCCACCGTCGTCCGCGTTGATGCGGCGAACACACTTCACAAGATCCCGCGATCAATATTTGGCACATTTCTCGAACCGATCGGCAACTCCATCTATGGTGGTCTTTGGGCACAGATTCTCCAGAACCCCAGCCTTGAAGCGAATCTGTGGGAGGCCAAGCAAATTGCAGACATGGTTAAGAACCGTCCGGAATTAGCTCGAGCCTCAGGCATGGCCCTGCCATTACCCTGGGAGCCATTGGATTATGCGCAGGGTTCGCGCTACGCCCCCGAGTGGGACCACCCGGCAAACTCACATCAGTCATTGTTGCTTATGGCTCTCCCCGACGAGCAGACCGGTATTCGCCAGAAGGTTTACCTGCCACTCCGCAGCACGGCCAAATATGTTGGCAGCCTCTATTTGAAAACGTTGGAGGGTCCAAAGGAAGTTGAGGTCTCGATACACAAGAGAAATGAGAAGAGTGAGGTTCTCGCAGCTCAAGTGATACATCCTTCTGGTTCCGATTGGGGGCGTTACGAATTCGAGCTCGAAGTTTCACGCAAGCAATTGATGCCGCTCGAGGCCGCGGACTTTGTAATCGGGGCGAGCCACGGAACTCGGGTGCTGATTGACCAGGTTTCTCTCTTACCTGCCAATCATGTGGAAGGCATGGATCCTGAGATGATTGCGATGGCGCGTGCCCTGAGAACACCGATTATGCGCTTTGGCGGGAATTTCACGTCGGCGTATCACTGGCGTGATGGAATCGGTCTACAGGACCAGCGTGTCAGCGTGTTGAATACTGCCTGGGGGATGCCTGAGTACAACCAGTTCGGTACCGACGAGTTCCTTGCGTTTTGCCGTCTCATCGGGGCGCAGCCCCAGATTGCGTTGAATCTCGGCACCGGCACACCGGAGGAAGCCGCTGGGTGGGTCAAGTATGTCAATTCGCGGTGGGGTGACCACCGGGGAGGGGAACTCTGGGAACTGGGGAATGAGCTTTGGGGCAACTTCCAAGTTGGATATCCGACCATATCTGGCATCGCAGGGCGCACAAAAGACTTCAGCACGGCTGTGAAGCAGGTTGATCCCAGGGCGCAGTTGATTGTCACGGGTGCGGATCCCGACAAATTCAAAGACTGGAATGCCGCTCAGCTTTCCAATGCTCCCGTTACCTTTCAGTATCTTTCCACGCATTTCGTCGTGACCACTGGAGAAGTCGTATCCAAGAATCCATCTCCAGACTTCATTACCAAGTCTACTTTCGCATTGCCCATCGGTATCGAGCGGCACCTCCAGGAGATGCATGAGCAGTTTCAGCACTCGCCCGGCAGAAACTCCATCAAGACAGCGTTCACGGAGTGGCTTTTCTGGGCGCCCGATGACACGTACCCGCGATACGACAACATGGGAGGCGCGGTCGCGGCCGGCGGATTTCTCAACATGCTTCTGCGCAATTCACAGATCGTCCCCATTGCCGATATGACAGGGATCATCGAGTTTGGTGGTATCTGGAAAAAGCGCGGACAAGTCTACGCGGTTCCCGCATATTGGGCCTTTCGAATGTACTCCACCGCCGATGCTACGAGGCTGGTAGACACGACTGTGGAGGGAGAGACTTACGATGTGGAGCAAGGCTCGGTACGGATTCCGACGATTCCTAAGGTGCCCTATCTCGACGTCGTCGCGTCACTCAATGACTCCGGCAACAGACTGACTCTTTTTTGCGTTAACCGGGATACTTCGCGTGATCTGCAGACGGACATCAAGATCCTAGGCTTCGCAGGTGCCAAGCCAGCCGTGGTACACGCACTGAGCGCGGAGAGCATCTACGAAAAGAATGACGAGACCGCTCCGGAGCACATCCTTCCCCACGAGAGTTACCTCGACGTAAATTCTGACGGGTTCCAATACACATTTCGTCACGCCAGCGTCACGGTCGTTGCACTGACGCGGGCAGTAGTTCATTAGAAATAGCAGGGCAAGACTGAGGAACGACTCCGTTATCGTCCCGGCAAACGTTCTCTGGGCAGCCCCCCTCGGTGCGTTTCGGACGCACTAATACAAAAACACTACTTTTTTCCTTGACAACCCACCCGACTCCCGAATAATTTGACCCAACGGGTCAGAAAACGTTTACGCGTTACCACATTTCTGCGTGTAATCGCCCCGCTGCTGTGCAACGGCAAGCGAGCCATTGGGGGCTAAGATGAAGAGAACCTACCTTGTAGTGGGGCTTCTTTCAGTTCTCGGGTTGGGCATTCCGCTTTTTGCGCAACGATCCGATCGAGGAATCATCACCGGCATCGTCACCGACTCGTCGGGTTCTAGTGTTGCGGGCGCAACCGTCAAAGTCCGCAATGAAGGAACGGCTGTCGAGACCGTCCTCACCACGAATGATGCTGGAGCCTATTCCACCCCGCCGCTAGTGTTGGGCAGTTATTCCGTTACCGTCGACCATACCGGATTTAAGACCTCGGTGAATTCCGGCGTCCAGCTTCAGGGGGCAGAAACGATTCGCAAGGACGTTACTCTGGCAGTTGGCGCCGTTTCCGAGACGGTTGAAGTCAAAGCCGGGGCGGAGCAACTCAACGTTACCACGCCCGATGTCAGCCACGTCGTGGACGAGAAGTATTACCAGGATCTACCCACCATCACTGCCGCCGATGTTCGCCTTGCCGAGTCCATGTTGCAGATTCAGCCTGGCTATCTCCCCATGAAGCCGAATGGCGATCCGATGTTCCGCGGCAGCCAGTTCAACTCGCGCATCAACGGCGGCCAGACCATGGCGACGGAGAATTTCTTCGACGGCGCCGCCTTTGGTTACGCGGTCGGTCACCAGCAGAGCCATGAAAGCACGCCACCTCTCGAAAGCATTCAGGAGATGAAGGTTATTACCACCACCTATACCGCGCAGTATGGCCACACCAGCGGAGGATTCATCGAGTACACCTCGAAATCGGGAACGAACAAGCTTCACGGAACCGCCTATGAGTACTTTGCCAACGATGCGCTCAACGCACGCGGGTTTTTCGACGCAGATTGCAACTCGGTAACGGGCTTATGTACGCCCCGTAAGAAGACCCCGCTACGCAATAACAGTTTTGGGTTTACGGCAGGTGGTCCAGTTGTTATCCCCAAGATCTACAACGGTCACCAGAAGACATTCTTCTTTACCAATTTTGACTGGGCCCGTCTGCGTTCAGGTGTCTTGCCGGGATTCGGCAACACCACACCGACTGACGCGTTCCGTGGCTGCATCCTTTCCACAACCGGGGTTTGCGATTTCAGCGAATATGCGGGACAGATTTATAATCCTTTCAGCACAGCGACGAATCCTCAACGCGATCCGTTCATGTGTGACGGCGCGCTTAATCCGATCACTCCCAACCCCGACGGAACCCAGACCGGCGGAACACCCTGTAACAAGATTCCGACCTCGCTGATCAGCGGTGCATCGAGCAGGATAGCGGCTCTGATGGTTCACCCGGATCGGGCAGGAATCGGTAACAACGTTGCGGGTAATCCAGCCGGTGACCAGACCTGGCTGTTGAACGCCCGTAACATCGAGTTCCGAGTAGACCACAACTTCACGCCCAATTTCCGCATGAGTGAAACGTTCTACTGGAACCATAGGCCGTCCATCCGCAACTGCGGCGAAGTGGCGGGCTGCACGACGCAGTTTGACGGTGAAAAATCGCCTCAAAAGAACACAAACTACTACGGGAACGGCTTTTACCAGCGGATTGTTACGCACCATACGCACACCCAGTTCGACTGGATTATTCGTAACAACCTGGTGAACCACAGCACGATCGCCTGGGATCGCTGGTTTATGGGTGGAAATCCGTTATCGGCAGGGGCAGGCTGGCCCAACATACTCTGGAATGGGCTTCCTGGAGCAACTCAGCCGCAGGGCGTTGGAGGCCTGGTGACTCAGGACGCAGGACCGCCATTGATCGACTTTGGAGGTGACAACCACCCGGAGTACAACTCACTCGGCACGTACGGTTGGGGTAAGTTTGGCTTCCTGACAAACAATCGTTGGCAGTTCTCCGATGACCTGTCGTGGGTAAAAGGGAAGCACACCATCAAAGTCGGGGCTGAATACCGTTGGCACCAGTTCCCCTTCGTGGGCTGGGCAAACTTCGCCGAAGCCGGTGAGTTCCGCTTTGATCGAAGAGGGACAGCCGCTTACGATAGCTCGAACAATCCCGTCCCTGGCACGGGGGAAGCATTCGCCTCTTTCTTGCTGGGACAGGTAGATTCTTCAACTCAAACTCTGCCTTTCCATCCCATGTTTTACGAGGCGTACACGGCACCATGGATCAACGACGAATTCAAGGCCACGAGTCGACTCACACTGACGTTCGGGCTGCGGTTCGATTATCAGTTCGCGCGCACCGAGAGCCGTAATCAATACTCAACTTTCGATCCCAACACACCGAATCCCGGAGCTGGGAATCTTCCAGGTGCCGTGATCTTTGCAGGAAAATGCGCGGGATGCAGTGGACGCACCACGTTTGAAAACCCGAAGCATGATGCCTGGGGTCCGCGGCTCGGGTTCGCTTATCGTCTCGGGGACAAGACCGCAATTCGAGGCGGCTACGGAATGTATTACTCGGGGATCTCGTTTGATCAGTTTATTGGCCAGCCGACCATGGGCTATACGTCGAATCCGACCGTTTCGAATATATCTAACGGGCAATTTCCGGCGTTCCAGTTCGACAACGGCTTCCCAAACTCGGATCCGGCTTGCGGCGGGCCCTGCATTAAGAAGCCGCCCTTTATTCTTCCGACGATTGCGAATAACGGCTCGGTGATAGCTGTCGCCAAGAATGGATTGACGCTACCGCGCTACCAGAACTGGTCGCTCACATTTGAACGGGAACTCACTAGAAATATGCGCCTGGACATCTCCTATATAGCGAACCGCGGAACGCGCCTTACGGCGGACTGGCAGAAGGCGGGTGTCGGAGCAAACATGAATGATCCTGCCCTGCTGACGAAATACCCTGGCATTCTGGGTAAGGACATCACCGATCCAGCCGTTGTGGCGGCTGGGATTACTCCACCTTATGCCGGTTTCGCGGGAACCGCGGCGCAAGCTTTGCGACCGTTCCCGCAGTATCAGAATATCCTGTGGCGAGACCTTCCGATTGGAAGCAGCATGTATAACGCCTTAGAGGTGGTGGTAGAACAGCGCGTCTCGCGTGGACTCCAATTTCGTGTGGGCTACACTTACTCGAGACTGAACAACGATGGATCCGAAACTGGACAAGGTGGCGATGGCACGAACGGTAGAGTTCAAAACCCGGCGTGTCCGCATACTTGCGAGTGGGGACTCAGTCAAGACGACACGCCCCATGTGTTTCTCGTAGGTTTTACGTATGAGTTGCCTGGCGCTAAGAGATTTAAGGGTGCGAGCGGGGCGCTGCTCGGTGGTTGGAACCTGAGCGGGATTTTGCGGTATGAAAGCGGGCGGCCTCTAAACATCGTAACGGACAACGGCGCGTTCGGTGGGATCTTGTTCAACGGCCAGAGGCGTCCGGATCGGGTAAAGGGAAAGAGTGCGATAGCGAAGACTCAGGGTTCCTTCTACAATCCGCTTCGCCAAAACTACTTCAACGTCGATGCATGGTCCGATCCTACAGGGCCGTTTGGCAATGCACCGCGCGCGGACGGAACAGCCCGCGGCTTCCCGACGTACAGCGAAGACATGAGTCTGTTCAAAGTTCTTAAGCTTCGTGAACAGCTCGATATGAAGTTCGAAGCAGACTTTGGCAACATCTTCAACCGCACGGACTTCTGCAACCCGAATACCTTCTGGACCCCTGGAAGTGCGAGTTTCGGGTCTATCGGTACTCAGTGCAACCAGCCGCGTTCGATTCAGTTTGGCTTGAAGTTTAGTTATTAGTGATAATGAGTGCCAGGCTTCGCCTATCGGAAATGGCGGAGCTTGGGAGCAATCGGTGACCGGCAGTTATCATAGGGGCAGGTTCTGGCGGATGGCTTCGTCCCCCGCAGCAGCCTTGCTATGCGCGTCCTTGCTCCTGAGCACAGCGGCCAAGCTGACAGGCGATTCACGAACTGCTCTCCAAAGGGCCGCCGAGTTGGTTCAGCAAGGGCGTCTGGACGAAGCTGACCAACAGGCACGCCTCGCGCTCTCCGATCCACAGACTCGGGCCGTCGCCTGTTCCGTCCTGGGCACAATTCGTTTTCAGCAGAAGCGACTGAAAGAGAGTGCCGACTTTCTGCAGGAGGCGATCCGTCTGGAGCCCCGCCTTGTAGGTGCCCGGCTTAGCCTCGCCGAGGTTTACACGCTTCAGCAGAAGCCGGAACTTGCGTTTGGGCTCTTTCGTCAAGTTCTGAAGCTGGATCCTTCTAATGCCAGTGCAAGGTTAGCTCTTGCACGCTCCGAAGCGGAGAAGGGAAATTACCGGCAGTCGCTGGAATTTGCGAAGCCTGCGCTTCCCGCGTTGAGGCAGTCCGCTGACGGATTGCTCGTCTTGGCGACTGACTACATAAGCCTTGACGATCGCGTTGGGACTGCCGGATTGGCCAGCGATTGGATCAAGATGGAGAACATCGCGCCTGCGTGGTCGATCAGGTTTGCGCTGCTGCTGGCTAAAGGTGGGATCGTTCCCGAAGCAATCGATGTCCTGGAAAATGCCAAACACAACCAGCCGGTCTCGTACGATCTTGCGTTCAATTTGGCGGGCATGTACCTGCTCAAAAACGATACCACTCACGCATTGGAGAATTATGACTTGGCCATCACCCGGAATCCGGTGTCGGTAGCTGCATTCCGCCAGGCCGCCACTGTGGCTGAGGGGCACGGTGAACTTGAGCGGGCCCTTTCCTACTGGATGAAAGCGAAGAAGCTTGAGCCGGAGAATCCTGAGATCCTTTTGGGCTTTGGCCGGGTCTGCCTGAAAATGGATCTACTGGATGACGCAGAAACCGCCCTGACGAGAGCGGCCGGTCTGCGGCCCGATGATCCGTCGTACCAATACACGCTGGCTTCTGCCAAGGTGGGGAAGAAGCAGTTCGAAGTGGCCCAATCCATTCTGGAAGGGCTCATTACGAAACAGCCGCAGGATGCGCATCTTCACTATGCCTTGGGCTCGGTCTTGTATCTGGAAGGGCATCTTAACGAGGCGGCAACCCATCTGCGCGAGAGTGTCCGCTTGCAGCCCGATCAACAGGCGGCCTACTATTACTCGGCTCTGGTGGCTCGAGATCAGGGAAGAGAGGCGGAAGCGATTCGACTCCTCGAGGAGTTGCTGCGACGGTACCCTGACCACGCTCTCTCCTGCGAGGTCTTGGGTGGGATGCTGATGAGTGCCCACCGGTATTCCGAGGCGCAGAAGAGCCTGCAAAAAGCTATAAGCCTGAATCCCCAATCCGTCAAGGCCAATTACCAGCTCGGATTGTTGCTCGCGCGCATGGGAGAGAAGGACGAATCAGACAAACAGCTTCGCCTTGCGCATTCGCTTCGTGTAGAGGACGAAACTAATTCTCGGTTGCAACTTCGACTATTAGATCCCGATCGATGAGCGTTGAATGACTTCTCGATGTTGGGCTATTTCGGTTCTGACGCTGGCTTTGATCGCTCCCGTCCTTGGGCAGAAGCAGAGCAGTTCCATCCCTTCCTTGAACGACATCGAGAGCGCGATCAAGCGCGATCCCGGAAATCCCACACTTTACGTGAAGCTAGGGCTGGCGTATTGGGACCGCAACGACTATGCGCACGCCCTTACCGCATTTCAACATGCGGTGAAGGTCGGACCGAGATCCGCCGAGGCGCACAACTGGCTCGGAGTCGCCATCCTGGAGAAGGCGGACTTACCGGGTGCGATCGCAGAATTCAGAAAGGCGGTGGAACTCGATCCGAAAAGCACGCGAGCTCAGACCAATCTCGGCTCAGCTCTTGCCAAAAGTGGAGAAACCAACGAAGCCGTTGAAGTGTTTAAAAAAGCGCTTGCGCTTGAACCAAACAGCTTGCCCGCGCATATGAATCTGGGAGTGGCTCTGCGTGAGAAGGGAGATGCAGATGCCGCGCTGGCGCATATTCGCCTCGTAGCCAATTCAGAGCCCAACAACCCAAACGTGCAATACCAACTCGCACAGACGCTCCGTCAAAACGGGGACAACCGTGGAGCGGTTGAAGCCTTTGAAAAGGCAGTACAAATCGATCCTGAGTTGAGGGAAGGCTATTACGGCCTCGGCTTAGCTTTGAAGAAGGAGAGCGCATTACTACCCAAAGCTGCTGCGTCTTCTGAGAGCCAGGCAGATGCCCTGTTCAAACAAGCCCAAGAATCCGCTGCGCGCGGTGACCTGGACTCCGCGAAGGAGAAAGTCAAGCAGGCGCTTCAACTGGATGATCGACACGCGGAGGCACATAACCTGCTGGGCTTCATCCTGGGGCAACAACGAGAGTTAGCGCCCGCCTTAGTTCATCTGGAGAAGTCTGTGGCTTTGCGACCGGAATCCGCGGATGCACACTACAACTTGGGAGTCGCGCTCTGGTACAGCGGTTCGATGGAACGAGCGCTCTCGGAATTACGCAGAAGTGTTCAACTCGAGCCCGCTTCCGGAACGACCGATGCATTCCTCGGCATGGCTCTTCGTGAAACGGGCGACCTGGGTGGCGCGCAACTCAGCTTGCAACGCGCTGTGGCACTCCTGCCTCCAGTCACGGCAGTGTATGTGGACCTTGCAGTTGTCTTCCTGCGTAAGGGTGAACTCGATCACGCGCTGGCGCAGCTACAGACTGGATTGAGTGCTTCTGCGGTTGGAGTTCCTCTGCCGGACTGGGATTCCGCCATTGCCGGCCTCCGCGAACTGCTGGCCAAGAGTCCCAACCGAGTTGATGCCCACAATATTCTTGGCCTGCTGCTTGGTCGAAAAGGAGCAAGCACGGACTCAGTTCTTGCGGAGTTTCGTGAAGCGGTGCGGCTGCGTCCCGATTTTGCCGAAGCCTATAACAATATTGGCTTAGTGCTTACGCAAATCGATGATGACGCTGCTGCAATAAAAGCGTTCCACGAAGCGCTCCGCCTCAGGCCGGATTTCGCGGATGCGCATGCAAATCTCGGCGCCGCGCTCATTTTGACCGATAGTGAACAGGCAATCGCGGAGCTTGAGAAGGCAGTGTCGCTCGCTCCGGACATGGTGAAAGCCCGTTTCAATCTTGCGGCGGCCTACGAGGCGAGCCCAAGCCACGGCTCGGCCAAGCAGATCGAGCAATTGCAGATCGTGATTGCAACTGCTCCAGATTTTCCAGGGGCACACTTGGCGCTGGGAAAATCGCTGCTCAAAGAGGGCAAGTTGACTGAGGCAATCACGCAACTCAGGAAAGCGACACGTCTGAACCCGCAAAGCGGTGAGGGTCATTATCAACTTGGTTTGGCCCTCGTACGAACGGGTCAGAAGGACGAGGCCGCTATCGAAGTAAACAAGGGAAGGGAACTCGCTGCCCTCGATGAACGCAATCAGACTGTAGCACTCGACATCGCCGAGGGTCGGGCCGCGCTCGACAAGGGAGAGAGAGAACAGGCCGCGGCAAAGTTCCAGCATGCGATCAAGATCAATCCCGAATCTCCGGACGCGCACCGCTATCTGGGGACGGTTCTCGAAAAACAAGGAGACTTGAAGGGCGCCTCCGGAGCGTATGAGAAAGCGCTGGAACTTGATCCGAGTGACACGGAGGCGAGAAAGAGTTTCGATCGGTTGATGCAAAGTCAGTCGGGAGAGGACGATCCAGCTCGAGTTGCAGAGGTTGAAACCTACATGCGGGAGAGCAAATACCAGGAGGTCGAGCCCGTGCTTGCTGACTATCTGAGGCTGCATCCCAAGTCGGCGTGGGCTTGGTATTCTCTTGGCTATAGCCAATTCGCCCAGAAGAAGGTGGGGGAATCTATTCAGTCCCTCGCTAAGTCCCTCCAACTTGATATCAAGAACGCCGAGGCTCACAAGATGCTCGGTCGCGACCTGATGCTGATCGGCAGGTTTGACGCCGCGCAAACAGAATTTGAGGAGGGAATCCGTTACAACCCTCAGGCAGCCGAGATTCGCTACAATTTGGGGAAGCTGTTTTCCATCCAGGACAACTGGCCGGCGGCACGAAAGGAGTTCGAGGAGGCTCTCCGTGTCGATCCTTCCTATGTTGAGGATCTGGATGCTCTCGGTCTGGCCCAAGAAGCGTTGGGCGACGACGTGGGGGCCGTGGCCAGTTATCAAAAGGCGATCGCGCTTAACGACCAGCGTAAGGGAAACTTCGCTGGGGCCCACGTAAACCTGAGTGCTTACTACAACCGGCTCGGCGATGAGCAGAAAGCGCAGGAGCACGCGCAGAGGGCGCTCGAACTTGATCCCGGTTCAGAGCGAGCCTGGTTTCAAAAGGCACGAGCGGATGAGCGAGGGGGCCATCTGGGAGATGCGGTGGAATCGATGAACCGCGCGATTGCCATCAACTCGCATGCGTCTTCTTATTACTACGTGCTGGCTGGGCTGTATCGCCGGCTTGGAAGGAAGGAGGAGACCCGAGAGGCGTTGGATGCGTTCACACGCCTCGATCGGGAGACGAGCGAACTCGAGAAGAGGCGGCGCGGGACTGATAGTCGGGCCAAGGGTGTCGCACCTCGAGCCGGAGAAGAGCATGAATAGCGGCTTCGGCCGTACTCGCCGCGATTTTCTGCAAACATTCGGCCGGGCAGGGATTACGCTACCTTTCGGCTTCCGATTGGCGATTGCGGTGGCCCCGAGCGCGCCTGTCGTATTCACCGACGTCACCGCAACTGCAGGTCTATCATTCGCTAAGAACGTGTCGGGCGCCGTAAGTAATAAACAGTTCTTGCTCGAGGAGATGGGCTGTGGTGCCGCTTGGTTCGACTACGACAGCGATGGTTGGCTGGACATATTTCTCGTAAACGGCACCAGTCTCGATCCAGTGGTGCGTGATCGTCCCACGAGTTTTCTATTCCACAACAATCGCGATGGCACCTTCAGCGATGTAACAAAGAAGTCTAGATTGACACACAGCGGCTGGGGCCAGGGTTGTTGTGTCGGGGACTACGACAATGACGGCTTCGACGATCTCTTTGTCAGCTATTGGGGACACAACGTTCTCTACCACAACAATGGAGACGGCACCTTCACTGATATCTCTGAGAAGGCCGGAGTAGCGGGCTCGGGCAGCGCCTGGGGCGCCGGTTGCTGCTTTCTCGACTATGATCGCGATGGTCATCTCGACCTGTTTGTCACGAACTACGTAAATTTCGAGCTTGAGCGGGCGCCGCGCCCCGGCCAGGCGCGATCCTGCAACTACAACCATATTCCCGTGCCTTGCGGTCCGGAAGGATATGCGGGCGGCACAAACATCCTCTACCACAATCTCGGAAATGGGACCTTTGCCGACGTGTCCGAGCAATCCGGCATTGCTCGTCCCCGCGGCCCCTCCAGCATGGTGTTCGTCAACCAGAATTGGCGTCCCACGGGCTCGTACGGGATGGGAGCGGCCTCTGCCGACTTCGACAATGACGGATGGCCTGACATCTACGTCGCTTGCGACACGGCCCCCAGCCTTCTCTACCGGAACCACCACGATGGAACATTCCGGGAAATTGCTGTCCCGGCCGGTTGTGCCTTTGATGAGAACGGCGTTGCTTTGGGCGGAATGGGAGTCGCTGTCGGTGATTACGACGGCGATGGTTGGCTGGACATTGTGCGAACGAACTATTCCGAGCAACTAACCACCCTCTACCACAACTACGGAACAGGGCAATTCGAAGACTCCAGCATTCGCGCGGGGTTTGGGGCAAACCGCAAGTATCTCGGTTTCGGCGTGGGTTTCCTCGACTACGACAATGACGGTTGGAAAGATATCTTTATCGCCAACGGTCATGTGTATTCTCAAATAGAAAACCGAAAACTCCACGTAACTTATCGACAGCCAAAGACCCTGTACCGAAACCTGCGCAACGGTCGTTTTGAGGACGTCAGCGCTCAATCCGGGGCGGCGATCCTGGCGCAGAATCTAGGGCGCGGCTGTGCCTGCGGCGATTTCGACAATGATGGGGATGTGGACGTCCTTGTGAATAACCTCGATGCTCCACCTACGTTGCTGCGTAATGATGGAGGAAACATGAACAATTGGATCATGTTCAAGTGCGTGGGCACTCGATCGAATCGCTCGGCCATCGGGACCCGTGTGATCGTTACGAGTGGTGAGCATAAGCAGATGGATGAGGTGATGAGCGGATCAAGTTACTACTCGCAAAATGACTTCCGCTTGCATTTCGGGTTAGGCCGCGCGAACAAAGCGGACAGTGTCGATGTTTCATGGCCTTCCGGTTTGAAGGAGACCTTCAAAGACCTTCCGGCGAACCACCTGTTCCTCCTGCAAGAGACTAAGGGTGTTCTCGAGAAGCGGAAATTCGGATAGCCAGCACGATGCGTAGAAGCTCCCGAGCAGGCCGTTGGTTGATCTTGTTTTTTCTTTTATTCTTGAGCGCGGGTGTCGCTGCGGCGCCCGCCGTGACGTTCACCGACATCACGCAGGCCATCGCAGGAATCGCGGCTGCCGCCGGCGCCCTTGCGGCAGGAGCACTCCCGGCGCAGCCGAGTAAACGATTACTACACATCGCGATATAATCGCGTGGGCACTGCGAGGAGGAAACTATGACCGGGAAAAACAAAATATCACGCCGGCAGTTTGTGACTTCTGCTGCGGCCGTGGCTGCCATTTCATCGTTTCCGGCCCGGAGCGCTTTTGCGGTCGAGGTAGGAAAAGCGGCGACAAGCACGAGTTCGCCACAGACGTCCGTCACTCTGACCGACAATCCCGCCGGGAGAGACCAAGGCGTTGAAAATCTGAACAAATCGCCTCACGCCAAGCTCCGAAATGTCCCTGTACGCGCGGTGACGATCCAGAACGGATTCTGGGGGCAACGCCGTGAGATCAACGCCAGCAAGAGCATCCCCACAATGCATGATCTGCTCGAAGCCAATGGGCGCATGAACAACTTTCGCCGGCTTGTGGCCAAGAGCGACGCAGCGCAGCAAGGTCCCGTGTATTCGGACTCTGACGTCTACAAGTGGACCGAGGCCGTTGGCTTTGTGCTGCAATCGGGCGATCGTCCCGAGCTTCGCGCCAGTGCGGAGAAGGTAATTGGCGAGGTCGTGGCCGTTCAGGAGCCGAGTGGTTACCTGAACACCTACTACGTGGACGATCACAAATCGCTGCGGATGTCGCCGCAAACGCAGACCACCGGCCATGAGCTCTACAACATCGGGCACATGCTGCAGGGAGCGATCGCCTATTATCGGGCGACAGGGGACCGCAAGCTTCTCGATGCGGGCATCCGGTTCGTTGACGACTTTCTTCTCCCGAACTACGGTCCGGCTCCCAAAAAGCCAATCGTCTCCGGCCATCCCGAGATTGAGATGGGCTTAATCGAGCTCTACCGAATCACGGGCGATAAGCGGCAACTCGATCTCGCGGGCTACATCCTGCAGGGAGACAAACGGATCGAACTTCCCGAGCACCGAACCATCTACATGTTCAGCGGGACTCCGTTTACTGAGCGCACCAAACTTGAGGGCCATGCGGTTCGGGCCATGTATGCGTGCTGTGGGGCCACAGACTATTACATGGAGACCGGCGAGGACTCCTATTGGAAGTCTCTGAACACGCTCTGGAACGACATGACCACCACAAAGATGTACGTTACTGGGGGAGTAGGCTCACGGTCCGATGGGGAGGCCTTCGGTGATGCCTACGAACTGCCGAATTTCCGCGCTTATGGAGAGAGCTGTGCCGCCATCGGCAACATGATGTGGAGCTGGCGGATGCTGGCGGCGACTGGAGACGGTAAGTTCACCGATGTTATCGAGAGGGCGCTCTACAACGGCATAAACTCTGGGATGTCGCTCGATGGAACGACGTACTGCTATCGCAACCCGCTGGCGTTTGATCCGTCGACGGGAGATAAGATCCGTAATCCATGGTACGACACGACCTGCTGTCCGCCGAACTTGGAGCGCATCTTTGGGTCGCTGCCTGGATATTTCTACAGCACCCGCAACGACGGAATTTATGTGCATCTCTATGACAACTCGGAACTGAACTGGCATTTGGAAAATGGCACACGCCTGAAGGTCACGCAGAAGACAGACTATCCCTGGGATGGCAACGTGGAGATCGCGGTAACTCCAGCTCAGCCTGCGGATTTTGTCTTCTACCTGCGAATTCCGGGATGGGCCGAGAAGGCGCAAGTGGCGGGAAACGGCAAGAGTTTTCCCGGAGCGAAACCGGGCGAATATCTGGCGATACGGCGCCGTTGGTCGGCGGGAGATGGCATCCACCTGCTAGCTGAGATGACGCCTCAGGTGCTCGAGGCGAACCCACGAGTGGCTGATGACACAGGGCGGGTCGCTGTCCAGCGCGGTCCCCACGTCTACTGTTTGGAGGAACTAGATCAGCCGAGCGGGGTGGACCTCAGCAATGTGGCGATAGAAGTGGGGAAGCAGCCTGAGTCCGAGTTTCAGAGCGAGATGAAAACAGACCTGCTCGGCGGAGTTCTCTTGCTCCGCCACCCAGGCGTGTCCTACGAGCGAAATGCGTCCGCGAGCACTCTGTATCCAAGGTATACGGGAGCTACCGCCAGGACTGCGAGAGTCCCACTCAGCTTCATTCCGTACTACGCATGGGCGAACCGGCAGGCAACCGCAATGCAGGTTTGGACTCCTCTGCTGAAGTCCTGACGTAAAAGGACGAGTAGGCAAGAGATCGCTGGCGCTTACCACGCGAGACGCAGAAGTGACAGTCCATGCCGAGGCATAGGAAACTGCAGGTGTGCCACGCCCTTTTCGACCGATATCCATTCGGGAGAACCCAGGAGTTGTAGCTGTCCCGCTTGTTGCAGATGTTCATACTGGGCGGGGGAAAGCGACTGGGGCGATCCCAGTTCCTTCCATGCGGCAAACGCATTGCTGTGGTTGGAATCCACGCGAAAGTGCTCGATCACGCCCCGCGTGGTTCCTGCGGGAATGCCATCGATCTTGAGATCAATGGATGCAGCTGCTGCGCTAATGTCATCGTCATGATAATTCCAGATCAATGCCTCGACCTCGTGATCCTTCCGGGTGGCGATCACGTTGATGTCGGGCTGCCCCCGCACCCCGTTGCGCACAATGTCTTCCGCGGCCAAAGCGCCCGAACTCGTTGCTTTCACGCGCTCAGTTCCCAATAAGCCAAACATCCGGAATGCATTCAGCACAGGCTTGTCGATGCCGTTGGTGGCCAACTCGCGGAAGCCTTCAAATGGCGGTTGATTCTCAAATTCAAACGCCCAAGTCACCGCGCCAAGAAAGTCGCTGTGCTGCTCCTTGGCCAGCACGTAAATCTTGTCCAGCACTTCGGCCGTGTAAGCCGAATATAAGGGCCCGTTTCGATAAGAGTTCTGAGGATTGCTTTTGGCGGAGCACGCCGCGCAGCCTTCGGGGTCGGACTCGCCCAGCACGACCGGTGTGTGACGCCACTCCGGAAAGGATGCGACGACCTTGAACCCTTCTTCAATGGAAGCCAGTTGCCGACCAATTCCCATCTGCACGTGATCGCCCTGCCACGTGGGGGCACCTTTGGGATGGAAAGCGATGAAGTCCAGATGCGAACCAGTCCTCCCGTTCACATAGTTTTTCTGGTGAGCGCAATGGTCGAGGAACAGGCGCAGGAATTCGGTGGCCTTGGGAGAGGCGGGACCGGTGCTGTCTGGACCGCCAATACGTGCCTCTGGCAACGCCCGCAAAGTTGCATCAACCGAAAAGTCGTAGAGCTTGAAATATTCCTCTGGCGTTCCTTGCCAATATCCGATGTCCGGCTCGTTCCATACTTCCCAAAGCCAGGTCTTAACCTCGGCATCGCCATAGCGATCGCGTAAATGGCGGACGAATTGGAACACAAGGTCCGCCCACTTCTTGTAGTCCTTGGGGGGATATGCCCATCCCGTATAGATGCCGCCAACCGATTCGTGAGGAAAATTATGGCGATAAGGTTGGGGATGAGTCGGGAGCGCTTCCGGCATGAAACCGATTTCCACGAGCGGCTTGATGCCCGCGACGTGAAATGTGTCGAATATCTGATCGAGGATGGTCCAGCTGTAGACGGGCTTCCCGACTGCATCTTCCGTATAGACATTCGTCGAGCCCCACTTCAAAGAAGCAGATCCGTCGCCGGAAGTCAGCAGATTGTGTACGCGAACATGAACGGGCACCGGGCTGAGGGCTGACAGTTCACCAAGAAGCTTTCTTCCATTCGGAGCGTAGGTGTAGTTGGGTTCGTCATATCCGAAGAAGCTCCAGACCGGCGCGATTGTCCCGTCGGATTGATCGGCATGAATGCTAATGTTCACTTTCTCGGGAGGTTGCTGAGACCACGACAGGGCGCCACCGAGGAAGAGGAAGAGCAGCAGACCCACCAGAGCAGAAAATTGTGGCGTTGAGGTCGGTAAATCCGGGAAGATTCTGCGAATCATAGGATGCGTCAGCACGGTCACGGAATCTGTGTCACTGCAAGGTCAGCGTGAGCTTGGTCACTGATGCAGGCGGAAAGTGATAGTTAAGAACCTGCCCCTTGGTCTCGACCCCCCTGCTCTGCGGCACAATAGCCTCTCTCTGCTCAAACGTGTTATGGGCGTGGATGTCGGTCGAGGTGAGCGTGCTGGCTGTTCCTGACTTTATGGTTGCTCCGGGGATTCCGATCTCAGTTTCACAGGCTTGGCTCACATGCGGATTCACTGCCGTGAGCACCAGCACTTTGTCGTGAAGAGAGGCCGAGCCCTTGAGGCCGGCAAACGAAGCCGGGTTCGCGTCGCGCTGGTAGTGCACGCTGGGCGCGGAGAATACCGTGCGTAGAGACTGACCGCCCTGGTGTGCGGCGTACATATCGAACACATGGCCGACCGGTGTCACACAGAACTTGTCTTCATGCGCCAGGTAGAGGCTATTCAGGCAGTTGATCAACTGGGCACAATTTGCCATCGCGATCTTTTCCGGATGCTGGTTGAAGATGTCCAGCGTCATCCCGCTGAAGACCGCATCGCGCAGGGTCGGCGTCTGCTCCAGAATGTCGCCCGGCGTCATCTCGCTGCCCGGCCGGTACCACGGACCCCACTCGTCCACCACGAGCTTGATTTGGTGTTCACGGTCGATTTCGCCCATGATCTGCCAGTGTCCCGTGATCAGCGATTCCATCACTTCGCCCTGCCGAAGTAATTCGTACCAGTCGACCACATCAAACTTCAGCGCGTCTCCCTTACCCGCGTTCCAGTCGCGGGTGCTTCCACGGCTCAGATTCCACGCGTAATAGTGAAGGGCCAGGCCGTAAATCGAACGCAACTGGCCCGGTCCCTTGCGGACGATCTCCTCGAGAAAGCCGCGCGTCCAGTCCCAGCTATCGTCATTCGGTCCCGAGGCGATGAATGCCAATTCCTGTCCAAAGCTCGGAACCCAGGTGGTGAAGCGGCGGAATTCGACGGCGTACTCCTGGGCTGTGAAATTACCGCCGCATCCCCAGGATTCGTTCCCCACGCCCCAGAAGCGCACCTGAAAGGGCTCCGTGTTCCCCGACGCAGCCCGCATCTCGGCCAGGGTTGTGCTACCTGCGGGCGAGTTGCAGTACTCCACCCAGCGATAGAACTCCTCGGCGGGAAGGCTGCGAAGATTTGCTGCAAGATACGGTTGGCTGCCAACTAATTTGCAGAAGTGGACGAATTCATTGGTTCCGAAGTGATTGGGATCGTACTTGTGATTGGGGGGAGAATTCGGCGGTTCCACTTGTTCCCAAAAGTTCGTGCGCCGCGGACGCTTGTCAGCGGGGCCGATGCCGTCGCGCCAATCGTAACTGTCGGCAAAGCATCCCCCGGGGAAGCGAATGACCGGAGCCTTGATCTTTCGCATCTGGTCGACTAGTTCTTTGCGTATGCCGTTCACGTTGGGAATGCTGGACTTTTCGCCCACCCAAATGCCGTCATAAATCACGGCTCCTAAATTCTCGGTGAAGTGCCCGTAGATGTTCGGGGAAATAGCTCCCAACGGTTCGTCCAGCAAAACTTCCACTCTGCAATTGCGTGCGGAAGATCCGCTCGCAGCGAAAGAAGAGTACTTGGGAACCAGCAGTAGTCCTGCCGTCAGAAGGCCATTTCGCAGAAACTCTCGACGTTCAATCATGCTTCACCCGGTTTTCAGCTGTTAACTCGACCATTGCAGCACGGTGTACGACCGGGCCGGAACCTCGAACTTCGTACGGCCTGAACCCGTTGAAGGTTTATCCAGTGGTTGTGGCTGCACGCGTTGAGGAGCGTCGAAGCTGTTGACAGCCTTCAGATCGTTCCCGGTTAGCACCCATGAAGCGAGCACTTGCTTGCCGGGATTATCTTCCCAGACGACTTCGACTTCACGCGCTTTAGACAGATCGCGATTGAGAATGAAAAGGGAAGTCTGACCGTTCTCCGGATTAAGAGTTCCCGCCGCATCCAGGTAGGAAACAGGATCCACGTGTGAGACTTCGTAGGTCGGCGATTGCACCAAAACATTCAGCACATTCCCACGTGCGAACTGCAAAGCCCAACTATAGGGATAATAGATGGTCTGCCGAAACAGGCCCGTCGGGTTGGTCATGATGGGCGCGATTACGTTAATCAATTGTGCCAGGCAAGCGAGCTTCACCCGGTCGGCATTTCGCAGCAGCGTATTAATCAGCCCGCCCACAAGCAGCGCGTCCTCCAGGTTGTAAATCTCTTCCAGCAGATGGGGTGCTTCCTGGCGATTGCCGTTCACCGCTGCCCCACTGCGTTCGCGATACCACACGTTCCATTCATCGAAGGAGAGCCAAAGTTTCTTGGACGATCGTTTGTGTCCCCGAACCAGGTCGCACACCGCCAGGGTTTCCGCGATTTGACGATCCATTGTGAGATTCAAGGCGAGGTACTTTTCGCTGCTGCCGCCGGTCTCATCCGGCGTATTTCCGAAGTAGCGGTGCAAGGAAAGGCCATCCACGTAGTCGTAGCATTGTTCCAGCACTTCGCGGTCCCACTCGAGATAGGTGGGCATGAAGGGGCCACTTGATCCGCACGCGATCAGCTGCACCGAGGAGTCCACGTAGCGCATCTGGCGGGCCGCGTCCTGGGCTTTCAATCCATACTCAGTGGCGGTCATGTGCCCAATCTGCCAAGGACCATCCATCTCATTGCCAAGGCACCAGCGGCGGACGTTGTAGGGCGCGGCGAATCCATGCTTGCGCCGCAGGTCGCTCCACTGCGTGCCTTTCTCCACGTTGCAGTATTCCACCAGCGCCGCGGCACGTTCCGGCGTGCCGGTCCCTAGGTTCAGACCCATCAGAGGCTCCGTACCCGCGGCCTTGCACCACGTCATGAACTCGTTCGTACCGAACTGGTTCGATTCCAGCGAATTCCATGCCTTGTCGAGCACGCGCGGGCGATCCTGCTTGGGCCCTACACCGTCGAGCCAGTTGTACCCGGACACAAAATTGCCTCCGGGATAACGAATGATAGGAACGCCGAGTTTCTTGATCTCATCGATCACATCCTTGCGGAAGCCATTCGAGTCCGACAACTTCGACGCCGGATCATAGATCCCTTCGTGAATTGCGCGGCCGAGATGTTCGAGAAATGAACCAAAGAGATTGCGATCAAGCGGAGCGATCATGCGCCGGGAATCGAGAAAGATGCGACTCGGCTCGCCGGGATTCGACGATCGCGTCTGGGCAGACAGGAAACGTCCGAACAGAAGATCTGCGGAGCATGCGAGACCAGTTGCCCCTGCTTGTTGCAGGAAGGAACGTCTGTCGGGGGAAAACATAGTTCCAGCCTCCCGATCGAAAGAAAATTCAGGCGATTCGAGAAGATACCAAATTGGTAGGAAGATGCCAATAGTAAACGTTTACGCCGGCGCCCTGACCGCCCAACCGGCTTCGCATGGGCCGTTAGACAGCTTCCGTACGGCCTGAATTGCGTACTGTTCTGGCTTCAGCCAGACGCTAAGGCTGTGGAACGCCTTAACACGAGGTTGGTCACAAGCGCGTACTCACTCCCGCGATGTGCTGGAGCTACTTGTTCCGCTTCGTTGATCAAAGCGCGAAAAGCAAGCCTGGCAAGTTCTGACTGCGACATCTGCACCGTGGTCAGGGGCGGCGTTGTAAATTGGGCGAGTCGAATATCGTCAAAACCTACCACCGAGAGGTCGGTTGGTATCTTGATGTCGCTATCGTAGGCTTGTCGAATCACTCCAATCGCAGTCATGTCATTGGAGCACAAAACGGCTGTCGGTCGCTTGCGGCGGGAGTTCACCAGTTCAGTCAGGGCGCGCATACCCCCTTCCAACGTGTGGTCCCCTTCCATGATCAGATCCGGAGGTAGGCCGATCTCGGTCATGGCCTGCTGAAATGCACTTCTCCTTGCCAGTGCCGATTTGAGGTTAGCCGGGCCGGCAATAAATGCAATCCGCGTGTGCCTCAACGCCGCCAGATGCTGGACAGCTTGCCGGATTCCATGCTGATAGTCGATGCGAATATTGGCTATCCGCGGTGCGTCCGGCCCTACATCGACGAAGACCAACGGCACTTTCCGGAAACGCAGGTGCTCAAGCAGCGACTCTTCCATGCCAAACGTCAGGATCGCGACACCATCAACCCTCCGCTCAATCATCCGCCGCACCGACGATTCCATCCGCTTGGGATCGTGCACGGTAGAAGTCAAGAGGATCTCGTAGTTGTTTTCTACGGCAAGATTTTCGAAAGTCTGAACGATTTCCGGGAAAAACGGATTTGTAATTTCGGAGACGATCAAACCAAAGATGCGACTTCGCCCTGAGACCAGGGCCCGCGCTTGCGTATTGGGAAAATATCCTAGCTCGTCCACCACCTTCCAAACGCGACGAGAAAGCTGAGGATCTACGGTTGGAAGGCGGTTAATTGCGCGCGAAACCGTGGCAGTGGAAACCTTCGCCCGGCGTGCAATCTCTCGGATGTCCATTAGAAATCTCTGGAGTTTCTGGGGGGGGGCATTTCAAGTATACGTTTGCGCAGCCCGTAATGTCCACACTTGGAAAGGATCCGACGTAAAAAGGGACGAGCCAGACCTCGGCCGACTGCCGTCAGCCGGTGCCCGCCTTGCCGCAGTGAGTCTTGCACACTTTTGGCGCACCACCAAGCCTTTAGTCCTTTCGTGGCAAGACAATAATGGCAGACAAAAGCCCTAACGAGAGACTATCGTTGCAGAGGTCGGTTAGAGACACAATGTCGGAGGATAAGCGCGTGTTGAATCGTCGGAGTTTTTTGAGGGTGGCTGGCACCGCTACGGCAGGAACCTTTGTTGGAGGAAAGGTGTATGCCCTGGCCGCGGGGCAGACTGGCCCCGCCGCGCCACTTACAGCCAACGATCATATTCAGATCGCGCTGATTGGCGCTGGTATTCAGGGCCAGGGAGACACCAAGGTTGCTGTGCAGGTTCCGGGCGTAAAGCTCGTAGCCGTCGCGGACTGTTACGACGGGCGGCTCGAGCACAGCAAGGAACTTTGGGGCAACGACATCTTTACCACCCGTGACTACAAGGAGATTCTGGCGCGTAAGGATATCGACGCCGTCATTATCGGCACGCCCGACCATTGGCATAAACAGGCCTCCGTCGATGCGATGAAGGCGGGCAAAGACGTCTATTGCGAGAAGCCGATGATCCATCTGTATTCCGACGGGCCGGAGATGATCGAGACCGCTCGGGCGACGAATCGGATCATCCAGATCGGAAGCCAGCGCGTGAGCTCGATCATTTACGCAAAGGCCAAAGAACTGCTCGCTTCGGGAGCCATCGGACAGCTCAATATGGTGAGCGCTCACTGGGACCGCAACTCCTCCATGGGCGCGTGGAATTACACGGTCCCCCTGGATGCCTCGACCGAGACCTGCGACTGGCCACGCTTTCTGGGGAGTGCCCCGAAGATTCTCTTCAACGCGGAACACTTTTTTCAGTGGCGCAAGTGGAGAGCTTATGGAACCGGCGTGGCGGGAGACCTTTTCGTGCACCTGTTCAGCGGAACTCATTTCATTACCGGTACAAGTGGTCCGACGCGGGCCATGGCAACCGGGGGATTACGCTTCTGGAAAGACGGGCGAGATGCTGCCGACGTAATGCTGGGCCTATTTGACTATCGGGAGGGGTTCAACCTCAGTCTGCGCGTGAACTTTGTGGATGGAGGCGAGGAGAGCGAAGGGCTTATCTTCACCGGCTCGGAAGGCACGATGGAAATTGCCGGTAACTCGGTCAGCATCAGCCGAGCGCCACTCCAAAAGGAACCAGGCTACATGATTAGTACCTACACCGAAGCGATGCAAAAGCAGATACTTGAAACCTACCGGCAGAAGTACCCGCTCCCTCACCCGTCGGGACCACCGCTAGCTGCATTCGAGAAATATGTGGCTCCCGATGGCTACCGCGACAGTTATGACCACTTCAAGAATTTCTTTGCGGCCGTTCGCTCGCGCCAGCCCGTCGTGGAAGATGCGGTGTTCGGCTTCCGCGCCGCAGGAGCCGCACTGCTCAGCAATCTTAGCCTCGAGCGGGGAGCGGTGGTGAAGTGGGATCCAGATTCAATGAAACTGGGATAAAACCAACAACTGCATGAAAGGTGTCCTGTCATCGAGATCCGCGGGGAAGGTGAAATCAACGGTCCTCCCCGCCGGTAACTTTCTTTTATTTACTGGTTTCAAATGCTGGAACGTCGACCCAAGCGTGCGTCCGATGGCTCTGCAGGACAGCGTTGAGGATCTTGAGTTGCCGCAGTCCATCGACGAACTGCGGATACTCAGGCGCCGCGCCTGGTGTGCCGATCGAAGCGTAGAAGCGCCGAAACACTTGCTTGAATGTATCGTCGTAACCTTCGCTGTGGCCGCCGGGCAGATCGGCATAGCTGCGTGCTGCGGGCTTGAGTAGTGACGGGTCCTTGACGAATACCTGATTGCCGTCATCGCGGTGGCCTGCCCAGAGTTCGTCGGGCCGCTGCTGATCCCATGCGACAGAAGATCTTGTGCCATAAATCTCAATACTGAGACGGTTTTTGCGTCCGGCGGAGACCTGGCTGGCAGTGACGCAGCCGCGCGTGCGCGCTCCCATGCGGAAGACCACAGCGCCGAAGTCTTCGGTATCCACAGGCGTTTCGATATAGTCTTCCGGCCCCAGCAACTTATTGGCAAAGGTCTCGACGGAGTGTTTTGGCTGCTTGCGCGTTGCGTGAAACGTCTGGAGGTCGGCACAGAGAGTAGTCATACGTAATCCGGTGATATGTTCCGCCATGTCAAACCAATGCGATCCAATGTCGGCCATACAACGCGAAGGACCACCGGCGGTGGAGTCGACGCGCCAATTCCAATCCGTGTCATACAGCAGCC
>Ga0066710_100000523_pt1 | contig 23716 bp, 23 predicted proteins | sample GraSoiAngelo_159_FD_79666 | JGI IMG/M metagenome (GOLD analysis project Ga0066710, IMG submission 79666) | Grasslands soil microbial communities from the Angelo Coastal Reserve, California, USA - 14_1009_16_40cm | ecosystem: Environmental > Terrestrial > Soil > Grasslands | place: USA...
ACGGCGAGCGCGTCGAGCGCGACCGCGCCCTTCGGCAGCACCGCGAGCGGGTTGATGTCGAGCTCGGCCAAGTCGGCGTGGAGGTCGACCGCGAGGCGCTGCACCTTCATGATGACGTCGACCAGCGCGGTCACGTCGGCCCTGGGCCGCCCGCGCGCGCCGCGCAGCAACGGGTAGCCCTGCACCTCCTCCACCATGCGCCGGGCCTCGTTCCGGCCGAACGGGGGCACGCGGAAGGTGACATCACGGAGGACCTCGACGAACACGCCTCCGAGCCCGAACATCACCACCGGACCGAACAGCTCGTCGTGGGAGACGCCCACCACCGTCTCGACGCCGTCGTCGACCTGTTCGCACACGAGCACGCCCTCGACATCGGGTGCCTGCTCCATCATCGCCGCGTACGTCGCCCGTACCCGCTTCGGCGACCTGACGCCCACGGCCACCAACCCCGCATCGGACTTGTGCTGCAGGTCGCGCGACGACACCTTCAGGACGACGGGGAACCCGAGGGCCTCGGCGGCGCGCACGGCCTCCTTCTCCGAGGTGACGAGCACGTCGCGCGTGATGGGAATCCCGTAGGCGGCGAGCACCTGCTTCGACTCGAGCTCCGAGAGTGCGGGTGCGGCGCGGAGGATGGTCCGTGCCGGCGCGGCGGCGCGCAGGGGGCGGCGCACCATGCGGGTGAAGGGCGACAGGTACCGGGCGCGGAACGCGTGGTAGCCGAAGTAGGCGCGGGCCGCCGTGACCGCGTTGGCGAACGTACGGAAGACCGGCACGGCGCTGGCCAGCAGGATGTCGTGGTAGGCCTCCTCGTCGCCGACCGGCGATCCCCAGACGACGAACACCGGCTTGTCGGTCGTGGCGGCCACGTCGACGAGATCTTTGGCGAGCCGGTTGCCCATCGAAGGAAGCGCGCCCGTGATCGGGCAGATCAGCATGCCGACGTTGGGGTCGGCGACGATGGCGTCGAGGATCTTGCGCCCGCGCCAGTCCGCGGAGGGAGCACCCCCGTTGTCGACCGGGTTCGACACGCGCAGGTAGGAGGGGATCCACTCGTGCAGTTGCCGCTGCGTCTCCTCGGTGAGCTGGGGGAGCTTGAGGCCCGCGGCTGCGAGCATGTCGGCCATGTGGGCGCCGGTGCCGCCCGAGATGGAGTAGACGCAAACGCCGTCGACGATGGTGTTGACGGCGCCGTGGGCGCCCTCGACGCGACGGGGAGGTTCGGTGCGGGCGAACATCGCCGCGGTGTCAAGCAGCTCGTCGAGACCGTCGACGCGGGTCACGCCGAACTGCCGGAAGGCGGCCGACGTCACCGCGTCGGAACCGGTGAGGTGGCCGGTGTGGGCCTTGGCCATCGAGCGTCCCGCGTCGGTTCGGCCCACCTTCACGCACACGATCGGGACGCCGTGGCGCGCCGCCTCGTCGGCGGCGAGGAGCAGCGTGCGCCCGTTCTTGAAGCCCTCGATGTAGCAGGCGATCGCTCCGACCTCGGGCCGGGTGGCGAAGAAGGTGGCGAAGTCGGCGAACTCGAGGTCGGCCTCGTTGCCCGTGGGTGCCCAGTGCGAGAGGCGGATGCCGAGCTCTTGTCCCTGGAAGACGGGCCGGCCCTGATGGCCGCTCTGGGTGATCAGCGCGATCGACCGCCCGGGCAGGTCGTCCCGGAATTGCTCGAAGGCGTTCAGGTTGGTGTTGGGGCCGAGCAGGTGCATGTCGCTCGTGGCGACGAGCTCCTCCATCTGCCGTTGGAGCTTCTCGCCCTCGGCGCCGACCTCGGCGAAGCCGGCCGCGAAGACGACCGCGAAACGGGCTTTCTTCTCGATCGCCTCCTCGAGCGCGGGCAGCGCATCGCCGACGAGGATCACCGCCAGGTCGACGTCGACCGGCACGTCGAGCACCGAACGGTGGCACGCGACGCCGTCGATCTGGTCACGGTTGGGGTTGACCGGGAACACCCGGGCGCCGGCCGCCTCGGCCCAGGCCGAGATCTTCTGGTACATGGCGGTGTTCGGCCGCTGCGGCGTGTCGGAGGCGCCCACGACCGCGACCGTGCGAGGGCCGAAGAAGACGTCGAGGTCGAGCGCACGGGGCGAGACGGGGCGCCCGGTCACGTCGCACGGGGTCTCCGACACGCGTGTCAGGTTATCCGTCCGGGTACGTTCCGCTCATGGAGACGACCGAACTCACGCTGGAGACGCGCGCCGACCACGTCACCGACGTCACCGAGCGGGTCGCCCGCTTCTGCCGTGAACGCGGCGACGGACTGGTGCACGTCTTCGCACCCCACGCGACCGCCGGTGTGGCGCTGATGGAGACGGGCTCGGGCTCCGAGGCCGACCTCGACGAGCTGCTCGACCGGCTGCTCCCGCGTGACGACCGTTACCGCCATTCGCACGGCTCACCGGGCCACGGCGCCGACCATCTGGTGCCGGTGCTGGTGAGCCCGTCGCTCGTGCTGCCCGTGCTGTCGGGGCGGATCGCGCTGGGGACGTGGCAGCGCGTGGTGCTCGTCGACCTCAACGCCGACAACCCCCGCCGGACATTGCGCCTGAGCTTCCTGCGCGGCTGAGCTGCCCGGGCCTGCGGGGCGGAGGGAACCGCCGACGACGGCGCGCCCCCCCGAACGCGCCGCCGTACCGGTGATGCGGTTGCGCCGCCGAACCCCCGTCGCCGGCAACAACGCGACGCCGGTGGCGCGAGCGGGTTTCATCCCCACCCCCTCCAGGTGGGCACGTCATGATGCACCCCGACGACCACGGAGCGGTAGGCCCATCTGGGGGGACGATGACACTCCTGGTCATCGAGCGCGAGGTGGCGCGTCAGAGCAGGTCGAGGAGCTCGAGCAGATCGCGCACCCGGTGCGCGCCAGCGGGAAGAGGCGGCGGATCGAGGTCGCCGCGCCAGACGTGGACGGCACGAATGCCCACGTTGAGTGGTCCTTGCACGTCACAGCTCATCGAGTCGCCGACGAACAGGGCGTCCTGCGGCGCCACCCCGCAGCGGCCGAGCGCGTGCCCGTAGATGTGCGGGTGGGGCTTGCGGACGCCGGCGCGCGCCGACGTCACCTGGTGGTCGATCAGATCGGCCAGTCCGGTGGCGGTGAGGGCCCGGTCGAGGTCCCAATCCCAGTTCGAGCACACGGCCACGACGACGCCGCGCTCGCGCAGCTCCCGGAGCGCGACCGCGGAGTCGTCGTACGCGGTGAGGGTGAACTCCTTGCCCGCGGCGTCGAGGTCGGCCACGAGGGCGTCGAGGTCGTCAGGCCCGACCCCGGCCCGGCGGGCTAGTGCCCGTAGGCGCGCGAGCTCCCAGGCGCGGTAGTGGTCACGGCTGCGGGAGTGCTCGTGGTGCTCCTGGCCGTCGTAGAGGCCGTCGTCGCTCAGCCAGCCCTGCAGCGAGACGCCGGTCCGGTAGCCGTGGCGGGCCAGCACCTGGTCGTGCGTCGCGCCCCATGCGGTGGCGCGGGCGAGCGTGCCGTAGAAGTCGAGGAGCACCGCCGCGGTCACGCTCACGCTACGCGAGGTGGGGCGCCACCTCGGCCGCCAGCAGCCGGACATGGTCGAGGTCGTCGATGTCGAGCAGCTGGAGGTAGGCGCGTTCCGCGCCTGCGTCGGCGTAGGCGCGCAGCTGCTCGACGACCTCATCGGGGGTTCCCGTGGGGCCCGCGAGCCGCGAGTGTTCGACCGTTCGCCCCGTGGCCTTCGCCCGCCGCTCGACCTCGGCCTGGTCGCTGCCGCACACGACCGTGACGGCCGTCGAGTACACGATCGACCCCGGATCGCGGCCGTTGGCCTCGCACGCGCCGCGCACGTTGCCGACCTGGCGGGTGAAGTCGGCGACCGAATGGAACGGCACGTTGAACTCGTCGGCGAAACGCGCCGCGAGCTCGGGGGTGCGCCTCGGGCCGGCGCCGCCGAGGATGAGCGGGGGGTGCGGGCGCTGGACGGGCTTGGGCAGGGCAGGTGAGTCCCGCAGCGTGTAGTGGCGGCCGTCGTAGTCGAAGGTCGCGCCATCAGCGGTGGACCACAGACCGGTCAGGATCTCGAGCTGCTCGGTGAGGTGCTGGAAGCGGTCGCCGAACGTGCCGAACGGGATGCCGTAGGCCGTGTGCTCCGCGTCGAACCAACCCGCGCCCAGTCCCAGCTCGACGCGGCCGTTGCTCATGGCGTCGACCTGGGCCACGGAGATCGCGAGGGGCCCGGGCAGGCGGAACGTCACCGCGCTGACGAGCGTGCCCAGGCGGATGGTCGAGGTTTCGCGGGCCAGGCCCGCGAGCGTGATCCACGAGTCGGTCGGCCCCGGCCGTCCGTCGCCCCCGCCGAAGTTGAGGTAGTGATCGGACCGGAAGAAGGCGTCGAACCCCTCGTCCTCGGCGACCCGGGCCATGGCCAGCTGCTGCTCGTAGGTGGCGCCCTGCTGGGGCTCGGTGAAGATGCGGAGGCGCACGTCAGCTCAGCGGGCGCATCGCGGCCGCGTCCCAGTAGGCGCGGAGCCCGGCGATCTGCCCCTGGTCGTCGAACTCGAGGATGTCGACACCGTCGAACACCATCCCGCCGTCGCCGAGGCGCACCGTGCCGGTGAACACCATGGCCGCTTCGTCACCACAGACGTGGAGGTGATGCACGTCGAAGACGAGCGCGTCGGCCATGCCTATGGCGCGGTCCCAGAAGGCGCCGATCGCATCGCGGCCCACGTTGGGGGGCGTGCCGACCGGGTCGATGTGCACCGCATCGGGAGCGAACAGACCCATCCAGCTGTCCCGGTCCGCGCGCGCGAGCGCGTCGACATACGCGTCGATGGTCTTGCGGATCTGCTCCTGAGTCGCCATTGCCGCACAGTAGCGTCGGCGCTCGTGGAGGATCTGGCCGACGAGCTGCGTCACACGCTCGCGGGGGTGTGGGGCGACGACGTTCGGGTCGACGGACTGCGCCGCCTATCGGGCGGAGCGACAAGCGAGACGTGGTCGTTCGATGCGGTGGTGGCCGACGAGTCAGTCGAGCGCCTGGTTCTGCGTCGGACGCGCGGGCAGGCGGTCGACGAGGGTGCGCTGTTGCGTGCCGCCGCGGCTGCGGGTGTTCCCGTCCCCCGCGTGATCGCCTCGGTCGAGGGGGGCCTCGTCGTCGAGCGGATCGAAGGCGAGACCATTCCGCGGCGCATCCTGCGCGAGGAGTCGCTCGCTGCCACCCGCACACGCCTGGCGGCGCAGTGCGGCAGCATCCTGAGCCGCCTCCACCGCATCCCCGTCGACGCGGTTCCGGGGCTCGAGCAGCCCGACCCCCTGCCGACCTGGCAGGCCATGCTCGACGGTCTCGCGCAACCGCACCCGGCCTTCGAGCTCGCCCTTCTGTGGCTCCGCGAGCACCAACCGCCCAGCTCGGCCACGACCATCGTCCACGGCGACTTCCGCAACGGCAACCTCGTCGTCGGGCCCGAGGGCGTGCGCGCCGTGCTCGACTGGGAGCTCGCGCATCTCGGCGACCCGATGGAGGACCTGGGCTGGTTGTGCGTGAAGGCCTGGCGCTTCGGGGTCAACGACAAGCGCGTCGGCGGCTTCGGTGACGAGGACGACCTCTTCACGGCCTACGAGGACGCCGGAGGTGGTGCGGTCGACCCGAGCGTCGTGCGCTGGTGGGAGGTCCTCGGCACGCTCAAGTGGGGGATCATGTGCATCGTGCAGGCGCTGACCCATCTCTCGGGCGCGACTCGTTCCGTGGAGCTCGCCGCCATCGGCCGCCGCGTGTGCGAGAACGAATGGGACCTGTTGGAGCTGATCGCGTGACGGCTCCCCACGACGTCCCCGGCGCCGACGAGCTCGTCCGTGCCGTGCGCGAGTTCATCGAGCGCGACGTCATGGACGCGACCGAGGGACGCGTGCGCTTCCACGCCCGCGTCGCGGCGAACGTTCTCGGCATCGTCGAGCGCGAGATGGCCATGGGCCCGGACCAACGCGATGCGCACGCCTCCGCGCTGGCGCAGCTCGGGGTGGCCGACGAGGCCGAGCTGGCCGCCGCGATCCGCGACGGCACCCTCGATGACCGGCGGGCCGAGGTGATCGAGGTCGTCCGCGCGACGGTCAGCGCGAAGTTGGCGGTCGCCCATCCCGGGTACACCGACCGGCCGTGAGCGAGGACCGAAACGAACCCGTGAGCGAGGACCGCAGCGAGCTGGGCGAGGCGATCGGCGACCTGGCCGGTGGCCGCGAGACCTCGGCGGGCGGGTTGGCGCGAGCCGCGCGCCTGGCCGTCGACTCCATGCGTCAGGCCGGGACGCGTGCCGTCGCGTCGGGTCGCTGGCTCGCCGACGCGTTGATCGACGCGGCGCCGCGTGTGCCGGTGCGCGACCTCGCGCTGCTGCGCCAGCAGTACCCCGCTCTGGGGCCGCCGGAGCTCGCCGAGACCCTGATCCACAACGCGTCGCGGGTGACCGCCGGGATGGGCGCAACTGCCGGGGCGCTGGTCGCGGCGGAGGAGTTCAGCCCGCCGAGCTGGCTCGCCATACCGGTCGAGCTCGTCGTCGAGACGCTGGCCGTCGCCGCCGTCGAGATGAAGCTGATCGCCGAGCTGCACGAGGTGTACGGCCGGCCGGTCCCGGGACGAGGTCGCGACCGGGGCCTGCTCCTCGCACGCGCGTGGGCGGAGGGCCGGGGCGTCACCGCGGCCGCGCTCGCCACCCCGACGGGCCTGTCCGCGCTGTTGAGCGTTGGCGCCCGCCGGCAAGCCGCACAGCTGGTGCGCCGCCGTCTGGTTCGACGCACCGCTCGCAGCCTCACCGCGCTGGCCCCGTTGCTCGCCGGTGCGGTGGCGGGTGCGGAGGTCAATCGCCGGGGCACCCGGGCCCTCGCCGCGGGCGTCCTCAGAGATCTCGCCACGACCTGACGTCCGGCGCGCCAGGAACGCGGGCTGTGCCAGTGTTTCGCCCGTGCAAGTGGCGATCCTCGGAGGTACCGGTCCGGCCGGACGCGGCCTGGCCGCGCGTCTGTCGTCGGTGGGCGTCGAGGTCATCATCGGGTCGCGCCACAAGGAGCGGGCCGCCGAGACGTGCGAGCGCATCAAGGCACAGTGGCCCGACCGCGACCTCCCACTCGCCGCCGCGGACAACGAGCGGGCCTCGCGGGCCGACATCGTCATCGTGGCGACGCCGTGGGACGCGGCCGCCGGGACTGCGGCGTCAGTGGCCCACGCGCTGAAGGGCAAGGTCGTCATCTCCATGGCCAATGCACTGGCGCGCGTCGGCGACGAGTTCCAGCCGCTCGTGCCGCCACGCGGCTCGGTCGCGGCGAGCGTGCAGGCGGAGGTCCCCGGCGCGCTGGTCGCGGCCGCCTTCCACCATCTTCCGGCCAAGGAGCTGGCAAACCTCGACCACCCGATGGAGAGTGACGTGCTGATCTGCTCCGATCACCGTCTCGCCACCAAGGTCACGGCCGACCTCGTCGACCTCATCCCCGGGCTGCGCCCGCTCGACTCGGGCAGGCTCTCGAACGCGGCCCCGATCGAGGCCTTCGCCGCCGTGATCCTGCAGTTGAACGTCCGCTACAAGACCCGCGCCGCGGTGCGGCTCACCGGCATCGACGTCTGAGCCCGTGAGCATGCGGCTCTACGACACGGCGCGGCGCGCGATCGTCCCCTTCGAGCCGGGCCCGGTGGTCACGATGTACACGTGCGGCATCACCCCGTACGACTCGACGCATCTCGGCCACGCGGCGGCTTACGTCACCTACGACGTCCTGCAACGGCGCCTGCGCGATCTCGGCCACGAGACGCAATGCGTCCGCAACGTCACCGACGTCGACGACGACATCCTGCACAAGGCGCGCGAGCTCGGCGTCCACTACCTCGACCTGGCCGCCGAGGAGATGGCCCGCTTCGACGCGGACATGCGCGTCCTCAACACGCTGCCGTGCTTCAGCGAGCCGCGCGCCACGTCGGCCATCCACGACATCCTCGGCTTCATCGGCATGGTGCTCGACCGTGGCCACGCGTATCAGGCCGGCGGAGCCGTGTACTTCAGCGTGAGCTCGTTCGAGCGCTTCGGTCAGCTGAGTCACTACGACCGCGACCGGATGCTCGAGCTGGCCGCCGAGCGCGGGGGCAGGCCCGACGACGCCAACAAGCGCGATCCGCTCGACTTCGTGCTCTGGCAGCCATCGGCGCCGGACGAGCCTTCGTGGGAGTCGTTGTGGGGGCCGGGCCGCCCGGGCTGGCACATCGAGTGCTCCGCGCTCGCCTTGCGCGAGCTCGGCACGACCATCGACCTGCACGGCGGCGGCACCGACCTGATCTTCCCGCACCACGAGTGCGAGGCCGCCCAGTCGGAGGCCGCAACCGGGCAACTGTTCGTGCGGCACTGGATGCACCAGGCGATGGTGCGCATGGACGGCGAGAAGATGTCGAAGTCGGTGGGCAACCTGGTGTTCGTCAGTGAGCTGGTGAAGGAGTGGGAGCCGATGGTCGTGCGCATCGCGATCGTCTCCCACCACTACCGCGACTCGTGGGAGTGGAGCACCGCGCTGATGCCCGCCGCGGCCGCGCGCCTCGCTCGCTGGCGGGCCGCCGGCACTGGGAGCGCTGCGCTCGACGATGTGCGCGACGCGCTCGACGCCGACCTCGACACGCCCGCCGCGATCGCCGCGATCGACCGGGCGGCTGCCGCGGGCGGCGGCGTCTCCGAGGCCGCCGCGCTGCTCGGCATCGATCTCTGACCGGCCCCACCGCCCCGGTTCTCTGAACGATCCGCGTTGCGCTGACCACCCCGATCGTTCAGAGAACGGGTCGGGGGCGCGCGCCGCGGCACCCGAAACGGTCCACCATGGAGGCATGAACGCACCGGGGCGCGTCCTCCTGGGCCTGAGCGTCGCGGCCGCGACTCTCGCCGCCCACGCTGCCGCGCCGTCGTCGACGACGGCGCCTGCCCCGCCCGCCGCGCTGGCCGAGGTGCAGCGCGTCCTCGACGCGAGGGTCGACGCGGTCCGGCGCGGCGACCGTGAGGGGTTCCTCGCCACCGTCGACCCGGTCGCGCCCGCTGGGTTCCGGCTCGCGCAGGCGTCGTCGTTCGACGGTTTGCGGTCGCTCCCGCTCGCGTCGTTCTCCCTCACCGCCCGGCTCGACGACACGGGTGACCTCGGCGCCGACCTCTCCCCGCGCTACGGCGGCGCGCCGACGTTCCTGCCCGAGACCCGCATGCGGATGCGCTTCGTGGACTACGACGACCGCGACGATGTCGAGTCGCTGTTCCTCACGTTCGTGCGTCGTGGCGACCGTTGGTACGTGGCGGCCGACGCGGACCTGGCACCGCTGGGCGTCGACGGCTTCCGCGGCCTGTGGGACCAGGGACCGGTCGCGGTGCAACGCACGGCCCATTTCCTGGTGCTCAGCCATCCGCCCGACGCGGGACGGGCGCGCAACCTGGCCGCCGTCGCCGAGGAGGCCATCGCCAGGCTCGACCAGCGGTGGACCGAGCCCTGGTCGCACCGCGTGCCGTTGATCCTGCCCGCCTCGGTCGACGAGCTGGGGCTCATCCTGCAGTCGACGTTCGACCTCGACAACTTCGTCGCGTTCGTCGCGTACGGCGCGGTCCGCGACCGCGACTGGGAGGCGACCGCCCCGCGCATCTACATCCAGGACCGCAACCTCAGCCGCTACGGCCGCGACGACCAGGTCCGCACGCTCACCCACGAGCTCGACCACGTCGCGGTCGCGCCCATCGCGGGGCCGTCGATCCCGTCGTGGGTGCACGAGGGCGTGGCCGACTGGGTGGCGCTCGGCCGCCGTACCGACGAGCGCGATCCTGCGGGGAGCGACGGCCATCTTCCGCTCGACTACGAGTTCACGGTGGGCGGCCGCGACGCGATCAACCTGAGCTACGCGGAGAGCCGTTCGGTGATGTCGTTCCTCGCCGCCCGTCGGGGTGTGGGGGCTCCGGCCGAGCTCATCCGCACGTTGGGCGCGGAGAAGGTGGTGCCTGGTAGCGAGGAGCTGCAGGTCGACCAGGCGCTGACGCGGGTTGCCGGCCTCGACACTGCGCAGCTCGAAAAGGAGTGGGCCGCGCGCTGAGCGCCGGTACCATCGCCCGGCGATGGCCAGCACCAGCGGCGGGATCACCGTCACCCTCCCCGACGGCTCCGCACGCACGCTGCCCGGTGGCAGCACGGCAGCCGACTTGGCCGCGTCGATCGGCCGAGGGCTCGCGAAGGCCGCGGTCGCGGCGATCGTCGACGACCGGCCGCACGATCTCAACCGTCCGCTTCCCGACGGGGCGACAGTGGCCATCATCACGGCCGACACCGACGAGGGACGCGCCGTCCTCCGCCACTCGACCGCGCACGTGATGGCCCAGGCCGTCCTCGACCTCTGGCCGGGAGCGAAGTTCGCGATCGGCCCCTCCATCGAGGACGGCTTCTATTACGACTTCGACCTGCCCGACGACGCGCGGTTCAGCGACGACGACCTCGAGCGCATCGAGGCACGCATGCGCGAGATCGTGGCCGAAAGGCAGCCCTTCGAGCGCGAGGAGCACAGCCGCGACGAGGGCCTCGCCCTGTTCGCGGACCAGCCCTACAAGCGAGAGATCATCGAGGGGATCGACGCGGCCGGCGACGACCTGGCGACGTCGGAGGGAGCCGGCGACGGGGTGGTGAGCGCGTACCGCAACTCGCCCACGTTCGTCGACCTCTGCCGGGGCCCCCACGTGCCCGACACCGGACGGCTCGGCGCGTTCAAGCTCATGCGCGTCGCCGGCGCCTACTGGCGCGGCGACGAGAAGCGACCGCAGCTGCAGCGCATCTACGGCACCGCGTGGGAGTCGCAGAAGGCGCTCGACGACCACCTGCACCGGCTGGCCGAGGCGGAACGGCGCGACCACCGCAAGCTCGGCGCGGAGCTCGACCTCTTCTCGTTCCCGGAGGAGCTCGGGCCCGGGCTCGCCGTCTGGCACCCCAAAGGCGCGATGGTGCGCAAGCTGATGGAGGACTACTCGCGTGCCGAGCACGAGGCGGCCGGCTACCAGCTGGTCTTCTCACCGCACATCGCGAAGTCGCTGTTGTGGGAGACGAGCGGGCACCTCGGCTTCTACGCGGAGAACATGTACCCCCCGATGGAGATGGAGGGGGCGAGCTACTACCCGAAGCCGATGAACTGCCCCTTCCACCTGCTCATCTACCGGAGCAGCCTTCGGTCCTACCGCGACCTGCCGCTGCGGCTCTTCGAGCTCGGCACCGTGTACCGCTTCGAGCGCTCGGGCGTGCTGCACGGCCTGCTGCGTGTGCGGGGCATGACCCAGGACGACAGCCACATCTTCTGCACCCCCGAGCAGATCGTGCCCGAGCTGAAGTCGCTGCTGGAGTTCGTGCTCCGACTCCTTCGCACGTTCGGCTTCGACGACTTCGAGGCCGAGATCTCCACCCGACCTGCCGCCAAGTCGGTGGGGAGCGACGACGACTGGCAGCTCGCGACGGCCGCGCTCTTCGAGACCATCGAGTCGTCGGGTCTCGCCTATGAGGTCGCTGACGGAGAGGGCGCGTTCTACGGTCCGAAGATCGACGTGCACGTCCGCGACGCGATCGGGCGCAGGTGGCAGCTGTCCACGCTGCAGGTCGACTTCCAGATGGGGAAGCGCTTCGGCATCACCTACTCCGGCGAGGACAACGCCCGCCACTCGCCGATCATGATCCACCGCGCGCTCTTCGGCTCGATCGAGCGCTTCTTCGGCATCCTCGTGGAGCACTACGCCGGCGCGTTCCCCGTCTGGCTCGCACCCGTCCAGGCCCGGGTGCTGCCCGTGCGCGACGACCACGACAGCTACGCGTTCCGCATCGTCGACCGTTTGATGGCCGAGGGCTTTCGAGCCGACATGGTGCCGGCGTCCGAGAAGCTCCAGCCGCGCATCCGCAAGGCGAAGGTCGAGAAGGTCCCGTACGTCCTCGTGGTGGGCGACGACGACGTCGCCGGCGGCACCGTCGGTGTCAATGCCCGCGACCGCGACGTCGAGCGCGGGGTCGCGGTCGACGAGTTCGTCGAACGCCTGCGAGCCGACGTCCTCGCCCGCGCCTGATGCTCGTGACGCGCGAAACGACTGTGACGCGCGAACGGCGGTGACGCTCGAACGGCTGTGGGCCGGATGGCGCAGCGACTACGTGGGCTCGGCGTCCGGCGCGGAGGCGGATCGCGGCTGCGTGTTCTGTCGCATCCTCGCCAGTGAGGAGCCCCCGGAGCAGACGTACCTGCTGTGGCGCGACGACACCTGCGCGGCGGTGCTGAACGCCTTTCCCTACACGAGCGGCCACCTCATGGTGCTGCCCGTTCGGCACGTGGCCGAGCTCGAGGACGTGCGGGCGGACGAGGCGAGTGCGCTGTGGGGGTTGCTTGCGGTCGCCGTGCGCGCGCTGAAGACCGCGTATTCGCCCCACGGCTTGAACGTCGGCGCCAACCTGGGTCGGGCCGCCGGCGCAGGCGTGCCGGGCCACTTCCATGTGCACTGCCTGCCCAGGTGGGAAGGCGACACGAACTTCATGACCTCGCTCGCGGAAGCGCGCGTGCTGCCCGAGTCCCTGCCCGCCACGTACGCGCGCCTGGGGAAGGTGTGGCCCCGGTCATGAGCGACGAGCATCGCGACGAGCTGCCGGCCGACCTCGACGTCAGCGGCTATGTCGGCCAGTACACCTTCCCCGACATCCGCCGCCGGCGGATCCCGGGAATCATCTACCTGACGCTTGCCGTAGGGTGCCTCGCCCTCTGGGCGACCCACCGTGGCGACGACCGTGTCCTCGTCAACCACGGCACGCTCGTCGCGGGGGTCGCGCTGCTGCTCATCGGCTGCTACCACGTGGCCACCGCGTGGCCGCTGGCCGTGCGCGACACCGACGCGCTGGTGGCTGCCGTGCGCGAGGTGGGTTTCCCCGTGGGCCACGCCTCGGCGCAACTCGGTTGGCGCGGCATGCGCAGTCGCCCGACGTGGCGCATCCTCCTGTACTCGGCGGAGGACCCGCCCGAGCAGCGGGGCTATGTCGTCGTCGATGCCGTCGACGGACGCGTCGTCGGCCACTTCGTGGAGGACAACCCCGAGGACTGGGTCGCGCTCAGCGGAGGCTGACTCACGCGGGGGGCGGGGGGTGGCCGACGACGGCCCGGAGGACGCGGTCGACGTCTCGCAGGTGGTGAGCGCCCTCGTGGACCGCGTTGCGCGCCATCGTGAGCATGTCGCGACTGCCCCACGGGAAGTCGCCGAGCCGGCCCCAGTCGCCCGCGTCGACGTCGCGCAGCACGACCGCCAGCCGGTCGGCGGCGGCCGTCAGCCCGTCGAGGACGCGAACCGGGTCCTGGTCGTTGTAACGATCGGCGAGCGCGCGCTTGTCGGGGTCGAACCAGTCGACGGTGGGCTCACGCTCGTGGTTCATGCGCCGGATCGCGTCGGCCATCCACTCGAGCATGTCGCGGACGTGCGCGGTGTACTCGAGCGCAGACCAGACGGACGGCTCGGGCCGGCGCCGCACGACCGCGTCGAGATCGTCGGCGGTGTCGTCGGTGAACCCGAGGAGCTTCTCGCGGTAGCGCCGGGGGAAGGAGCGCACCGCAGCGACCGCGTCTGACGGCGAGATCGTGTCGTAGTCGAGCCCGCACTCAGGGCAGACGTAGCCGCTCACGGCTGGCTCACTTGCCGCGCACCGATCGCAGGACGCGGCCGATGTCGAGGAGGTGGTGGCTGCCCTCGTGCACCGCATTGCGCGCCATCCACAGCAGGGTGCGCGGTGCCGGCTCGGGCCAGGGATTGACCGCAGTGCGCTCCCAGTCGCCGGCGTCGACACCGTCGAGCAGACCCGCGAGCCGCTCCGCGTTGGACGCCAGTTGGTCGGCCACCGCGCCCGGGTCCTGCTCGTTGTAATGGTCGCGCTCTGCGCGTCCGTCGCGGTCCATCGACTCGAACGTCGGTGTGTCCTCCACCAACGTCCGCTCCACCCGCACCGCGTAGACGTCGAACACGTCGCGCACGTGGCACGCGTACTCCAGCGCCGACCAGGTCGAGGGCTCGGGTCGCTGTCGCACGATCGCGTCACCGTCCTCGGCCGGGAGGAAACGGGTGAGCGGGGCGCGATAGCGCCGGGCGAAGCTCCGCAGTGACGTGGTCGCGTCGGCGGGGGACAGGGACTCGGCGTCGAAGCCGCACTCCTCGCAGGCGGACACGCTCACCTACCAGCCCGCGCCCGATTACTTGGCGCTCTCGGCCATGGCTTTCGTCACCCGGTCGGTGAGGTGGGACGGCAGGAGGTCGTAGTGGTCGTGCTCCAGGGTGAACCGGCCGCGGCCGCCCGTGAGCGAGCGGAGGTCGATCGCGTAGCGCATGACCTCGGAGGTGGGGACCAGGGCGGTGATGATCTGCTCGCCGGTGCCGGCCGACTCGGTCCCTTGCACGCGCCCGCGACGGGCGTTGAGGTCGCCCATGACGTCGCCCTGGTGGGCCACGGGGACGACGACCTCGAGCATCGATATCGGCTCGAGCAGCACCGGGCTGGCCTTCGCCATCGCCTCCCGGAACCCGAGCGAGCCCGCCATCTTGAAGCTCATCTCCGAGGAGTCCACCGGGTGGTACTTGCCGTCGAAGCACGTGACCCGCACGTCGACCACCGGGAACCCGAAGACACCGCCCGTCGCCATGGCCTCGGCGATGCCCTTCTCGACCGCGGGGATGAACTGGCGAGGGATCGAGCCACCGACGATCTTGTCGACGAACTCGAAGCCGGCGCCGCGGTCGAGCGGCTCCACCCGCAGGAACGCGACCCCGAACTGGCCGTGACCGCCCGTCTGCTTCTTGTACTTGCCCTCGGCCTCGGCCTGCGCGGTGATCGTCTCGCGGTAGGGGACGCGCACCTCCTCGGTGTTCACCTCCACACCGAACTTGCGCGCCAGCCGTTCGGTGACGATCGAGAGATGGGTCTCGCCCATCCCCGAGAGCAGGGTCTGCTTCGTCTCGTCGTTGCGGCTCACCCGCAGCGCCGGGTCCTCGTCCTGAAGGCGGTGGAGACCGATCATGAGCTTGTCCTCGTCGCCCTTGGACCGGGGGACGATGGCGATCGACAGCGCGGGCTCGAGCGCCTGGATGGTGGGCACCACGACGGGTGTGCCCTTGGGGGCGAGCGTGTCGCCCGTGCCCGTGTCGGACAGCTTGGCGACCGCGCCGATGTCGCCGGCGGGAACCTCGGAGAGGGTGTCCTGCTCCTTGCCGCGCATCGTGAACAGGCCGTGCAGGCGCTCGTCGGCGTGGGTGCGCGGGTTGGTGAGCTGCGCGTCCGGCCGCACCGTGCCCGAGAGCGTCTTGAAGAACGTCACCTTGCCGACGTAGGGATCCGCGACCGTCTTGAACACGAAGGCCAGGGCCGGGCCGTCCGGGTCGCTCGCGATCTCGGTCTCGCCGTCGCCGGCCCGCACCTTGACCGGGGGGCGCCTCTGCGCCGAGGGCCCGATCTCACAGATGAACTGGGCGAGCCGGTCGATGCCGACCAGCTTGACCGCCGAGCCGCACACGACAGGGAAGACGGAGGCCTGGTCGACACCGAGGGCCAGCGTGTCCTCCAGCTCCTTCGGCGAGATCGTCTCGCCCTCGAGATAGCGCTCCATCAGGTCGTCGTCCGCCACGACGATCCCCTCGACCAGGTTGTCGTGCACGGTGTGCTCACGGTCGGCCATGTCATCGGGGATGGTGCCGGGCGTGGCCCTTCCCTTCGCGTCGGGCCCTCCCTCGTAGAAGTAGGCGGTGTCGGTGAGGAGGTCGGCGACGCCCCGGAACGAGAGCTCCTCGCCGATCGGCAGCTCGAGGGGCGCCACCCCTGCGCCGAACTTCTCGCGCAGCTCGTCGAGCGTGCGCTCGAAGCTCGCGCGCTCGCGGTCGAGCTTGTTGACGAAGATCATGCGGGGCACGTCGAGCTGGGCGGCGATGCGCCACGCCGCCTCCGTCTGGACCTCGACGCCCTCCACTGCGCTCACGACGAAGACCGCGAGGTCCGCGACGCGCAGCGCGGCGTGGACGTCGCCGACGAAGTCGGCGTAGCCCGGGGTGTCGAGCAGGTTGATCTTGTAGCCGTCGTGCTCGAACGGAGCGAGGGCCAATGACAGCGAGATCCCGCGCTTGACCTCCTCGGGATCGAAATCGGTCGTCGTCGTGCCGTCCTCCACCCGGCCCTGACGGTTGATCGCGCCCGAGCAGTAGAGCAGCGCCTCCGCCAGGGTGGTCTTGCCGGCTCCGCCGTGCCCGACGAGGGCGACGTTACGGATCCTGGCCGGGGGAAAGCTCTTCACCGGGCGCCTCGCTCACGTTGGAGGATTGGGGACGGAATGTCGCCAGATTAGTGGGGTGTCCTGTAGCGTGGAGCAGCCAACACAACCGCAATCGACAGCCAGTACGAACAGGGAGCTCCGATGTTCGACGGACGCTGGCGGACGCGCGTCGAACAAGGCCTCGTGCCTGTCGGCACGAACCTCCGTCGCACCGGCATCAGCGCCGATCACCTCACCGCCGCCGGTCTCGTGCTGGCGGGGGCGGCAGCCGTCACGATCGGCGCCGGGTGGCTCGGGCTGGGAGTCGTGTTGCTCGTCGCCGCCGCGCTCCCCGATCTGCTCGACGGCGCGGTCGCGAAGGCCTCCGGCACCGCGTCGGTTCGCGGCGCCTTCTTCGACTCGGTCGCCGACCGTGTCACCGACAGCCTCGTGCTCGGGGGCGTGGCGTGGTACCTCGCCACCTCGCGACCCGGCAGTCGCATCGTCGTCCTCGCGGTGGCGGTGCTCGCGTCGTCGTCGCTGATCTCTTACCAGCGGGCCAAGGCCGAGTCGCTGGGTCTCGACGCACGCGGCGGCCTGATGGAACGTGCGGAGCGGATCATCGTCCTCGCCTTCGGGCTCGCGTTCAGCGTCCTGCTCGTTCCGGTGCTGTGGGTCATGCTCGTGCTCACCCTGATCACCGCGGTCCAACGCTTCGTCAAGGTCTGGCGGCAGGCGTCGGCACCCCCCAAGGTCAAACGCCCGGTCGGCCGGTGGCGGAGCTGGCGGCCGGTGGCCGGCGTCGCGAGCACGGGCGACTGGCGCCGGCGTCGCCTGCCCCGGGCCGATCGTCCGCGCGTGCCGTCGGCGTGGAGACGGCGGGCCCACACGCGTCCCTGACCGCCTGGCGCGAGCGAACCCCCTACTACGCGTACCGCACCGCGGGCGCGATCGCGGAGGCGATGCCCGCGCGCGTCGCGTCGGGCGCGGCCTGGGTGCTCGGCAAGACGCTCGCGCGCACCATGCGCCAGCGGCACCGCATGATCGGCCGCCACCTCCAGCGGGTGCACGGCGGCACGCTCGACGAGCGGGCCCTGCGCCGCGAGGTGCAGCGGGCGTTCGACTCCTACGCCCGCTACTGGATGGAGGCGTTCCGACTGACCCGGTACTCGCCCGAGTACATCGACGCGCACGTGTCGAGCGAGGGGATGACGTACCTCGACGACGCGCTGGGCCACGGGAAGGGCGTGATCGTCGCCATCACCCACCTCGGGAACTGGGACTTCGGCGGCGCCTGGTTGGCACGGCGAGGCACGCCGTTGCTCGCGGTCGCCGAAGACCTCCAGCCGCCGGAGCTGTTCGAATGGTTCGCGGGCGTTCGACGCGCGGTGGGCATCGAGATCGTGCGCCTCGGCCCGGAGGCGGGCACGGCGGTCCTCCGCGCGCTCAAGGCCAATCACATCGCGCTGCTCATGTGTGACCGTGACGTCGCCGGCGGAGGCGTCGAGGTCGACCTCTTCGGAGAGCGCACCACGCTCCCGGGCGGCCCCGCGACGCTCGCGCTGCGCACGGGCGCGGCGCTGCTGCCGGCCGCCGTCTACTTCGACGGCCACGACGGCCACCACGCCTTCGTGCGCCCGCCTGTGTCGCTCGCGCGCACGGGGCGCATGCGTGACGACGTCGGCCGGGTGACGCAGGCGCTGGCCCACGAGATCGAGGTCCTCGTGCGGCGCGCGCCCGAGCAGTGGCACATCTTCCAGCCCAACTGGCCCAGCGACCTCGAGTAGGCCGCTGTCGTCGGGCCCCGACCGGATCGGCCAGGATCGGCGTCAGAAGTCCGTGAGCTCCCGGAAGAGCAAGCCGGCCGCGATCAAGAGCGTGCTACCGAGCACGAGCTTCTCGGTCGTCGACGACGAGCTGCCATGACCCGAAGTCGCGATCGGCGCGCTCTGAACAGGTGAGGCAGCGGGCGCGGCCGCCTTCGCACGTCCCGGACGCCGGGCCGGCGCAACCCGTGATCGGGTTGCCCTCGCGGTCGAGGCGTGCGGACGCGAGCGGGCAGCCGCCGAGGCCGGAGCCGCGAGCAGGATGACCGTCAACGCTGCCGGCGCCGTCAGACGCGCGACGGCGAGACGAATGGTCACACCCCTGTTCTAGTACGCGCTCGGCCTGACGCATGCGCGGGACCATGCTGGGCATCACGGTGCGGCAACCTTGTGTGTTCGCCCGGGCCGTCCACGGTCACGGACAACGAGCAGGAGGAGAACGAGATGCCGCTCCAGCCGATCCATCGTCGACGCGCGCTGGGCCTGCTCGGTGCCGCCGGCGCCGGCGTCGTGCTCGCCGCGTGTGGGGGCTCGAAGGACGACGCCTCGTCGAGCACGGTCGTGCCGTCGAAGGCGACCTCGACCGACGTCGGCCGTACGACCGGCACGACCGGCACGACCGGTGCCGTCAGGCCGGACATGTTCGACGATGCCGCCCGGTGCACGGTGACGCCCGTCGCGATCGAGGGCCCGTACTACATCGACGTGGACAAGATCCGCAGCGACATCCGCGAGGACCGTGAGGGGCGGAAGCTGCGGGTCGCCGCCCGCATCCTGGCCTCCGACGGTTGCACGCCCGTCAGAGACGCCGTCTTCGAGATCTGGCATTGCGACGCGGCGGGGCTCTACTCGGGTTTCGAAGCGGCGTCGACCGGAGGCGGGGGAGGCCCCGGCGGCCCGCAGGGAGGTCGCGCGACGACGACCGATGCAAAGCGCTATCTCCGCGGCGCGCAGGTCACGAACGCGGACGGCATCGCCGAGATCACCACCATCTACCCGGGCTGGTATCGGGGGCGGACGGTGCACATCCACGCCAAGGTCTTCATCTCCAGCCGCGAGGTCTTGACGACGCAGCTGTACTTCGACGACGCGCTGAACGGCACCGTGTTCGCCTCCGCGCCCTACACGGCGCACCCGGGTCGTGACACCTTCAACGACGACGACAGCATCTTCAGCGACCAGACGATCCTGACGGTGTCGAAGGACGGCGACGGTTACCTCGGCCTGATCGGCATGGGCGTGAAGTCGTAGTTCCGCGGGCGGGTGGGGGTCGGTCGTCTCGACTGCTCGACCACGCCCGGGCCGGGTCGGGCCGACGCGAGGGGCAGCCGCCGTGACGCTTTGGGTAACCTGCGCGGGCGATGTGTGACGCCGGTCACGGATCGTCCAAGGCAAGAGGAGGGCGCATGAACCGTCGTGGGCGACTGGGGCGCATGACCGTGGTGGTCGCGATCGGCCTGATGCTCGTGGCGGCCTCGTGCTCGAGCAGCAGCGACACCAAGACCGCCAAGCCCGGCGCCACCACCGATGGTGCGGGCCCGAAGGGCCCGCCCAAGCGGGGTGGAACGCTGCGGTACGGCCTGGAGGCCGAGACCGACGGGCTCAACCCCACGACGAACCGGTTCGCCGTCTCCGCGTACATGATGGGCGGCGCGGTCTTCGACCCGCTCGCCGAGCGCGACAGCACCGGCGAGGTGAGGCCGTATCTCGCGGAGTCGATCACGCCGAACGCGGCGTACACTTCGTGGACCGTCAAGCTCCGTCCGAACATCAAGTTCCACGACGGCACCCCGCTCACGTCCGAGGCGATCAAAGCCGGCACGGATGCGGTGCTGGCCGACCCGCTGATCAGCATCGCGGCGAGGCCGATCCTCGCCCCGACCAACCAGGTCGAGATCGTCGACAACCTGACCGCGCGCATCAACCTCTCGGGGCCCATCACGCGCTTCCCGTTGTACCTGACGAGCCAGCTGGGCTTCGTCGCCTCGCCGAAGTGGTTGAGGGAGGCGAAGGCCAACCCCGACCTGAATCAGAAGCCGGTTGGAACCGGGCCCTTCAAGTTCCAGAGCCGCACGCAGGACCAGAGCACCAAGTTCGTGCGCAACGACGACTATTGGAACGGTCCCGTCTACCTCGACGGCATCGAGTTCGTCATCCAGACCGATTCCGCCCGTCGGGCCGCCCAGCTCCTCGCGGGAGAGCGCGACGCGATGCACACGAGCGCCCCCCACACCGTCAAGCAGCTGCGCGGCGAGAAGGGCATCAACCGCTTCGAGAACTCGACCGGCGAAGAGGGCTTCGTCATGATCAACTCGCAGTCCCCGCCCTTCGACGACATCCGTGTGCGCAAAGCCCTCACCTTGGCCACCCCGAAGAAGGACTACCTCGAGATCATCGGGCAGGGCATCCTCACTCCCGCCGACAGCATGTTCATCAAGCAGAGCAAGTACAACAACCCGAACGTGAAGCAGGAGGCCGACGATCCGGAGGGCGCGAAGAAGCTTGCCGCCGAGTACTGCGCGGAGAAGCCGGCCATGTGCCAGGGCGGCAAGATCAAGATGGAGTTCAAGTACACCGGACCGAGCGCCACGAACCAGTTGGTCGCCGACACCTTGACCAACGGTTGGAACCAGGTGTTCGACATCAAGTCGTCCCAGGTGCTCCAGGACGACTACATCATCCAGGTGGCGTTCGGCCAGTACCAGGTGGTCACGTGGCGGCAGTTCGGCAGCGACGATCCCGAGGGTGAGTTCGTCTGGCTCGACTGCCGCAACGTCGGCAAGCCGGGCGCGCTCGGGATCAACTGGCCCCGGAACTGCAACCCCGACACCCAGGCCGCACTCGAGGCGCAACGCAAGAGCACCGACGAGGCCGAGATCGTGAACGCTTGGAAGCGGATCGCCCAGAACATCAACCACGACTACATCTACATCTTCCTCAGCCACACGATCTGGCAGATCGCGGCCAAGTCCGACGTGGGCGACGTGGTCGAGGGCAAGTTCCCCGGGGGCGGGCGCACCCGGCTCTCGAGCATCGGGTCGCACAACGTCGGCCAGATGTGGCTCGACCGGTAGGCGCGTCGTGCTGCGCAGGGTCCGCCAGCTGGTCGTGGTCCTCTTCGCAGTCACCCTGCTCACGTTCCTTTCGCTGAACCTGCTCGGCGACCCGCTGAAGTCGATCCTCGGCCCCCTGTACGCGGACCCGCAGGTGCGGGCGCAAGCGCGCGCGGACCTGCGCCTCGACGACCCCATTCCGACCCGGTACGTGCGGTGGCTGGGCGACGCGCTGCACGGCGACCTCGGGCGCTCCTACAACAGCCGCGAGAGCGTGAGCTCCATCCTGGGCAAACGCATCCCGGTGTCGCTGTTTCTGATGGGCTACGCGCAGGTGCTGGCCCTCGTGCTGGCGCTGCCGATCGCGGTGTGGAGCGCCTACAAGGCGGAGAGCTGGTTCGATCGATCGTCGACGACCGCGTCGTTCGCGTTGATATCGGTGCCGAACTTCGCCCTCGGCGTGCTCCTCCTGTACTTCCTGGCCGTGCGCACCCAGGCGTTCCCCGCGCGCTATCTCGACGACACCCTCTTCGATCGCGTGCACTCGATGTTCCTGCCTGCGCTCACGCTCGCCCTGCCGGCGGCGGCAACCTACATGCGCCTCCTGCGCACCGACCTCATCAAGACGCTGCAAGACGACTTCATCACCACCGCCCGGGCCAAGGGCCTGCCCAGCTGGCGCATCCTCGTGCGTCACGCGCTGCGACCGTCGAGCTTCTCGCTCGTGACCGTCGTGGGGCTGCAGGTGGGCGCGCTGCTGGGAGGCGCGCTCGTCGTCGAGAACATCTTCTCGATACCGGGTGTCGGCAAGGCGGTGGTCGACGCCGTCTTCCGCAAGGACTACCTCGTCGTGCAGTCCGTGGTGCTCCTCATCGCCACGACCTACGTCGTCGTCAACTTCCTCGTCGACGCGTTCTACGTCGTCCTCGATCCCCGGGTGCGAAGTGTCCGTACAGGCTGACGTAACCGCGGCAGCGGCCCCCGCAGGTGCCGCGACGCTTCCGGCGCCCGGTGCGCTGGAGCGGCCGGTGCGTGACCGCCGACGCCTCGGGCCCGGATTCTGGGCCGCGGTCGCGTGGGTGGTGGTCGTGGTCGCCGTGTGCGCGCTGGCCCCGCTGCTCCCGCTCGCGGACCCGAACCAGACGCTGCACGGACCTCGCAACGGGGGCTTCACCTACCACAACTGGTTGGGCACCGACGACGGCGGACGCGACCTGCTCTCGCGCACGATCTGGGGCGGCCGCGTCTCGCTGCTCATCGGTTTCGTGTCGGTCGCGTTCGGCCTGGCCATCGGCGGCACGATCGGCCTGATCGCGGGTTTCTACCGCGGCAGGATCGACCGCTTCGTGATGTCGATCTTCGACATCTCCCTCGCCTTCCCCGCGGTGGTGCTCGCGCTCCTGCTCGTCACGTTCCTCGGTCAGAAGCTCCAGTGGATCCTGCTGACCATCGGCATCCTCGCCATCGCGCCCGTCGGCCGCCTGGCGCGGGCCAACACGTTGGCGTACTCGCAACGTGACTTCGTCACCGCGGCCCGCGCCCTGGGCGCCAAGAGCCTGCGGATCATGGTGCGCGAGATCCTGCCCAACATCCTCGTGCCGATGGCGGCCCTGGCACTGCTGGGCACCGCGCTGGCGATCGTCGCGGAGGGGTCGCTGGCGTTCCTCGGGCTGAGCGTCGCCGGATCGACGAACACGTGGGGGAAGATGATCGTCGCTGGCTCGTCGGGCAACACGCTGCGGGAAGCGCCGCTGATGGCGTTCGTGCCGATCGCCGCCATGTTCTCCACCCTGCTGTGCCTGAACCTGATCGGCGATCGGCTGCGCGCCCACTTCGAGGTGCGAGAGTCGCTTCTCTGAGGGTCGTGCGGGTCACAATGGACCCGTGAACATCTCGGCCAAGGCGGACTACGCGATCTGCGCGGCCGTGGCCCTGGCTGCGACCGACAGCGATGCGCCGGTGAAGGGCGAGGCGCTCGCGCGCAGCCAGGACATCCCCACCAAGTTCCTCGAGAACATCATGAGCGACCTCCGGAAGGCGGGGATCGTCTCCAGCCAGCGCGGCGCGGTCGGCGGCTACTGGCTGGCCCGCCCGGCCTACGAGGTGACGCTGGCCGACGTCATCCGCGCGGTCGACGGGCCGCTCGCGAACGTGCGCGGTACCCGGCCGGAGCAGACCGCGTATCACGGGGTCACCGAGGCCCTCGTCGAGGTGTGGATCGCGGTCCGGGCCAGCCTGCGCTCCGTGCTCGAGGCGGTCACGGTCGCGGACGTGGCCTCCGGTCGCCTGCCCGCGAAGGTCGCGCGCATGGCGCGCGACCCCGAAGCGTGGCAGCCCCATTGAGGCACCACTCTTTTGAAAGGCCCCCCCGTGAAGCGGCCCAGGTAGGCTGACGTGCCAATGCGCATCGCGCTGGTGTGCCCCTACAGCCTCACGTTGCCCGGCGGGGTGCAGACCCAGGTGCTCGCCCTGGCCCGGGCGCTGCGTGCGCTCGGCCACCCCACCCGGGTGCTCGGCCCCTGCGACGGGGCGCCGCCCGACGTGGGCATCACCCCCCTCGGCATCAGCGTTCCCCTCGCCGCCACCCGCCCGTCGGCCC